>Ga0316187_10001686_pt1 | contig 19220 bp, 16 predicted proteins | sample CroRivburrow1_MG_FD_204927 | JGI IMG/M metagenome (GOLD analysis project Ga0316187, IMG submission 204927) | Coastal sediment microbial communities from Maine, United States - Cross River worm burrow 1 | ecosystem: Environmental > Aquatic > Marine > Coastal > Sediment | place: USA: Maine...
GTGTTATGAAAACCCATGCCGGTAAAGGCAGAACAATGATCGATGAGCTGCTGGTCAGCTTTGGCCTGGAGGGCGTGGAGCACGTGGATATTTTGCGCAACATCGCCGCCTATCACCACGAATCCATAAATGGCTCCGGTTACCCAGAAGGTAAGGCCGGTGACGAGATTCCGCTGGAAGCGCGCATTGTGGCGGTTGCCGACGTGTTCGATGCGCTGACCAGCCGTCGCGCTTACAAAGAGGCCTGGAGCAATGACGATGCCTTTGCCACGTTACAGACGATGGCCGGCGACAAGCTTGATAAGGATTGTGTGGAAGCGCTATTGAAGCATCGCGATGACGTCGAAGATGTTCAAGCTAGATATAAGGAGAACACCCGAGGGTAGTCGTTGACTATTCACGAACCTTTATATCCGGCTCCATGTTGATTCTTCCGTCCTCTTCCAGGATTCCAATCTTCTTACCGTCAGCGTCAATTACCACTGGAACGGGGTCCTGGAACAACGGCCTGCGGATAAACTGGAGTTGCCAGCCATAGCTTTCTATCTGGCGTAATGCCCGAACCTGCATCGGATTCAGCATCTCAATCGCGTTATCCGGTACCGGCTCCTCACCTGTGCGCTTTTCTTTATCCATATCGCTTACCTCGCTTTAATGCCATTTCTTTTTCTTCCCTTTGAGGCTGGTCTAAAGGAATGATTTCTTCAGCAATCCGGCAATCTCCCCGGCTGGTACCGGCTTGCTGAAATAAAAGCCCTGTATTTCGTCACAATCGAGTGCTCTTAATACATCAAGTTGCGGCTTGGTTTCTACGCCTTCGCCAATGACGCGCAAACCCAGACTGTGCGCCATGGCGATAATGGCCGCGGCAATTGCTCTGTCGTCACTTTCGTCGGCAATGTTGCGTATAAAGGACTGGTCGATCTTTAAGGTGTCGACAGGCAATTGTTTTAACCGGCTCAGTGACGAGTGTCCGGTGCCGAAATCATCTATGGCAAACGTTACGCCGCGATTCTTGAGCGTGTTGATGATGTTGGTCGCGCGTTCGATGCGTTCAAGTGCGGTTTCCGTGATTTCGAGATCCAGTTGCAGGACGTTCGGCACCGGCGCCAACTCCTCCAGAACGCTTAAAATGTGTTTAATACTCTGTTCATTGGAAATTTGACGCCCGGTGATATTGACGGCAATACGCGGTCCCATCGAGCCGTTATTCGACCATTTTTCGTAGTCACTGAGGGCTGTACGCAAAATCCATTCGCTGATCGCATCGATCAAATTCGAATCATCCGCGACATGGATAAACGTATCAGGTAGTAATTGGCCGTGCTCGGGATGATTCCATCTTATCAGGGCTTCAACCCCGACGATTTTCCCATCGACCAGGCTCACCTGAGGTTGGTAATATAACTCGAATTCACCACTCTTCTCTAAGGCACATCGCAAGTCCTTTTCTATCAGCGCATGTTCAGACATACGTGAAGCCAAATCGGCTGTAAAAAACTGGAAGCTGTTTTTCCCCATCTCCTTGGCATGGTACATTGCGCTGTCCGCGGCCTTCAGCATACCTTGGCATTCAAGCGCATCATGAGGAAATATGCTGATGCCCACGCTTGCCGATGTATCGATAGTTTCCCCGCTTACTGTAACCGGCTTACGAACGATCTTGACGATTTTGTCCGCAATCAAGACGGCATCCTCGGCATGTGCGATTTCCGTCAGCACTACCGTGAACTCATCTCCGCCAAGACGGGCCACCGTGTCCTCGGCCCGAACACAACTTTTCAACCGTTCGGCAACCGTTTTCAGGAGTTCATCGCCGACATTGTGACCGAGCGTGTCATTGATATATTTAAACCTGTCCAGATCCAGAAACATCAGCGCGACTTTATGCTTGTGACGTTTCGCACCCTCGATCGCCTGTTCCAGATTGGCTATGAAGCGCAGCCGGTTGGGCAGGCCCGTTAAAGTATCATGGTGCGCCAGGTGGGCCATCCGATCTTCCGATTCCTTTAAGGTGCTGATATCTGAAAAAATCGCGACATAGTTGGTAATATGTCCGTGCTCATCCTGCACAATGTTGATGTTCTCCCATGCAGGATAGATATCACCATTTTTACGCCGATTCCAGATCTCTCCGCGCCATTGGCCGTCCCTGTTTAAGATGTCCCACATTGTTTTGTAAAACGCTGCGTCGTGACGTCCCGATTGCTGAAAACGCGGATTTTTTCCAAGCACGTCTTCGGGCTCATAACCGGTAATAACAGTGAACGCGCTATTAATCAGAATAATATCGGCTTCAGCATTTGTTACAATTATCCCTTCATCAGTATTGTCGAACACCGTCGCCGCGCGTCGCAGCTCTTGCTCCGCTGCCTTGCGTTGGCGGAACAATGTATAAATTACCGTTAGACCGATTAACAGGAAAAATGAGAGGGCGGTAAGCGAAATTATGGCCAGTTGGGTGGCGCGTAATGTTTTATAGGCCTCCTGTACATCGAACTCCGTAGCAATTCCCAATTCCAGTTCAGTGTCCCATACCCAGGCGCTCACCACGGGAACACCGCGGTAGTCACGATAACCGCTGAGATTGATGCCTGCCTCCCCTCGAATGGCTGAATGAGCCATAAATGTTAGGGGTTGTTGATCCAGAGGCACAGTTGTTTCTTCTCCCTCGATCAGGTTTACGCCCGGATCACGTAGTTGAATGTTCAATATGCCACGCTCGCCGGCTGGAATAAGTCCAAGCTCGCGCAGTTGATCATCGAACCGACTCTGGCTGATCAGGCGTCCCTCGTCATCGAAAGAGTACGTCTCGCCAGTTTTACCGATACGGCCCTGATTCAAGATACTGGTAAATCCTTCCTCAGGATCGAGGCGAAACATAAAAATCGCAATGACTTCCCCCGTATCATTGCTGATAGGGGCGGCAACAAACATCGATATTAAACCGCTGACCAGGCGCCCATGATTATCGGTGAGTGGGACATCCGATCTGATGGGTAAACTGACAGCCGGTCCGCCAGCCCAGGCACCTGAAAGAAATTCCTTCTGCCCCACAAGCAGATTTTCCACGCCAACGTTTTGATCACGGCTGGAGGCCAGATTGATGTGATTCGGCCCGACAACAAAATAACCCCTGTAATGCGTTGCTTTTTGTATGCGTCGAAACCAGGTTCGTAACTCTTGCTGTGCTGGTGAGTCCAGTAAAGTGGACTGGTGGGGAGATAACGCCAGCAGCCGTATCGCAGACTCACGAATTTTCGGAGCATCGGCCCACGCCACTGCGGCCGCTTTCTGGTCTTTAAACCAGGTCTTGACCGCCAAATGGGTAGTATCTCTTACGGCTGTAAGTGAACGACCAACTTCCGTACGTGCATTGCTGGCGAGCTTTGTTTGTACAGCCCAGGCGCCCAGCGCAAGAAGCACCGCAACAAAAGTCATTATAAGCAGATTTGTTTTAACGCCTGTCATTATAGAGAGGATTGTATTCGTCAGGCCGCGGCTTGTCGAAGCCTGCACTGCTGAAGCGGGCCTCGGATAGTAGCACTTTGCTCTATCTGGCATCTCAACTCATAGCGCGAACGTCCTTTTCAAGGGCTATCGTTGCCGTTTTCTGTGTTCAAGCCGAGTGCCATCCCGGGTGGGTAGATCACGCGCACCATGCTCTAATGGTATTTTCCGCGCTGGTAGTTCTCCAACAACAAAGATTGCTGAAACAGATTCACCCGTGCGGGCAAGGCGGTTAGAATAGCAGACGCTATGAATTTTCCCGGTATTGAACAATTTGTCGGCAACACGCCGCTGGTGCAGTTGAAGCGCCTGCCCGGCAAAACCAGTAACACGATTCTGGTCAAGCTGGAGGGTAATAATCCGGCCGGTTCGGTCAAGGATCGTCCGGCGCTCACCATGATCAGCCATGCCGAGGCGCGAGGTGAAATCGCGCCCGGTGATACGCTTATCGAGGCTACCAGTGGTAATACCGGTATTGCGCTGGCCATGGCTGCGGCCATGAAGGGTTACCGGATGGTGCTGATCATGCCTGACAACATGAGTGTTGAGCGCCGCCAGGTGATGAAGGCGTTTGGCGCCGAAATCATTTATGTGACGCGCGAACAGAGCATGGAGGGCGCGCGCGACCTGGCCAAGCAGATGGAGGCCGAGGGCAAGGGCACGGTGCTGGATCAGTTCTCCAACTCCGATAACCCGCTGGCCCATTATGAAGGGACCGGCCCGGAAATCTGGCGCGATACCGAAGGCTCGATAACACATTTTGTCAGCGCCATGGGAACGACGGGAACCATCATGGGCACGTCCCGTTTCCTCAAGGAAAAAAATCCGGCGATTGAAATTGTCGGGGTGCAACCTGTGGAAGGCGCCTCCATCCCCGGTATCCGGCGCTGGCCGAAGGAATACCTGCCGTCGATCTTTGACGCCAGCCGGGTGGATACCACCATCGATGTGGCTCAGGACGTTGCGGAGCAAACCACCCTGGCGCTGGCTTCACAGGAAGGTATCTTTTGCGGTGTGTCATCCGGGGGTGCGGTTGCCGCTGCGCTCACGCTTAGCAAGGAAGTGGAGAACGCGGTGATCGTCGCCATCATCTGCGACCGTGGCGATCGTTACCTGTCTACCGGGGTGTTTCCCGATTGAACCCGGTGCGCCTATAACGTATTTGCGCCGGTTAACTCGTGCGGCAGGCGCGCTGTGCCTTGTCCTTCTGTCCGGTACTGCGTCGGCTATCGAGTTGGTTCAGCTTCACCTGGGTGATATTGAGTCCGATGGCTGGCGGCTGGAGGATGTCAGTCTGGCAATCGACCTGTCGGCATCGGATCAATCCAGCGTGCACATTGACATCGCCTCGCTGGAGATTGGCAGCTACCGGATCGAGAGTCTGCGCCTGAGCTGTGCCGGTTTCGAACTGCTGCCAGCGGCTGTCGATTGTGCGAACGGGCAACTCAGCCTGTCCAGTGAACTGGTCAGTGCGGAGGCTATACCAGCGAGTATCCGGTATCATTTTGATACCCGAGAACTCAGCGTATTGTTGTCAGCGCTCCCCGTGGCTGGTGGCAAGGTGCGCTTGCAGTTCCATCAGCGCGCCGGCAAGTGGCGGTTGCAGGCGCAGCTGGCAGACACCTTGCTGAATGGTGTGGCGGGCCTGCTCAAGAAGGCAGGGCAGGACATTCCTGAGCCAGGTTTTCAGGGCTACCTCAGTGGTCAATTGAACGTGCTGGGTAACAGCGAGGGACTGGAGAACGTCAGCTGGAACCTGCAGACCCGCGCATCCGGTTACAGCAACACAGAAGGCAGCCAGGCGGCGGAAGCATTACAGCTGGCCAGCCGTGGATCCGCCCGCCCGCGGGATACGGGTTGGCGGATCCAGTCTACCCTTAATGCTCGCGAGGGCATGCTGTATACCGAGCCTGTTTACCTCGAATTCTCCGCTGCCAGACCGCTGGAACTGTCGCTTGACCTGGACTGGCTGGACGCTAAGGGTGAACTGCGGGTGCGATCCCTGGCCTTTAATCAGCCGGGGGTGGTGTCCGGCAAGCTCGATGCACGGTTGCGGCCGGCAGCGGACCAGCCGCTGCGGCAACTCGCTGTTGAGATCAATGAGTCTTCGTTACCGGGCCTGTACGAAACCTGGCTGCAACCCTGGCTGGCGGGGACGGCGCTGGAGAAACTGGATACCCAGGGTGGTTTGCGCGGACGCCTTGCGCTGGCTGATGGTCAACTTCAGGCGCTGCAACTTACACTCGACAAAGTGTCTTTCCGGGAACAGGCCGGCCAATTCGGGGTAAAGGAACTGGAGGGTGATGTGCAGTGGGACAGCAGCGGCCGCGTGCATACCTCCACGCTGGCCTGGCAGGGTGCCAACTACAACAGGTTGCAACTCGGCGCCGCGCAACTGGCGCTGGAAGCCGATGCCCGGCACATGAAAATTCAACAGGCACTCCAGATTCCACTGCTCGACGGCAGTCTGCACGTTGAAGAATTCGAGCTTGGCCTGGTGGACGGCAAGGTGCGCTGGCTGCTCGACGGTTTCCTCACCCCGGTGTCAATGCGCGCATTCAGCACCGCGCTGGGCTGGCCGGAATTGTCCGGCACCCTGTCAGGCATGGTGCCAAAGGTTCGCTACGAGAAGGGTGTACTGACACTGGGCGGCACCTTGCTGATACAGGCTTTCGACGGTGATATTACGCTGCGTAACCTGCGTATCGAGCAGCCACTGGGTCCGGTGCCGCGGCTGTGGGCGGATGCGCGCATCGTGAACCTGGATCTGAAGACATTGACCCGAACGTTCTCTTTCGGCCGCATCGAGGGACGTTTGCAGGGTCGCGTGGACGGACTGTACATGGAGGCCTGGCAGCCGGTTGCCTTCGACGCGGAGTTTGCAACTCCCGATGATGACGACAGCCGGCACCGTATCAGCCAGAAGGCGGTGGACAATATCTCCAATCTTGGCGGAGCCGGCCTGGGCGGGGCGCTGTCACGCAGTTTTCTGCGCTTTCTCGAGGACTTCCCTTACAGGCGGCTGGGTATCAGCTGTCGCCTGGAAAACGGCGTCTGTTACATGGGCGGTGTGGCGCCTGCCGAGACAGGATACTACCTGGTCCAGGGTCGCTGGTTGCCGCCGCGGCTCGATGTGATCGGCTATGCCGATGAAGTTGACTGGACCTCCCTGGTCGAACGGCTGAAGTCCGTCACCACCGGGGAAAGTCCCGTTGTGCAATAACGTTTTCCGCAGGGCGGCGTTAGTGCCTATAATGGACGGGTTTAAACAGGCTGCGAAACAGGGGAAAGAATAAAGTGATACACACCATCCGTACGAGTTCACTGCTGGGCATGCTGTTGTTTATCGCTGCCTGTGTCACCATTAATGTCTACTTTCCCAACGCGGAAGCGGCAAAAGCTGCCGATGAGATTATCCGCGGCGTTTACGGTGAGGATGAGGCTCCTGACAAGGCGCCGCAGCCGCAAAGCCTGCTTCGGGTGCCCGGTGTCGATAAGCCGCTGTGGGTGGGTTTGCTTGAGGGGCTGGTCGCACCGGCACAGGCGGCCGGCGATATCAATATCCAGTCACCCGCCATTAACACCCTGCGCAAATCGATGGAAGCGCGTTTTCCTGAACTGAAACCTTTCTATACTAATGGCAGTGTCGGTATGACACAGGATGGCCTGATCAAAATGCGCGACCTGAATGCCGTTGCGTTGCGTGACCGCAAGACGGTAAATACGCTGGTTGCTGCTGAGAACCGGGACCGTAATGCCCTGTATAAAGAAGTTGCCCGTGCCAACGGACAGCCGGAATGGGAAGCGGATATCCGCAAGACGTTCGCCGGCCGCTGGATCGGCAATGCGCCGGCTGGCTGGTGGTACCAGGACAAGGGTGGTAGCTGGAAGAAAAAATAACTCCCGCCGCTAGCGGGACAGAAAGGCCACATGAATATTTTCGTATTCGATATTGAAACCATTCCCGACGTGGCGAGTGGCCGGTGCCTTTATGATCTCGACGGTCTCAGCGATAAAGATACCGGCAAGGCCATGATGCACCTGCGCGAGCAGAAGACCGGCAGCGAATTTCTGCCATTGCACCTGCACCGTATCTGCGCCATCTCTGTAGTACTGCGCCACGCCGACCGGGTGAAAGTCTGGTCACTGGGTGAAGCGGATTCCGCTGAGGCGGAACTGGTGCAGCGTTTTTTTGATGGTGTCGACAAGTTCACGCCGACGCTGGTGTCGTGGAATGGCGGCGGTTTTGACCTGCCGGTGTTGCACTATCGCTCCCTGTTGCACGGCGTGCAGGCACCGCGTTACTGGGATAACGGCAGTGATGACCGGGATTTCAAATGGAACAATTACCTGAGCCGCTATCATGAACGGCATACCGATTTGATGGACGTGCTGGCCGGTTACCAGATGCGTGCCAATGCCAAGCTGGACGAAGTGGCGACCATGCTGGGCTTTCCCGGCAAGATGGGCATGAGTGGCGCGCACGTCTGGGATGCATACCAGGCGGGTGAAATAGAAGGTATTCGCAACTACTGCGAAAGCGACGTGCTGAATACTTTCCTGGTATATCTGCGTTTCCAGTTGATACGCGGGCATCTGACCGAGGCGGCTTATCGCAAGGAACTGGATCTGCTCAGGACCACCCTGGAGCAGGAAGACAAACCCCATTTCCGCGAGTTCCTGGAGCACTGGCAGCAAGCGCCTTCCTCATGAGCCGGCGCAGCAGAAAACCCAAACTCCCCAACTACCCGGTTCGCGTCACAATAGAGTCCCTCTCCCACGATGGCCGGGGCGTGGCACACGTCGATGGCAAAGCGGTGTTTGTCGACGGTGCGCTGCCGGGTGAAGAACTCAGCTTTCTGTATACGGCGCGTTCCCGCAAACACGACGAGGGCAAACTGTGTGAACTGTTCGCTGCCTCACCGGACCGGGTTGAGCCAAAGTGTGCGTCTTTCGCTATTTGTGGTGGTTGCAGCCTTCAGCACCAGGACCCCGCTAAGCAGATCCTGTCCAAACAGCAGATACTGCTCGATAACCTGGAGCGCATCGGCAAGGTGGCGCCGCAACGCGTACTCGAACCGTTAACCGGGCCGGTGTGGGGCTACCGGAACAAGGCCCGCCTGGGTGTGAAGTACGTGAACAAGAAGCACCGTGTGCTGGTGGGGTTCCGGGAAAAACGTAAATCCTATGTTGCTGACATCAAGCGCTGCGAAGTGTTGCACCCGGATGTCGGCGAACGCCTCGAAGAGCTGGCGGAACTGATTGGTGGTATGGAGGCGCGTGCCAGGATCGCCCAGATCGAAGTGGCTGCCGGTGAAGACTGCACGGTGCTGGTGTTCCGTAACCTCGATCCGCTCAACGACCAGGATACGCAGGCACTCGTCGAGTATGCGCTGCAAACCGGCCTGCATATCTATCTGCAGCCGGCAGGACCGGACAGCATCGAATTGCTGTGGCCCGAGACTTCGTCGCTCAGTTACCGTCTGCCGGATTTTGCACTGGAGATCCGCTTTCTGCCCATGGACTTTACCCAGATCAATCCGGCGATTAACCAGCCCATGATCCAGCAGGCGCTGGGGTTGCTGGAGTTGCAGCACGATGACACGGTACTCGACCTGTTTTGCGGTCTGGGAAATTTCACCCTGCCGATGGCGCGCAGTGCGCAGCATGTTACCGGTGTGGAGGGCGAGGCGGGACTGATAAAACGTGCGCGCGATAACGCGCAGCACAATGGTATCGGCAATGTGGAGTATCATGTCGCTGACCTGAGCGAGGATCCCCGCGAGCAACCCTGGATGAAACAGCACTACGACCGGATTCTGATCGACCCGCCGAGAAGCGGTGCGCAGGAACTGGTGCCGCATCTGGGCAAGCTCGGCGCCGAACGTATTGTCTATGTCTCCTGCCACCCGGGTTCGCTGGCGCGTGATGCGGGCATTCTGGTAAACGAGCTCGGCTATAAACTGGCGGCTGCCGGTGTTATGGATATGTTCCCGCATACCACCCATGTGGAATCCATGGCCCTGTTCGTGCGGGGCTGACCCGATGTCCCCCGCTACCGCACAGGCCAGTTCGCCCCGGGAGAACTATACCTGGCGCCGGGTGTACGGCATTGTGAAAGAGCACCGCCGCGAGCTGGCTGCGGCCAATACCATCGGCCTGCTGGCGGTTCTCGCCGCCGTACCCCTGCCGTTATTGATGCCGATGCTGGTGGACGAAGTGTTGCTCAAGCAGCCGGGTTTTCTGGTGGGTGTCATGGACAGTGCTTTTCCGGATGCCTGGCACGGCGCGGTACTCTATGTGGGTGCGATTCTGCTGGTGAGTGTCGTCCTGCGCGTGGTGAATGTGCTGCTGAGTGTCTGGCAAACCCGCCAGTTCAGTATGATTGCCAAGGATGTGGTGTACCGTATCCGCCGTGACCTGTTGCTGCGTTTGCAGCGTATCTCGATGGCCGAGTACGAATCCATGGGCAGTGGTGAAGTGACTTCACACTTTGTCACCGACCTGAACGCCGTCGATGATTTCATTGGCATGACGCTGGCCAAATTCGTCATTGCCGTATTCTCTTTGTTCGGTGCCGCCTTCGTGTTGTTGTGGATGCACTGGCAGCTGGCGTTGTTGATCCTGTTCCTGAATCCACTGGTAGTGTATTTCACTGTGCTGCTGGGTAAGCGTGTCAAACACCTGAAGCGCCGTGAAAACAAAGCGTTTGAGTTGTTTCAGGGTGCGCTTACAGAAACCCTGGACGCCATTCAGCAAATCCGTGCAGCCAACCGCGAGGGCTATTACCTCAAACGTGTGATCGGCAAGGCTCTGCAGATCAGACAGGACTCCGCGGCGTTCGCCTGGAAAAGTGACGCGGCCAGCCGCCTGTCGTTCATGGTTTTCCTGGTCGGCTTCGATCTGTTCCGCGCAGTCAGCATGTTAATGGTGGTGTTCTCGGACCTGACAGTGGGGCAGATGATGGCCGTGTTCGCCTACCTCTGGTTCATGATGGGGCCGGTGCAGGAAGTGCTGAATATTCAGTATTCATTCTTCGGTGCGCGCGCTGCCCTCGACCGCATTAACCGCATCCTGGGTCTTAACGAAGAACCACAGTATCCCGCCAGCGAAGACCCCTTTGCCGGCAAACGCGGTGTCGCGGTCAGCCTCCGTGATATCCACTTCGCATACCGGCCGGGTGAACCGGTGCTGAACGGTGTCAGCCTCGACATACCGGCCGGTGAACGTGTTGCGCTGGTAGGTGCCAGCGGCGGTGGCAAATCAACCCTGGTGCAGGTGTTGCTGGGACTCTATCCACCGAACTCGGGTCAGATTGCTTTCGATGGTGTCGCGGTGGAGAAGATCGGGCTGGAAGTAGTGCGTGAGCATGTTGCCACCGTGTTACAGCATCCTGCGCTGTTCAACGATACAGTGCGCAATAACCTGACACTGGGTCGCGAACACACCGACCAGGCTTTGTGGCAAGCGTTGCAGCATGCACAGCTGGAGGACCTTGTACAGGCAATGCCCGACGGACTCGAGTCAATGCTGGGCCGTCAGGGTGTCAGGCTGTCGGGCGGGCAGCGCCAGCGACTGGCGATTGCACGCCTGCTGTTGAGTGATCCACAGGTGGTGATCTTCGACGAAGCCACCTCGGCGCTGGACACCGAAACCGAAGCGCGCTTGCACAAAGCGCTTGCCGAATTCCTGCAAGGACGTACCGTGCTGATCGTCGCGCACCGACTGAGCGCGGTAAAACAGGCCAACCAGGTTTATGTTTTCGAGGACGGGCGGATTGCCGAGCAGGGCACGCACAAGGAGCTGCTGGGCGCGGACGGTTTGTACAGCCGCCTGTACGGTTGACGGGCCTGATGTATCAAGGGGCTGTATCAGCCGGAAATATTCATGACTGCTTATCTACGGTTTATTGTCGGTACCAGCGCTTTGACAGCGCCTTGTATACCCGCTGTGGATACCAGACCTTGCCAACGCTGCCGTTGTATCTGGCCAGCGCCCTGGTGCGGTCGCCTTTTTCACGTTCCAGGTAGTGACGCAGGATGGTACAACCCATGCGCAGGTTGGTGTGGATGTCGAACAGGTCGTCGCTGGGTCGGCCGATTTCGTCCAGCCAGAAGGGCATAACCTGCATCAGGCCGCGGGCGCCGGCGTATGAGATGGCAAAGCGATCGAAGTTGCTTTCCACCTGGATCAGCGCCAGCACCATTTCCGGCGGCAGGTCGGCGCGGCTGGCTTCGTAGTGGACGGTCTTCAGAATCAGCAGGCGTTCTTCCGGGTCGGACACCTTGCGGCTCAGGCGTTGCGACATATCGGTGAGCCAGACCTCTGCGTCGAAACGGTCCTCGAAACTGTCCGAGGATTGAATTGCGCCAATAAGTACAGCGCGCATCCGGTCATCCGGGCGTTCCTGGGTCGCAGCTGCCAGAGACCCGCAGGCAAGGCAGAGCAGTACCGTTAAAATCGGTTTAATGCGGCGCTTCAAGCTGTGATTTGAGGTGGGCCACAATCTCGCCGCGCGGGATGCTCTCGTTGTCGCCGCCACGCCGTGCCTTGTATTCCACCAGTCCCTGATCCAGATTTTTCTCACCAACCACCACCCGATACGGGATACCAATTAATTCCATATCGGCAAACATGACCCCGGGCCTTACATCGCGGTCGTCAAAAATGACGTCGATGCCGGCATCGAGTAGTTCCTGGTACAGCTCATCACAGGCTTCGCGCACCCGTTGGGATTTCTTCCGGTTCATGCCGAGCAGCGCGACCTGGAACGGGGTTAGCGTATCGGGCCAGATAATCCCTTGATTATCATGGTTTTGTTCAATGGCAGCAGCAACCACGCGAGACACGCCGATGCCGTAGCAGCCCATGATCACAGGGGCTTCCTTACCGTTTTCATCCAGCACAGTGGCATTCATGGCGCGGCTGTATTTGTCGCCGAGCTGGAAAATATGACCGACTTCGATGCCGCGCGCGATGCGTGCCGTGCCCTTGCCGTCCGGACTGGGGTCGCCTTCAACGAGGTTGCGAATATCGGCCACCACTGGTTCGGCACAATCGCGTCCCCAGTTCACACCGGTAAGATGTTGGCCGTCACTGTTTGCGCCACAGACAAAGTCGCTGAGGTGGGCCGCAGAGTGATCTGCGATGACCGGTATGTTCAGTCCGACCGGGCCCAGTGATCCTGGGGCACAGCCGGCGGCTGCAAGAATCTGTGCGTCGCTGGCGAAGGTCAGTGGCTGGGCGACCTGTTCGAGTGCGGCGGCCTTGACCTCGTTGAGGCTGTGATCGCCACGCAGGCACAGTGCCACCACACCACCTTCGCTGCTTTCCACGAGCAGTGTTTTGATGCACTGCCGGGGGGCTACACTCAGAGCCTTCGAGACAGCTTCAATGCTGTGCTGCCCGGGAGTGTCGACCGTTTGCCTGTCTGCCGTGGGCTGTGGGCGTTCGCCTGTGGGTGCCAGCGCTTCGGCCTTTTCGAGGTTGGCTGCATAGTTGCTGTCGCTGGAAAATACAATGGCATCTTCCCCGGAGTCGGCGAGTACGTGGAACTCGTGCGACAGCGCGCCGCCTATCGATCCACTGTCAGCGCTGACGGCACGAAACTCCAGCCCCAGCCGGGTGAAGATACGGCTGTAGGTGTCGTACATCGATCGGTAGGTTTCATCCAGCGATGCCGGGTCCAGGTGAAAGGAATAGGCATCTTTCATCAGGAACTCGCGAGCGCGCATGACACCGAAACGCGGCCGGATTTCGTCGCGGAACTTGGTCTGGATCTGGTAATAGTTGACCGGTAGCTGTTTGTAACTGCGCACTTCACGGCGCACCAGGTCGGTGATGATTTCCTCGTGTGTGGGGCCGAAACAGAAGTCGCGATTGTGCCGGTCCCTGATGCGCAACAGCTCCGGTCCATACTGTTCCCAGCGACCCGATTCTTCCCAGAGTTCGGCAGGCTGTACCGCCGGCATCAGCAGTTCCAGACCGCCGGCGCGGTTCATTTCCTCGCGCACCACGGCCTCCGCCTTGCGCAGTACGCGCAGGCCCAGCGGTTGCCAGCTGTAGATACCGGCGGCGATCTTGCGGACCATACCGGCGCGCATCATCAACTGATGGCTGATGATTTCCGCGTCCGCAGGGGTTTCCTTAACGGTGGCGAGAGGGAACTGTGAAACTTTCATGGTCGGGCATCCGGCTGCAATCAAGCGCGCGATTGTAGCCAGACAGCGTTAGAAAGTCCCGCCATTCCAGCCCCACATGGCACGCGGGGCATCGGCAAATTCGATATATACGCGATCGGCGGGCAGACCAAGCTCATCATTCAGCAGGGTCGCCAGCGTCTGGGAAAAATCCGCGGTTCCCGATTCGGGCAGGCCGATGCTTTTCAGTTCCAGGTAGGCCAGTGGCTCGTCACTGCCACCGAACAGCATGGCAGGATTCTGTTCGATACTCACCATGACGTAGCGTTCCGGCTTGCCGAGTATGTCGGCAACAGTCTGTGATGCCCTGCTGATCAGTGACTTCTGTGCGTCGGGCTCAATGGGCTGATTGGTCTGTATTCTCAATAGCGGCATGCTGATACTCCTCAGTCACAGAATTCCTTGATGGCGTCCTCGTTCTTTTTAATCATTTCCTGTTTTTTCTCTTCAGAGAACCGCTCGTAGCTGCCGTCCGGCATCTCTGCCAGCCTGTGTCCCCCGTAATTCAGCTGGGTAATGTTGTTACGGGCATTTTCACAGTTCTGTTTTCTGATTTCTGCGTTCTGTTTTTTTGCAGCTGTTTCTTCTTTAGCGGCTTTTTGTTGTTCCATCTGCTTATCCAGTTCCTTTACCTGCTCCTCCAGGGGTTTCCGTGCCGGCGCCGATTTTGGATCGGAATCGGACTTTATACGCGTTGCATCGACCCCGGCCGGTGGGAACTGGCCGTACTGGGTTTCGCCATTTGCGTCGTTCCATTTGTACATGGCAGCACTCGCGGGGAGTGCCAGTAACGCCATGAGTAGCGTTATCGTGATTGTCGGGCGCATCATTTATCCTCTTCTGCTGTTGGGATATCAGTTACTTACCATGCTGCGGGTGGCTCGACAAGTGCAACTGTCCCATACCGGCGGAATAGACCCCTGCAGGGGTCTCGCCGGACCCTGGGCGCACGTGCCGGGTCCTGCACACATCACCTTTTAGATACTGGATTCTGCCCTCCAACAGTGGCAGTATTAGCCAGTTCTGAATCTGCGCTTTGCGCATGTGCCCGATATACGGGCTTTTTTTCTGGTTTTTGGTTTTGCCGTCACCCGGGAGACAAAACAGGTGGAGCTGACTGGCGCTGATATTTTTGTACGCAGCCTTGCCGAGCAGGGAGTCAAGTATGTGTTCGGTTATCCCGGCGGGGCGGTCTTGCCTATTTACGACGCTCTGTACCAGCAGGACAAGCTGGAGCATGTGCTGGTGCGTCACGAGCAGGCGGCGACCCATGCCGCTGATGGCTATGCGCGTTCCACCGGCAGACCCGGTGTGGTCCTTGTTACCTCCGGGCCGGGTGCGACCAATGCGGTGACCGGCATCGCCACAGCGTATATGGATTCCATTCCCCTGGTGGTATTCACTGGCCAGGTGCCGACCGCTCTGATTGGAAATGATGCGTTCCAGGAAGTGGACAGCGTCGGTATCACGCGCCCCTGTGTGAAACATAATTTCCTGGTGAAGGACGTAAAAGACCTGGCGGTGACTATCAGGAAGGCGTTTTATGTGGCCATGACCGGGCGGCCGGGCCCGGTCGTGGTTGATATTCCCAAGGATGTCGCCGCGGCCAAGGCTGAATTTCATTACCCTAAACGGGTCAGCATGCGCTCCTATAACCCGGTGACCAAGGGCCATCCGCGGCAGATACAAAAGGCTATCGATCTGATGCTGGCCGCCAAACGTCCGATGCTCTACACCGGTGGTGGTGTGATACTGGCCAATGCCAGCAGCCAGTTGACCGAGCTAACGAAAATGCTGGGCTACCCCATCACCAACACGCTGATGGGGCTGGGTGCGTTCCCGGCTACACACCGGCAGAGCCTGGGCATGCTGGGCATGCACGGTACCTATGAAGCCAACATGGGGATGCACAACTGTGATGTGCTGATTGCTATCGGGGCGCGCTTCGATGACCGTGTTACCGGTAATGTCGAAAAGTTCTGTCCGACGGCAACGATAATACACGTCGACATTGACCCGGCCAGTATTTCCAAGAACGTCAAGGTGGACGTCCCGATTGTCGGGCCTGTCGACCAGGTGCTCAAGGAAATGCTGAAGATGCTTAAAGAAAGCAAAAAGAAACCGGACGCGGCAGCGCAGAAAGCCTGGTGGAAGCAGATCGAGGAATGGCGCGCCATGGACTGTCTGAAGTATGACCGGGACAGTGAGTTGATCAAACCGCAGTATGTGCTGGAAACCCTGTACGATGTGACCGGGGGCAAGGCTTTTGTAACGTCGGATGTAGGTCAACACCAGATGTGGGCTGCGCAGTTCTATAAGTTTGACAAACCGAACCGCTGGATTAATTCCGGTGGTCTGGGAACCATGGGTTTTGGCCTCCCCGCGGCGATGGGCGTGCAGTTTGCGCATCCGAAGGAAACAGTGGCCTGCGTCACCGGTGAAGGGAGTATCCAGATGTGTATCCAGGAGCTGTCTACCTGCAAACAGTACGCGTTGCCGCTGAAAATCATTAATCTGAATAATGGTTCACTTGGCATGGTGCGTCAGTGGCAGCAGTTCTTTTATGATGGCCGCTACGCCATGTCGTACATGGAGTCACTGCCCGACTTCGTCAAACTCGCGGAGGCCTATGGGCATGTGGGTATGCAGATCACCAAACCTGAAGATGTGGAACCCGCCCTGAAGGAAGCCTTCAAGATGAAGGAGCGGCTGGTGTTTATGGATTTCCTGACCGACAAGACCGAGAATGTCTACCCGATGATTCCGGCGGGTGCGGGCCAGAATGAAATGATCCTGGTGTAGCTATGCGTCACATCATTTCAATTCTGATGGAGAATGAAGCGGGTGCCCTGTCCAGGGTGGCGGGTCTGTTTTCGGCGCGCGGGTATAATATCGAATCGCTTACCGTTGCTGCAACGGAGGACGAGTCGTTGTCACGCATGACGCTGGTAACTACAGGCACCGACGATGTTGTCGAGCAGATCACCAAGCAGCTGAATAAACTGATCGACGTCGTCAAGCTCATGGATATGCATGAGGGGCCGCATATCGAACGTGAAATGATGTTGATCAAGGTGCGTACCGCAGCTACGGCACGCGAAGAGGTGAAACGCCTGGCGGATATTTTCCGCGGTCGTATCATCGATGTGAGTGATACCACTTATACCATTGAAGTGACGGGTACCAGCGACAAGCTGGACGCCTTTGTTGGAGCGATTGCCCAGACCGATATCATCGAGGTGGTGCGCTCTGGTGTGACCGGAATTGCGCGTGGCGAAAGAGCCTTGCACGTGTAATACAAATCTGAATATCAGTTAGGGTACAGAGCTATGACAATGAATATCTATTATGACAAGGATGCGGACCTTTCCATTATCAAGGGATCGAAGGTCAGCATTATTGGTTACGGGTCGCAGGGGCATGCACATGCCAATAACCTGAAAGAGTCGGGTGTGAGTGTTACCGTGGGTTTGCGCGCCGGTTCCATTTCCGAAGCCAAGGCAAAGAATGCCGGCCTGACCGTCAAGTCGATTGAAGATGCGGTCAAGGATGCCGACGTGGTCATGATCCTGGCGCCCGATGAGCATCAGGCCAGGCTGTACCGTGACAAGGTCGAACCCAATATCAAAAAGGGTGCAGCACTGGCCTTTGCACACGGTTTCAATATTCACTACGAGCAGATTATGCCGCGTGCCGATCTGGACGTAATCATGATTGCCCCCAAGGGGCCTGGTCACCTGGTACGTTCCACCTACACCCAGGGTGCCGGTGTGCCTTCGCTTATCGCTGTTTCTCAGGATGCCAGCGGCAAGGCCAGGGACATTGCGCTGTCCTATGCATCCGCCAACGGTGGTGGTCGAGCCGGCGTTATCGAGACAAGCTTCAAGGAAGAAACCGAGACGGATCTGTTTGGTGAACAGGCGGTACTCTGCGGCGGCGCTACCGCGCTGGTGCAGGCCGGTTTTGAAACCCTGACGGAAGCCGGTTATGCGCCGGAAATGGCGTATTTCGAGTGTTTGCACGAACTGAAACTGATCGTGGATCTCATGTACGAAGGCGGCATCGCCAATATGCGTTACTCGATTTCCAATACGGCCGAGTACGGTGATCTGACCCGCGGCCCGCGTGTTATTACCGACGAAACCAGGGCCGAAATGAAGCGTATCCTGACAGAAATCCAGAATGGCGAATTCGCCCGCGAGTTCATTCTGGAGAACCAGGCCGGTGCCGCTACGTTAAAAGCCAAGCGGCGTCTGGGGCGCGAGCATCCTATCGAAAAGGTGGGTGAGCAGCTGCGCAGCATGATGTCCTGGATCAGTGATAACAAAATCGTCGACAAGAAAGTTAACTGATAGATAAGGGGCTGCATTGGCAGCCCCGCTTTTATTATGGCTACTGGCCGTTATCCTTATTTTTCCCGCAGCGGGTGGTTGCCGTTTCTGGTGTGCGCCGGTCTGGGGCTGTTAATCGCGCGTTCCCTGGGCTGGATCTGGTCGCTGCCGTTCTGGCTGGGTTGTGTTTTTCTGGTCTACCTGTATCGCGACCCGGAACGTGAAATCCCGTCCAGACCCCTGGCTATTGTCAGTCCCGCCGATGGCGTCGTTACTGCAGTGACAGAGGTGCACGACCCGTATCTGGATCGCCAGGCAATCCTTCTCGTTGTGCAAATGGGGCATGTCGATGTCTACAGCACGCGTAGCCCGGTCGAAGGCAAGATTCTGGAACCGAAGCATATCGGCGATGGTATCAAGCAGCCGCATGGCGTGTGGTTGAAGACGGATGAAAATGATGACCTGGTCGTGGTAATGCACCGTGGCCCGCTGCACAATCTGCCACGCTGTTATGTTCGCATCGGTGAGCGCGTCGGCCAGGGGCAGCGCTGCGGCTATATCCAGATGGGTGGCGAGGTCGATGTGTATCTGCCCGCCAACAGCCGCATCGAGGTCGCCGAGGGCTCGCACGTAAAAGCCGGATCTGATGTAATAGCCACACTGGTTCACAAGTAAGGGCCAAGATGGACGAAGACAAAACACCGGAGCGGCGGCGTCGGGGCATTTACCTGCTCCCCAACCTGTTTACCACGGCGGGCCTGTTTGCGGGTTTTTACGCCATTGTTTCCGCGATGAGCGGCAAGTTCGAAGCTGCTGCCATTGCTATATTCGTTGCCATGATCATGGACGGGATCGATGGGCGGGTCGCGCGCCTGACCAATACCAGCAGTGAATTCGGCGTTCAGTATGACAGCCTGTCCGACATGGTGTGTTTTGGCCTTGCACCGGCGCTGGTGGTTTTTGAATGGGCATTGCGCAGTATGCTCGAACAGGGCTGGCTGTGGTCCAAGCTGGGGTGGCTGGCGGCATTTATCTATACCGCCGGTGCGGCATTGCGGCTGGCGCGCTTCAATACCCAGGTCGGCAGCGCCGACAAACGCTATTTCCAGGGGTTGCCCAGTCCATCAGCGGCGGGGGTGTTGGCCGGGCTGGTCTGGTTCAGTGAAGATAACGGACTGAA
>Ga0316187_10001687_pt1 | contig 19218 bp, 14 predicted proteins | sample CroRivburrow1_MG_FD_204927 | JGI IMG/M metagenome (GOLD analysis project Ga0316187, IMG submission 204927) | Coastal sediment microbial communities from Maine, United States - Cross River worm burrow 1 | ecosystem: Environmental > Aquatic > Marine > Coastal > Sediment | place: USA: Maine...
AAGCGCCTGCGCTGAGGCAAACCGTTGCTCCGCCTTTTTCGCCATCATCCGATCGAGGAGATCTTGGTAAGGTCGATTCACCCCGGAAAGCTGCGGCACCGGTTCCGCCAAATGCGCCAACATGACCTCGATGGGGGAATCGCCCCGATACGGCCGTTCGCCCGCCAACATCTCATAAAGCACAACGCCGAGACTGTAAATATCGGCGCGCCCGTCGAGCGGCCTGCCCTGCGCCTGCTCAGGGCTCAGGTAATCGGGACTCCCCAGCGCGGACCCATCCAGCGTCAGTGAGTTGTCGGTCTTTAGCTCTTTGGCGATCCCAAAATCCGTCAGTATCGGCGTTCCATCTTCGTGGAAGAGTATGTTTCCCGGTTTGATATCGCGATGAACGATGCCATGGGCATGGACAAACGCCAAACACCGGGCAATCGCTCTTACGATATCAAGCGCGGCGCTGGGCTCAATACCGGCCTTGATTCGATGCTGAAGATCACCCCCCTTGAGAAACTCCATGGAAATGTACGGACGCTCGTCCACCACACCAATATCGTGAATGGTGATGATATTCCGATGGTTGAGGGAAGAGATGATTCTACCCTCATTGAGAAACCGCTCCGTCTCGGCGCGAAAATCACGCTTCCTAAGCAGCTTCAGAGCGACCTGGCGATCCAGCGATTCCTGTACGGCGAGGTATACCGAAGCCATGCCACCTTGGGCGATGAGCCGAAGAAGCCGATAGCCGGGTATTTCGATTTCCACGCCCTGCCGGGGGCCTGATTCTGGCGTTTTCAGATGGCGTTGCAAAACAAGATTCTCAGTCACCGTGGTTCCGGGATATCGGCACTGGCCAAATTCGTCGGTCGTGAAGGTTTCGTAGACCAGAAGGCTGGACGTAGCTGATCTCCCTCAGATGAGTGGAACTCGGCCAAAGTGGCACACACGATCCAAACGGGCCAAAGCGAACAGATCGCAAGGCGTCGCAGGGCAATTCTGGCTCAGACTTAACCCAGATCTGGGAATTGAGTATGGGCGTGACCGTGGCTACTCACAATTCGTGGATTTCTCAAAAGACGATCGGAGATTCGGACTGCATCGAGTGGACCAGGGAGGCACCTGATTGCTCGCGTGCAACGCGAAAAGATCAGACCCTCCGTAGCGTCGTGCCAAGTTCCCGGAACGGCGGCGACTCATAGTCCTCAGTACATAGGCGACAGAAGCGCCCCAGGTTGCAGCCTCAACCGCCGCGAAAGTACTTCTCTATGCGGTCGAATGCCCTATTGATAGTTTCGTCGGGGACACAATAGGCCATGCGGACATGATGTTCGCCGGAGGGTCCGAAGGCGCGGCCAGGGGTGACAGTTACGCGAGCCTGTTCAAGTAGCCGGATGGAGAAACCGTAGGAATCATCATGGTCCGCGACGATCCGGGGAAACACATAATAGGCGCCTTCCGGCTTAATGAACTCAAAGACATCGGGCAGCTGTGACAAACGCTCGCAGATCAGGTCACGCCGGCCTGAGAGAATACGTTCGTACTCGGCAAGGTGCGCCGTATCACCCGTCAACGCTGCAAGACCCGCAACTTGCGAAACCCGGGGGGTGCAAATGATCGTCGCGTCATGCACCTTCAATACCTCGCGCTTCAGGCATTCCGGCAGGATCATGTAACCGAGCCGCCACCCGCTCATGGCGTGACACTTTGAGAAGGTGAACAGGTACGCAATATTGTCCCTGAACTCAGCAACCGAGGCGAGGTTGAAGTGACGTGAGCGGTTTTCATAGGTGAAGTGCGAATAGGGGTCGTCCAACAGGACATAGAGACCCTTTTCTCGCGCAATTTCGCCCACCTGTCGTAACTCTGATTCCGAGAATATCCGGCCTGTCGGGTTGGACGGAGAAACGAGAACGATCCCCTTTGTCTGCTCGGTAATAAGGCCAGCTAGCGCATTGAGATCAAGCCGCCAGCCATCGGCTTCGTCCAACGGCCAGAAGACGGGCTTTCCGCCACACATCGCAATCTGCTGAACATGCGAGGCGAAGCCCGGATCAGTCAGGATGATCTCGTTGCCCGGATCCAGCAGTACATGAAAAAGCGAGTTGAGGCCCTGCATGTTGCCGCAGGTAATCATGACGTTCTGGTCCGGATCAACTTGCACTCCGCAGGCGTTTAAATGGCTTTGTGCGACGGCTTCCCGTAGCACCGGCAACCCATCCGGCAGAGCGTATTTACCAATCTCGGGGTCGTTTGCCAGCCCCTCGGTAACGGCCCGGCGCATATGCTCGGGGGTCCGAAACGAGGGTACGCCCCAAGCCAGGGATGCCGCGCCACCGACCCGTGCGCTGCGCATCGCCATGTCTTTGATCGCGGACAACTCCATGCCCGCGACGTTTCGCGATATGGGAGCACGCTTCATGCAGCCCTCACCCTCAAGAACTCGGTAGCAACCCGGCTAGCTGGGCCTCCAAATCGAGTGCGGAAAGCGCCGATAAATCCTTGTTGATCTCCCTGACGATAAGGTGTTTCAAATGGTCCGGCATGGACGCGCGCAGATCACCCAAAAACTGGGGGGGAGCAACGACAACGAGCTGTTCGAATGCATTCTTCTTGCGTTCTGCATCAAGAATTGCTGCCACTCCGTGCGCCAGTTCGAACTTGGCATGGCGTTTAGGGTCTGTCGGAGGCTCCGCCGCGTGGCGCCCACCGCCTTTACGATCGTACATCCGTCCTGGGCGGTCACTACCCATCTCCCGGCTCTGAAGATCGCTGCCAACGATGTCATGGGCGTAGGCGGGCACCAGGTGATGGTCATCCCCAATCCGGAACAAACGGGCGCGGGACGCATCCGCAACCAGAACCCAGGTATCGTTCCTTTTCATTGGTTTCACCTTGCCGTTTGCAATTGCGAGGCCTGCCCTCTCCTATGCACAGGATAGTGAATGCCGGGGCGCCCGGACATGACATCGATCAATCACTACCGTTCGATTGATTCAGAACCAGTACCCTGCCTCATAACTTCGTTGCATTTCAGCAAGGCGAGAACCGCTCTGAAACGCTACGAACTTATGGGACGGGACACTAGGAGTCTGCGCGGTAGAAAGGGAACGGTCTGCGGCACCGCCATATCCGATCGATCCGCTAAGCTAAGAGCTGTGCAAGTGATCTTGGCAGTGCAACCCGAGTGACAGAGAAGCTGCTAGAGAGTTCGGACGGTGCCGTGGTGATACTGCCGACATGGCCGGCGCATCGTGTTGAGCCATTCATCCCTCCAGACGATCGCAGTATTCGTGCGCTCAGATACAAGGCGCTGAGCTTGGGTGATTTCATAGACGGCGATCACTTTGGTGAGCTCAATCGACGCCGGGATACGGTACTTATATGCGTGCACATGTTCGGGCGAGACAGAGATTGGAACCGCAATGCGCTCAAGTCCCAGGCCAACGCGATCCAGGCTGCGGTGAGAAAAAGTGTGCCGCTCTGTTTTGTGTTTGTACGCGCACCAGGCAGGGAACTCGCAACGCCGATGGACTCATCTGCATTTAAAGCCGCAACCAGCGCGCCCACTAGGGAAGGTCGGAACAATTGCTGCGATCACGCCGGCGTCTTTGCGCTCCCTCGTACAAGGCGCACCGAGCGAAGTTGGCCCAAGGCGAATAGGTGAGTTGCCAATAAGCGAGGTGCAACGCGGTACGAGGGGCGCAAAGACCTGGCCCCTCCGGGGTTTCGCCCACAAGGGCACATCTGCCGCGTTTCCCGGCTTGGCCACAGAATGACTATGGCGCTGCGCCGGGAGCCTCGCATCTGCGCCCTTGTGGACCGAAACCCGATTCGTATCAATTGTTCAGACCTTCCCCAGGGCAGCATTACACTGGCCCTCTCGTCCTTCACACGGTCCGTAGCCTGGCCTTATCGCCCTGCAGTTCGTCAATATGCGCGGCCATTTCCCGCGCGGTGAGATCGAAAATTTCGACCGGCTGTAGATCCACCTCAAATGCGTCCTCGATCTCGAGTCGAAGTCGAAACGCGGTGAGCGATTCGCCTCCGATCTGAATGAACAGGTCGTCCGGGCGCACCTGATCGACGCAAAGCAGATCCTGCAGGATCTCGATCAACACCCGCTCTGTGTCGGATTGCGGATCGGTGTCCGAGGCGGCATGGGATTCAGGGGCGTTGGTTCGCAGCTCAGAGCGGATGGCTGTGCGGTCAACTTTGCCGCTGGAAGTCAATGGGATCGATTTCGGGAAAACGAATCGGGTGGGCACCATCTGCGATGGCAAGCGTGCATTCAGTCCTTGCCAGAGTTCTGCACTCGTCAGCGCGGCGCCGGGTTTGAGCACCACCGCCGCGCCAATGGATTTATCTCCCCGGGGCGATTGGTACCAGGTCGCGGCCACCTTATTAACGGCTGGCTCCTCTAGAACGGCGGCTTCGACCTCCCGCGGTTCGACACGAACGCCATGAATCTGTACCTGGTCATCATTGCGCCCGAAGTAATGGAGTGTTCCGTCGATCCGGGTCACCACATCGCCGGTTCGATAGTATCGCCTTCCGCCAGACCCCAGCACGAATCGACTCTTGGTCAGAGCCGGGTTGTCGCGATAACCACGGGCGACGCCCGCGCCAGCGACCCATAACTCGCCGCGTTCACCATCTGCGACCGGGAGACCCATATCGTCCGCAACCAACGTGTGTGTGTTGGCAAAGGCGGTGCCGATCGGTGCGGACGATGTGGCGAGCGAATGTTCGCCGGCGCTGTCCCGAACCAGGCGGTGGCCGGTCGCCCACACGGTGGTTTCGGTCGGTCCGTAGAGATTCCACACCTGATCCGCAACCGTTGGCAGGCGCTGGGCAAGCTCGGTCGCAATGGCCTCTCCAGTGCTGATCGCCACCCGCAACCTGGGCAATTCATTCGCCCTTTCCAGCACGATCCCCCATACCGAAGGACCGGTCTGCATCACGCTCACCCGATGTTCAAGAATCTGCTCGATGAGTCTCCGTGGCTCGAGCAGAAGCGCCCGGTCACGAAGCACGAGGCTGCCCCCTGTGATCAGCGGCAAAAACATCTCCGCGACCGAGATATCAAAGGTGACAGTCGATGTGGCCAGAAAACGGTCGCTGGAGGTGAAACCAATGAGGTCTCGGGTGGCCAGCAGCAGATTGACCAGGCTTCGATGCTCGACTTCAACGCCCTTGGGACGGCCGGTACTACCGGATGTAAACAGAATGTAGGCTAGGCGCGATCCGCCGGGTGCCGGTACATTGACTAAGGCATCGCCCACTAGCGGAGCGATGTCCTCGACGGGCAAGACGTCTATCTGCCCTTTGAAATCTGCAAACATCCGGGTCGTGGATCCATCGGATAGGACAGTCTTGCACTGTGCGATACTGAGCATGCGGAATGTGCGTTCAGCGGGGTGCTCGGGGTCACAGGGCACATAGGCGCCACCGGCTTTCAGAATGGCCAGGAGGCTGGCGATCATGTCAGGCGAGCGCGTCATCACCACGCCGACGGCTTCTTCCTCGGCGAGCCCCCGCTCACTGAGAAAACAGGCAATCTCATCTGTGCGCCTGGCAAGCTGGGCGTAGGTCACTTCGATCTCAGCGACGATCGCCACCGCATCCGGCGTGGCCGCCGCCTGTTGCGAAAATAACTGGAAGAGGTTGTGGTCCAACAGATCGATCATGACTAGGGCCTGTTAACGCTCTGCGCGCAGTTTGATTATTCCAAATAAGCGATGTGCAACGCTGCATTGCCCGGTTTGAGAGCTAACGCTGGGTCTCCGCATAGTGTTAACAGGCCCTAATCCCGGGGCAACAATCGGACAGCAAATCGGGTGGCGGGCTCCCAATGGTAGGGCCCCCGGACCGCTGGACCGTCCGCAGCCAGCTCGAGTCGGTACTGCATCGCCAGTGTGGTGATGAAAGCGCAGGCCAACTTTATAGCCACGTCGGAGAGGGGACACCGATGTCGGTCAAGGCCAAATGGGGAGAAGGACTCCCCGGATGGGGCGTCACTCAGAAACCGGTCGGGATTGAAGGCCAGCGGCTCCGGAAATGCCTGAGAAGACTTGTGCGCTTCCCACAGACAAATGCGGACAGTGGACGTTTCCGGAATACGAAAGCCGTGGAACACGATGTCCTGTTCCACCTTGCGCAGCAGACGCTCACTCTGGTCCATGCGCAAGGTTTCCAATGCAAAGGCCTGGGCCATGGAGCGGCCTGATTCCACCGTCTCTGTCGGGTCGCGGCTGATTGCCTCCAGGCGGTCCGGGTTGTGGGCACCATGCCAAGTCAGCCAGCGGAAGTAACCCGCCATATCGAAGCGCCCCATCTCAACCATGTAGATGAGATTACCCAGCATGGTTTCGTCCAAGCCGTCGGCCTCGACGATTCGTCCGGTCAAGCCGTCATCCAGGTTCCAGTGGTGCTCGAGCAGGGCCGATCGCAGCCGGGCGAACGCCGCGGTCTGTTTCGGTCCGATCGTCCAGGAGAGCCCAAACGGCCCCAGGGCCTTGAAGCCTTGAATCAGTTCTCCATGCAACGGCGATCCCGGCCTGGCGCCGAAGAACACATGGATCAGCATGGACGTCACCAGATCGGTCAGCGTGACAACATAGGCCCTCGACGGTCGGCGATGCGTGTCTTGGGTTTGCATGTAGTCTTGAAGATGGCTGGCAACCAGCGTCGAGTAGAAATCCGGGTCCCATAGGGAATCACAGCTACGGACGGCTTTCACCACGATTCCCCGATACTTCTGGTGTACCGCCCCGCGCATCTGGCGCATGAACCCCAAGGGAAAAAGGGATTCCAGCTCAAGGGTAACCGGTCGCAGCGCCTCGCCATGTTCTTGCAGGAACTGACGCCCCAGTCCGAGTCCGACAACGCACACGCAGAGGTGACTTCCGCTCAGTGCTTTAAATATCGGACCGTAGGCCTCTGTTGCACGTAGCAGATAGCTGCGGTCGGCCTGCTCGAGTTCAAGTAGCTGATCGAGATCGCCAGGCGGCAACGGCGATTGCTGTGTATTGGTTCGATTCATTGGGAAGTGCATCCGATCCGACCATGTATTGGCCTGTTGGGTATGAACCGCACAACTCAATCGTTACAGGTCCTGCCACTGATCGCGACACCCTGGTCTGCGGTATAAATCTGCGACCTGGGGAAGACAGTGTACTGCGGTGAGAGCAGATCAGAAGGTCTCAATTGCAAGAATCCGGCCGCGGACGGGTCGTGGTCAGTGCAGCATTGATGGGTCGCTCGATCGTTGGCGCGCCGAAGGACTCATGCCGGGAAGATAATAGGGATCGGGACGATCGACTCGTAACTGGGGGCCGCCGGCTGATAGTGTCGTATCCCATTGGGATCGAAGCACCGGCAAATCAGTATTGAGGAGCATCGTTCAATGGTCGGATCATTGTCATCTCAGCAGGTGGATACCTATCGTTGCCAGGGCTTCGTGGCGCCCCTGCAAGCGTTGGCGCCACCTGAAGCAGCGCGCTACCGGCACGCGATCACGGACTTCGAAACCCGGCACAAACTGGTCGCGGGCCAGGTCATTCGTAACAAAGGCCACCTCAAATGTCGGGCGCTTTATGATCTGGTCGCGGAGCCGCGCATCCTCGATGCAGTTGAATCCATACTCGGCCCAAACATCCTGGTCTGGGGTTCCAGTCTGTTTATCAAGGAACCGCGGGACCCGGGTTTCATTGCCTGGCATCAGGACGCCTATTATTGGGGTCTGGAGCCGGACGATGTGGTCAGCGCCTGGATCGCACTCGCCCCATCGACCCGGAAAAATGGAGCCATGCGGGTGATCCCGGGTAGTCATCGTCTTCCGCCTTTGCCGCACCGTGCCTCCCCCACCGGCAGCCACAATATGCTCTTCACCCATGAGGAGCTGGCAACCGAGGTGGACGAAAATGCGGCTGTGGACCTGCTGCTCGATGTGGGGGAGATGTCGTTACATCACGTAAAAATACTGCACGGTTCACCTCCCAACAAGTCGCCCGAACGGCGCTACGGCTATGCCGTGCGCTACGTCGCACCGCATGTTCGACAACGCGGCGACATGAATTCCGCCAGCCTGGTACGCGGTCGTGATGACTATGGGTACTTCGGCCCTGAACCCGTGCCGAACCGGGACATGGAACCGGAGATCGTCGACTTTGTCGATGGCCCTCTGGCGAACTGCCGGTCGCGCTAGTGTCCCGTCCCAAGGCATCTTTAGATCTGCCCGGAATCGGGCCGTTGATGGTGCCTGTTCACCCGTCCTTGGGTAGAACTCGGGCGTTCCCAGGTGGCCGGCGCATGACCGGGTCAAGCCGGAGCAGCAGGCGCGCGTGACGGAGTGAGGCTGCGAATTGCTGTCCACCTATCCGCTGGAGGATGCGCTGCTGGACTGAGCCAAGGCGGCGCTTCGGGTTCGAGCACGAAGACGACCGCAGGAAACGGGTGGCGAACCATCGCCGGGTCTGATTTGCTGTCTTCGTGGCTTCGGAATCGACCTTCCCTAAGCAAGTGACAATAGGCAAACATACGATATGCGCCCACGGGATGTCGTTGAACTGATCGCGCTGGCCGCATTGTGGGGTGGCGCATTCCTGTTTATGCGTGTGGCCGCCCCGGAGTTTGGCCCGATTCCGTTGATCGAGTTGCGGGTCGCCATTGCAGCCGCGTTTCTACTCGTGGTGCTGACGGTGTCGGACAAGCTCAGACGGCTCGGCGAACGAAAGGGCGGTCTTTTTGTTGTTGGGGTGGCCAATTCCGCCCTGCCCTTTTGCCTTCTGGCCTACGCGACCCTGTTCGTGACCGCAGGTTTCGCCGCGATCCTCAACGCCACCTCCCCTCTTTGGGCCGCGGTAGTGGCATTCGTATGGCTGGGAACGAGACTGTCCGGATGGCGAATATTCGGTCTTGGCCTCGGCTTTGTCGGCGTGGTTGTACTGGTGTGGGGCCGGGTCTCTCTGACGACTGACGGCGCGGGACTGGCGATTCTGGCCGGACTGGGTGCATCCCTGTCCTACGGCATTGCGGCGAATTACACCCGCGAACACCTGTCGGCGGTCGATCCTTTGGTTATCGCCACCGGGAGCCAGATCGGTGCGGCACTCGCACTGCTGCCCCTGGCGCTTTGGACCTGGCCGGAGCAGGCCGTGTCCGCCCGGGCATGGGTTACCGTGGTGGTCATGGGCATTGCCTCCACCGGCATTGCCTATATGTTGTATTTCCGGCTGATCGCACATGTTGGGCCGGCCAAAGCCATTACCGTGACATTTCTGGTCCCGGTTTTTGCCGTGGTCTGGGGATATGGGTTTCTGGACGAAGCCCTGACCCTGCAAATGGCATTGGGTGGCGCGGTGGTGCTGCTGGGGACCGGCATCTCCACCGGCCTGATCAAACCGATGCTACGAACAAAGGCAACGTGATCCGCCGAGTGGGCCATGCGGCCCCCGAGCTGACGCGATCAACCCAGGGACTTAGACCATGAAAAGCATTTACACCGATAAGCATAAACTGCGAGACGCCCGCACCGAGCTCTGCGGTGGTGAACTGGTGCCGCCCTTCGAAAGCCCGGTCCGGGCAGAGTATGTACTGGAACGCATCCGAAAGACCGGACTAGGCGAAGTTCTGGGTCCCGAGTCCCATGGACTGGCGCCGGTGTTGCGGGTGCACGATCGGCACTATGTCGATTTTCTCGCCACCTGTTGGCGCGATTGGAAAGCCGCGGGCTACAAGGGCGAGGCCATTGCAACCTGCTGGCCTTCGCGTCGCCTTACCCGGGCAGTGCCGCCCAGGGAGATCGACGGCCGTATCGGCTATTACTGCCTGGCCTCGGAAACCGCCATCAGCGAGGGCACCTGGGAAGCGGCCCAGGCCGCCGCCGATGTGGCGCTGACGGCCCAAAGCCTGGTGGCTGAGGGCGAGCAAGCTGCCTTCGCCCTGTGCCGCCCGCCCGGGCACCATGCCGCGGCGGATATGTTTGGCGGCTACTGTTTTTTGAATAACGCCGCCATTGCGGCCCAGGCCTTTCTCGATGGCGGCGCTGAACGCGTCGCCTTGTTGGATGTGGATTTTCACCACGGCAACGGCACGCAATCCGTGTTCTATCATCGCCCCGATGTGCTGTTTCTGTCTTTGCACGGTGACCCGGACGACGCGTTCCCGTACTTCCTGGGCGGCGCCGACGAAACCGGCGCCGGGCCGGGCGCGGGTTTCAACGTGAACTATCCTCTGCCGCCCGGGGCGGACTATGGCGCCTGGTCAAAAGCCCTGGAAGACGCCCTGGCCAGAATCGCGCGTTATGCACCTGACGCGCTGGTGGTGTCCCTGGGGGTTGATACCTTCAAGGACGACCCGATTTCATTCTTCCGCCTGCGCTCGGAAGACTTCACCGACTACGGTCGCCGCATTGCTGGGCTGGGCCTGCCCACGCTGTTTGTGATGGAGGGTGGATACGCCGTCGCCCAAATCGGTGTCAACACGGTTAACGTATTGCAGGGTTTCGAGGATGTCTGAGCAGCCACAGACTCAGCGGGACAGCCGCTACGACGTTCTGTTCGAACCGGTACGCATCGGCCCCAAAACCACAAAGAACCGCTTCTTCCAGGTCCCCCACTGCAACGGCATGGGCTATCGCGACCCGACCGCGCTGGCCCACATGCGCGGGGTAAAGGCCGAGGGCGGTTGGGGCGTGGTGTGCACCGAAGAAGTGGAAATACACCCCAGCGGCGACATCACGCCCTACATCGAACTGCGCATCTGGGACGATCAGGACATTCCGGCCCTGGCGCTCACCGCCGAGCGGATACACGAACACGGTGCGCTTGCCGGCATAGAACTCTGCCACAACGGCGCCGACGCGCCGAATCTCTGGTCCCGGGAAGTGCCCATGGGCCCAACCGCCCTGCCGGTTGCGACTTTCCAGTACCACCCGGTGCAGGCCCGAGCCATGGACAAACGCGATATTCGCAATTTCCGCCAATGGCACCGGGCCGCCGCCCTGCGGGCCAGAACCGCAGGCTACGACCTGATCTATGTCTATGCCGCCCACGGTCTCAGCCTGCTCCAGCATTTCATGTCTCGGCGCTACAACCAACGCAATGATGAATACGGAGGCTGCCTGGAAAACCGGGTTCGCTTGCTGCGGGAGGTGATCGAAGACACCCGGGATGCCGTCGGCGATACCTGCGCGGTGCCGGTGCGCATCTCACTGGATGAACTCCTGGGCCCGGAGGGACTTGAGCGGGCCGAGGTGGAGGACATGATCGGGACCATCGGCGATCTGCCCGACCTTTGGGACGTGACCCTGTCAGGGTGGGAAAACGACTCCATGACCTCACGCTTCGCCGAAGAAGGTCACGAGGAGCCGTTTATCGCCGGCGTGAAAAAACTCACCAACCGTCCGGTGGTGGGTGTCGGGCGATACACCTCGGTGGACCGCATGGTGTCCATCATCAATAGAGGCATCGTCGATCTGATCGGTGCCGCCCGCCCGTCCATCGCCGATCCGTTCTTGCCAAACAAAATCAAACACGGACGTGTGGAGGATATCCGCGAATGCATCGGCTGCAATATCTGCGTGTCCGGTGACTTCACCATGTCGCCGATACGCTGCACCCAGAATCCCACCATGGGTGAGGAATGGCGCAAGGGCTGGCACCCCGAACGGATCCGGGCGCGGGAAAGCGACAAACCGGTCTTGATCGTCGGTGCCGGACCGGCCGGACTGGAAGCCGCCCTGGCGCTGGGCAAGCGCGGCTATGAGGTTACCCTGGCGGAGGCCGGTACCGAACTGGGCGGCCGGGTGGTGCGCGAGTGCCGTCTGCCCGGTCTGTCCGCATGGCGTCGGGTCAAGGACTATCGGGAACTCCAGCTGCGCAAATTGCCCGGCGTGGCAATCTTTCCCGACAATGCGCTCGATGCGTCTCAGGTACTGGAACTGGGGGTGCCCAGAGTGGTGGTGGCCACCGGCGCCCGCTGGCGTTCAGACGGCGTCGGCCACCACTGGACCCAACCCATCCCGATTGCGGAATCCGCCCGCATCTTTACCCCAGACGACATACTGGACGTTAGCTTGCCAGAGAAGGGCCCGGTGCTGATCTGGGACGACGATCACTACTACATGGCTGGGGTGGTGGCCGAGAAACTGGCCGATATCGGGCTGAAAGTGATCTATGCAACACCCGCCGCCGAGGCCTCCACCTGGACCCGCAACACCTTGGAGCAGGGGTTCATCCAGACCCGGCTGTTGAACAAAGGCGTGGAGATTATACCGTTTCACGCCCTGGCGCGGGTCGATGCGAACTCCGCAACCCTGGCCTGCACCTTCACCGGTCGGGAACGATCGGTGAGCGCCAGTTCGGTGGTGCTGGTGACATCACGCCTGCCCCGGCAACAGCTGCTGCTCGACCTGATGACTCAGCAAGACGCCTGGTTGGACGCGGGCATCGAAACGGTGACCGCCATCGGCGATGCGCTGGCCCCGGCCACCATTGCCCATGCCGTCTATGCGGGACATCGCTATGCCGAAGAGTTGGATGCGGAGGCCCCCGCGGAGGGTCAACTGCCGTTCAAGCGGGAGGTGACTGGGTTGTGGCCTTAAGCAAGGTCTTTTTTCAACTGCCAGGATTTGCAACGATGGAACTGTGCGTTTGAGGTCGCAATACTCACCTTCACAAATCGATCAGATGCGTCTCAGGTAAAATCCAGCTTGAGCGATATGCGCTTTGAGACTCAGAGCAGAAAGTCGAGTCACAGTCACAAAGCCTACGGGAGGCACGTTCACGCTATGCTGCACACTGGCTGTCCCTCCGTCGTTCTTGCCAATAGCAAAAGGGTCACACACCATGGATTCTGAATTGATGCCATTTGACCATAGCCTGCCCGATGGGCGCACGGTGCACATCCGCGCCGTTCGTACATCCGACGAAGGGGACCTCCTGCAGGCTTTCGAGCGGATGAGCCCCGAGGCGCGATACATGCGCTTTATGCGCGTGGTGGGCCAACCTAATATCGAGCGCTTGCGCGAGGCGCTTGCCGCTTTCCCGGAGAGCGGGCTGGGAATCGTGGCAACCGTCCCGGCCCACGACGAAATCGACATAGCCGGTGGCGCGATGTTTCTGATCGGAAATGACCCGAAGAGCTGCGAATTCTCAACGACCGTTTCCGCCGACTATGGCGGCCGAGGCCTGGGGCATGCGCTGATGTCCACGCTCATCGCCGCGGCGAAACAGCGCGGGATGCATGAAATGGAGGGGTACGTGCTGTCGAAGAACCAGCCGATGCTGAAATTGGCCGCGCGCCTCGGCTTCAGCACCTCGGCCGATCCCGACGACGGATCCGTTCGCATCTGTCGCCTGCACCTGGCCTCACGACTTGACGGAACTCTGTGAGCGACCTCACCTCGTTACAGCAAAGCCCGCGGCCAAATCGCATTCCGCGTCCGCAGAAAGAATCCGATCACCAGGGCTGGGTTCGCTGGCTGCCGGGATGGCAAACCCTGCGCCACTACAAAGCCGCCTGGCTCCGCCACGATATCGTCGCGGGACTGGTTCTGACGACGATGCTGGTGCCCGTCGGCATCGCCTACGCTGTGGCATCGGGCGTGCCGGGCATTTACGGCCTCTATGCCACGATTGTTCCGTTGCTTGTCTATGCCCTGTTCGGCCCCAGCCGCATCCTGGTCCTGGGGCCCGATTCCGCGCTGGTTGCGGTCATTCTCGCCGTCGTCATCCAGCAATCCGGCGGCGACCCCATGCGCGCCATCGCCCTGGCCGGCGCGATGGCTGTCGTATCCGGCGTGATCAGTATTGCGGCTGGATTGGCGCGGCTGGGCTTCATCACCGAGTTGCTGTCCAAGCCGATCCGCTACGGCTACATGAACGGTATTGCCTTGACCGTGTTGATCAGCCAGTTGCCGAAGCTGTTCGGCTTCTCGATCGAGGGTGTGGGACCGGTGAGAGACCTGTGGGCGATCGCCATGGCGGTGATCGACAAACAAACCAACTGGCCCGCGTTCCTGGTCGGCGCAGCCACCCTGGCAGTGATTCTGATGCTCAAAGGCCAAAAACGCATACCCGGCATCCTGGTGGCCGTGGTTGGGGCGACTGTCGCGGTGGGCGTGCTGGATCTTGGCACAACGTCAGGTGTTTCTATCCTGGGCTCGCTCCCACAAGGGCTGCCGGCGTTCGCCATCCCGTTGATCACCAGCGCCGACATCGTCCCGGTCCTGCTGGGTGGGTGCGCAGTCGCCCTGGTCTCCTTCGCCGACACCAGTGTGCTCTCCCGCGTCTACGCGGCGCGCACCCATACCTATGTCAACCCGAATCAGGAGATGGTCGGGCTCGGTATGGCCAACCTGGCGGCCGGCTTCTTTCAAGGCTTTCCGATCAGCAGCAGTTCATCCCGCACCCCGGTTGCCGAGGCAGCGGGTGCAAAGACCCAGCTAACCGGTATTGTCGGTGCGTTGTCGGTTGCGCTGCTATTGGTGGCGGCGCCTGATCTACTGCGGAACCTGCCCACCAGCGCACTGGCCGCGGTGGTGATCGCTTCGGCCATCGGCCTGTTCGAGTTCGCCGATCTGCGGCGCATCTATCGCATCCAGCGTTGGGAATTCTGGCTGTCGATCGTCTGTACCATCGGCGTCGCCGCAATGGGTGCGATACCAGGCATCGGCCTGGCGATCGTGATTGCCGTCATCGAGTTTCTTTGGGACGCCTGGCGCCCCTACTCCGCTGTGCTGGCCCGTGCAGAGGGCATCAAGGGCTATCACGACATCACGCGCTATCCAGACGCCCGCCGAATTCCCGGTCTGGTGATGTTCCGTTGGGATGCGCCGCTGTTTTTTGCCAACGCGGAGTGGTTTCGTGAACGTGCGCTTGAGGCGGTGGCGACATCCCCAACACCTGTGAACTGGCTGGTGGTTGCGGCAGAGCCCGTCACCAGCGTGGACATCACCTCCGCCGACATGCTGTCGGAGCTGGACGAAGTCCTGCAGGCAGCGGGCATCGAGCTGTGTTTTGCCGAGATGAAGGATCCGGTCAAGGACAAGCTCAAGCGATTCGGGCTGTTCAAGCGACTGGGTGCGGAGACGTTTTTTCCAACCCTCGGCAGGGCTGTCAGCACCTATCTCAAAACGCATGAGGTGGAGTGGGAGGACTGGGAAGACAGGGTACCCTGAGCCTGCGGTCTGCTACACGGCAAACGCCAATCTTGGAGCCATCGGCGTGACAAAGCGCCGCACTTGGCGCGCAATCCATTTGCTATTCGAGTGGCGGATGCTGGACTCAATCCCGTGCCAAACCTCGAGTCCGCTGGTGATTCCGTCGATTCCAGCGGTAGAACGACAGTACCGGAATGCGATGAAGGCCCGCACCCACTCGCGGATGCCAGGGTCAGAAGGTTCTTCTGAAGGACATGGCACGTCCAACCCGTTCCCCGGCAAGTTCGAGTGCCGCCGCCCTCGGTAACACGCCATCTGCGGCCGCCCGCTTCAGCACGGCCAGGGTGTTGGTGCGGATTTTCTCTTCAATCGTCGCGAGCGCCTGAGCCTCGCTGCCCTGATGATATTCGACCGCGGCACAGATGACGCCGCCAGAGTTTACGACGAAGTCCGGCAACACCAACGCACCAAAGCCGCAGCTTACGGCGGCTTCATGGACAATCACCACGCGTCCGGTGCGCTCGACGGAGGCAAGGATGGTTGCCGTGTCCAACGGCTTCAAGGTCGCCACGTCGATGATTTCCGCAGCCACCCCCAACTCAGCGAGCCGCTCCCCGGCCAAGACAGTTTGCGCCAGCATCGCCCCCCAGGCGATCAGGGTCACATCGCTTCCTTCCCGAACTACGAAGCAGCGGTCGAGCGATAGCGGCTGCCCGAGGCTCGTCCCGAAGCTTGAACGCCAGCGCCACGGCATGTGGGGCGTGCCCGCCGACGGTAATGCTGACTGGAAAGTCCTCGCGCGGCCCGGCGAAATTCGAACCCCGCTCGTCGCCTCCCCAGTAAAGAAACAGTTCCTCGGGTGTAACCCCCCGGCAGAGCTGAACCGGATGCTCTCGGAACGAGGGCAGGAGTACGTCATCCGGCTTCATGACAAAACCAGCGCCAAAACCGACGGCTTCCTGGCCGAGCGAAGAGGCGTAGGTACCGAGTCGGTCGGTGCGCTGGAGGGAAATGGCTTTCGCATCAAAGGTGCGCGCCAGCATCATCTGCCGATACAAGCCCTTGAGCGCCTCCGGGTCCGCGAATCGCTCAGGCAACTGCGCCAGTGTGACCCCTTCCGGATTCAGGAAGGCCGTATACTCGATTTCGAAGCTGGCGACGCGCGTCATGCCTACGACCCTTTTCCGGTCTCCAGCCGAGGAAAGCCGAACGCCGGCGTCTCGATCATGTGCACCTGCGGGTTCCGACTATGCGGCCCGCATGGCAGTCAGCGGTTGTCCCCCGCAGCAACGCAGCGGAACTGCTGACCGCGGACTGCATGCGGTGACCTGGGGTCAGCCAACCTTGATACGGCGGGCTTCAGGTGTCACAGGTTCGACTTTGGGCGCCCGAAGATGCAATACCCCATCTTTGAAACTCGCCTTGATGTCGTCCTGCTTAACGGCATCTCCGACCTGAAAACTGCGCATGTACTTGCCATAGCGACGTTCCTGGCGGATGACCTTACCTTCCTTTTCCTCTTTTTCTTCTTTGTGGGTTTCCGCCTGGATGGTCAACACGCCGTTCTCGAGCGTGACCTCCAGGTCGTCCTTGTCCACACCCGGCAGTTCCGCCGTGATTTCGTAGTGGTCTTTCTTTTCCTTGATATCGACCCGCGGGGTGAACGCGCCAAGGGCTGATTCACGGCCGCGTGCAGGCGACCAAAAATCAAACAGATCATCGATATCGAACATGGAAGGACGTGGAATGAGATTCATGACAGTGCTCCTTTCTTCCGACGTTCAAGGGAGCATAAATATGTGACAACTGCACCCCTGTTGCACTGACGGGAATCACGAAAACTGCGAATCAAGATGCCCGGTGCTGCGAGACCCATATCTTCGACCAAGCCTACCCAACCGGCGGGTGCAGTTGCGCAGCTCTGGAACGGTTCAAAAAACCCGCTGGGCTGATGTTCCGTCCCAGCCGCGCCCGCTTAAAAAACAAGTGAGTGCCTACTTGAGACGATCAAGGGCAGTGGTGGGAGGACCTATGGTTGATGAGCCGCGGCGCGAGTATCGACGCCGCAGCCGCTTGGATTCGTGAGGGCAGCGAGCGGTAACAACAACCCGCGTGCCCCGCAAACGCCAAACATCAACTGGCCGGGTCGTACCAGATCGGTGAGGTATAGGCGCGCTCCTGGTGGATGGTTTCGGCTTCCGCGGGGAGATCGATGCCGTAGCGGAACGCATCGTAGACCACCCAACGCGGGGTCGGGATTTCGAGCACACGGGCGTAGTAAAACGCCCTCTGGACCGGATCGAAATCCGGATCGCTCCAAACGGTCATCAGTTCCGACGCGCCGATGGTGTTGGTCCAGTTCGCTGCCGCCACATCCACCGTGTTGCCCACCGGGGGGAGCTTGCCATTTGCGTCAGGCTCACGATTGCCCGACCAGGCAACATCGTAGACTTTTTCATGCGTTGCACCGCCGGCATCCAGCCAGCCCTTGACAATCTGGATGCGGTCCAGATTGGCGCCGATCGGATCGCGCAACGCGTAGACCATGAACGTCGGTGGGTTTTCGCCGCCGGTGATCGTTCCACCCATGGGAACGCCCTTCTGGTATCCGGCAAAGGCCGGCAAGCGGCTGTTCAGATCCTCGTCGTCGTAGTCCCAGCCGCCAAAAAAGCGCACGGCCATTCTCGGTCCGGTGGTGCCGTAGACTTCCTTGCGGTTCATGGCCTCCCAGATCGAGGCTCTGGTGTTCTCTTCGGCCCAGACCGCGGTGAGGCCGGATGCCACCAGTTCGTAACCCTCGAAAACACCCTGGTCGGTTTTGGCGAACGGGTGTCCCATGCGTTTCGGTGACGGTTCGACATTCGCGGCTTTCGAGAAGAAGTTGTCCTCTTCTATGGCCGCCAGGGCGGTGTGGGCATCGGTCGAGCCAATCATGCCGAATCGATACGGATTGGTGCCGAATTCTGCCTCCATTGCCAGACCGTTTTTGAGGGCTTCGCGGGCATACTCATGGGCCAGCATGTCGTCTGTCTTTGCCTGGCTGAGATCGAGGTTGCCCGCGTCCCAGGTTTCATAGTCGGCAAATTCGTCATTTGGCGACAGATACGGATGCGTTTCACCGTCACCCTTGATTTGGGTCGCTTCGTACAGGGGCTCGCGCCGGTTGCGCTGTTCGACGTAAAAAGCGTCTATCGGCTTGCCGGTGAACTGGGTATCGACCGGGAACATGGTGCCGTTGGACAGGTTACCGTTGTGGGCGATGGCCAGCACCGATCCACCGGTCTTCTCCTCGTAGGTGTCCATCCATTGGTAGAGATTCAGCGGGTCGGTCGTACCCATCGGGGCCTGGGTCGTGTAAGGCACCATCTGGCGCGCGCGATCGCCGTTATCGCGGAATATGACATTGCGGTGCAGGTTGTTTCCTTTATCGAGCGACGTCCATTCATATCCGATAATGGCGGAAAAGGTACCCGGATCGTTGTACGCCTCGGCCACGTCGACGACCTCATCCCAGATCGAGGCGTATTTCCGGGATCCAGGCGAATAATCCGCCATCAGCGCCGGATCGATACTGGCCTGCGAGAACTTGCCAATGAGGTCCAGCGCGGCGGCCGCAGCCTTGTCGCCACCCGCCATCATGCCCTCGTACCAGTTCTTGCCATCCTGGAACGCCAGTATGTTGGGTGCGCCTTTCAGCAAGTCGGTGGAAAATCCCATGCCGTCGGAGTGGTCGGCGATCACCAGCCAGTCCAGCGGCCGGCTCAGCTTGACCGGCTGCCCGGTGGAGGAAACGACTTCCTCACCCCGAGCGAAACGATACGCTTCCTCCGGTCCGATACGGGCACCGAAAAGCCCTGCGTCCATGGATAAAGAGGTGTGCAGATGCGTATCACCCCAGAGCGGAACACTGGGGAAGGTCCGCTGCGCATAGGGTGAGTAGGCCTGTCCCGGATAGCTGTCTGACAGACCCTCCTGTGAGGGTATGAACTGGGCTGTAGCCGGTGCCGCAACAAACAGGAATGCCGCCAAAGTCAGATATCGAATCATCACCTTCCCCCCCC
>Ga0316187_10001688_pt1 | contig 19218 bp, 10 predicted proteins | sample CroRivburrow1_MG_FD_204927 | JGI IMG/M metagenome (GOLD analysis project Ga0316187, IMG submission 204927) | Coastal sediment microbial communities from Maine, United States - Cross River worm burrow 1 | ecosystem: Environmental > Aquatic > Marine > Coastal > Sediment | place: USA: Maine...
TAATTAACGTATTTTTCTGTGAATTAGTAAAAGCAAATGCTGTTGAAACTTCAATCATTTTGATTGATGCTGTTTCATATACTAATTCTAAATAATTAGTAATAACTGATTTTAATAAACTAATTCGATCTCGATTTACTAAAACCATTAAAAATTTAAATGTTTCGGTATTTAATTGTGATTGTAATGTTTTAGTTAAAACCTCACGCTTTGAATTATGACTAACAATTGGATTATTTAAATAATCCATTAATTCACCAGATTCATCTAAAAAAATTTCTAAATTTTGAAAATCTGCTGTAATTTGATGCATAATATTTTGTTCAACCGAAAAATCAAACAAAGCCCGTGCATAAGGAGCTGCAATTTTTGCAGCTAATGGATTTGAACTCATAATAAATCTCCTTCTAATTTATTAATAGTATCATTAATTAATGCAGTTGCACGTTCTTTTGGTCCAAATGTTTCCCGTGCACGAACTACAGTTCGTTTTAACACAAGTGAAATAATTTGTTGTTTAATTTCTATGAATATTTGGCGCTCTTTTGATCGAAATGTTGCTAATGCTCGGTCAAAACGAATTCCTAAATCTTTTTTTGCTTGATAAGCATCTGATTCAAGTAATACTTTCTTTGTTGCTATTGTTTCATTTTTAATTTCACCAATAACAATATTAGCTTGTTCTAACTGCTTTTTAGCTTCGGCTAAACGACTTTGTGCTTCGTTTAATCGATCTTCTGCATCTTGAACACCTTTTACAATTGCTGTTTTTCGCTCTTCTAGTAAAGATCCTAAAAAATCGCGACCTGTGTAAACTAAAATAGCAAGCAACGCCAGAATGTTAAGTAAGCCTGTTTCAAGAATATCTAGATTTAAACCAATACCTTCATGTTCGGCAAGTAATGTAAAAATTTGATCAAAATTTTCCATGTTTTCGAGTTTTTATATAAACTGTTCACTTATAAAAAGGAAAATTACGTTTAACAAAAAATTTAGATTGATAATCTAGTTTCAATATCAACACATAAAGATTGAACGATTTCATCTAAACTATTAAGTGCTATATTTTTTTTAGCAATAAGATCTTTTGTAATAGTATCTAATAAATTATCAATATATTTTTGAGAAATATTTAATTCAGTCTCTAAAATTTCTTTATGAATTTTTTGTGAGTTTGTAATTTCTAATTGGGCTTCTTTACGGACGCTAGTTAATTCTTCTTCATATTGAGTTGTTAGCTTATTGGCTTCTGCTAATATCTCTGAAGCTTTACCAAGATTAGTTAAGATGTACTCTTTACGTTCTTCAATAATAGTTAATAATGGACTATATAAAATTACATTTAAAATAACCATTAATAATAAAAATTGAATCGCAACTAATGGTAAAGTTGCATTAATATCAAATAATCCACCAGGTCCACTAACTTCTGAAGTTGAAATTAGTATTGAAAGATTAATCATATAAAATCTATATGTTGTACTATAGAATTAAAAATTTTTAATAAAAATCACTAATTTCATTAATGATTTTTTAAGATTTTAAGATATTTAAAAATAATCTTAAAACTAAAGTAGCGGAGCAATAAACAAATTATTACTCCACACTACTAAATTTAATTTTATCATTTGATAAAATTAACCATTAAATGGGTTTGCGAATAATAATGCTAATGCTACAACAAGACCGTAAATAGTTAACGCTTCCATGAACGCTAAACTTAATAATAATGTACCACGAATTTTGTTTTCTGCTTCTGGTTGACGAGCAATACCTTCAACAGCTTGACCAGCAGCATTACCTTGACCAATACCAGGTCCAATCGCAGCTAAACCAATTGCTAAACCAGCAGCAATAACAGAAGCAGCAGAAATGATAGAATCCATAATAAATTTTAAATTGTAAATGTATATGTAAATTTTAAAAAATCTAATTGCAATAATTTTTAAAAAACTTATTCAAGAGCTTCTGCAATATAGGCAGCCGCTAATGTTGAAAAAATTAAAGCTTGTACCGAACCAGCAAAAATTCCTAGTAACATAATTGGTAATGGAATTACTAACGGAACTAATGATGTCAATACAGTAACTGTTAATTCATCGGCTAAAACATTTCCAAATAATCGGAAACTTAGCGATAAAGGTTTTGTAAAATCTTCTAAAATATTAATTGGTAGAAGAAGTGGAATTGGTTGAACATATCGTTTAAAATATCCTAAACCTTTTTTACTTAAACCTGCATAGAAATAGGCAAATGATGTTAATAAAGCTAATGCAACAGTGGTATTAATGTCATTTGTAGGAGCAGCAAGTTCTCCTTCTGGTAATTCAATTAATTTCCACGGTATAATTGCACCCGCCCAATTACATCCAAAAATAAATAAGAATAATGTTCCAATAAATGGAATCCATTCTTTATAAAAACTTTCACCTAATTGATCTCTTGCAATATCAGTAACAAAGTCTATAGCTGATTCCATAAAGTTTTGCCAACCATGTGGAATACGATCTGCATTTGCAGTTCCTAAGAATGAAAATACTAATAAAATTAGTAATACAAACCAAATAACTACTAAGACTTGTCCATGTACTAGAAAACCTGCAATATTCCAGTAAAAATGTTTTCCAACTTCTGCTTCCGCTAATAATGTAAACGTATTTGAATAAAGAATTTCTGGGTACATAAAATCTAACTAATTTAGTAAATTACCCAATATTAAAAAATATACAGGAACAATCAGGATTATAATAACTTTTTAGTTATTTTAGGTTTATTTTTATAAAAAAGCTCAATTTTTTATTAAAATCTTAAAAAATTTTTGAGTTTTCCTATCTATAATAGATACATTTTTAAAAATTTAAGTCTAAACTAAGTATTTTTGCTATTAATTTTGGTTTAGAAAATAATTTTGGACTGTAAAGGTTTTAATTTGGTTGTAATATATCTTTATTATGTTATTACAATAAAAACTTAAGATGGGTTGTTTTTTTTTAATTAGGTAAGAAAAAAATTTAAAAACCTATTGTGTGTTTAAAAAACCAAGAATTTTTTATTATCTACAAAAATTTCTAACTTCATTAAGTTAACATTTTTTGTAGATAATATTTTCTTTTATTAGAATAAAATGATTTTAAAATTTAACTTATAATTTTAACGTAAATATTGCTAATAAAGGATAAAATTAAAATACTGAATACTTACGCTTTTCCAAAAATTAACTAAATTCTGAATTTAAACATCATTTTTTTTTAATAAAAATTTGATTAGTTTGTTAACCATTCATAACCTTTATTTTCTAATTCTTTTGCTAATTCAGCTGATCCAGTTTTTATAATTTTTCCATTTTGCATAACATGTACATAAGTTGGATTGATATAGTCTAACAACCGTTGGTAATGAGTAATTAATATTATCGATTTATTTGGAGTCATAAAATTATTAATGCCAGTTGAAATTATCTTCAAAGCATCAATATCTAAACCAGAATCAGTTTCATCTAATATCGATAACTCTGAATCTAATAAAATCATTTGTAAAATTTCATTTCGTTTTTTTTCACCACCTGAAAATCCTTCATTTACATTTCGACTTAAAAATAATGGTGACATATTAACAAGTTGTAATTTTTCATTGATAATTGTTAAAAATTCAATAGGATCAACTTCTGGTTTATTATAAAATTTTTGTTTAGAATTATAAGCAAGACGTAAAAAATCTTCATTACTAACTCCAGGTACTTCAATTGGATATTGAAAAGCTAAAAAAATTCCTAAATGTGATCTTTCTTCTGGATCAAGTTCTAAAATACTTGAACCTTTAAAAATAATATCTCCATTTAAAATAGAATAAGCAGGGTGACCCGCTAAAACTTTTGAAAAAGTACTTTTTCCTGAACCATTAGGCCCCATAATAGCGTGAATTTCACCTTTATTAATTTTTAAATTTAATTTTTTTAAAATTTCATTATCATTAATAGAAACTTCTAAATCTTTAATTTCTAAAAGAGGAGAATTTAAATTCATTTATCCGACACTTCCTTCTAATTTTAATGTTAATAATTTATCTGCTTCTGCAGCAAATTCTAGAGGTAACTTTGTAAAAATTTCACGACAAAATCCACTAATCATTAGTTCAACTGCTTTTTCTAAACAAATTCCTCGTTGTAAAAAATAAAAAATTTGTTCTTCACCAATTTTTGAAGTTGAAGCTTCATGTTCAATTTTAGTAGTTGAGTTTTGAACTGAAATAAATGGAAAAGTATTTGCATTTGATAAATTTCCAATTAATAAAGAATCACATTGAGAATAATTTCTTGCTCCGAGTGCTTTATTATTTATATTAACTAATCCACGATAACTATTTTTTGATTGACCAGCTGAAATACCTTTTGAAATAATTCGACTCCGAGTATTTTTTCCTATATGAATCATTTTTGTTCCTGTATCTGCTTGCTGATAATTATTTGTTAATGCAACTGAGTAAAATTCACCTTGTGAGTTATCACCCATAAGTATACAGCTAGGATATTTCCAAGTAATAGAAGATCCTGTTTCAACTTGTGTCCACGAAATTTTTGAATTTAATCCAGTACAAATACCACGTTTTGTTACGAAATTATAAACACCTCCATTTCCAAATTCATCTCCAGAATACCAATTTTGGACCGTTGAATACTTAATTTTTGCATTGTCTAATGCAATTAATTCAACAACTGCTGCATGAAGTTGATTTGTATCATATTGTGGAGCTGTACAGCCTTCTAAATAATTTACTTGGCTATTTTTTTCTGCGACAATTAAAGTTCTTTCAAATTGTCCTGATTTTTGATCGTTTATTCGGAAATAAGTAGATAAATCTAATGGACAAATTGTATCTTGTGGAATATAACAAAAAGAACCATCTGTAAAAACAGCTGAATTTAATGCTGCAAAATAATTATCTCCAATTGGAACAACAGACCCTAAATATTTTTCAATTAACTCAGGATAATCATGAACAGCTTCAGAAATCGAAGCAAAAATAACTCCATATTTATTTAATTCTTCTTGAAATGTAGTTGCTATCGAAACACTATCAAATACAGCATCAATTGCTACATTTGCTAATCTTTTTTGTTCAGTTAGAGATATTCCTAACTTTTCAAATGTTTTTAATAATTCTGGATCAACTTCACTTAAATTTTTTAGTTTTTTTTGTGATTTTGGAGCAGAATAATAAATTATATCTTGATAATCAATTTGGGGAAACTTTAAATAAGCCCATTCAGGTTCATTCATTTGTTTCCATTTTTTATAAGCTTTTAAACGAAATTCTAATAAGAATTTTGGTTCCTTTTTTTTCTTTGATATTAATTCAACCGTCTGTTGGTTTAATCCTTTTTCAATAATATCTTTTTCAATATTTGTTGAAAAGCCATATTGATAAGTTTTATTTACTAATTTAGTGATATTTGTATTTAATACTTTATTTGATTGATTAATCATATAGTTAATAAAATAAAATGTATATAGATGAATTATGTAAAAATTAAATATTATTAATAACTTTTAATTATTATTATAAAGAAATTATTATCTTAAATTAAACTAATCTGTAAATAGAAGATTCTAAATTTTTGATTTAAATATTCTAAAAAGTTATGAAAACTATAATAAATATATACATTTAGCCTATATTATAAGCATGTTATAATATTAAACAAGGTTGTTGATAATAATTCAACCGACAGAACTAATTTTATATTTTAAATTAGTTAAATATCTATTATATATTGCCTTTTTATTCTAAGGAGAAATCAATGTCTCAATCTGTATCAGAACGGACTCGAATTAAAAGTGACCGTTACGAATCTGGTGTAATCCCTTACGCTAAAATGGGTTACTGGGATGCTTCATACGCAGTAAAACAAACTGATGTTCTTGCATTATTCCGTATTACACCACAACCAGGTGTAGATCCAGTAGAAGCAGCTGCTGCTGTAGCTGGTGAATCTTCAACAGCTACATGGACAGTTGTATGGACAGATTTATTAACAGCTTGTGATCGCTACCGTGCTAAAGCTTACCGTGTAGATCCAGTTCCAAACACAACAGATCAATACTTCGCTTTCATCGCATACGAATGTGATTTATTCGAAGAAGGTTCTTTAGCTAACTTAACAGCATCAATCATTGGTAACGTATTCGGTTTCAAAGCTGTAGCTGCTTTACGTTTAGAAGATATGCGTATTCCTCACTCATACTTAAAAACATTCCAAGGTCCAGCGACAGGTATTGTTGTAGAGCGTGAGCGTTTAAACAAATACGGTATTCCTTTATTAGGTGCAACAGTAAAACCAAAATTAGGTTTATCTGGTAAAAACTACGGTCGTGTAGTATACGAAGGTTTAAAAGGTGGTTTAGACTTCTTAAAAGATGATGAAAACATTAACTCTCAACCATTCATGCGTTGGAGAGAACGTTTCTTATACTGTATGGAAGGTATTAACCGTGCATCAGCAGCTACAGGTGAAGTTAAAGGTTCATACTTAAACATCACTGCAGCTACTATGGAAGAAGTTTACAAACGTGCAGAGTACGCTAAAACTGTAGGTTCTATCATTGTAATGATCGATTTAGTTATGGGTTACACAGCAATTCAAAGTATTGCTTTATGGGCTCGTGAAAACGATATGGTATTACACTTACACCGTGCAGGTAACTCTACTTACGCTCGTCAAAAAAACCATGGTATTAACTTCCGTGTTATTTGTAAATGGATGCGTATGTCTGGTGTAGATCACATCCACGCTGGTACAGTTGTAGGTAAATTAGAAGGTGATCCTTTAATGATTAAAGGTTTCTACGATATTTTACGTAAACCAACTTTAGGTGTAAATTTACCTTATGGTATTTTCTTCGAAATGACTTGGGCTTCTTTACGTAAATGTATGCCTGTTGCATCTGGTGGTATTCACTGTGGTCAAATGCACCAATTAATTCACTACTTAGGTGATGATGTAGTATTACAATTTGGTGGTGGTACAATTGGTCACCCAGATGGTATTCAAGCAGGTGCTACAGCTAACCGTGTTGCTTTAGAAGCAATGGTATTAGCACGTAACGAAGGTGCTGACTACTTCAACCAACAAGTTGGTCCTGTAATTTTACGTGATGCTGCTAGAACATGTGGTCCATTACAAACAGCTTTAGATTTATGGAAAGATATTTCTTTCAACTACACATCTACAGATACAGCTGATTTCGCTGAAACACCTACAGCAAACGTATAATAAGTTACTTTTAATAAATTAAAGGAGTATTTGAATAGTGAGACTTACACAAGGTTGCTTCTCGTTTTTACCAGATTTAACTGATCAACAAATTGAAAAACAAATCGCTTACTGTATTAATAAAGGTTGGGCGATGAACGTTGAGTGGACAGATGATCCACATCCTCGTAACAGCTACTGGGAGTTATGGGGTTTACCATTATTCGACGTTAAAGATACTGGAACTGTAATGTTTGAGTTAAAAGAAGCTCGTAAAGCATGTGCTGCTGGTTACATTCGTATTAACGCATTCGATGCAAGTTACTCAACTGAAAGTTGTGTTATGTCTTTCATCGTAAACCGTCCAGCTAACGAACCAGGTTTCTATTTAGAACGTGAAGAAGGTCCTGCTCGTCAAATCCACTACACTATTAAGAGCTATAGTGTTCAAGCTAATCCAGAAGGTGGTCGTTACTAATTTTAACTAGTAACTAAAATATATCCTTAATATAGATTAAGGATATATTTTATATTCATTAAAATTTATGATTATGACAGTAAAAAATTTTTAAAATCATAATTTTTTAAAACATTTTTTCGTTAAAACTTTATCAATTAAAAAAAAAAATAAAAAAAAATTTATTACTGATTACTAATATCAGTTTAAATAAAAAATCGAAGAAAAGAATAATTTCTAGTTCAAACTTTTCTTCGATTTAATAAAATATTTTTAACTTAGTTGTGATTTACCAGCAATAATACTATCTGTTAAAGAATTTAAAATTAATTTAATAGATCTTACAGCATCATCATTACCTGGAATTGGAATATCAACTAGATCAGGATCACAATTTGTATCTAAAATAGAAACAATTGGAATACCTAATTTTCGACATTCTTTAATTGCTGTCATTTCTCGTTTTTGATCAATAATAATAGCAATATCAGGTAAATCTGGCATCATTTTAATTCCATCTAAATGCTGACGAAGTTTTTTTAATTCTTTTCGACGTAAAGCAGCTTCTTTTTTTGTTAATAAACTAAATGTATTTTCAGCTTCTTGTTGTTCTAAGTTTTTTAAATGTTCAATTCGTTCTTTTAAAGTTGACCAATTTGTTAGCATTCCTCCTAACCAACGATGATTTACATAAAAAGAATCACAACGTTTTGCTTCTTGAGCAATTAATGTACTAGCTTGACGTTTTGTACCAATAAATAAAAATTTTTTTCCTTGAGCAGCAGCAGATTCTAAATAACTATTAGCTTCTTTTAATAAAGTTGCAGATTGTACTAAATCTAATATATGAATATTATTTACTTCACTATAAATATAAGGAAACATTTTTGGATTCCATCTATATGCTTTATGACCAAAATGGACTCCAGCTTCTAATAATTGCGATAAATTTATATTAGACATAAAAATTTTAAATTACTTAAATAAATATATAATTTTTTCTATTAAATCCTAGCAAAGATTAAAAAACTTGTCTAGCATTTTTTTTAATATTAGTAACGTTTTTTAAAGTTGTTTTAATAATATTGGGAGATGAAATATATTTTTTGAAACAATCACGATAGTTTTGTGATCCTGTACCAGCTGGAATTAAATGTCCAATAATAATATTTTCTTTTAATCCACGTAACCAATCAATTCGCCCTTCAATGGCTGCTTTTGTAAGTACACGAGTAGTTTCTTGAAAACTTGCTGCAGAAATAAAACTTGGATTATTTAAAGCAGCTTTTGTAATTCCAAGCAATAATGGCACATAATAAGCAGGTTGTTTTTCTTGAGTTTCAATAATTTGATTAATGTATTGAATATGATATAAATCAATAACTTCTCTTCTTAATAATGGAGTATTACCTTCATAAGTTATTAAAACTTTAGTTGTCATTTGTTTAATGATAAGTTCTAAATGTTTATCATTAATTGAAACACCTTGTGATTGATATACTGATTGAACAGAATTTAAAATAAATGATTGAACTTTTTTAAAACTTTTATAACTACCTTCATAATTATTAATTAAACGATTATATTTAATTATTTTTGTTCGATCACATAAAAAAGATTTTATTAATCCATAATAATTAAAATATACTTTTAATAATTTATGAGGGTTAATTCTTTCATTTTCTTTAATAGATGTACCTAATTTTCTAAACTCAAAATTCGGATCTAAACCAGTTTTTTGAATAAGTAAACCCTTTTTTTTGCTAGTTGGAATTCTTTTTACAACTAAATTTTTTTTTCGTGCTTCTAATATTTCTTCAATTCTTGGTAAACCTTGAACAATATCACCAGTAATTTCTTTTTCAAGATTTAATAACCCAATAGTTTCTCCCTCTTCTATAAATTCACTATTTTTACAAAAGACACTATTAACATCTTGTTCAAAATAATCTTCTGTTATTGAGTAAAGACCAATTGATTTTGTAGCTTTTGTAAAATGATGTTCTACAAATTTGACTAATGTTAATTGATATGAAGAATCTTTTGTTTGTTTATATTTGTTTTTAAAAGTTTCTGAACTTTGGATTAATAATGTACGATCCATTTTTCTTACAAGAGGATTTTGTAAATCTTTTGATCGCAATATTCTATTCAGTTTGAAATTTGATTCTTTGTTATTTATAGAAAATTTTTTAAAAAATTGTGGTATTAAAGAACTATACAGTTTTCCATTTTTTTTAAAGAAAATTTTTGAAAATTCTGACTTTCCATTAATCTTACCTTTCAAAAAATAACTAGAATTATAGTTTGTTTTTATTGAAAAGTTTGTTGTATCATAATAATTTAATGAAATAGATTGATTTATTTTTCGATGAGGTTGAATACGAGTTGGAGAAATTAATTTGTATTGTAAATTAGTCTTATTAATTAAGTTATTATTTTTACAATTAGGGAAAAAATAGGGTTTACCTTTTTGAATAGTAAAAAAATTATTATTTTCAATAATAATCTTACCAGTTTCATTTACATTTGAACTATCAATAATAAAATCATTTAATTTTTTGTTAAGAAATCGATTTTTTTGAATAGTTAAACAATCATGGTTTGAAATTAAAAGAATTTGTTTATTATCTTGTTTTTTTATTTTAACTTTAACAATTTCTAGTGAATTTAAGGTTACTGCTTCTAAATAACCTAAAGTAGTATAACTATCTACAAATTGCTTTTGTTGAACAAGAAAACATGATTGGAGGTTTCTATATTTTAAATAAGGTGAAATATAATTATTTAAATAAAGTTTTTCACTAGTTTGGAAATCAACTGAATTAGTTTTTTTATTATTTCTTAATTCAATATTTCTATTATTTTTTAATAATTTATTATTTTTAAAAGTTAAAACACTTGAAATTAAATTTAAATTTTTTGTCCCTTTTATAATTTGATTTGGTTTATATAAACAAGTTATTTTAGGCTCTAAATTTGAATTTAAATTAAATTTAGATTCAAATAATTTTGACTGAGGAAATTCATATAATTCAATAGGTCGAATTAATAATTGTTCACTATTTTTTTCAACTATATGTTCACAAAATGACAGTTTTTTAATCTGGATATTTGAAAAAATAACTTCACCAGGATAATAAATTTTTTTGGCTGCATTTTTAAATTTTTTTCCTTCATAAACTAAACCTGATTTGATTGAAATTGTTTGAATAAGATTATTTTTTTGACGTACGATTACAATTCCAGATGTTTTAGAAAACAGACCTGGAATAATTTCAAATTTTTCAGATATTAAATCACCATGTTCGACAAGTAAAATATTTTGCTCACAATTTACTTTATGAATTTCTTCTCCCAACCAAATAATTGTACGATGAGGAATAACTGATTTATAGTTTTTTTTTAAATGAATTTTATTACAATAAGGTATATTTTGATTTATTCGATTAGATTTAAATAAATTTCGATAATCGTAATAAAGAATACCACCTGTTAATGTTCGAAATGAATTTGTTATTAAAATTCCAAATTGTTCATTTCTTGTCATTTGTAAATAAAATTTGGAATTCTTTTCTTTGATCTTTACAAGATATTTTAAATCATCAATATCTAACAAATAATTTTTATATTGAATCGGAAAGGATAATTTTTTTAATTTTGAATTTAAAATTGAATATTTATTATTATTAATTCTAATGACTCGTTGATATAAACTTTGTTTATTATTACAAAATTCAATATATCCTTTATAATGATTTAAAATTTTAGTTCGAAAAACATGACTATATTTATTAAGTTTATAATCAGGATAAAAATTTATAAATGAATTATTGGGACTATTATAAAGTTGACCCGATAAAATCCAGATTAATTTATTATTATTTAAGAGATTAACTTTCTTTTTTAAACGAGGCATAAAAATTTCACCACATTTATCACTTAAGATTGGTTCTATTTCTGTCTTAATTTGTTTATTTGTATTAATTAATTCTCCAATAACTGTATCTTTTAAAATATATTGATTATTTTTTGGAAATAAAATTGTATTTTTTAAAACTTCAATTTTAACTAAGTTTTGCTCTTTATCATCTGGAATTAATATTAAAGAACCGGAATTTTTTGTAACAGAAACATCTTCACCCCGATTAGTTCTTAAAATTACTGTTTTTAAAGTTTTATAAAATCTTATAATTCCGTTTAATGGACTAATAATTTGTTGTCTAGCTTCGGAAGTAAAAATTCCTCCTGTATGAAAGGTTCGCATTGTAAGCTGAGTTCCAGGTTCTCCAATCGACTGACCTGCTAAAATTCCAATTGCTTCACCAATATCAACTAAATTTTCATTAGCTAAATCCCATCCATAACATTTTTGACAAATTGCTCGATATAAATTACAAGTTAAAGGTGATCGAATATAAAATTCTTTAATTTGTCGTTGTTGAAATTCTTGAATTAATTTTGGAGTTATTTGTACATTGGCTTTTGCTATTAAAGTTTTTGTTTCAGGATCAAAAATCGGTTTATTAAGAATTCGACCTAATATTTTCTCATATATTAAATCAACTTTTTTTAATTCACTAGGATAAATTGATAAGAAAAATGAATGCGTTGTTAAACAATCTTTTTCTCGTATTAAAATATCTTGAGCTACATCAATTAAACGACGTGTTAAATATCCTGAATTTGCAGTTTTTAAGGCAGTATCCACAATACCCTTTCGAGCACCATAACCAGACATTAAGTAATCAGTAATAGTTAATCCTTCACGAAAGTTCTTTTTAATTGGTAATTTCATAATTTCACCATTTGGATCAGACATAAGACCTCGCATACCAATTAATTGACGAACTTGAGATAAGTTTCCTCTAGCACCTGAAAAAGCCATAATATAAACAGAATTTAAAGGGTCATAATTTTTAAAAAAATAAATAATTTGATCCTTTAAAGATTCGCTTGTAAGACTCCAAGTATCAATTATCTTCTGAAATCTTTCAACATCAGTAATCTTTCCTTTTAAATAAATTTTTTCAGCATTTCTAATCTCTTTATTAGCTGTTTCAAGCATTAAATTTTTAACAAAAGGAATTTTTAAATCCTCAATACTAATTGAAATTCCAGCTTGACTTGCATATTTAAATCCTAAATATTTTAATTCATCAGCTAAAAAACAAGCTTGCATAGAGTCATAATTAGTAAAACTCCAAGCCAGCAATTGTCGTAATTGTTTTTTCCCTATTAGGGTATTTTGATAAGTATAATTTTTCATAAAATTTATTTAGTATTTCACTTTTTATTTATAAAAAATTTAGAGTTTTTTGAATTGTATAATTTAAAAGCACACGTCCTGTTGTTGTCTTTAAATATTGAACAATTGTATTATTATCTTTTGTTTTTCTAATTTGCATATTTTCATAATACTCAATAATTGTATTATCTTTTAATTCAACTTTTTTTATTAAATTTGATAAAGCTTGATTTGTATCTTTAATTCGAACCCAAATTGAACTATGAATTTCAATTTGATTTTGATCATAGGCTAAAATTACATCTTCTAAATTTGCAAAATAGTGACTTGAACCAAGTAATCCTTTAATATTATTTACTGTTAAATAATAACAACCTAAAACCATATCTTGACTTGGCATAATAATGGGTTCACCATTAGCAGGTGATAAAAAATTATAAGGTGCTAACATTAACATATAACATTCTGCTTGAGCTTCTAATGATAATGGAATATGAACAGCCATTTGATCTCCATCAAAATCTGCATTAAAAGCTGAACAAACTAAAGGATGTAATTTAATTGCTCGTCCTTGAACTAAAATAGGTTCAAATGCTTGAATTCCTAATCGATGTAACGTAGGAGCTCGATTTAAGAAAATAGGATGATTGGTTAAAACTTTTTCTAAAACTGGATCTATAATGGGTTCATTCTGTTGAATTAAATTTTTAGCAATTTTCATATTACTTGCTAAACCTTGATTAATTAGTTCTCGAATAATAAACGGTTGAAAAAGTTCAATAGCCATTTCATAAGGTAATCCACATTGATTTAATTTTAAACTTGGTCCTACAACAATAACAGATCGTCCTGAATAATCAACACGTTTTCCTAATAAATTTTGACGAAAACGACCATGTTTTCCTTTAATAATATCCGATAATGACTTCAATGGACGATTATTTGCACTTAAGGCAATTTTACCTCGTTTTCCATTATCAATTAAAGTATCTACAGCTTCTTGTAATAACCTTTTTTCATTACGAATAATTAATTGTGGAGCATCAATTTCTAAGAGTCTAAGTAATCGGTTGTTTCTTGTAATTATGCGTCGATATAATTCATTTAAATCGGAAGTTGCAAATCGTCCACCTTCTAATTGAATCATTGGTCTTAAAGCTGGAGGAATAACAGGTAAAATAGTTAAAATCATCCAAGCTGGATTAGACCCAGTACCCATTAAGTTTTCTAAAATTCGAATTCGTTTAATTGCTTGTTCACGTATTTTATAAATTCTTTGTTGTTCCCATTTTCTAAACCATTTGGATTCATCATATAATGGACTTTCTTTATTTAGTATTTTGGTGCAAACTAAAATAAAATATCGTGTTCTAAAAATTTCTGATTTTAAATCAAGTTTTTCTAACTCTCTTTTAATTAAAGGTGCCCCAATTAAAAAATTAGGCGTTGCACGTAATAAATATTTCGGTGTACTATATCGACGATTTTGTGGTTTTGGATAGGGTTTTAAAGGATAACCACTATATCCTAATTCTCGACTTCTTCTATATTGTTGTAAATCCCAATGTAATCCATAAAATGAAATTTCATCTTCTGCAATAAAATAAACTAAAGAAGCTAATTTAATACGTTTTACTCTTTCATCCCATAAATCAACGATTGTTGAAGTTGTTAACTTTAATCCTTCACATTTTTTACATTTTTCTGAATGAGCCGTATAAGTTGTATCTAATTGTTTTTCACATTCTTCAACTTCTAATAGTAAAGCCATAAAATTTGGCCGACTATTTATGTACCAAACGTGAGTAACAGGATAAATTAAATTAATATATCCCATTCTATGTCTTCTTACACGAGATTCTGTTAATTCAACCCCACATCGTTCACAAATCAGTCCTTCATATCTAACACGTTTATATTTTCCACATGTACATTCTAAACTTTTACTTGGTCCAAAAATTCTTTCACAAAATAACCCATCCATTTCTGGTTTAAATGTACGGTAATTTATTGTTTCAGACTTTTGTACTTCTCCTACAAATTGACCATTTGGTAATTTTCGATTTGCCCATTGTAATATTCGAAAAGGAGAAGCTAATTTAATTTTTATATAATCAAATTCTTTTGCGAATTGTATCATTATTATTAAAATGAAATATCGTTTATATTTGAAGTTGGAGAAAACGTTTTTGATAAAGCGTTATATTTTTCAATTAAGTTAACTTCAACTTCGTATCGTTTATGTGAACTAAATTTTTCAATTTTATAAGTGCTCATATCTAAACCGATCGAACGTAATTCTTGTAATAAAACTTTAAATGATTCTGGAATTCCAAATTTTGGAATTTGTTGTCCTTTTACAATTGCATTTAATGTTTCGTTTCGTCCTTGCATATCATCTGATTTTATAGTTAACAATTCTTTTAAAGTAAATGCTGCGCCAAATCCTTCTAATGCCCATACTTCCATTTCTCCAAATCGTTGACCCCCATGTTGAGCTTTTCCTCTTAATGGTTGTTGCGTAATAAGAGAATAAGGACCCGTTGCACGTGCATGCATTTTATCATCAACTAAATGAATTAATTTTAACATATATGCATTTCCAACAGTAATTGGATTTTCAAATTCTTTTCCTGTTCGTCCATCAATTAAAACCATTTTACCTGGGGCATAAGGATTAAATAACCAACTTTCATTATTTATAATTGAAGCTTGTCGTAATTTTTTATTAATTAAAATGCGAGACATTTCTAGTCCATACATTTCATCAAACGGTAAAATCTTAAATCTAGAATTTAATTTATCACCAGCTAAACCTAATAAACATTCATAAAGTTGTCCTACATTCATTCGTGAAGGAACACCTAGTGGATTTAAAATAATATCAATTGGTGTTCCATCTGGTAAAAATGGCATGTCTTGACGTGGTAAAATACGAGAAATAATTCCTTTATTTCCATGTCGACCAGCAATTTTATCTCCAACTTGAATTTTACGAATTTGAGCAATAAAAATATAAATTTTTTCAAATTTGTAAGTCAATTTAGTTCGTCGATTAAATGTTACTGTTTCAATCACACGACCATATTCACCATCAGGCATTCTATAAGAATTATCTTTAACACCTTTTGCTTTTGCTCCAAAAATAGCCCGTAATAATTTAGATTCAGGTAATTGTTCAGAAGTATTATTTGAAACAACTTTACCAACTAATATATCTCCTGGTTTTACAAATGTTCCAACAGTAACAATTCCATCATCATTTAAATGTTTAACTTCAGTAGCACTTAAATTTGGAATATTTTTTGTTGTTTGTTCTAAAGTTTCAGAATTTTTATCGATTTCAATTTTATATCTTTCAATATGAATTGAAGTAAAAATATCATCGTAGACTAATCTTTCATTTATTAAAATAGCATCTTCAAAATTATAACCTTGCCAAGGCATATAACCAACTAAAACATTTTGTCCCAAAGATAATTCGTGATCAGTTATTGCTGGACCATCTGTAAGAATTTGTCCTGATTTTATTTTTTCTCCTTTCCAAACAATTGGTCGATGATTAATACAAGTTTGTTGATTTGAACGTAAATATTTCTGTAGTTTATATGTTAATCTTTTTCCATTTCTATCTTTAATAATAATTTTATTAGCTGTTACAGAACTTACAATACCAGATACTTGAGCATTTAATGTCATTCCAGAATCAATTGCAATTTGGTTTTCTAATCCGGTACCAACAATTGGTTTTTGAGGTAAAATTAATGGAACAGATTGACGTTGCATGTTTGAACCCATTAAAGAACGGTTTGCATCATCATGTTCAAAAAATGGAATTAAAGAAGCTGCTACAGAAACTACTTGAACTGGGGAAATAGCAATAAAATCAACTTCAGATGGTGTTACATTAATAATGTCCTGCTTATATCTAACGGGAATTACATTTTTTATTAAATAATTTTCTTTGTTAGTTGCAATATCTGCTGGTGCAATTTTATATAAATCTTCTATATCAGCTGTTAAATAAATAGGATTTCCTGTTTTAAGAACTTTTCCATTAATAACACGCCAAAATGGTGTTTCTAAAAATCCTGATTTATTAACTCGAGCACATGTTGTTAATGATGCAATTAAACCAACATTTTGTCCTTCAGGCGTTTCAATTGGACAAATTCTACCATAATGACTTGGATGAATATCTCGAACAGCAAAACTTATTCGGTCACGATCAAATCCACCTGGACCTAATCCACTTATTCTACGTCTATGAGTAAGCGACGATAATGGATTTGTTTGGTCAAGATATTGAGATAATTGACTTGAACCAAAAAATTCTCTTACTGTAGCATTAACAATATTAAAACTTAATAAATTACTAGAATCAATTTTATTAGTTTGATTACGTAGTTTTCTAATTAATCTTTGAAATCCAATTCTAAATAAATTTTGTAATAATTCTCCAACAGATCGAACGCGGCGATTTTTTAAATGATCAATATCATCTGGAACAGTTTTTGAAATAGTTAAATTTATTAATTTATCAGTAATTGCAAAAATATCTTCATAAGTTATTGTTTGAAGTCGTTCACTAATTTTTAAATTTAGTCGATTATTAACTTTCAATCTACCAACTCTACCTAATCGATAATAAGTTGAATCAAAAATTCTAGAAAATTCTGAAATATTTTTTAAATGATTTAAATTTAAATTAAATCGAAGTAATGGTTGATTAAAACGTTTTGAATTTATTAATAATGGCTTATTAAAATAGAAAAAATCAGAATGTTCTAAATTTTGATAAATTTCTAAATCTGTTAATCCCATTTCTTTTAATAAATAAAGAACTGGTTTTTGATTAACTTTGTCTAATTGAATAATAACTTCATCTTCCTGATTTTTAATTGGGTATTTATAGGAATTAATTTTTGTATTTCTTTGGAAAGTAAAACGGATCCATGATCCATATTCAGGTATTAAAGTTGCTGTATATAAATCTTTTTGATCATATTTTTTATGATAACTTGTTTGAATTTCATGATCTTTTCTATAAAGAAGTAATTGCGTTTTTGTTTTAAGATATTTATGTCGTTCTGATTTATAGGACAATTTATTTTTTCCAAAGATATATTTCAATTGTTCTTTTAAACTTATTGAAAAGTAAATTGTTGGATGTAAATTATTAAATTTGATTAATTTGTTAAGATTATTAATTTTTGTAATTAATTCCTTTATATTTTCTTTTAAAAAAGAAAAATTACGCATTTCAATTAACCAATCTTGTGAATTTTTTGTAATTAATAATAATTGAGAATTTAATTGAACTTGTGCTAATTTTTGTGAATTAAAAATTGCTTTATCGTATATGCTAGATAATTTAAAAATTTGATCTGGTGATAAAACTAAATTATTTATTGGAAATAAAATTTGATTAACTTTAATAAATTCCTCTAACCATTTTTTATTAGTTTGAATATTTTTATAATCTTGTTCTTTATTTTTAACCCAGTTTGATTGAAAAATTTCATATTTAATTAAAAGTTTTAATAAAAAATTAAAATATTTTAATAAATAAGCAATTTTATCCTTTTTTAAATTATTTTTAAAATATGAAAAATTATTTTGTAATTTAAGCCATTTTAAAAATAATTGAATGAATTTATTTTTTGAATTAGAATCAGATATTTTTGAAATAATTCTATATAATTTAAAAGATTGTAAAAAATAAAATGAAGAATGTTTTTCTGTTTTCTTTAGGTATTTAAGAGAATAGTAATAGATGGAATTATTTTTCCAATATGGAACAATTTTTTTTTTCTTTTTAACTGGGTCATAAGTTGTTGTTGGAATAGGGAAAAATAGATCAAATTCAGAAATAAAAGCTTCTCCAGATGGTAAAAATGAGTGTAATTTATTAATATCTGTGGATAATTTTCGTTTAAATTGTTTTCGTATTCTTTGATTTTTATTTTTTTCAAAATAAACTCCAGGACTACGAATAATTTGACTAACAATAACACGTTCACACCCATTAATAACAAATGTCGCATATGTAGTCATAAGTGGTAAAGTAATAATTGGAAATTGATTATGATAATGAACACTATTTATTATTTTATTCCTCACTTCAATTGGAATAACTAATTGTGCTCTATAATTTCCACTATATTTTCTTGCAATTAATAGACTATAAGGTGGCTTTATTAAATTGTATTCTTCTCCAAACATGATATATTCAGTATTTTGACTAAAATCATGTATTCTAGA
>Ga0316187_10001689_pt1 | contig 19214 bp, 10 predicted proteins | sample CroRivburrow1_MG_FD_204927 | JGI IMG/M metagenome (GOLD analysis project Ga0316187, IMG submission 204927) | Coastal sediment microbial communities from Maine, United States - Cross River worm burrow 1 | ecosystem: Environmental > Aquatic > Marine > Coastal > Sediment | place: USA: Maine...
CCCGCATACTCGAGCGACATGATCATCGTGTCATCCTGCATATCGGCTGCTTCAATCAGGTCTATCACCCGTTGCTCCAGCTGCTGATCATGACCGTAGTACTTGAGCTCAACGATCAGCTTTGAGCGTCCTTTCGCCGCAGTTAAAACATCGGCCAGTGTCGGCACCCGTTCATCCGCAAACTCGGGCGCAAACCAGCTGCCAATATCTATGCTGGAAAGCTTTTCCCTGGTTGCTTCCCAAACGCGCAGGTTCACGCCAGCCAGCTTCATGAAGTCACTGTCATGCATAACCACCACCTCGCCGTCTGCAGTTTCCTGCACATCAATCTCGACCCAGTCGGTACCGTCCGCTATCGCCTGGCGTATTGCAGCCAATGTGTTTTCTGGCGCGGCACCCGCAGCACCCCGGTGGGCGATGATCTGAGCATCATCGGTAATTCGTATCTCATCCAGCAGGGTGAAACCTATGAAGGTCGCAACGGCTGCCGTAACAATGAGACCGAGCGCGAACCGACGTCGAGTCCTTTTCGCCGGATTGAATTTGCGTTGTGCGCGGGACTGCAGATCAAGTACCCGAAACTGCGGTTCCAGTTGATGCGCTAATGCCGCCAGTAGCAGTGCGAGTCCGCCCGCCGCCAGTGCTGCAGCTATCACGCTTACCGCTGCCCATAGCGCTGTCAACAGACCAAACAGAATCGCCAACCATGCCACTGAGTCGATAAACAGTGGTACGAGTATTTCGGCCAGCAATTGCACAAAAATTGTAGTCACCACGCCGAACAGCAGTGTTGCGGCGGTCCAAACAATAAGCGCACGGAGGATGATGCGGCGGCTATGTTGCGTAAGTAGGGTGCTGGCTGAAAATGATTGCTTTGGTGCCGTTCCCACGAACAAAACCAGTGGTAATGCGAGCGACCAGTCAATCAGGCGCCGTAGCAATGATCCTGCCATCAGCAGGCCAACTATTCCGATGATAATGGCAGCTGCCCAGAACTCCGGGGGCTGCACTGCGAGATAATAATTGATGTCGTAGTCAGCGATCAGAAGAAAGGCGACGCCACCGCCGACCAGAAGGAACGGTGCCACAATAATTATGAGCCTGATCACGAGCCAGGCTGCAAACTGGAATATCCGCGTAACTCTGTTGAAGCTAAAGGCCAGCGCTGTGGTCACATCAATGGGTTTGCCGCTTGCATTTGCCACACCGACGGCCATCAGCGAAGCGAGTTCGAACGCACTGATAACGATCGCGACGGCTACAAATATAATGAATGCAATCAGGCCTGCGGGCGAAAGGGCGAAGAACAGCAAATCCATATCGGCGAGGGCGGGTTTGCCGGACAGCTTCAGCAGGACCTGGCCCAGCGTGCCGAGCAGCGGAGCAAATATAATGATGCTCAGGCCGGTATAGATTAGATGAATCAGCAGAACCTGGCGCACGGCTGATCTAAGTTGAGATACCGCGGCTGAAATTAGTTCACTCATATGTTCTGTACCCTGCAGACATACCAGAGTTTAAACCAACCCGCCCCGTTTACCCGGCTGAAGCTGCCGTGCCCGCCGCCAGGCTACTCAATCAACCCAGCACTGCGCATATGACCGGCTATGGGTGCCGCGGGGAACTCGGGCTATACCGGGTATTCATAGTTATAGGCTGCCATCTCTTTAGCGCAGCGGCCTGGTTGGTGGATTTCTAATCCAGAGCAGCAAATTTTTCCTGCCAATTGTTTTCCGGCGGCATTTTGACCGTGAACACTTCAAAGGTCTTGTCGATCGCTTCGACATTCCCGAGAGCGGCGACGCAAACCGTAGCTACATCCGCGCGTGCAATGCTGACCGTTTTGACCGTATCAGCTTGCTCGAAGACGACTAACTGTTCCCCGCCCGCTTTGTCATGCAGCCCGCCCGGCCTGATGATGGTGTAGTGAACACCGCTGTTTCGCAGATAATCTTCGCTTTTCATTTTCCAGATCAGGACATTTCCAAAGATGCGATTAAGCACGTGATCTTCATGGGTGACGCCCATTGACGACACCAACACGAATTGTTCGACGCCTGCGTCATGCGCGGCATCCACCAGGCTGTTGTTGCCTGCGTAGTCTACGAACTCGGGCGAATTAGGGCCTTCCTTTTCGCTCGCGCCAATTGCGCTGACGACCTGTGTAACGCCCTTAAATGCCGCCTTTAGTGACTCGGGCACGGTGACATCGCCGACGGCCAGTTCAACTTGCGGGTCGAGCTTTTCGGTTGCCGTATCAGCATTACGAACAAGCGCCCGCACCGCATAACCATTTTCCAGGAGTTGACTGACTACGTGCTGGCCAGTTTTGCCAGTCGCGCCGGCTACCAGAACGAGATCTGCTGCCGTAGCCTGAATGCTTATAAACAAGGCGCAGAAGAGTGCAACTAATGGGGGTGTCTGCCGCTTCATGGAATACATTGTGATACCTGTTTCATTTGCTGGTGATTGAACGCCGTCGATCAAAGATAATCGCACAGGTCATGGTAACGAGAAACTACCATATTTGGACTCGCCCCTGCCGTCGCGGGAGGCTCAGACACGCTTTGCTATCGATGTTCGGGCGCTAGAAAATCTTCACAACCTTCACGGAGAACTCATAGTCTTCCAGGGTGTTTGTGTCGTACACCGCGAAAATATCCAGACCTTTACGCGGCCTGTATGAATAGGCGAGTCGGTAGATATTTTCGCCATCAGAATAGATGTAGCGGCCAGCCAGAGCATTCTGTGGGGTGATATCCCAGGAACTGACCAGCACTAGCTGATCATTGACGCCAAAACTGTCTGTGCGTTCCGCTGACAGGTTTATATAAAGTGGCTGTACCGGACGCCACCACACATAGCCCAGGTAGTATCGGTATGGCCCGCCGCCAAGATCTCCGCGGTCATGCTGCAGGCCGCCCGAAAACTTGCTGCTGCGCGTATTGAAGTCGAGATTGAAACCATAAAAGCGATCATCATTTATCTCATCTTCGAAAACACCGCGTTCATCACTGACTGGCCGGTAAGGCCCGTCCTCGGCGAACAGGCCGATGCGGGTATCGTTGGTGAACTCCACGCTCCCGGAAACGTACACTTTTTCCTGCTGCTTCTGGCCCGCTTCTGTTTTTCTGTACTTCGCCCCGACGTAGGTGTCTATCGTGCGGACTATCGGATGTGAAACCTCGCGGTACAAGCCCGTGGTCATGGCTACCCCTTCAGTGCCTGGCAAGTCATCCTCCAGCAAAGCATTGGCAGGGAAATAGCTCGTTTCATATTTGTCGGCACCACCGTTTACATACCAATAGTCCCCGCTCCAGCCGAGTGAGCCAGCATAGTGGTTGCCTTTACCTTCGGGCGCTTCCTCGAGGTCCAGAACATTAGTGGTTTCTGAAAATGCAGCATCAACTGAATACTGCAGGCCAGAGGGCTGTCGCCCGTTAAACTGCGCTACCGCGAGTGTGTTATCAAAGTCTGATTGTTGCGTCGTCACCAATGTCGCAATGGCAGAGTTGGTGTCATTTACTTCAAACAGTGTTCTGCCGGTGAAATCCACGCGATCATCCGCGGCAGTTGTTGCCAGCACGCCATATTGAGTTCGGCCTGCACGACCAAAGCTTTTAGCGCCCGCGTCAAAATCGGGCACGCGGTTGGAGTAGAAATAGCGATCGTCATCATTATCTGCGCTGAAGAAATCCCGCCCTTCAACAAAGAACGGACGATTATCGTCAACCCTTCGCTCGTTATAGTTGAAGCTGATGTCGGCTATAGCGTCCTCGACCTGGCTGAAGTCTGGGTTCAAAGCGAGCATGCCGGTCAAATCCGGCCGGGGCTGATAGCGGATATCTACCCCGGCTGTTATGAGAGCATCCTGAACCTCGCCATCCTTGTCAGGAATATTCGTTCCTGCAAGAACAAAAGGCATAAAGCTCCATACCTTTTTTTCTTGCAGCGAAGGCAGGGTTAGCCCGTAGAGTTGACCCATTTCTTCATCCAGAGACCGGGGCGTTACGTCGGCCCAGTAGGTGTATTCCCTGGTTCGACTTTGGTACCGCTTGAAGTTCACGCCCATCCGGGTCGCATTCTCGTCAAAATTCAGAATTGAGAAAGGAATAGCTACTTCGGCTTCCCAGCCATAATCCGTTCGTGTTGCTGCGCCTTGCCAATCACCTTTCCACTCGATCTTGGATGAGCGGCCTCCGGCAGGTTCATCGCTTTGAGTGCCAAGTGGGTTGATTGAAAATTTGGAGATATCACGACGATTGAAAAAGCTATCCAGCTGAATCGTTATGGAATCGTCATAGCCCAGGCCAGAGTCACGCACGGTTCTCGTTGCCTGGATTGCTTCGGGGTCGTCATCATATGCACGAAAAGCAAAGTACATATTTTTGTCATCCATCATGACGAACACTTCCGTCTGATTCGTTGGTTGCCGGTTCTGGCTGGAGTTCCAAAAACCATCCGTCTTGCTGGCTTGCTGCCAGGCTGCATCATCAAGCGCACCGTCGATCACGGGACTGGTTGCGGCAGGGTCTTTGGTGTCGTCGATCCTCGGGATTGCCAGTGAACGTTGATGTCCCGGCATGGGTGCTGTTAGTGCCAGGCTCTTGCTTTTGCTTTGGCCAGCAAAAATCTCAATTGCGGGAACCTCTGTATCGGTGGCCAGATCCATTTCAGAAGTGGGTGGACTCGGCACAATATTATCGACACTGCTACCGCCCAGCGTAGCTGCTTCAAGCTCATCGAGTCCAGAATCAGCAGGTGTTTGATTCAGCACCTCATCGGAAGTCGATATGACTATTCCCTCTTGGGCAGCAGCAGCGTTCATATCTTGACGGTTTTGTGGTTTATCACTGTTAGCGGCGCCATCGGACTGGCTTATAGTTGCCGTCGCCGAGACAGCCAGGCCGGCAGCCACGGCTTGTCCGGTATTGGTGTCAGCATCTTCATTTGCGATAGCGTCGCTATCCCCGGTTGATGTCGCGCTCTGTGGTCCGGTCCTCGTGAGAGGCTCCTCCAAATCAGTTAGCGCCTCGCGACCAGTTTCATCGCTGAGGTCGCTCAGTCCTGCGATCGCGACCACGCTAACGCTTGCTATGTCCGCACTATTGGCTTCGTCGAGGGTTGCGACTTCCTGCTCGTCGTTGGTGGGCGAGTTCGCGTCAACTAATTCGATTGTCTCTGCAGGTTCCTCCGAATTGTCAGAAATATCGGTGATCCCGCTTGTACTGGTCGCAGCGTTAATACTGGCAGCTGTGATGGCTTCTGGACTGATGTTGGCAGGGGCCGCCATTTTCTGCTCGTCGTTGGTGGGCGAGTTTGTCTCAACTAATTCGGTTGTATCTTTTGACGCCTCCGGGCTATCAGGTTCATCAGCGCTGCTGCTTATTCCCGCGGCGACACCCAGCAATGCGGCGCCCACGGCCGCTTGATCCGGGACGCTCTCACGTTCCTCTGGTTGTCCATCGTTATTTGCAGCATTGTTATCGCCGGAGGAATCATCCGGCATGTCATATTCAGCGTCGGCATTATTCAAGCTGGCCGTTGCGCCCGCAGCCGCCACTGCGGTAGTCGCCAGGTTTGGGCGATCATCCGAAGTTGCCGCTTGCAGATCGCCGGCCGTGGGACTCGTATATTCTGGCCCGGTGGCAGCGACGGAACCCTCCGGCAGCTCAGGTTCAGCTCCAATCGCACTCGGGGCTGGGTTCTCCAGCAGGTCGACCGTCAGGCTGGTTTCTGTGGTTGCCACAACACTGTTGACGGGTGACACGCCTGGTGCGCACTCGTCAGCAGCTGTTTGTATCTTCCGTGAATCAATTGTTACGCCGGTAGTTGCAGTATCGACGTCGATAGTTTCGATTGCAGATGTGGACTCGGATTCTGAAAAGATTTCCCAGATCGGCGACGAACTCATGTCGCATGGATCGGTGCCGGCGAGCAATTCATCCAGATTGGTATAGCCGTCGCCATCGCTATCCTTGTCTGCATCTGACGGATCGAATGGGTTCAGGCCATAGAAATCCTCCCAGAAATCATCTATCTGATCCCCGTCGGTATCCGGGTTGCCCGGATCGCTACCTATACTATTGACCTCTTCACCATCGAGTAGCCCGTCATCGTCGCTGTCGCTATTATTCGGGTCGCTGCCGTTCTTGTATTCGCCGCTATTGTCCAGGCCATCTTTATCCGGGTCCTGTTTCGCATCATTGGGATCAAAAGGATCTAGTCCAACTGACGTTTCCCAAATATCGAGCATTTCATCGCCATCGTAGTCGTTGCCGGCATTAGTCTCTGGCTGCTCCGCTACGCTGGCTTCCGCATATTCACTCGTGAAAACTGCGGTAGAACATATGAGCACGCAAAATGTTACGAAAATAGCGCCATCTGCAGCTATTTCCTTCATTCTCTTGGCGCGTATAAATTCTAAAATCACTGTCGTGCTATTTCTTATTGTTAGCAGGAATGCATTTGTTATTTTTTTTATTTGTTACCTGTATTTTTCAACTAGTGTTTGTCCAGCGTCCGACGAATTGCTATTGCCATGTCGATGTACTTGCGAACGACGTCATCTGAAAAATCGAGCACTATCGAGTCACTAAGTGATTTAACGACTTTGTGTAGCAAGTAACACTGGACCGCATAGGCCATTTCGGTTTTATCTGCTGCGAGAGTGCAGTGCTGGCTAAGTTGAGTGCGATAAGCGTTGAGCAGGATTTCAGCCTTATCGGGGGCATAGCCATGCGCGATAAAGGCCAGATCACATAGACCGCCCCCTGTTGCGGCGAGTTCCCAGTCTACGGGGCAAATTCGCGTTGCGAGCCCAGTATTCGTAACCAGAATATTCTGCACTCTGAAGGAGCCATGGACCAGCGTGGCAGGCTGGGAAACCATGATGTCGATGAGCCTGGAGTATCCGTCCAGAACGCTTGTCAATTGATCGGCATAGTCCTCTGAAAACTGCGAAACCGCCGTTAAAGCGGTTTCGGCTTTTTCTCTGAAAAAGCCGGCATCATGTCGTATAAGAAAATCAGCCGCTGCCAGATCATCCTGTCTGTTCATAAAGGTGCCATGTAGCATCCCGAGCCAGCCCGCAGCACTCACCCAGTCATCGAAATCGCGATACTTGAGCCACATGCCCTCTACGAACTCCAGCAGCAGATAGAACCCCGTTTGCCCGGGTTTAGCTACTGTGCCGAAGTAGTGGGCGGTACCCAGGTCCTGCTGTGCGAGCAGCTCACGGTAAACGCGGCGCTCTCTTTCGCTGCGCTGTTCCAGGCCATCTTTCGGCAAGATAGAGGAGCTAAAGTCTTTAACAAACAGTTTAAGCGTGTCACCGCTGGTCAGATGCACCTGCAGGATATGCACGGCAAACGATGTCTGCATGTCGATGGCTTCCCATCGCAATGCTTCGATTTCTGCGGTGTGGCCAAAATACCGGGGAAGTTCTGTTTCCAGGTGCCTCTCAAGCAGTCTATTGATCGTGCCAGCGTCGACGTCATTCGGAGCAGTCGATGAGAAAGTTACGGGCACGCAGTCGTTCGCAGCATTCGTCACTTTTCAGCGCCTCCGAAAATCGTCGCCAATCTGCCCACAGTTCTCATAAACCACACCCTTCGAGTATGTCTGCCGCTATTTTGCTTGCGTCGAAATAGGCTGCAGCGATCTCCCGTGCGGCTTTGCAGTGCTTTTCATAGTTAGAGTTTATGGTGGCGATGGCGTCAACAGCTTCTGCCATTGTTGAGAATCGAAACATGCCTTCGCCATCAGGTAAGTAGGTGCTTGGGCCTGTATTCTGGACGACCACGGGTTTTCCGCTAGCCAGATAGCAGATTGTTCGGTCACTAACCCAGGCGCTTTGAAATTTTATATATGAAGGCTTCGCGCAACTAAATTCGCCGCGAGAGTTCTGGATATACTTCTGGTATGCGGCGGGGCTATTGGCGACTGCATAAGGGTCAGCTATTTGCCAGCCGTGATTCAGTAGTTTGCGGCGGTCGACGGCATCGCCCCGGTAATCTGTTATCGGCCGACCATCTGGCGTCAGCTGCGTTGGCTCCATCTCATCTTCGTCTATCTCCTCTGTGCCGAGGTTAAGTGCCAGCTCAAGTGCCTGAGACGTCTGCTGCGGCAGATCGACATACTGCAGGAACGTTACGCGCTTATTGTTTTCGTAAACAAGTTCATCGTAATCAGTTACAAATTCACCTCTGCCACCATCACCCCACCACCCGGAAATCGTCGTAAATGCAGTGGCGTCCTCTTTATAGCTGTAGGGCCAGAGATCCAGGGCGACGGCTGGACGAATATTTATCCATGAGATGCCGCAATCGGGGAACAGCGCGGTAGGCTTGCCAACAGTCTCGCCAGTGGTGCAATAGTAATCGTGTTGCGACACTTCGATCTGGCCGGTACTCATCCAGAGTTGCAACAGGCTAGGGTCGATATCGACGAGAGCCGTGCGCCTGAACAGAGCGAGCATTGTCGGGCTCATCGCGTAGTAGAAATTAAGGAGCAAGTCGGTATTAGCAAATATGCTCTTTGCTCTGGTCTCATCAATGCCTATGTAGGTTCTCTCGGGCACCCCACCAGAGCCACCCTTCGATGTTTTATAGAGAATGGTTTTGCCCTTAAGCCCGAAGCGCTCCATCCGTTTGGCAAAGCGTGTCAGCGTTTGGGCATCATGGGTCGCATCGCCGCTGCTTGCGAATTCTTCCAGCCAGTAGACATCACACCCTTGCCGGAGAAAACCCTGCACGTACTGCATATACACCCAAAAATGGCCGCCGCCTTCCGGGAAATTGGCTACGTTAAATGTTCCGATGACGACCGTGCTCATGGCGCACCATCCGATTGGCAATTGCGGACATTCCCCCCAACAGATAACTGTGGGCAGTGCAGCCTGATTCCGGCGACGTCTGCGGAGTGCTTTCCCGGCGTTGCGAAACTACTACCTATTAATCCGTTAAGCGTCATCATGTGCCTTAGTTTCGGGATGCCTGTTCATAGCTGGTTGCGACCGGCAGAAGTGGTTGCAGGGCCTCAAACCACTGGCTGATCTCGTTGAGTTCTGCAAATGCCCAGTCAGTGGGGTGCTCGCATGCATTTATTGCAGACCAGAGTGTCGCTGTGGCCAGGCGCGCGAGCTCAGCGGTTTCGCATAAAAGATTAAAATCTTCGGCGGCTGGTAATTCCCAATTCAGTGGTTCGACGGCGGCCTGGTAGCAGTCCAGAACACTCTGTCTGCGCTCCGCGGGGAAGCGCAGCAGGTAGGTTGAAAGATCATAGGAGATCTGGCCGACACCGATGTGGTCCCAGTCGATGAGACGCGCCTGTAACTTGTCCCCGGGCATTACGAAAATATTTGTTGTCCATAAATCGCCATGCAACAACGTTTCCGGTCCGCCACAATTTGCCAGTGCTTCGGCACGATAGTTACGTTGCGCCCAAAGTTCGCTAAGTTTTTCCAGTAGTTTGTCGATCAGCCGCTGTTGCGCCGCCTGTAAGGTCGCTGGGCCGGAGCTGATGGCCATGAGATTGCGTATTCCGTCGCGGATACTGGATTCATAAAACCCCATTCCAAAATCCTCGCCAGCACAACGGCATTCAGCCAGCACGGCATGCTCGGTTCCGCGCATGTGGATGTCTGCGACATGGCGTGTTGCGACCTCAACGCAAGCCATATCATCCATTTGCTTGTCCAGTGTCCACGGGCCCAGGTCTTCATAAACGTGCCATACACACCGGCCGGTCTGCTCCGCAGCAGCTCCCAGCAGAGGTGGTCCGTATTCACCCATATCAATGCGCGGCAGCCATCGTTCAACAACCCTTTTCTCTTTGTAGGCCAGTTCCGGTGTTAACCGCTTTATAACCAATGAGCGTTCGGTGCCATTCTGCTCCGCGGTTACGCGAAATACTCTTGAGCGCCAAAGTTTGCTGACTTCAACTATTCGACCGTGTCCACCGTCAGCTGCAAACATCTCAGCAAGGAAAAGCCGCAACTCAGCCAGCCCGGGCTGATCTGTTTCGATGAGTAATGTGTCTAAACCTTCGATCATTATTTCCGCTCCAATCGGAACTCATTTGCTGCCCAATCGAGTCTCAATTCTGCCGCCCGCGGCGCCACAATATTCAACCTGCGGCCTGACGACGAACGCTGGCCTGTGTACTGAATGTCTGTAGAGCATCAGCCATTTGCACGTTAAACAATGACAAATTTTCGTTCAGCTTAATTTTTGCGGTTGCGTGAATCGGATGGTTAAGCCTTCGTGTTTCCCAAAAATAGCTGTCAACAGATCTGAACACGCTGCCCAAATTCTGCATTTCGCGAACGGTGCTGATGTCGACATGCGGCCAATACGGTCTTATCGCCAACAGATACTCTTCTTCATCCAGCCGCCACATATCAATTCCCGGAGTGCCCCAGCCCGCGTATTCCCAGTCGAAAACGAAAATAGAAGCTTGCTGCTGGTCCGAACGCAAATGAATATTCTTGCTCTTAAAATCACCGTGAATAACACATTGCGGCAAGCGCTCGTAGAGCGCTGATATTGACTCCCAGATCGATGCGGTGCTGTCAAGCAGGTCCAGGGACGCTGCCAGAACTTGTCGCTCTGCCGCGGAAAAAACGTCCCGGTCTGCATGCAGTTCTAGCGTGCTTTGTACATTGGTCAGGCGTTCCAAATAGTAAGCGGGCCCACGTTCAATGAGCCTGGAGGGTTTCCCGAGCCTGGCGCTATGAGTATGGAGGTTGATCAGCCATTGAACGGCTATTTTGCGGTCTTCGGGTTTGTGGAACGAAAATTGTCGCCCGCCGGCATCCTCCAGAAACAGCCACAGATGTTCGTCGCCTTCCTGAAATGAGCCGTAGTACTTCAGGCTGGGCATCGGCAACTGCGGCAGAATTTCCTCGTAGAACCTCTTCTCCTGAAGGCCCGCAGTCAATTTGCAGCGTTTGGCGATTACGGCATGGCTCGCCGTTTCTATACCGAGCATGCGGCATACGAATGGCTTAGGTGACGCCCAACGTCTTAGATGCTCGACCCGACTAGGCGGCGCGTAATTCGGGTTAATTTTCAGCCAGACCTTTACGGCCGGTTGTTCAAGAATGTTCGATTCTATCGCCTCTAGGTAAGCGCAATCTTTTCCGACTTTAGGCGATCCCATTTATCGTGCTCCCCCAAAAGCTACTGCGTTTTTTTCCGCATCAAGGTCGTATGAGTCCGGTTGTTGCGTCTGTGCGTTGACCAGTCGCCCGTTGTCCAGATGCAGTATCAGGTCACAGATATTCAGAGTGCTGAGTCGATGAGCGATCATGAAAGTAGTGCGGCCAGACATTAGTTGCTGCATTACTTCCATGATTGCAGCTTCCGTGCCGGTATCGACCGCGCTGGTTGGTTCATCGAGCAGAAGTATCGGCGCGTCTTTCAGGAAGGCTCTCGCGAGCGCTACCCGCTGTCTTTCACCACCGGACAGTCGCATGCCTCGGTCTCCGACGACTGTTGCGTAGCCCTCGGGCAATTGCGCGATAAAGTCATGCGCCTGCGCGGCCTTTGCCGCTTTGATGATGTCCTGCTCGCTGGCGTCGGGGCGAGCGTAGGCAATATTTTCATGGATGGTGGTAGAGAATAAAATTGTGTCCTGCAAAACCATCGCATACTGACTGCGCAAATCTCTCAACTTGTAGTTATTTAGGTTGCTGCCATCGAGACAAACTTCGCCCTTCGTCGGGTCGTAAAACCGCATCAGTAAACTGATCAGTGTGGATTTCCCCGCGCCCGTCTTGCCGACTATGCCGACCCGTGAACCCGCAGGAATGTGTAGATTAATGTCATGCAGAATAGGGGTCGTAGGATCGTACCCAAACGAAACATCTTTGAATTGAAGTTCGCCGCGCGCGCATGCAAGTGGTTTGGCGTCTGGTTTTTCCGGAACGTCGGGGCACTCGTCAATGAGCGCGAATGCACGCTCGGCAGCGACTAGCGCGCTTTGCATACTGGCGATCCGGCGGCCGATCAATTTCAGTGGTGCGTATAGCAAGCCTACGTAAGTCATGACGATCAACAGATCGCCGATTGTCATCGCCCCCGACTGTATGGCCCTGACACCGATGTAGAGGACGAGTGCCGTACCGATGCTCGTCAATAGCGACGCAAAAATCTCGAATGAGCCCTGCAGGACGGTGACTCTGAGTTTCGCAGTCAGGCTTTCGCCCGCCCGATCGGCGTAACGGCTTTGTTCGTGTTCTTCCTGGTTAAAGGCTTTGACTACGCGCAGCGACGAGAATACTTCGCCGACTACTGACATAGCCGCATGATCCATTTTCTTTTGTTCTCGCCAACGCGTTTTTAGCGGCTTTCGATAGAACTTGTTCAGCATCACAATAATGGGCGCGACGATCAGCGCTACGACAGCCAGCTGCATGTTGATCTGCGCGGTTATGTAGATCATAGAAACCAGCGTTACAACGGCGGTCAACATGGGAATAAGGCCGTCAATGATGACCCGCTCTATCGCGGCCGTATCGTACTGAACTCGATACAGCGTATCGCTGATGCCTTTCATATCGTGATACGTAAATGAAAGACGCTGGGCGTGGCGGAATAACTGATTGCGAAACTGCAGCACCAGCTTGCCGCCCGTAAATGCGCGAAGTAATCCGGTGCAGAGCCCCTGAACTTGCGTGAGCAATGCGATAACGACAAGCAGGCCCACGACAAAAACTAATAAGGTGGAGGGGGTTAGCCAGTGTGCGGGAACAACGGCGTACAGAAAATCGGGCAAGGGTTCTGAGCCAAGCACGCTGTCAACAGTAAGCTTGAGCGGCAATGGCGTAAGTAGGGCTAGCGGAGTCGCCAACAGATCAAGCAGCAAAATACCGAATATTTGTGGCCAATAGGGGCGTGCGTCGGCCAGTAGCCTGCGGATCAGGCCAGAATCAGATTTGTCGCCGGTAGCCATGGTCTACTCGACAGCCTTAACCTGCGCGTTATCGACATTTGTTGCTGACAGTTTAGCCTGATACTTTGTCAGTACGTCACTAAACACGGCTATTCCCTTGGCAGACTGGCGTAAGCTAAAGAACGCGGCTACGACGACCCCGAGCCCGATAGCAGCTGCCGCTACCCAGGCTCCCTGCATGGCAGCAAGCGTCGCCAGACCTGCGCCAGCAAACAGGGTGCCAACGACTATCGTCGGTAATCTAAGCCAGTAACGAAAGCACAGGTTTTGACGGCCTGCACCATGTTCTTCAACCGCCATGACGAGGCGGGCGCTGCCGGGGCCGCCATTTAGTTCGATATCCCAGTCATCGAAATCGCCGCCTTCGAGCACGACTTTGTGTTGCTCGCGTGCCAATGTCGCGATATCGCGAAGTGCTGCATCTGGTGCAAGCCATTGTTCAGCCCATAACGCCTGTTTTTCGGCGTAGAGCCAGCGTGGAATGGCCGTAGTGCGCTCGCGCCACAATGTCAGTCCGTGTTCCAACCGGCCCTTAAGCCGGGCAACCGGCTGCATCAGATGTAGTCCGGCGGTGATGGCCCGCAAGTTGAAACGCTCGATCGCGGAGGGGTGTGGCGAAGGAAAGTCTGCTTTGGCTGCACTCAATATTGCTTGGGCAATGGGTGCGGCGATGGCAATAACCAGTAGCGGGGTAGCCCACAGCAACGGCGACCAACTCAGGCCAAGCAGAGAAAGGATCGCCAGCACGCCTATTAGTAGAAACCATTCGGGCATGAGTGGTAACGAAGTAAAGAACCCCGCTGCCGGTTCATAGATGGATTGAAACAACGCCAGGCCCCACTGTCCCTGATAAACATGGTTTCTGCGGGTTGGTATGGATTCAGTCATACCTTTGCCGTACAGCCGTCCCGACCAGGAGAAGTGCCCAAGCGCATTGTATTTTTCCGGCCACTTTTCTTCGAGCAACGCCTCGGCTTTGCCGTAACCCTGTTGTTGTTTCCAGTACATAAGTATTGAGTTGCGCCGATGATGCCAGTCCACGGCTGCGGCATTGAAGCCAATCTTTCCACCCGCTGCCTGTAGTCGCCAGCAGAGATCAACATCATCACCGGCTGCGCGATAGCGCGCATCAAACCCGTCGATTTCCGCGAGTGCTTCTCGGCGAAAGGACATGTTGCAGCCGGGTATGTGCTCGGCCTCGACATCACTAATCAGGACCTGGACGGGGCCGCCTGGTGAGTTGGCAACACAGTCTGCGATGGGGCCGTCGCCGGGTGGTGCGATGTTCGGGCCGCCTACACCGACATAGTCGGTGGTCATAAACGTGTGCGCGAGGTACTGCAGCCAGTGCGGATCCGGGTAGGCATCATCATCAATGTAGGCAATGATCTCGCCGCTCGCTTCCTGCCAGCCGGTGTTGCGTGCATTGCTCAGGCCACGATTCTCGGTGCTGATCAGGCGCAGGTCGTAACGACCGAGATACTCGCCAACAATATCCGGTACCGAATCGGTGGATCCATCGTTCACCACGATCACTTCGAAGTTCGGGTACTCCAGTGTCAAAAAACCTTCCATCGTGTCGCGGATGGTGGCCGAGCCGTTGTAACTGCAGACGATCACCGAAATCTTCGGCCAGTCTGTACCGGGCGGGAAGGGTGCAGCAGCAAAGGCATCACGCACTGCATCCAGTGCCGGTTTTGGTGATCGATCACGTGAGGTTAAGCCAAAATCCCAGTCGTCGATATCATGCCCGCCGCGATACCACTCGTCGGTCCAGGCAAACGCAAATGCGCCGATGCAACCGGATGTCAGTGCCGTTTGTACCTGCCACGCCAGGCTTTCCGCCTGCGTATCTTCCCCATTGCGACGGCTATCGAGGCCGATTTCTGCCATGAGCAGGGGCTTCTCACCCGCAATGTTCTGCAGCCTGGCCAAGTAGCCGGACAGTTTCTCGCGCGTCTCCAGATAGACGTTAAAGCAAACGAGATCAAGAAACGGCAGCTGCAAATATTCAGTAGTAGGAAAGTTTACATAGGTGAACAGGCCATCGGGATCATGCGCTTTGCCAATACGATATAGACGCTTAAGGAAAGCTTCAATTGCGCGCCGACCATGCCAGCGGACAATCGATGCCGGTATTTCGTTGCCGAGTGCATAACACAAGACAGCTGGGTGCCCAGCGCACTGCCTGACGGCATCGCGGACACTAATCTCAATCCGTGATGTTGTGGCGATGTCATCGAGAAACGCGACATGCTGCTCCCAGGGTAACCCGACCATGACCCGTAAGCCGTGCCGAAGCGCGGCATCGAGCAGCCAGCGCGGTGGCACGGTATAGGTGCGCAGCGTATTCAGCCCGTTGGCGGACATCGCTGCGAGATCACCTTCCACGACCTCGGGCGCTGGAAACTGCAGGCCCTCGGCATCGGGTGCAAACGTGCCGTAGGTAACACCCTTGATCCAATATTTGCGCTCGCCTATGAAGATGAACTTGCCACGAACTTCCGGGCGGGCCGGGCTGTCTTCAATGCTGTGGAGGTGCGCAGGCTGCTCCGCCTGCTCGGTTGCGATTCGATTGCTAACGAATGAGTTTGCTACAGCCATTAATATTCTGTCCTATCTGCCCGAGCCGCCAGCGGCCGCCGGATACTGCTCTAACTGCTGGTCTGCATAGCTGCTGTTGTGTTCATGCCAGCAAAGGGCTGTTTCTATAATCTGCTCGAGCGATGACCAGGCAGGTGACCACTGCAATACTTGCTGTGCCAGTCGTGCATCGGCTACCAGTTCGGCCGGGTCGCCGGCGCGCCGCGGGCAATGGCGGGTCGCAATCTTGGTGCCACTGCATTTTTCTACCGCATCAATGACCTCGCGTACGGAATAGCCCTGTCCGGTGCCAAGATTAAGGCGGGTGCTTTCTCCCGCATTGGATAAATGCCCCAATGCCAGCACATGGGCCTCGGCTAAATCCTTTACGTGGATGTAATCCCTGATCGCGGTGCCGTCGGGCGTTGGATAATCCGTCCCGAAAACATCAATTGCGGCTCGTTGTCCCAGTGCTGTTTCTATAATCAGTGGAATGAGGTGAGTTTCAGGGTCGTGCTGCTCGCCGATCTCGCCATCCGGGTCTGCGCCGGCTGCATTGAAGTAACGTAATGCGACGGAGCGAATGCCATGTGCAACGCCGAACCAGTGCAATGCTTTTTCTACAAAGAGCTTGGATTCTCCGTATGGGTTAACCGGTGCCTGCGGATGCGCTTCATCTATCGGCAAACTTTGCGGCATGCCGTAGGTGGCGCAGGTTGAGGAGAACACAATTGCACCAATATCGGTGTCGCGCATTGCTTGCAGCAAATTGAGGGTATTCGTTACGTTGTTTTCAAAGTACTTGCCCGGGTCCTGCATGGACTCGCCTACATAAGCATAAGCGGCAAAATGCATGACGGCCTCTATCGAGTAGTCGCGCAGGACGGTATCAAGCAAATCCCGATCTGCCAGGTCGCCTTCAACAAGAGGCCCCCATTTCACGGCATCGCGGTGTCCGTAAATGAGGTTGTCAAACGTTACCGGTGTATATCCGGCCTGAGATAGTGCTTTGCATGCGTGGCTGCCTATATACCCTGCGCCACCCGTGACGAGGACGGCTGGCTTGTCATCGCGTGTGCTCACGGCTAGAGACCCCGCGCAGCTTGTTGAGCCTGGAAAGCCGCTCCGTCGGTTAGGGAGGGTCTGCAGGCCGCTGGCAGTTCAAGTAGCTCGCTAAAATAATTAATAGTAGAAATCAGCCCCTGATCAAGTTTTACATTGGGCTGCCACGACAATTCGGCTTGTGCCAGCGAGATGTCGGGCCTGCGTTGCTGCGGGTCATCCGCCGGCAGCGGTTCAAAGATAAGATTAGAACTCGATCCAGTCAGTTCCAGGACTCTCAGCGCAAGCTGCTTGATCGTAAATTCAACGGGGTTGCCGAGATTGACCGGGCCTGTAAAGTCGTCCGGGGTCTTCATGAAACGCAGAAATCCTTCGATAAGATCATCTACATAGCAGAAGGCCCGGGTCTGACTGCCGTCGCCGTATATTGTTATCGGCTCGTTGCGTAAAGCCTGCACGATGAAGTTCGATACCACCCGGCCGTCATTTGGATGCATGCGCGGCCCGTAGGTGTTGAAAATACGTACGACCTTTATGGGTATTTGGTGCTGGCGGTGATAGTCAAAGAAAAAGGTTTCAGCGCAGCGTTTGCCTTCGTCGTAGCAGGAGCGAATGCCATTTGGATTAACGTGTCCCCAGTAGCTCTCCACTTGCGGATGGACCAGCGGGTCACCGTAGACTTCGCTGGTAGACGCATGCAGCACGCGTGCTTTCATTCGCTTCGCCAGACCCAAAACATTGAGTGCCCCAAGGACACAGGTTTTGGTGGTGTGTACAGGATCGAGTTGGTAATGAACGGGCGAAGCAGGGCAGGCGAGGTTGTAGATTTCATCGGCCTGAAGGTAGATAGGGTTAGTCACGTCATGTTGCACAAACTCAAAATTCGGATTGCTAAATAGATGCTCAATGTTCTGTTTGCGACCGGTGAAGAGATTATCAAGGCAGGTGACATGAGCACCTTGTTCCAGAAGTCGCTCACATAGATGCGACCCTAGAAAACCCGCGCCCCCTGTGACCACAGCGCGAGTCTCATCATAATTACGCATTCTCTTCCCCTAAATCCATGGATTGCTGCGTCAGAAACCTATTGCCTTGGTGAGGCAGCGAAAATCTCCGACAGTGGTTCAAATTGTTATCTTGATTGCCAGCTTGGTATTGCCTTCAACAGCGATTTTCTGTTGGAGAGCAGTGCAACAAACCAGGCACAACATTCGCGGCGTTATGTTATTTTTTTGGGCCGCTATTGTTTATTTTTGACGTCTCAACTTTAGGCGAATGATGCTTTATTTCAACGGCTTCTTTACATAACCAAGAATTGGTTAATGGTGATTGGAGGTTGCCCGATACCATGGCGCGTTGGCGACTGGCCGTTGCAGAGTTGTTTTAGGGTTCCTGAGGCAGATGGTTTAGGGTGATTTAAGTCGGCCTTCAGTGGTGGTTGCTGGCGTTAGAGATGGCAGATTGGTGCAAGTATCATTTGCATGCGAGTCTGCTGCTAAGGTCACAGCTGCGAGTTAGGCCTGCGCTAAGTCATGCACGGCGATTCTGCCGCGATAACTGGCGCAAATAATCTTGTGTCCGTTCCAAAAAGAAATGGAGTTGAACAAGCAAATTATCTCGGGTGGAGCCGCCTGCAATGCTAGAGTGCTTTAAGTTAACTCCAGTGCTCGTATAACTATCACAATACAGCGGCTAAGCTGTAGCATTAATTTGCCAAAAACATGAGTAATTTAGCGCTTCTCAGGGCGGTTGAAATTCAAAGCCTTACATAATCAGGGCTTTCTTTTCCTGCGGAATCGTTGCATTTGCTAATCTTATTTCCGATAGGAAAAATACATAAAAATTAGCGTGGTTGAAAAAAGCTGCGTGGGCAATACAGGGAAGAAGCAATGTCTAATTTAAAACCTCTATTTATGGTGGCGTTTGCCGCGCTTATGCTTTCAGCATGTGGTGGCGGTGGCTCTACTTCTGATTCAGGTGCGCCGGTAATTACAGCCACGACCGCAAGCGTCGGTATTATTTTCACCGACTCGAGTGCTGTCGATGCGGCTCTGGAGGAGATAATCCCCCAGGCAGTGCTGGCGGCTGATACGCCTGGAGCACAATTACTGGTTACCGTTACCTCGGTTGAACTGAAAGGTGAGAGTGGCGACCAGACTATATTCTCGGGCACCGAGATTATTGATCTCTATGACCTGAAAGATTCCCTGGAACTGTTCTTCGTTAATGAATCCGTCATCCCGGGCACATATGACAAGATTCGTCTGCATGTCGACAGCGTGTCGCGGTGTGAACCGGTTCCGCAGGAAAGCGAATCGGCATTAGAGGAAGTTGATTGCGACGACGTGAAGCTGCCGAGTGGCAAGATCGATTTCAATCCCCGTGAGTCTTTCACGATTGCCGCTGGTGATGTGGTCATCGTCACCCTGGACATCGATGCGAATAAATCGCTGAAGCTGACCGAGAACCCCCGCAAAATAATTCTGCGACCCGTAGTTTTTGTTGATATCGACAGTGAGCCAGCCTTCGAAGGTGGCTTGGTGCGGGTCAGCGGCGTGGTAGCGGAAACGGCCGGTGATCGATTCCGGCTCTGCTCGGCTGCATTTGCTACG
>Ga0316187_10001690_pt1 | contig 19212 bp, 14 predicted proteins | sample CroRivburrow1_MG_FD_204927 | JGI IMG/M metagenome (GOLD analysis project Ga0316187, IMG submission 204927) | Coastal sediment microbial communities from Maine, United States - Cross River worm burrow 1 | ecosystem: Environmental > Aquatic > Marine > Coastal > Sediment | place: USA: Maine...
TCAGGTAGATCAGGCCGTCATCCGAACCGGTCCAGATCACGCCCTGCTGCACCGGCGATTCTGCCAGGCGATGAATGGTGCTGTAGACTTCCTGGCCAAAATACTCCGGTAGCCATGGAGTTCCTGTAATAACCTGCTTGTCTTTGAGGTCGCGAGTGAGATCGGGGCTGATCGCCTCCCAGTTGAGCCCTTCATCGGTCGTCTTGAACACCACGTTTCCTGCCGAATAGATGGTGTCGTGGTCATGCCTGGAGATAAAGAAAGGTGTATCCCATTGGAATCGGTATGGCATATCCGACGCGTTAAGTCCGAAAATTGGTTCCGGCCAGATTGAACGTACTTCATTCTGGCCCGTTTTCAGGTTGTTGCGGGTAAATGGTGCTCCGCCGCCAACTGTGGAGCCGCTGGAGATATTGAAAACGATGTTGTTATCATCCGGATCCGGGTAAACATCACCGGTTTCACCATTGCCCACCAGGGTGGTTTCGTGCCCTGAAATTCCGCCCCATCTGGATGAGCTGGGCACCTTGTAAGTCAGGATATCCTGTGCATTGCCGTAAACGTTGTAAGGAAACTCGTTATCCGTTGCCACCCTGTAAATTTGGGAGGTCTTCTGCGAATATTGTGTCGACCAGCTCAAACCGCCGGTCAGGGTTACCTGCGCGCCACCATCGCAACTGGCGATCATCCGGTTTGCATTTTGGGGATCAATCCAGATGTCATGAAAATCATCTTTGATGCCAGGCTCAACGACCCAGGTCTTGCCCGCATCCCTGGATGAAAATATCCGGTTGTTAGGCACCCAGAGTTCGTCCGCGTTGGAAGGGTTGGCGTAGACATGGCTGTAATAGAAGGGCCGGCCAATGATCTGGAAGTTGTCGGAAACAAATGACCAGTTGGCTCCCAGGTCATCAGAGCGGTAAAGCCCGGGTTTGGTTTGAGAATCAATAAGGGCGTAAACCCGGTTGGGATCCGCTGCCGACATGGTCAGCCCGACACGCCCCATTTGCCCTTCAGGCAAACCCTCGTTCCTTGTGATTTCGGTCCAGTTGTCACCGCCATCGCTGGAGGTCCAGATGCCGCTCTGCGGGCCACCGGTTTTCGGGCCCCATGCCTTGCGCTCAAACTCCCAAATGGAAGCAAACATCTGGTCCGGATTGGCTGGATTCAGGACCAGGTCGATGGCGCCGGCAGAATCGCTCTTGAACAGAACTTTTTCCCAGGACGCACCGCCATCCCTGGTGCGGTAGATCCCTCTCTCGGGATTAGGACCAAAAGCATGCCCATAAGCTGCAACGTACACGATGTCCGGATTGGTGGGATGAATTCTGACTTGCGCAATGTGGTGGGTTTCTTCCAGTCCAAGGTGAGCCCAGCTCTCGCCACCATCAACGGATTTATAGACTCCATCACCCCAGCTGACGTTGTTGCGCATTTGCGGCTCGCCCATTCCGACATACATGATCTCCGGGTCGGATTCGGAAATCTCCATCGCGCCGACTGAGCTCGATTTGAACTGACCGTCACCTAAAGGGATCCAGGTCAGCCCTGCATCCGGAGTCTTCCATAAACCTCCGGATGCACCATGGTAAAACACGTTTTTATCCACCGGGTGACCCAGTACCACGGAGCCCCTGGTTCCGGTCATTGGACCGATAAACCGCCAAATCATGGCACTCGTATCGGGGGCAGTTTTTTCAGGAGCGGCAACGCGCGGAATGGCAGGCCTACTGCTCTGTTCACCTGGGGAATTGGCAAAAGCATCCATAGACACCGCTATTGCCAGCACGAATACACAGACGACACCAACTGCCGTGTTAAACACCTTCTTCATTGACGAGTCTCCAGAAATTGTGTGACCAAGACCTTAACTTAACTATTCAGCAGCCTAAATCTACCTGCTTCACATAAATTTATCGGGCAATTCATGCCATATTCTTGGATTTATGGCACTATTTGCCAGATATGGTCAAAACTGGAAAATCCGGCACCAGTATTTCACTGGTCAGGCTGTCTCTGATCCTGCCACTGCTTCGGGAACTTGAAGAGCGAGGCCTGGAAGCTCACCCCGTACTTCAGCGCTTCAATCTGAGAGAGACAGATTTTGAACAAGCAGAGCGCTTCGTACCCGCGCCTGTGATGTATGCGCTTGTTGAAGCCCTGGCGGAATCGAGTCATGACCGCTTTTTCGGTGTAAAAGTCGGCGAAAAACTTGACCCGTGGTCCTGGGCTCCGCTTGCCAAGGCTGCCAGGACGGCCGGGACGGTCGGTGATTTTCTGTTACGTTTCGTGATCGATGCCAGTCGTGACCAGACATCCGTCACCTTCGTGTTGGAAACCCGGGGAATACGCGCTACCTTTCAAGAACTCCGGAACAGTGATGGCAAAATTATGCCCCGTCACAATGACGGCTTCACGATCGCCTACCTGGCCGCCATACTCAGCGGCGCCATAGGAGACGCCTGGGAAGGACATAAAGTCCTGATTCGTGTTTGTGATCCCGGGGCGGTGCCTAACGAATATCGCGGTGCACGGATCGCAAAAACCGACACTCTTGGCGCCAGCATCACCTTTCCGTGTGAATGGCTGTTGCTGCCGGTTGCATTGGCACAATCGCGCCTGCGCCCGCAAAGCCTGACTGCTCGAAATCCACCGCAGATCAGCACTCGGGATGCATTACAGCAAGCATTGTTACCCTACATACAAGATCACAATCTGAACAATTCAACGGTCGCGGAACTTTGCGGCATGAACAAAAGGACGCTGGCCAGGAAACTGAAGGCGCGCGGCAGCAGCATTAAAAATGAACTCAATATACTCAGAAGGCATCGGGCAGAAATGGAACTGTCAAACGGCTCACTCTCGGTAACAGAAATCGCATCCAGGGTCGGCTACACAGACCCCACGGTTTTCTCCAGGGCCTTCAAAAGGTGGACCGGTACCTCACCCCGCCAATTCCGAAAGAATCTGAAATCAGGTTTCAGGCAAGATCGAGAGTGATCTCCTTGCCCGGTTTCCTTACAATGGCCGAATGGGAAATCGCTTATCAAAAATCTACACCCGAACGGGTGACAAGGGCACGACCGGCCTCGGTGACGGTTCGCGCGTGGACAAGGACAGCCTGAGGGTCGAAGCCTATGGCACGGTGGACGAACTGAATAGCGCGGTTGGGCTGGTCCTGGCCACCGAGTTGCCCGAGGCGGTGAGAACCTGCCTTACCCGGACTCAGCACGAGTTGTTTGACCTCGGCGGCGAGCTTTGTATGCCCGGTTACACCCTGGTTCCGGACAGTTATATCGACGGCCTGGAAAAAGCCCTGGACGAATTCAACGAAGACCTGCCCCCGCTGAAAGACTTCATCCTTCCGGGAGGCTCCGAAGCCGCCGCCCGCTGCCACGTGGCCCGCACCACTGCGCGCCGTGCGGAACGCAGAGTCATCAGCCTGGCCCACAACGAAACCATCAACGAAGCCAGCATCCGCTACCTTAATCGGCTGTCCGACCTATTATTCGTAATCGCCCGCGTGCTCGCCCGCCACGATGGCGGCTCCGAAGTCATCTGGGTACACGGGGACAAGCGAACTTAGTTCCAGTTGCCGAGTAGGCAGATTCGAACCGCAGGCTGGGGGTGGATTCCCTGTTCTCAGGACACGCTCGAGACATCCCTGTTCGCTCGGTCAACCGTTCCCGACAGTTGACGGTCCTGGGAACAGGGAATCCACCCCCAGCCTGCTTGATCATTTCCGGATCCAGTGACAACCGGCGCCATGTTCGCTGCTGATAGGCCTTCGGGCGACCTGCCGGGTTTTGAGGGCTTTGTCCAGATCGAACGTGGCTTGCAGGTTCATCCAGATTTTTGGTGAGGTTCCGAGTGCGTCGGCAAGATCGAGTGCGGCGACAGCGGTAATGCCTCTTTTGCCTTTGATAAGTTCATTCAATCGGGCCTCTGTCCAGCCCAGCTTCTGCGCAAAAGCTGCCTGCGTCATCACCTTCCATTAGTGGTAATCCAGAATCCTGACTTCAAATGCGATTCCCTGGCGGCAAAGACTGCACAGATTTGGTTTTCCTGTCCTCAAACAGGTGTTCCGCCAGTCTGTTCCGGAATGCCTTGATCATATTTTCGGAATTCGATAACTAATCCCGTAAGAAATTAGCCCATGAACCTGACAGCAACGCCCAAACCGACCTGGCACATGGCAGTAGGTTCGGGGTGAGTTATTGATCGTCAGGACCTTCGGCTGTCGGGAACAGCCGAAGAGCGCACAGGGAGGTCTCGAGCGTGTCCTGACGATCAATAACTCACCCCGCGCCTGCGGTCAAAAGAACACCTGATCGGACGTTGCTGTCAGGTTCAGTTGCTGCTCGGGAATGTGTACTGGGCTTTCTCGCGCACACCGCCTTTTGGCCAACGCTGCGTTATGGTTTTGCGCCGCGTGTAAAAGCGCACGGAATCCGGCCCATAGGCGAACAGGTCGCCGAACAGGGAGCGCTTCCAGCCGCCGAAACTGTGGTAGGCCACGGGCACCGGCAGGGGCACATTGACGCCGACCATGCCGACTTTGATGTTGTCGCTGAAGTAACGGGCGGCTTCGCCATCACGGGTGAAGATGCAGGTGCCGTTGCCATATTCGTGGTTGTCGATCAGGTCCATGGCTTGCTGCATGTTCTGAGCTCGAACCACGCACAGCACCGGGCCGAAGATTTCATCGTTGTAGATTTTCATCTCCGGCGTGACGCGGTCGAACAGAGTCCCGCCGAGGAAAAAGCCTTCTTCGCAGCCATCGACCACCAGGCCGCGGCCGTCGACGACCAGGTCGGCGCCCTCTTCCACGCCCAGGTCGATGTAGCCCTTGACCCTGTCACGGGCCTCGCCGGTGACCAGGGGACCCATGTCGTTGGAATTGTCACAGCCGTTGCCTACTTTCAATTCACCCAGTTCCGCTTTCAGCTTGCTAACCAGGGCGTCAGCCGTGTCGTCACCAACAGCGACGGCAACGGAAATAGCCATGCAGCGCTCTCCGCAGGATCCGTAGGCCGCGCCCATCAGGGCCGACACCGCGTTGTCCATGTCGGCATCCGGCATGACGATGGCGTGGTTCTTGGCGCCACCCAGCGCCTGCACCCGTTTTCCGTTCGCACTGCCGGTGCTGTAGATGTATTCGGCGATCGGCGTCGATCCCACGAATGAAACCGCCTGGACCCGGGGGTCTGTCAGCAGGGTATCAACGGCTTCCTTGTCACCGTTCACCACGTTGAATACACCATCAGGCAAACCCGCCTCTTTAAACAACCCGGCGATAAACATCGGCGCCGATGGGTCTCGCTCAGATGGTTTTAACACGAACGTATTACCGCAAACGATGGCCATCGGGTACATCCACATCGGCACCATGGCCGGGAAATTAAACGGTGTGATTCCAGACACGACGCCCAGCGGCTGAAATTCGCTCCAGCTGTCGATGGCCGGGCCGACGTTCTTGCTGTGTTCTCCTTTCAGAAACTCGGGGGCACCGCAGGCGTATTCGACGACTTCGACACCACGCTGGAACTCACCCAGGGCATCGTGCAGCACCTTGCCATGTTCTTCGGTGATCAACGCCGCTACTTTTTCAGCATTCTGTTCCAGCAATTCCTTGAACCGGAACATGATGCGGGCGCGCTTGATCGGGGGCGTGTTTCGCCAATCCGGAAAGGCGGTTTCTGCTGCAGTGATGGCTTCCTCGACAGCCGACTTTGAGGCCAGTGCCACTTTCCTTGCCACCTGTCCGGTCGCCGGGTTAAAGACGTCCTGACTACGACCCTGATCTACGATACTTCGGCCATTGATGAAATGGCCTATGGTTTCAATGGTCATCGTTGATTTTCCTTTTTAATCTATGCTATCCAGGACCTTACGGACTTTCTCAAAGGTCATGGTGATGTCTTCGGGACGCGAATTGAGGAACGGAGAAAACTGCAAAATATCTCCACCGTTGCGAACCATCAGGTCTTCTTCCCAGAAGCACTTCTTGTGCACTTCCAAACCCCTGGCGCCTATGTCCCCGGGCCGTGATATCAGGTCAATTCCTCCCATCAGACCGAAGTTGCGGATGTCCGAAACCAAGGGATGATCTGCAAAGGAATGAAGCTCGTCTTCAAAATGCTGCTCCAGCGCGCGGGACTGCTCAAACGTTCCCTCATCGACATAGGCATCCAGTGCGGCAATGCCCGCTGCCGCTGCCACCGGGTGGCCCGAATAGGTGTACCCGTGGAACAGTTCAATCGCCTGCTTGGGCCCCTGCATGAAGGCATCGTAAACTTCATCGCGAACCATGACGGCTCCCATCGGAATGACGCCATTGGTCAGGCCCTTGGCCATGTTGATGATGTCAGGCATGACGCCGAAGCGCTGGGCACCGAAGCCTTCACCAATCCGGCCAAACGCGGTAATGACTTCATCAAAGATCAGCAGAATGCCGTATTTGTCACAAATTTCGCGGAGCCTTTCCAGGTAACCCACCGGTGGTGGAATGATTCCGGCCGAACCGGATACCGGCTCCACGATGACCGCCGCGATGTTACCGCCATCATGCAAGGCGGCCAGGCGCTCCAGGTCATCAGCCAGGTGCCCGCCCCATTGAGGCTGCCCTCGGCTGAACCCGTTCTTTTCCGGGTTCCAGGTATGGCTCAGGTGATCCACGCAGGGCAACAGGCTGGCGCCGAAAGCTTTGCGGTTGGGAGTCATACCGCCCACGGACATCCCGCCAAAATTCACACCGTGATAGCCCTTTTCGCGGCCGATCAGGCGGGTGCGGTGGCCTTCACCCCGGGCCCGGTGATAGCCAAGAGCCATCTTCAGCGACGTGTCGGCAGATTCAGAACCGGAGTTGGTGAAAAAAATTTTCGAATAGCCTTCTGGCGCCAGCGCAGTCACTTTTTCCGCCAGTTCGAAGACCTTGTCCGATCCGGCCTGAAACCCCAGGGAGTAATCCAGCGTAGCGACCTGCTTCTGCACCGCTTTTACAATCCCGGGATGACAGTGGCCAAGACCACTGGTCCAGAGCCCCGAAAACGCGTCATAGATTCTGCGCCCATCTTCGGTTTGATAGTAATGGCCCTTGGCGCTAACGATGATCCTGGGTTTTTCCTTGTAATCGCGGTTGGCCGTGAAGGGCATCCAATAGGCGTCTAAGGCTGCGGGTCTGGTGCTCATGTGAATTTACCTCGGGCTACACTGACTCAAATCAAGCGTTTATTATAATAAACGTTTTTCCTAAAAAGAAGGCCTGATACGAAAATATCAAGCATTAACGTTGATTATTTTACCAACTTTCCCCAGGCCTTCGATATCGATATGAACGTTCCCGGATTCCGGGCCTGGAATTCGAGCCATCGCAAATCCAACTGGGATAGACTGTTTACGGGACAGAAACCTGGATTCAGGGAAAGCACAGCTGTCAACATGGAAATCGGCGCCAAGAAATGGACTCTGCGACTGGGAATTTTCCTGCTCCTGTCCTGCCCACCCTCACAGGCTGCCGACAGCATTGGCATGACGGTGGTTTCGCGTGGAGACGTCGAGATCATTTCGGCGGGAGAAACCAACCCGCTGGGCCGGGGTGATTTTATTCTCGAACAGGATGAGATCGTTGTGGGCAACCGCAGTTTCGCCGTTCTTCAATTCGTAGACGGCACCAAGCTGAGCCTGCGGCCGGACTCCCGGCTGGTGATTGAACAATACCAATACCTGGGCGGCGAAGACGACACCGCCACACTCAACCTTGTCGAAGGCGGCTTACGCGTGCACCTGGGAGCCATTTCCTACCAGGAACAAAAGCCCTACCGCATCCAGACACCTTCCGGCCTTCTCCTGGTTACGGAACAGGAAGGAGCTCTGACCCTTTGCGATAACGAAATCTGTGAACAGCAGGGCCTGATTGAACTCAAGGACTGAGTGCCCGACACAAATCATGCGCGAAAATGATGCACCAGCGCGGGGCGGCGCTCTCTTTTGAAGCAGCCCCGCATTCATTCTAAAGCCAGAAAATTCCCCAGGCACCTGTTTTTCATGGATTTAACTCCCTTGGCATTGATTATGCATTAACAACCCTAAGCCGGGCAGATGTCGCCCTTGCATAAGTCACTAAAAAAGGTACCAGGAGACTACACAATGAAACGAATCATCTTATCTACAGGACTGGCCCTCCTTCTTGGAATGGTTTCAACTGCAGTGCTGGCCGCAGATTTTTCAGCCAACATCGGATACAACTCTCAATACATCTACCGCGGTATTTTCCAGTCGAAATCTTCAGCAAACGGTGGGCTGGATCTCAACGCCGGCGGGTTCTATCTCGGCACGTGGGCAGCGGATGTCGATGACGGCATCGAAATCGATTACTACGGTGGCTACAAGTACGAAACGGGAGATTTCAACTTCGGCGTCGGCGGAACGATCTACACCTATACCGGTGATTTCGACGATACCTACAAGGAAGTCAACCTGAGCGCAGGCTGGAAGTGGTTCACCTTCGATGCTGCGATCGGTAACTACAAGAACTTTGACGGCCCAACGCTTGACTACCAGTTTTACTCACTGACGGCCGAATACAACGGCTTCTACGGCAAGGTCGGCTGGTTTGCCGATGATTTCGATGGCACCTATATCGAAGGCGGCTACGGCAACGGACTTACCGTGAAGGACGTTTACCTGTTTGACTACACCTTTTCCGTGATCTACAGCGACAAGGACTTGCTGGGCGGAGAATCAGATACCAACCTGGTGCTTTCGGTGACCAGGGCTTTTGATTTCTGATAAAGAATACCCTTATGTTCTGCCGTGAATGCCCGGTTCTGCCGGGCATTCACATTTTTCCCAAGATGAAATCTCTGTAAACTGGCCCGGATGGGTTTTGATGCGCTTCAGATAATCGGCGAAATGCTGGCGGGTCTCGCCCTTTTTTTTGTCGGGATCAAACACCTTTCAACCCAGCTGCGCCAGATAACGGGAAGAAACTTTCGCATGTTGTTACAGAGGGCTACCCGCAGCCCTCTGCTTTCCGCCCTGGCAGGCGCGCTGCTGGGCGCGACCATGCAAACCGGAAGCGCCATCACTTTCATACTGGTGAGCATGGTGGGCGCCGGGATGATCACCGTCGACCGGTCTTTGCCCGTCCGGTTAGGTGCCGCAGTGGGCACCTCAACCATGGTTTTCGTTGCAACGCTCAATATTCAGCTGATCATTCTGTTTCTGCTGGGCATCTCGGGAATCCTGATGTCCCAGATGCGTTCTCCGAAGCCAATCCTCAGCGTTTTCTTTGGCGGCAGCCTCATGTTCTTTGGCTTGCAAATGGTTGGCGGAAGCGCTTCTTCGCTGACCGAACTGCAATGGTTCAACGCAATGATCGTTGGCGTCAACGATTTCGCACTGGCGGCATTTGTAGTCGGTGCGATCATGAGCATGCTCGTGCAATCACCGCAATCGGTGGCGATTCTGGCAATCGCGCTGACCAGCGCTGATGTGCTCTCGACCTGGACGACGATCGCCATTATTTACGGCAGTAACTTTGGCGGTGGATTGAGCACTTACCTGTTGTCAGCAGGATTCAGGGGCACTTCCCGGCAAATCATGGTCTTCCAGACCCTGTTTAATGTGCTGACCGGCCTGGTACTGCTGCTTCTTTACTACCTGGAAAAGCTCGGCGGCATCCCACTGGTCCATGCTTTCGTGATGTCTTTGGGGGGCGGTATTTCTCAGCAAATGGCTGTCGTCTACCTGGTGTTCAATGTCTTTGGCGCCGTAATGATGTTCACTTTGCGCGGGCCCATCCTGTCCTGGATCGAGAAACGCTGGCCACCGTCTCCGGAGGAAGACATTGCGAAACTTCAATTTCTCCAGGACCACAGCATGGACGACCCCGGGCTGGCCCTGGAACTGGGCGAGCAAGAACAAAAACGCCTCATGGCATTGATGCAAAAGAACCTGGATACCCTGAGGCTGACCGGTGAAAAATCACGCACGCAGGGTGCAGCCACAGCGGGGGCTATCATCCGCCTTCATGAATCGCTGGAAGAGGCATTAACCGAATTGAGTCACAAAGTCGATGTACAGGGTTCGGAACATATCATCTCACTGGCCAATCGAAACCAGTTGCTGGGTTCATTGCAACAAAGCCTGGTCGATTATGGCGAAGCCATCCGGCACGCGCGAAAAAGCAAGTCACTGGAACAGCTATGCGAAGTCTTTCTGGAGTCACTCGATGCCCTGTTGGGGGCCGCGATCGATGCCGTCGAGGAGAACGACTCATCTGAACTGAAACGAATCTGGAAAGCAACCCACAGCCGGAGTGAACAAATGCGCGCCATCAGGAACCGCATGTTCACCAATGAAAAACAGCTGTCGGACGAGGATCGGCTGGACCTGATGCAACTGACCAATTCACTGGAACGGACTGTCTGGATCCTGCATGAATATATTAAAGAGCTCAGAGAATACCGTCCCGAAAAAGAGCAAAATCCGGCCTGACCCTTGTGAGGATTGTCGAAACAGCCCGGGGGCTTCACAATACGTCCTTCAGTTCGTTCAACAGGAAAAGGCGAAATGCGACGCATGACTAAACGGACAACCACTATTTCGCCATGATAACCGGGCTCAGCGTTTTATTCCTGTTAGTGCTTGGCCTGGCACTGGTTCGCATGCGGAAGCGGGACCGCAAGAAAAAGCGCACCTTATTACTGATGCTTCTGATGTTCCTGGCCAGTATCGCCGGCGAGTTATGGATCCTTAAGCAGCTAGACAACAACAACGAAGCTTTTACCCAGGCCAAACAGCAACGCTACGAGTCCCTGATACTGGTGGACCTGGTGCGCCAGACTTCAGATGACCTGACCCGAATGGCCCGCACGTTCGCAGCAACAGGCGACGAGCGATTTCTGGATTATTTTGAGCACATCCTTTCCATCAGGGCAGGAGACGCTCCCCGCCCGATTGATTACCACCGCGTCTACTGGGATATTGTCTCCGCATCGGGCCAGTACCCCCGCGCCGACGGGGAACCCGAAGCGATGGCGGTCTTGATGGAGGAGCGCGGTTTTACCGGGGAAGAACTTTTCCTGCTGGAACAGGCGGAACTGGCCTCCGATCAACTCGCCGCCCTGGAGACCGAATCGATCAACCTCGCACAGGGTCTGTATCCCGATGAAAACGGCTGGTATACCGTGCCGGGGGCTATAGACCGGCAAAAAGCCATTGCCATCCTTCACAGTGAACCCTATCACCGCGACAAAGCACAAATCATGTCCTACATCGATCAGGCCAGCAGAGCTGTCGATGCCAGGACGCAATCGGTGATGGACGAACTCGAATTGCGCCGGCAGGAACTTTCCACCGTTGCAATTCTGCTAGGCCTGGCAGCGCTGCTGGTGGTGTCGGTCCTGTTCTTTTTCTCTGTTCTCCTGATGAAACCGGCAACCCGTGACGATGAGCGCGCCGGGGTTCAAAAAGCAATGCTTTCCGTCTTTTGGGAAGTTCTGTCCAATTCCTGGGTTCTGTTTCTTGCTGTCGCTCTGACCGCTGTGTTCTCTTCCGGACTGGTCTGGAGAAACATGCAGCACCTGGAACTGGCCGAACAGGAGGATATGAACGATTCATTCACCTCCGTGCTGAACTCGACCACCACTGCCATACATAACTGGTTTGACCAGCAGAAAGGTGATGCTCGCGCCTGGGCTGGATTACTGTCGGTCACAGAATCAATCCTGGATTTCGAATCACTGCTGCAACCACTGCTCAATGAAGAAATCTATGAAGCTTTCCTGGTCATCGACCGGAAAGGCCAGGTAACGGCCAGCGACAACGATTCATGGATCGACCGGCAACTAGGCCCCCTGACCGGCAAGAAATTCATCAAGCAAACATTTGTCTCGCCCGAATTCTCCGCTGTCTCACTGCCTGGAATATGGTCTATCGGGCAGGGTACCGACAAGGAACAGGCACTGATGGCGGTGAGCGCGGCAATCCCGGTCAGCGGCGGTGAATCAACGTCCGCCGTTGTTTTGTTGATCAATCCCGAAAAAGAATTTACGGAAATACTGCATCGGGGCCGTCTCGGTTATACCGGCGAAAGTTATGCATTTAATCGTACCGGCCAACTCATCAGTGAAAGCCGGTTTCTCAAGGACCTGCGAAAAATGGGGCTGATACAGCCAGACCAGCGTGGCCTGCTCAACATCGAAATCCGGGACCCGGGCGGCAACATGACCGAAGGTTTCAGGCCCTCGATAAACCGTGAGGATCAACCGCTGACACTGATGGCTGCCAGTGCAACAGCCGGTTACAGCGGATTTAACCACGATGGCTATAGCGATTACCGGGGCGTGCCGGTGGTGGGCAACTGGACCTGGATCGAGGAGCTTGGTCTTGGGATTGCTATCGAAATGGATGTCTGGGAGGCCCATGAGTCGATTTACCAGATCAGGCGGCAGGCCATTACCACGGTTTCATTCATCCTGGTTTTGCTCTCAGGAATTGCCATCATCTTTCTCTGGAGTCGATTCAATGCGACGGTCGCCCAGCGTGAAAGGGAAAAGTATGTAAAACAAACCAATCTCATTCTGGCAAACGCCACGGATGGGATTCTCACCATCGACGACGAGCAGAGAATCGTTCGCTTCAATCCCGCCGCGGAAGAAATCTGGGGTTACAAGGCCGCAGAGGTTCTGGGCCAGGAAATTACCATGCTGATCCCGGAATACGCGCGCAGGGATCACCTGGATAACGTTCACAGGTTCAGGGACTCGAACATCGATGGTATCAGCATCAATGACCGCGGGCTCCAACTGGCGGGGCAAAAAAAGGACGGAACCGTTTTCGCGGCGGAAGTAGGAATTTCGATGAGCGAATCGGATGGCGCCTATTTTTATTCTGCTTTCATCAAAGACATCACCGAGCGGAAGAAGTCCGAGGAAGAATTGCTGGCAGCGAAGGCATTGACCGAGGAAGCCCTGCGCAAGCAGGAAGAACAGAACCGGGTCATGGATGATCAGTACAATCGGCTGCTGGAGATACAGGAGGAGCTGTTCGTAGCCAAAGAGGCTGCCGAAGCTGCAACCAGGGCCAAGGGCGATTTCCTGGCCAATATGAGTCACGAAATCCGCACACCGATGAATGCCGTCATCGGACTCAGCGACCTCGCCCTGCGAACCGACCTGAACGACAAGCAAAGGGACTACCTTGCAAAAATTCACAGTTCGGCCGAATCCTTGCTGGGCATCATTAATGACGTCCTCGATTTTTCCAAGATAGAAGCCGGCAGGCTGGATATTGAGAATATCGATTTTGAAATCGACCAGGTGCTGGAAAACCTCGCCACTGTCGCCACCGTCAAGACCCGTGAAAAAGGTATCGAATTGCTGTTCCGGCGGGATCCACACGTCCCCACGGTACTGGTGGGCGACCCGCTGAGACTGGGCCAGATTCTCATTAACCTGACCAACAATGCGGTCAAGTTTACGGAACGCGGTGAAATCGTTGTATCCATCGACCTGGTGAAATCTGAGCAGGAGATGGTGACACTGAAATTTGGCGTGAGAGATACCGGCATCGGTATGACAAAGGAGCATCAGGACAAACTGTTCCAGTCTTTCTCACAGGCCGATACATCAACCACGCGAAAGTATGGCGGTACGGGGCTCGGCCTGGCGATCAGCAAGCAACTGGTCGAAATCATGGATGGCCATATCAGCGTGGAGAGTGAACCCGGCGTCGGGAGTCTTTTCAATTTCGAAATTACTCTTGGTGTTGGTAAAGACGCACACGAGCATACCTTTGAAACCGTGCCCGACCTGAAGGGGCTGCACGCCATTGTGCTGGATGACAACCCGACCGCACGTGAGATTCTGAGCACTTACCTGAAGTCATTCTCGTTCAAGGTGGATGAAGCAGAAAATGCGGAGACCCTGTTCCGAAAAATGCGGGAAGCCGAGGCGCCTTATGACCTGATCGTGCTGGACTGGTTGATGCCTGAAATGGAAGGCCTGCAGGTAGCCCAGATCATCAAGAATGAAATCAAACAGGAAAACGACCCGCACATCATCATGGTTTCCGGCTTCAGCTCAGGGGACGTGATGGACCGGCCGGGGGGTGAGTTTATTGACCAGTTCCTGACCAAGCCCGTCAGCCCTTCACATTTGTTCGATGCGGTAATGGCTGCTTTTGGAATTGAAACAGAACGCAAAGCCATGAGGCATCACGCAAGACGGGAAATCGACTCGCACGCGCTCAGACCCGTGCAGGGTGCGCAAATCCTGCTGGTTGAAGACAATGAAATCAACCAGCAGGTTGCCACTGAGCTGCTCGGCCATGCCGGGTTCTTCGTGGATATTGCCGGTAACGGCCAGGAAGCGCTGGACAAACTGAACACAGGCTCCTACGACTGTGTTCTGATGGATGTCCAAATGCCGGTTATGGATGGCCTGACTGCAACACGGAAAATTCGTGAAAACCCCGGGTTTGCAGATCTCCCCGTCCTGGCGATGACGGCGAATGCGACAGTTGAAGACAGGGAGAAATCGCTGACACACGGCATGAACGACCACATTGCAAAACCCATTAACCCGGAGATCCTGTTCGCGGCCTTGTTGAAGTGGATTCCTCACGGCGATCGCGATCTACCGCAAGACGAGGACGATTCTGCCCATGATCAGGATGAGATTGAACTGCCGAACATCCCGGAACTGGATACGGAGGCAGGCGTGGCCAGACTCGGCGGCAACATCAGCTCCTACTTGCGATTACTGGACAAGTTCGTGCAGAACCAGGAAAGCAGCATCCGCGAGATCCAGGCTGCGTTGCTCGCAGGACAAGCTGAAGAAGCCATACGCCATGCGCATACTGTAAAGGGAGTGAGTGGAAACATCGGGGCCACGGAGCTCCAAAAAGCCGCTGCGGACCTCGAAGCTGCGTTGAAAGTCAGCCCCTCGGAGTTGCCAGAATCGTTGATGGACCGGGCTAAGTCAGAGCTTGAAAGAATCCTGTCTGCGATTCGCGAAACCACCCGGGGAAGTGCCGCAGGAAAAGAGCGCGCCACTGGCGGGACTGCTGACCTGATCCCGCAATTGAACCAGCTGTTGGAGAAGCTCGAAGAGTACGATTCTGAAGCCGAAGACCTCATTGTCGATATTCTCGGTCACGTCTCCGGCAGTGAAATCACTCACTGGCTGAAGCCTGTCCATCGCCTGATCGAACAGTACGACCTCGAAACGGCGGCCAGGGAACTGAAATCCGTAATCAGCAAGGTTGAGCAACAGCTCCAGGGGTAAACATGAACCAGAGCCATTCAAAACGCGTCATTCTCGCAGTAGATGACACACCTGAGAACCTGGATGTCGTAAAAGGAATACTCGCATCCGATTACGTGGTGAAAGCGGCCATTAATGGCCCAATTGCGTTGAAAATCGCCGAAAAGCACCAACCAGACCTGATCCTTCTGGATGTCATGATGCCGGGAATGGATGGGTATGAAGTCTGTCAAAAGCTTAAGGAAAATCCGGTAACCCGGGATATTCCGGTGATTTTCGTTACGGCATTGGACCAGACCAGCGATGAAGCACGGGGATTCAGTCTTGGTGCAGCGGACTATATATTCAAACCGGTCAACCCCCCGATTCTTCATGCGCGCGTGAAAACCCACCTGGCCCTGAAGCAAAGCATGGATGAGTTAAGCCAGGCATACGGCATCATCAAGCAACAGAAAGACCGCATGGAGGAGGAGCTCAATATCGGCCGGGATATCCAGATGAGCATGTTGCCCCTGGAGTTTCCCGCATTTCCCAACCGGGAAGAATTCAGTGTTCACGCCCTGCTGAAGCCGGCACGCGAGGTGGGTGGAGATTTCTATGATTTCTTCTTCATTAGTGACAATGAACTGGCCCTGGTGGTCGGCGACGTGTCGGGCAAGGGTGTGCCAGCCGCTTTGTTCATGGCTGTAACCAAATCCGTGATTAAGACCCGTGCCATTGCTGACCCCTCACCCGCCAGCATCGTGACGCGGGTCAATGACGAGATGAGCCAGGACAATCCGTCCAGCATGTTCGTCACTCTTTTTTTGGCCATTTGCAATGTCCGGACGGGCGAATGCCGGTTCACTAACGCAGGTCACAACCCGCCCTACATTCGTCGCCAGGATGGCTCCATGGAAGTGCTTTCCCAAAGACATGGCCCGATTATCGGCGCCATGGAAGACCTGGCTTACAAGGAAAGCAGTATAGACCTGGGAATGGGTGATGAATTGTTCATTTTTACTGATGGCGTGACCGAAGCCATGGACCACCAGGGCACCCTCTATTCCGACAAACGCCTGGAAGAACACCTGGAAAGCTCCATGAAATCTTCTGTCGAGAACCTGGTTTCAGAAACGCTCGAGTCCGTTGAAAATTATGCCAATGGCGCAGAACAGGCGGACGACATCACCTTGCTGGCTTTCAGCTTGTTGAAGGAGCCTGACAAATCTGAATACCCGCGCATGAGCGTGGTCATAGATTCTGACTTCCAGGAGATCGGCAGACTTAACACAGAGCTTGTTCAGTTCGCCAGGAAGAACAACCTCCCTGACGATATCACGAGAAAATTGAACATCGCGATAGATGACCTGGTCAATAATATTATCTCCTACGGAATGGAGGAAGGCGTTGATCAATCCATTGAAATAAACTGCGCCTACATGGACAATCGCCTGCTATTGGAAGTGATCGACACCGGCAAGCCTTTCAATCCGTTCGAGCAGCTAAAAGCTGACACAAGCTCATCCATCGAGGAACGGGAAATGGGCGGGTTGGGCAGACTGCTGGTCAAAGAGCTCATGGACGACGTGGATTATGACCGGCAGAAAAACAAAAACATCGTCAAATTAATCATGAATATTCCCCGAAACCCGTAACCCTATAGAATGATTGCCCAGAGGAATTTTTTATGGATATAAACATCAGAAACGCCGGCGAAATCAATATTCTCGATTTCTCGGGCAACCTTGATACTAATTCGTCTCCTGCTGCCGAGAGTGAGGTTAATGGCCTCTTGGAAGAGGGTTCCAAACACATTCTTTTCAATTTCAGCGACTTGAACTTCATCAGCAGTTCAGGATTGAGAATTTTACTGGCGACTGCAAAGAAATTGAAAAAAGATGACGGGAAAATGGTGGTGTACGGCCTCAACGACGTGGTGCAGGAAGTGTTCGACATCTCGGGGTTTGCGACGATATTGAACCTGGCCGCCACGGAAGAAGAAGCCCTGGCTTCGTTCTGACCGGTATTTCGTAGTGACCGATAACATCAGAAAATCCTCAGTAGCATTGTTCATGTCAGCCGACCTCGCTGGCTCGACTGCCTTCAAATCGCAGGCCCAGGGGGACGCTGAGAGCCCGGAATGGCTGGAGGCTTTCGAGGTATTTTTCCGCGAAGTGCCGCTGATCATGATGGGACAGATTGCAGCGGCGTTCGCAATGGAAGACGAAGCCCCGAGAGCTGGCGTGTGGAAAGTGATCGGTGACGAAATCATCTTCATGGCCCACCCCAAATCACCCCGCGAAGCGCAACTCCTGACGGTTGCTTTTTATCGCACCATCGTCAGCTACGACCGTAAAATTTTCGAGAGATGGCCACTGCGAATCAAGGGTTGTGTCTGGGCGGCACAGGTCTCACACCGCAACCGGGAGATTGAAATTCCTGAAATGCTGGGAGGCGACGCCGACCAGGCCTATGTCGATTTTCTCGGCCCCGATGTCGATGCAGGCTTCAGGCTGGCTGCCTGTGGCGGGCGGGGGCAGGTGATTGTCTCCTCCAATCTTGTACAGTTACTGTCTGGCATGGAAGAGGACGAGGGCGTTCGATTTCACTATATCGGACGAAAGGTCCTCAAAGGCGTATACAGCGGCCGCCCCTACCCCCTGTTTCTGATGACCATGAAAGACCAGATGCCGGAAACCTGGGAATGGGAGCCTGAGCACGACAAGGGTTTGGAAGAAATTCGCAAAAACAGTCCGATGGATTCCAAAGAGATACTGGAACTGCTCGAAAGGATCAGGAAATACCTGAATCATATGTGCCACACCGGCATCGAGTGGCTGAAATTCTGATCAGGCTGCACTCGACGGCATTGTTTTAAATAGTCGGCGGCGTATTCGCACTGACGATGCGCACCGGAACTTTCCCGGTATTCCTGAAACGATGCGGCAGCCTGCTATCAAAATAATAAGCATCGCCCGGCCCCAGCCTCCAGGTCTTACCCGCTACCGTCACCTCAAGCTCCCCCTCGATAACTACACCGCCTTCCTCGCCCGAATGCGTCAGCATGTCTTCACCCGTATCTGTATCCGGCTCATAAGTTTCGGACAGGATGGACATCTTGCGGTCGTGCCTGGCGGCAGCCACCAGGCGATACTGGATGTCACCGGTGCCGACATCCGGCAGTTCATCCGCTCGAAACACCACGCTCTCCTTTCCTTCCATGTCCCGGGTGAAAAACTCCGCCATGGTCATGGGAAAAGCCGATAGGATTTTCTGCAATGATCCGATCGACGGACTGACCCGGTCCTGCTCGATCAGCGATACCATCCCGTTCGTGACGCCGGCCCGCTTGGCCAGTTCGCGCTGGCTCAGGCCAAAGGCGGTGCGTACGGCACGCAGCTGTTTTCCGACTTCTATGCTCATAGTATTTTGTGTTAAAAATAATAGACAGTCGCAATGTTAGAAAGGAGCGCCCCCGATGTCCAGCAACAAAACCGTCGAGACCGATGACCGCGTCGAGAACTTCATCAACACAGTCGACAACGAGCAAAAGCGAAAAGACAGCTGGGACATGATTGCCCTGATGAAGAAGATCACCGGTGCAGAACCGAAAATGTGGGGTTCCAGCCTGGTCGGTTTCGGCCAGTACCATTACAAATACGAGAGCGGCCGTGAAGGAGACTTCTTCATCACTGGCTTCTCTCCCCGCAAAACCGCCTTCACGGTATACATCATGCCCGGCTTTGACGCCTATGAAGAGCAAATGGCCCGCCTGGGCCCGCACAAAACCGGCAAATCGTGCCTGTACCTGAAAAACCTGGACGTTGTGGACCGGGAAGTCCTGAAGGAGATTATCGAGGACTCAGTGGGAGTGATGCATGAGCGCTACGACTGCAAGCAGGCTGGGCGTGAGTGACGGTTGTGACGGCAGGGGGTGTGCAGACTATATTTACCGGAC
>Ga0316187_10001691_pt1 | contig 19211 bp, 20 predicted proteins | sample CroRivburrow1_MG_FD_204927 | JGI IMG/M metagenome (GOLD analysis project Ga0316187, IMG submission 204927) | Coastal sediment microbial communities from Maine, United States - Cross River worm burrow 1 | ecosystem: Environmental > Aquatic > Marine > Coastal > Sediment | place: USA: Maine...
GTTTTCCTACAGCCTCAACAGTATACTTAACGCAGGGCGGGCTTCATCCGCCCTGCATTAAGAGACTATTCGGCTCAACCACTTTTCAGCCAGGCACTGGCCAGAATGACTCCCCCGCTAGCACCAAGAATAGCGCTAATGGTTGGGATTGATGAGACGGCAATGGCAGCGCCTGGGCCAACAGTCAGCAACAACGCAGCCGTAATTATCATAGAACCACCGCAAATAGCCGCAACCGTACACCGGCTAGCCTGTTTGGCCTCTTTTCTAAACTGTTCCAGCTCGGCTGATTTCCACTTTACTTCCAGATTGCCTTCGGCTGCATCCTTGATCACACGATGTGCTAACAGAGGCAGTTCTGGCAGATTCTCTGAGATCTGTGGCAGCGTCTCTTTTACTCGATTAATAAAGGCTGCTGGGCCAATCTGTTCACTCAACCACTTTTCAAGGAAAGGTTTGGCTGTCGCCCAGAGATCCAGCTCTGGATAGAGCTGTCGCCCCACGCCCTCGACATAGACCAGGGTCTTCTCCAGCAGTACCAGCTGAGGCTGCACTTCCATATCAAAGCGGCGGGCGGTTTGAAACAGGTTGACCAGAAAATGAGCAAATGAGATCTCACCCAGCGGGCGGTCATAGATAGGTTCACAGACGGTACGAATGGCGGCCTCAAACTCATCAACCCGGGTGGTTTTTGGCACCCAACCAGAGTCCACATGCAACTGCGCAACCTTGCGGTAGTCACGATTGAAGAAGGCCAGCAGATTTTCAGCAAGGTAGCGCTGATCATCTGTGGTCAGCGTACCCATGATGCCGAAATCCACCGCGATATATTGCCCCTCTGGGCTGACAAAAATATTGCCAGGGTGCATATCAGCGTGGAAAAAATTGTCACGGAAAACCTGGGTGAAGAAGATCTCGACCCCCAGTGCGCCGAGCCGCTCCAGGCTAATGCCTTGCTCTTTTAGTGATGCCACATCACTCACCTGAGTGCCGTAGATACGCTCAATTACCATCACATTGGTCTTGGTATGCTCCCAATAGATCCGGGGCACAAACAGGATGGGGCTATTGTCCCAATTACGGCGCAGCTGGGAGGCGTTGGCCGCTTCGCGGGTCAGGTTCAGCTCATCAGAGATGGTGCGGTCATAATCTTCAACCAACGCCAGCGGTTTCAGGCGATGCGCACCTTCCCAAAACCGGTTGGCCAATTTTGCAATGGTGTAGAGGATATTGAGGTCACGGCGGATGGTTTTTTCAATGCCAGGGCGCAGTACTTTTACTACAACATCATCGCCATTTTTAAGCTTGGCTGCATGCACCTGCGCTATGGAGGCCGATGCCAGTGGCGTCTCATCAAACGACTCAAAGATCTCTTCGATCTTTTTGCCAAAGGCCTGCTCAATGATGCTGCGGGCCTGCGAACCAGGGAAGGGGGGGACAGCGTCCTGTAGTTTCGCCAGCTCTTCAGCAACATCCTCATCCAGCAAGTCGCGCCGGGTTGAGACAATCTGTCCGAACTTGATAAAAATAGGCCCCAGATCTTCCAGTGTCTGGCGAATACGCACTGCAAATGGTGTACGTTTATTCTGACGAAACCAATAGAAAGGGGAGAGGTAGAGTAAAAAACGTACGGGGCGGAACAGGTGAGTTGCCAGTACAACTTCATCCAGGCCGTGACGTATCAATACCCTGTTGATATAGAGCAGGCGCAAGGCCTGGGCGGGGCGAATCACAGTTATTTCTCGTTATTACTTGGTGCCGTCTGGTTGCGCAGACGATCTATTCTTGCCTGGAGGCGGTCAAAGTCATCACGCAATGTATCAATCTTGGCGACAAAATCCTGAACCTCAGGGCGCTCTGGCAACAATTTGCTCTCTGTCTGAATGTACTGCGCAATACTTTGCCCGACACTGTCCACCGTGCGACGGCCCCGCTCTGCAATAAAACGAGCACCATCCACAATATCATGGGCCACAAAGTCACCCACGTGTGCAGCCAGATGCTCTTCCCAATCAATATTCAGAGCACCAAGAATCTCGCCAAAACGTCGCCCAAGTTCTGTATCTCCAGTGATCGAAATCTGGCCGGAAAAGAGTTGATCAACCGCCTTCTCATTAGCCGTGCTCAAGCGCGCCAGCGCCATGGGAGATCCGCGCAATACGCACTCTGGCTCACCTTCGTACAGGCGCAGTACCTGTAGCCGTCCTGGCCCTGGAATAAGAAACAATCGGATCTCAGGCCCGGCAATCTCCAATGCAATTGCACGCCCATGCAGCTTTGCCAGTGCGGCAGCGGCCTTTGGATCCAAAGTAACATATTGATTCAGAGCCTCTTCCAGCCCTGCAAACGCAAGCTCAGGGATACTCATTAGAATTTATACCCGCGGTGAACAGCAACCACGCCGCCGGTCAGGTTGAAAAACTCTGAGCGTTCAAAACCAGCCTTGTCCATCATCCCTTTGAGGGTCTCCTGATCTGGATGCATACGGATGGATTCAGCCAGGTAACGGTAGCTCTCCTCATCATTGGCAACAAATTTGCCAATCTTTGGCAACAGCTTGAAGGAGTAGAAATCATAGGTGGTTTTCAGTGGCTGCATATCAACCTTAGAGAACTCCAATACCAACAGCCGACCACCTGGCTTCAACACGCGGTACATGGAGTTCAGCGCCAACTGTTTGTCAGTGACGTTGCGCAGGCCAAAAGCGATGGTGACACAATCAAAGTGGTTATCAGGGAAGGGAAGATACTGGGCATCTGCCTGCACATAACGCACGTTGCCCACCAGGCCATCATTGGCCATACGCTGGCGGCCTTGTTCCAGCATGGCAGCATTAATGTCAGAGAATACAACTTCACCCTTTGGCCCAACTAAGCCAGCAAAGCGCGCTGAAAGATCACCCGTACCTGCTGCCAGATCCAGCACCTTTTGTCCTTTACGTACACCCGCCAGCTCGATGGCGTAGCGCTTCCAGAGGCGGTGAACGCCGAATGACATAAGATCATTCATGATGTCATAACGGGAGGCAACCGAATCAAATACCTGGCGTACCCGGCCGGCCTTCTCTGTGGCATTGACTGTTTCAAATCCAAAATGGGTGCTGTTGTTTTCCGTCATGACATTTTCTCGTTTGGGGAACCAGTGTTAAATCTATTAATTAATAGCCCTGAAACTTAATGGGGCAGGCGGTTGATGCCCGCCGCTTTCAAATCGGCCAGGTACTTAGCCCAATTTTGCTCCTGATTGACGCCCAGCTCATGCAGGGTTTCCCATGCGTAGTAGCCGGTGTTGTGGCCATCATCAAAATGCAGCAGTACCGCATAGTTGCCAACAGGCTCAATCTTGGTGATATTCACATGCTCTTTGCCAATTTGCAGCGTGGCCTCTTCAGCACTGTGCCCCTGAACCTCGGCAGAGGGTGAAAACACCCGCAGGTATTCGCAGGAAAGATCGTAACTTGAGCCATCTTTGAAAGAGACCGTCAACATGCGGTTGTCACGATTCAGCTTGATTTCTGTGGGTGTGTATTGGGACATAATAAATACCTGAATTTATAAGATGTAACGGCTTAAATCTTCATCTGAGGCCAGCTCAGCGAGGTGTGCATCGACATAATCCGTATCAACCACAATGGTTTGGCCTTTTAGCTCAGAGGCTTCGTAAGAGACTGTCTCTAACAGTCGTTCCAGTACAGTATGCAACCGGCGGGCACCAATATTTTCGGTGCGCTCATTCACCTGCCAGGCAATCTCGGCAAGACTGGTAACACCCTCTTCGGTAAATGCCAGCGTGACCCCTTCTGTTTCCATCAATGCTTTGTATTGGTCAGTGAGCGATGCATCTGGCTCTGTAAGAATACGGGTAAAATCTTCAGTGGTCAGTGCATCCAACTCAACCCGAATCGGCAGCCGCCCCTGAAGTTCTGGGATCAGGTCTGACGGTTTGGACAGATGAAAGGCTCCAGAGGCGATAAAGAGGATGTGATCTGTCTTGATCATCCCCTGCTTGGTGGAGACGGTGCACCCTTCAACCAGCGGCAGCAAATCACGCTGCACACCCTCTCGGGAGACATCCGGGCCACCATATTCTGAACGACTGGCAACCTTATCCAGCTCATCCAGGAAGACGATACCGTTCTGCTCAACCATCTCTACTGCGCGCAGCTTGAGGTCTTCATCATTGATACGTTTGGCTGCCTCTTCATCTTCCAGCAGCTTGAGCGCATCTTTGATGCGTAGTTTGCGCTGACGGGTTTTGTTAGAACCCATATTCTGAAACATCCCCTGCAGTTGATTGGTCATCTCCTCCATGCCGGGAGGAGCCATAATTTCAACCCCCAACGGTGCGCTGCTGACTTCAATCTCAATCTCTTTGTCATCCAGATCTCCGGCACGCAGCTTTGCACGAAACTTCTCACGCGTATTGGAGCTGGTTGTAGATACCGGTTGGCTATCAGATTCAAAACTGGAGGGGGTTGGCGATGGCAGCAATGCCTCCAATACTCGCTCTTCAGCCGCTTGCTTGGCGGGTTCCCTGACCTTTTCAATCTCTGCTTCTCGCACCATCTTTACTGCAGAATCAGAAAGATCACGAATGATGGACTCAACATCCCGACCCACATAGCCCACCTCGGTGAACTTGGTGGCTTCAACCTTTAGAAATGGCGCATTGGCCAGCTTTGCCAGACGACGGGCTATCTCTGTTTTACCAACACCAGTTGGGCCAATCATGAGAATATTCTTGGGCGTAATCTCATTTCGTAACTCACCTGAAACCTGAGCACGACGCCAACGATTGCGCAATGCAATGGCTACAGCTCGTTTGGCAGCTGCCTGGCCGATGATGTGTTTATCCAACTCCTGGACAATCTCTTGTGGGGTAATTTCAGACATACATTCCGGCTCTATTCAGCTTCCAGTTCTTCAAGAACTAGGTTGTGGTTGGTGTAAACACAGATGTCAGCAGCAATACCGAGGCTTTTTTCCACAATCTCGCGGGCGCTCAGATCGGTATTATCCAGCAAGGCGCGAGCTGCTGATTGGGCAAAGGAGCCACCAGAGCCGATGGCCATCAGGCTATCTTCCGGCTCAATTACATCTCCAGTTCCAGAGATAATCAGTGATGCCTTGGTATCCGCCACACAAAGCAGTGCCTCAAGGCGACGTAGCGAGCGGTCTGTGCGCCAATCCTTTGCCAGCTCCACCGCAGAGCGGGTTAGGTGTCCATGGTGTTTTTCCAGCTTGCCTTCGAATCGCTCAAACAGGGTAAAGGCATCAGCAGTGGCACCCGCAAAGCCCGCTAATACACGTTCTTTGTAGAGCAGCCTAACCTTGCGCGCATTGCCTTTCATGACGGTATTACCCATAGAGACCTGACCATCGCCCCCTATCACTACCCGCCCATTTCGACGAACTGAAAGAATTGTTGTGCCCTTCAATGGCTCCACATTATGGCCCTTTAAAATTTGGAAACCGCTGATTGTACCCGATTAATATGGAAGGAACGAAACTGGGTGAGTAATTTTAAACCCAATTATGGGAATTACAGGTGCAATCTGCCTGGGATTTACGCCTTTTCTCACCTAGGCTTATATATAGATGAGAATTTAATAAGCAGTTCATTATAGGGGCAGCCTCTTGGTTTTGGGCTTGCTTCAATGCTTTTCCAAAAGGGCTCCATATAAATGAAAGAGAATATTGCCATTGCACCAGCCGAGCTACGTCAATCTGAGCGATATGCACCACTACAAGGCCGCCAAGGAAAACTAAGCCTCTCCATTGAAGGGCAATCTGAAACATATGGTGTTTTGATGCTGCAGGACATATCACCATTTGGGGTAGGTTTAGAATCAAGACAATTAATAGAGAAAGGAGCGCGCATCCAACTCATGTATGAAGAGGCCAATTTAGTGCTGGCCGTTGTTGGCACCGTTGCTTGGCATAAGTGCTCCAAACCCACTAAGGCAGATGCAGCCAATCAGGGAAAGTACCGATTAGGTATAGCACTCCATCCAGCCAACATAGAAAAAAACATCTATTTTTTCCGTTACATGTCGGGCATACAGTAACCCTCCAGAACAAAAAGGCATTTTCCTAGCCGTACTATTTAAGGGTGCCTCTATTAAACATCCCTCAAAATTTGTTGTAGAAGGGATAATACTGAACTGGTTTCAAAAGGCTTATCACAAATAGCAGACACCCCTGATTGCCGCACTGCAGTGAGTCGACTTTCATCTGTTTCGCTAGTTACCATGATGATGGGGATAGAGCCTTGCGTACTTTCATTTCGCACATACCGAACCAGCTCCTGACCATCAACTTCCGGCATGTTGTAGTCTGTGACCAATAGATCAAAATAATCGCTCTGCAATAGTTGAATGGCCTCTTTGCCATTTTCCACTTGAGTAATATTCTCAATGCCAATATTGCTCAGAACCCTGGAGATATGGTTACGGGCCGTCAGGCTATCATCCACCACAAGCGTCTTAATCGTGGCTGGATCAAGGTCAGTCAGTAGCTCAGTGTTGGGGGTTATATAGTCCAGCGTGGCATAGAGGGCACGCTTTAGATCATCAGGCTCGAAGGGTTTTGGCAGAAGAGCAATAGCCCCAGCTTGCCGAATAGGGTCAAGGTAGTGCTCATCAGTTTCACTGGAAACAAGCATAAAGGGGATATCAGCCAGTTCCGGCGTATTCCGCATTGCCCTAACCAGATCAGTACCTGTCATATCTGGCAGGTACATGGCACTGATTACCAAATCTGGTTGCTCTTCCGGCATGGCTGCAAGCGCACTTTCACCATCTTCCTTCCATGATGGGTTTACTGCTCCGGCCTCTTCCAAGCGCTCACAAATGATGCGGCTCTGGATACCCGAGGGTTCCACCAGCATTACAAACAGTTCAGACAAAGTTAATGTTTCCATACAAACTCAGTCCATTTTATTATCGTTATCGGTAACGCATTTTGATTTCAAGAAACTCATCAATATTCTCTATCATGATATCAATCAATTTGGGATCAAATTGTTTGCCCCGCTCCTCTTCAATATAGGCAAGTATTTCAGATAATACCCACTCTTTTTTATAGACACGCTCAGTTGCCAAGGCATCAAAGACATCCACCACCGTTACAATGCGCCCAAACACATGGATTTCATTGCCTGCAAGGCCTTGTGGATAGCCTGTGCCATCCCACCTTTCATGATGTTGGTGGGCGATAATGGCTGCTGCCTGAAGGACATCCCGCTTCGAATGGCTAAGCATTTTATAGCCAATCGAGCAGTGATTTTTCATCACCTCATACTCTTTTTCAGTCAATTTACCCGGTTTAAGCAGGATTGAGTCTGGTATGCCCAGTTTGCCAATATCATGCAGAGGGGCAGCTATAGCCAAAACCTCTATCTCTCTTTCTGACAGGCCGTACAAATCACCCAATAATTGGCTGTACTTGGTGACACGCAATGTATGGTTATTCGTATCCTTGGATCGCTGCTCTTCAATAACACCCATGGTAAAGATGGTTTCCTGAAGGGTGTCTTCTATTTCGTTGGAGAGCTCCTCCAACTCGATATTCTTCTTTTCAATAACGTCTTGGCGATGTATGACCTCTTCAGTAAATAGATTGATCTCTTTGGCTACATGCTCAAATTCAAGGCACTCAAACTCATCAGCATCAATGGGAATATGAGTGTGGTAGGCATCCTCACCTTTCTTGATCAGAATATTTAATGGATCTTGCACATAACGCTGGATCGTTCTGAAATTATTAATAACAATCAAGGAAATAAAAGAAAAAGTAACGAAGCCAATCGCAGCCAGCAGCTTGGCCGTCACATTTCTGTATTCTGTAAGATCAAGCTGCAAATCCACTGCGCCCAGCACGGTGCCCTCTTTCACCTCATGACATTTCAGGCAGTTCAACGGGGCATCAGTAGAAGCGATGAATGGCACGATAGCCCTTAAGTAAGGCTCTAGCTCAATATCATTCAGAATAAAAACCGGCTGGCCTGTCTTAAACGCCTGCTCAGTTACATGGTCATGCTCTTTTTCCAGCCAAAGGCCAGGGCCAAACTGCTCCATGACCTCCTTTGATCTGACAATGGCAACATTATTGACCAACGTCAGCGCATTGATCTCAGCAAGGAAATAATCCCTTTTACCCATGATCTCTGCCCTCATATGCGAGGTGAGACCAGCCTTTACCACTTCAGAAATGGCAAGCGCCTTATCTTCAATAATCATCACTGAAATGCTTCTGAAATTCACTGTAAGAATCACCAGCGTTGCCAGGGAAAGCAACATCAGAAAAGCCATCAGGTTTTTCAGCGTAATGTGTTTAATGGTTGGTTTTTGCGTAGTCATCAGATTTTATACGGAGCTTGTAATTACCTTACAATAATAGTGTACATTATACGCTATTGTTGATTTTAGTCATTTTTTACGCCGCGCCCTTGGGTGGGCTTTATCATAGACCTTGGCAAGATGTTGAAAATCGAGGTGGGTATAAATCTGGGTTGTGCTGATATCCGCATGCCCCAGTAACTCTTGCACAGCCCGCAAATTCCCTGAAGATTCAAGCAGATGGCTGGCAAAGGTGTGACGCAACATATGAGGATGAACATCTGTTGGCACACCTCTCTCTGCCGTTAATTTATGCACGCGCTGCTGTACTGTACGGGGGGAGATACGTTTGCCTCGCTGGCTTATAAAGAGTGCCGGCTCATCAGAAGAGACCATTCCAGAACGCACAATGAGCCATTGCTCCAGGCTTTGCTGTGCCTTTTCACCAATAGGAACACGTCGGGTTTTAGCCCCCTTACCCGTAACCTCAGCAGTAGCATCAGACAGATCTATATCAACCAGATTCAGTGAGACCAGCTCACTCAACCGCAGGCCTGATGAGTAAAAAAGCTCCATCATGGCCAGATCCCTCATAACCAATGGCTCCTCGCTGGGCTGGTCTAAAAGATGCCCTAGCTGATCAGCATCCAACACTGATGGCAATTTCCGTTGTGACTTTGGCGGACGCACACCTTGAGCCGGATTATTATCCGCTTGCTTCTCGCGTTGGAGATAGCGAAAAAAGGTGCGCAGGGAAGAGAGTTCACGTTGCAGGCTACTACCCGATATGCCCTGACGATGACGTGTAGCTATAAAGCTGCGGACGTGGTGCTGACTAAGATCAGCCCATGCTGCAATATCCTGCACCAAGCACCAGCTTTTGATACGTTGCAGGTCACGTTGATAGTTACTCAGGGTATGAGGTGATAGACGCCGCTCGTGACGCAGGTGATTGAGGAAATGCTCAAGCCAGATTTGAAACGACGTTTCAGATGGCGTAGCCATGGCTGCTGAGGTTATGCACCAGGCTCGGAGACCATCTCTAGTCTTTGACTTACCACTTCCCCCAAACGGCTCAGAAACTCTGTGCTCATATCACCCTGAAAACGCTCTTCATCGCTACTGCCAATAGCCAGCATACCTGCAATGCTCTCATTCTTTATTGGGATCAAAACAGTGGAATGTATCTCCTCAGCCTCAGCACCAAAAAGAAAATGGTGCAGCTCTTTAGTTAGGCACCCGCATAGCGGTTTGTTTTCCTTAAAAAAGGCTTGAAAGTGACTGATTGCCTCCTGCTCCGAAGGTTGCCGGGCAGAGGCGTCTTCCAATTCAGCTGGAGTAAACAACCTCAACTCCACACAATCTGCTTTAAATTCAGCATGCAGCTGATCCTCCAGCACATTGAGCACTTCATCAAGATCAGCGGCATCAATCAGGGCAAGCGTCATCTGATGCAAACGCTCTATCAGCAGGTCATTTCTGTGGCCCACTTCAACCAACTCTTCTAACTTCTGTTGGTAGCTGGCACTCTCTTTACGCAGTGCAGCAAGCTGACGCTCAAGCAGCGACACACTGCCACCATTAACATGGGGCAGCCTTAGCTCTAATAACAGCGACTCATGACGCTCAAAAAAATCTGGATTTGCGGTTAGATACTCAACGATTGTAGCTTCCATGTCCGATGCTTCCTCAAACGATTGTGTTTGTACGGTCATAGCTTAATTTTACCCTCAAAGACTTTAATGGCTGGGCCGCTCATCCATACGGGGGCGTCACCTTCTGTCCAGCTTACCATAAGAGTGCCACCAGGCAGACTGACCTCCACCTGCTCATCAAGCAGCCCATTCATTCGCCCGGCAACCACTGCCGCACAGGCACCTGAACCACAGGCCAATGTCTCACCTGCACCACGTTCAAAAACCCGCAGATCAATATGACTTCGATCCTTTACCGTCATAAATCCCACATTGACCCGTTGTGGAAACCTGGGATGCCGCTCCAATAATGACCCTATCTGCTCAACTGGCGCATCAGCAACCGACTTTACCTGTATTACGGCATGCGGATTACCCATGGAGACAGCTGCAATCTTAAAGCTCTTATTATCAACTTCAATCGGATAATGTTTTGACTGGCTCTCCGCTTCAAAGGGTATCAGTGCTGGCTCCAATATTGGCGCCCCCATATTCACTTTGACCTGGCCATCATCCTCATGTCGCAGATGAATACTACCTGAGAGAGTACCCACATGCAGAATCTCCTTGTCACTCAGGCCTGTAATATGTACAAAATTGGCAAAACAGCGGGCGCCATTACCACACTGTTCGACTTCAGAGCCATCAGCATTAAATATCCGATAATAAAAATCTGTGCTCAATGAACGAGGAGGTTCGACCAGCAAGACCTGATCACAACCAATACCAAAGTGGCGATCCGCAATAAACTGGATCTGCCGGGTTGTCAGATCAATCTTTTGGTTGATGGCATCAAATACAACAAAATCATTGCCCAAGCCATGCATTTTCATAAAAGAGAGCGTCATGGTATTCCAGGTACCGCTAAAATTAACAATATTGAATGATTCTACCCTGTTTGCGTTATGACAGTGAACATCAGAATAAGCAGGTGGATTTGCATTCCTAATTACACTCTAATACCCGCTGAGATCATTTAGGAAAAACCAAGTGCACACTATGAATGAGCCGGACGTGACTAAAACAGCACTACTGGAGATTGTGCAGGTGCTGGTTCAGGAGCTATACCCAGGAAGGTCTGACACCACTGTCATCACAGTGGATAACACCTTAGATCAGGATCTCGGATTTGACAGCCTGGGCAAAATGGAGCTGCTCTCCCGTCTTGAGTATCACTTTCAGGTGCATCTATCAGAAGAGTCTTTTGTTGCTGCAGAGACCATTCGTGATCTCATCCAATTGCTAGAAAATGCACCAGCAACTGTCGTTGTAGAACGAGAAACAAAGCCAGTCTCGCCTCAACACCAGGAAAGAATCTCCGCCCCACATCAGGCACAGACACTGCAAGAGGCATTAGCCTGGCATCTGGATCATCATGCAGAGAGGACGCACATCCAGCTCTATGGGGAAGATGATGAGCCGCAAAAGATCAGCTATCAATCACTTTACGAAGGTGCCTGCCAGGTCGCCCTCAGATTGCAACAGCACAGGCTCCAGCCTGGCGAGACGGTGGCTATTATGCTGCCTACCAGCCAGGACTATTTTTTCAGTTTTTTGGGCATCCTGCTGGCCGGCGGCATCCCGGTGCCCATTTACCCCCCCGCACGACCCTCCCAGATTGAAGATCATCTGCGGCGGCATGCCCGCATCTTAAACAATGCTCAAGCCAAGCTTCTGATAACGATTCCTGAAGCAAAGCTAGTGGCTCATCTGCTCAAATCACATGTCGACAGCTTGCAACATATTATTACAGCTGAGGAGTTAACTGGGGCAGAGGGTGGAGAGCGGCATTTTCCCACAGCCAGAGCCTCTGATATCGCCTTTCTGCAGTACACCTCTGGCAGTACAGGCAACCCAAAAGGGGTGACACTGACCCATAGCAATCTACTTGCCAATCTCCGCGCCATGGGCGAGGCCATTAAGGTTACTTCCGATGATGTCTTTGTCAGCTGGTTGCCTCTCTACCATGATATGGGGCTGATTGGCGCCTGGCTGGGCAGCCTTTACTTTGGTTTCCCACTGGTTGTGATGTCTCCGCTGGCGTTCCTGGCACGCCCCCATCGCTGGCTATGGGCTATTCATAACCACCGGGGCACACTTTCAGCCGCCCCCAACTTTGCCTATGAGCTATGTCTGCACAAAGTACGCGACCGTGATCTGGAAGGCTTGGATCTTAGCTCCTGGCGCATGGCTTTCAATGGGGCAGAGCCGGTAAGCCCTGGCACCATTCGACGCTTTAGTGAACGTTTTTATCCCCTCGGATTCCGGCAGGAAACCTTAGCCCCTGTATTTGGGCTGGCCGAATCATCAGTTGGACTGGCATTCCCACCACCAGGCAGGATTCCACCCATTGACCGTATTCAGCGACAACCCTTAACTACATCAGGTCGAGCCATACCTGCCACTAAAGCCGAAACTCAGACGCTAGAATTTGCCGCCTGCGGCCAACCTTTAGCCGGTCACCCAACCCGAATTGTCGATGCTGATGGACATGCACTTCCCGAACGCCAGGAGGGTCGACTACAGTTCCGCGGCCCCTCAGCTACCAGCGGGTACTATCGCAACCCGGAAGAGACCCAGCGTCTGTTTGACGGCCCATGGCTCAATACAGGCGATCTGGCCTACATCGCTGATGGTGATCTTTATATCACCAGCCGGGTCAAAGACCTGATCATCCGTGCTGGGCGGAATATCTACCCCTATGAACTGGAAGAGGCCATTGGTTACATCCCAGGTATTCGTAAAGGTTGTGTTGCTGTCTTTGCGACAGCTGAACGCGCTACAAAAACCGAGTCTGTGGTTGTTCTGGCTGAGACCCGGGAAACCGCAGCTGACAGCCTGAAGGAGTTTGAGAGCCGGATCAATATTCTGGCTTCTGATCTGCTGGGAATGCGGCCTGATAAAATTATTCTGGCTCCACCTCATACGGTATTAAAAACCTCCAGCGGCAAAATCAGGCGCAGTGCATGCCGAGAGCTATACGAACAGGGTCATATCAACCAAACTCAACGAGCTGCCTGGCTACAGATAACACGTGTTGCATTATCAGGGGTATTGCCCCAGCTCCGAAGGTGCCACCGGGTACTGTCCGAGTGGCTGTATGCCATCTATGCCTGGGTGCTGTTTGGATGCCTGACCCCAATCATTTGGCTTTTGACTGTTGCCCTGCCTCGCCTCTCCTGGCGCTGGCGAGTTATTCGTGGCGGCGCCCGGCTACTGGCTTTTCTATCGGGAATAAAAATAGAGACTGCTGGAGTTGAAAATCTCTCACCGGAGACAAAGTGCATCCTGGTAGCCAATCATGCCAGCTATGTGGACAGCATCATTCTGGCTGCGGCCTTGCCTTTAGATTGCCGCTTTATTGTTAAGACAGAACTGCAATCCAACTTAATAGCACGCCTGTTTTTACAAGGCATCAAAGCAGCATTTGTAGAGCGCTTTGATCAGCAGCAAGGCCTGGCTGATGCAAAGCACTTGGAAACATTAGCAGCCTCATCCAGCCACCCTCTCTTTTTCTTTCCAGAAGGCACCTTCACTGACGCACCGGGGCTTCTTCCCTTCCGAATGGGGGCCTTTACTATTGCAGCCAAAATCGGCCTGCCAATTGTGCCCATTGCAATCAAAGGCAGCCGCGCCATCCTTCAAGGCAGTCGATGGTTTCCTCATCATGGCGCAACATCTGTTACTGTTGGAGAAAAGATAACGCCCACTGACTCTGATTGGGAAGCAGCAATCACCTTGCGCGATAGGGCAAGGCAGTTGATCCTCAACCATTGTGGCGAACCGGATAGTGGTTATGATTCACCACTGGCGCCTAACTGAAAACCCCCTATACTTAAAACTTGAATTGGTCGATCCACTGCTTCGCTATAATTAGATTGGGATATCATGAATAGCATTACACCACCAGCCAAGCATCATCTCCTCTTGGTTGAAGACGACGCCATGAACCAAACGCTCATCCTTGCTATGTTGAAAAAAATTGGGCTATCAGCAGATCTTGCAAAAGATGGGAAACAAGCACTCAGCATGCTGGAGCAGAAGCAATATGATTTGCTACTGATGGATTGTAAAATGCCCGTATTAAATGGGCTGGAAACAACAAAAATCATCCGCAAACGCGAACTGAATCATGAAAGGCACACCCCTATCATTGCAGTTACAGCAAATGCCATGGCGGGTGACTGCCAAAAATGTCTTGATGCTGGCATGGATGACTATATAAGCAAGCCTTTCACCAAAAAAGCATTAGCGGCTACTATTTATAAATGGCTGCCTCAGGCGAAACCGGTTCAGTCAGTTCAAGACCCATAATCTCTTTACGAATATAAGTAATAACATCACTGACTTGCAATAGCGTAAGATCAAAACGCCATGCCGGCATTGCCGTTCCCGGCTTACCTAATAGAATTGCCCAGCGCATTCTCTCCACTGAAAATTGATCTGCAAGCTTCTTATCTGTGAAATCCAGCGGTGGCGTCTTTATTACATTCCGCACAAAACTTTGTCCATCACCTTTATCACCGTGGCACACACTACAGTATGCATGATAGATCTCCTTTCCATTTTTTAGGCTTTCCTGCAAGCCGCCACTGGCAATTACTGGAAATAAAAACAGTAACGATAATAATAGAGATGCAATCTTATTCATGAGCAGTCACTGGTATGCGTGTTATGCCTTTTCTTCCACCAACCCAGAAGCTTCCATCCTCTGCAAAGGTCATGCTATATACAAAGCGACTTAGCAGCCCCTCATATTGATAGTGCTGTTTAATGGTCTTCCCATCAAAACTGGCCAGCCCCTTAATTGTACCAATCCACAACACGCCGTTTTTATCAAACCCAAGCGCAAGTACAAAATTGCTGGGCAGACCATCACGAGTTGTGTAATTGGTGAATGTCTCAGTCTCTACATCAAAGAGTGATAGGCCGCCACCCCAGGTGCCAATCCAAAGATTTTCTTTAGGGCCAAGCTCCATAGAGACAACATAGTTCGGGTTGTAATTGTAGTTGGCACCTTTTGCTGTTTGGGCAGCTATTTGAGTTTCATGATGATCACCACGCAGGGCTGTTTTTACATCATGCACATCCTTTCTAACGATATCGATCCCGGCACCTAAACCATCATTATGGTCCCACTTCTTCCACTGCTCTCCATCAAATAGAGAGATCCCCACCTCTGTTCCAAACCACTTGCGTTGCTTCGAATCAATCTCAACCGCATAGACCCAATCGTCTGACAGGCCTTTATTGGTATTTTCTACCGTATATTTTGTCCAATTGGCCCGTTTGTTGATATCACCACTGACCTTATTGGCTCCACTCCAGGTACCAATCCACATATCCCCCGCCTTATCAAATTCAACATCATAGACAAAGGAGTCATTCAGGCCGTGGCGTACATTGTAGATCTCCGTTTTTGGCTGGCCATCCTGCATCACCAGCTCAACCAAACCACCTCCATAAGTCCCCAGCCAAAGGGTTTCACCATCAGGATCTTGGGTAACAGAGTGAATGGATTTGCTGATCAGTCCATTGTCATAATCGAGCAGGAGTGCATCATTGGTCAGCGTGTCTAATATGTAAAAACCATCAGAGGTACCAAGATATAGCTTTGAACCTGCGCTCTCTAAAACCTTGACATGATCAACATCAATATCGAAGACCTCAGGCTGCGCTGGCTGCACCTGTGGCTTGGTTGTTCCCGCCAGCAAATTGAAACTCGGCAACCAGCAAATCAATAGCAATAAAAGGCTAAATCGACCAACCCACATAAGAGACCCTCAAAATCTTTGAATAGAGAAGAGACTAGGCATGCAATAGCCGCACGTCAAGTATGCAGCATTGAATGAAGGCATGCCATTAAGCTACACAACAGCTCTTTATGCCGCCCCTTTTACCAAATTATTTTTTGGCTATGCAATTAAATACAGGTCACAACCGTCTTATCAGCAGATCGGGAGAATGGCTAGGTCAGAACAATCCGCTTCCGGTTGAATATTTTTCTTATGCCTATTTTAAACCGAGGAAGAGTAGATGAAGATAAAACACCTATTGGCCGTACTCACATCTGTTGTGCTCCTGCAATTCAGCGCTATAAGTTTTGCAGGCGGCTGGGACAACAAAAAAGGGTTAGATCAAATCACTGTTGAGGCAGAGCTGGTCTGCTTAGGCTGTAGTTTGAAAAAGATGTCAGGCGCTAATGCTCAGTGTGGCCTTTACACCTTGCATGATGTAGGCGTAAAGCTGGCTGATGGCTCTTTGTGGACAATCGTCAACAATGAAACTGGCCATGACACCATTCGTGGTCACGGGCTGGTGATTGGCAAAAAGACCAAAATCACGGGCTGGTTATACCCTAATGCAAATCACATCGAGATTGACACTATTGATATTGATGGAGTCAGCAAAGAGCAGTTGATTACCGCAGCTTGGGAAGAGGATCAAAAGATCGCCAAGGCACTGTTGAATCGTAAGCCTGGTGAAGCACCCACTCATAGTGATGATGGCCACAGTGGTCACGGTCACTAAGGGCTTGCTGTGGAATCTGTATCTGAACTTTTAACATCAAGCCTGGCTGGCAGCTCTATATTAGCCGTAGCCATAGCCTATCTAGGCGGGGTGCTGACCAGTGCCACTCCCTGCATCTACCCCATGATTCCTATCACCATCAGCGTGATTGGCTCATCTGCAGGCAATGGTAAATGGCACAGCTTCACCAGCTCTGCAATCTATGCCAGTGGCCTAGCCACAGTTTACGGTGGATTAGGGGTCATAGCCGCTGCCACTGGCCAGATGTTTGGTGAAATATCTACCAATCCATGGGGCTATTTTATGGTCGCCAATCTCTGCCTGTTCTTTGGTACCTGGATGATGGGCTGGATACAGATTCCACTTTTTAGTGTTGACACCTTGGCAGGAGACAAGATCTCAATCGGCTGGCTTCGGCTCTACCTGATTGGTGGTGCTTCAGGGTTAGTAGCTGGGCCTTGCACCGCACCTGTACTGGCAATATTGCTAACCTATGTGGCCAGCACTGGCAATATCGCATATGGCGGCATACTGCTCTTTGTATTTGCCTTTGGGCTCTCCGCACTATTGATTGTCATTGGTACATTTTCTGGGATTCTTTCCGCTATGCCAAAATCTGGCAACTGGATGAACGGAGTTAAAATCACCATGGCTTTAATCATGTTTGCAGCTGGAGAGTACTTTCTGGTGCAGATGGGGCTATTACTTTTTTAACAGGAACCTAAAAACAATGAAGATGATTAAACAAATAGCAATTCTTGTAGCTGCTCTGTTTTCAGCAAGCCTCTATGCCAATACAGATAGTCACCAATCAAGAGTCGGTGATATCGCTGCTGACTTCTCTATTGCACGCATGGATGGCAGCACTTTCAAACTATCCGATTACAAAGGCAAAAAAGCTGTTAATCTAATTTTTTGGGCCACTTGGTGTCCTAACTGCAAAGAGGAAATTCCTGCACTGAATACACTGCATAAAACACATAGTGATGATATTGAAATGTTAGCCATTAATGTCACTGTAAATGATTCAATAAAGCGCGTGCATCATTACCAAAAAAGACACAATGTATCCTACCCACTTGCTTTTGATGAGAACCGTCAGGTTACAAAGAGATATAGTGTAATGGGCACTCCAACTCAGTTTATTATCGACATAAACGGCGTGATACGGTATCGGGCAGCAGAAACACCAGAAGATATTGGAGAGCATATAAATGCACTTATGGGACGTTAATTCAAAGCTCAACATAAGATGTGAATCTATTATTTACAGCGCAGAGCAACCAAAAGATTTGCACATTTTTTTCTCATGATAGATGAATCAGAGCTTAATATACTTTTTCGCTATGCGCTTGCACTCTGCCATGATGCAGATGAAGCCTATGATCTGCTCTATAGTAATGTTGAGAAGTTTTTAAGCCCAGGTAAAATATTCCACCTGCCAGTAACAAGGTGGCATTTATGAAACGCTGTATTCGAAACAGCTATTTTGATATTCAGCGGCATAAAAAAATGCGCTTAATCAAAAGTGATGTCTTGCAAAATGAACAGCAAAAGTTAGAACAGGCGTTGAGGCTGTAGGAAAACTCTAAAAACACTGTGTTTTTGAAGAAAAGCCCGCTTATATCAGATAAAATAACACCCATAACCGGTTAATTGGGAAAACAGGGAAATGGCTAAGAAGAACACACCTAATTTCAAAGATGCCAACTATCACCAAAATGCATTCGTTGCAGTGTCGCAGGAAGATCAAATCCAGGTAGGCACCTTTGAACATGCTATTCAGCACCTGATCGATAACAAGCTTGACCTTTCTCTCTTTAATAAACGATACAACAATACCCATGGCGGAGCTGCAGCTTACAATCCTGCTGTTCTTCTAAAGATCGTTTTACTGGCATACTCCAGAGGCTGTACATCAAGCCGCATCATTGAGCGTAGCTGCAAGACCAATGTCACCTTCATGGCGCTCTCAGGTTTTAGTGAACCACACTTCACCACCATTGCCGATTTTGTCACAAACCTTGAAAGTGAGATTGTTGATATTTTTCAACAGGTTCTTTTGGTTTGCGATAAGAGTGGATTGATTGAAAGGAAGATGTTTGCCATAGACGGCTGCAAGCTTCCCTCCAATGCCTCTAAGGAATGGAGTGGAACCCATGAAGAACTTGCGCGTAAAAGCAAAAAAATGCGGGATGCCGTCAAGGTCATGGTGAAAAAGCATAAAAGCCAGGATGGCAAAAACACAACAGAAGAGATTAAATCGCGAGAGCTGGAACAGATAGAGACCTTAGTACAAAATGCAGCCAAGATAGAAGCCTTCCTAAAAGAGAATGAGCAACGCATAGGTCGTCGAGGCAAAGAGGTCAAAAGCAACATAACGGACAAAGACAGTGCCAAAATGAAAACATCACACGGTACTATCCAAGGCTATACAGGTGTTGCTACCGTTGATGAAAAGCACCAAATCATCGTACAGGCAGATGCCCATGGTGAAGGCCAGGAGCATGGGCTCATAAATGAAACAATAGATGCACTCAAGACCAATCTCAATGCCATCGATAATCTGCCAGAGGGAACACCGGCAGCACTGAACAATACAAAACTGCTCGCTGACTCAGGATACCACTCAGAGGCAAACCTAAAAT
>Ga0316187_10001692_pt1 | contig 19208 bp, 15 predicted proteins | sample CroRivburrow1_MG_FD_204927 | JGI IMG/M metagenome (GOLD analysis project Ga0316187, IMG submission 204927) | Coastal sediment microbial communities from Maine, United States - Cross River worm burrow 1 | ecosystem: Environmental > Aquatic > Marine > Coastal > Sediment | place: USA: Maine...
CTCCTTGCCGGTGCCGCTCTCGCCGGTAATGAACACGGCGGCCTTGCTCGGCGCGGCGTTGTCGATAATCTGGTAGACGGCCTGCATTGCCAGGGAACCGCCGATGAAGCCCTGGTAGCGGTCGCGGCTCATGGTGCGGCGGATATCCTCGACCTGCTTCAGCAGGACGTGCTTCGCGAGCACATTGGCGAGGGACGTCCTTAACCGGCCGGCATCGAACGGTTTCTCGAGAAAATCGGATGCCCCCGCGCGTATGGCCTCCACCGCAACATCGACGGAGCCGTGAGCAGTGATGATAAGGACCTCGGTGGAGGCCCCGCTGCGGGTAATCTCCCGGAGTACTTCGAGGCCGTCCATGTCGGGCAGGTTGAGGTCGAGCAGCACCGCGTCGGGGGTGTGCGAACCGAGCCACGCCAGGGCCGGTTTGCCGTGATCGAAGAGCGTTACCTCATAGCCGGCAGGGCGCAGGTATTCCCTGTAAACGGCCGCAAGTGACGGGCTGTCCTCGATGAGCAATATCGAGTGGCTCGCGGTCCCATGATTCCGGCTTTCATTCATCTGCCTCTAGAATCTCACGTTTACACCACCACACTCAAACGTTTTCGACGGTTCGGTTGTGACGGCGGCCGGGTGCGCCGCGGACGCCTTGCTCACGCTGCTCCCTGCGCTCCTCGATTTCGAGGCGACGATTCCAATCCCGGATGAGCCCCGCTATGGCGCGTGCAGTGTCGGCGACCCTGCTGCCACTGCTGCCGGCCCCGAGCGCGGCGAAATCCGGCTTGTCGAGGTGATGCTCTACGGTCGTCATCAATGCGTCGATCTCGGTGGGCGCGCTCTTGTCGAAGGCGCCGGCGCATCCGCAGTTGATCAGTCGTTTCAGTGTGAGTCTGTCGAGTGTGCCTGACAGGGCGAGGACGAGGCTCTCGGGCTGCTGGCGCCTGATGTGTTCAGCGAGATCCGCAGCGAGGGGCCGGCCATGGAAATCATTGTCCAGGATGTAAATGTCGAATGCGCCGACGGCGACTGGCAGTTCCTGGCATTCCACGCGCAGATCGGGGAATCGTTTCCTCATTCTCATTGACAACAGCTTGAGGAGTACGGGGTCGTCGTCGAGCACGAGCGCGGTAGGCGAAGTATTCATAGTTTGCAGGCTCCCTGTGAACTGAAAATATGACCTGGTGTCAGGCAATTGCAGCGACCGGCGGCGCGCCTTTCGGATCGACGTCGCAGGAAATCAAACCCGGGTCCCCGGCGATTGCCGCGTTGAAAACGAACAGGGGCGGCCGGGCCGCATCCCGGCCCAGAAGTTTTTCAACCCGTCGAACAGCGAGTGCTTTCTCCCCCGCCCGCACCACCACGACCACCTGATCGGAGAGCGCCGCCATCAGGCTTGCGGACAGGTTGGAGTCGATGGGGCCGGCGTCGACGACAATGACCTGGTGCCGATTGCGAAGGTCGTTCATGACGCTTCGGACTTGGGGAAGTGACAGGTGTTTGTCGCAGACACTCCCGTCCACCCCCGCCGGCACCACGTGCAGCCGGGAGCCATCGCCAAGGTGTGAGGAGGGCTCGATCCGCCCCGTCGTGATGGCCTCCCTCAAGCCGGCGAATTCCGACAACGCCAGCCGCCGCGACAGGGTGGCGTCGTTGAGGTCGGCATCGAGCAGCGCCGTTTGGACGCCGGCGGCGTTGAACGACTCAGCGAGGGTCTGGGCGACGGTCGAGACACCGGTGCCGGAGCGGGCGGCGCAGACCGTCACCACGAGACCGGGCGCACGGCGCCGGCCGGGGTCGTCGGCAAGCTGCAGGCGGTTGCGTATTCGATGGACCGCAAGGCTGTGGCATTCCGCTCCCCCTTCCACGCTCGGCAGCACGCCGAGCAGGGCTTCCTCGCCGACCGCCGACGCCAGATCGTCGCTGTAGCGCAGACGGGGCCGAAGGAGCCCACCCAGGACCACGAGGCCCAGTGCAGACAGGATCCCGAAGCCCGTGCCCGCCACCGCGAGCTTCATGCGCTTGTCCTCGACGGGTTGCCGGGGTGTTGCACCGAAGGCAATGACCTCCACGCTGCCCGGCAGGCTGTTGCGACTCTCGACGCGGACTTCCTCGAGGGCCCGCCGCGTCTCGTCGAGCAGGCTGCGCACTTCGCTGTGCTCCTCTCTCAGGAAAGTGAGTTCGATGAGCTTGCTGTTGAGCTGCTTCGCCTGATCCGCGACCTCGGCCCGGCGGAGATGCAATTTCTTCCGGAGCGCGCGCAGGCCAGCCAGCGACTCCTCGTCCTGGTCCTCGCCGCCAGTGGTGAGGGCACCCGTCTTTCCCAGGGTCACGATCTGCTGACGGCGCGCCTCGATGGCGCTGTCGATCACCGCGATCTGGGACTCGAGCTCTCGCACCTTTGGATGATCGGTGCGGTAGCGCAGCTTCAGTGATTCGAGAGCAGCCGCACGCTTGGCGCGATCGTAGGTCATGTCCGCCATTGCCTTGTCGAGCACCGTCACCCGCTTGATCTCGTCGTCGCCGGTATCGAACTCCGTCGCGGACTCCTGGGCCTCCTCCTGGGCAATGGTCGTTTCGAGTTCGCTGATGCGCTGATCGATGTCCTCCAGCTGGGTCACCTTGTTCAAATGGGCCTTGGCTATGGACGCCGTGCCGTGCTCTTCACCGACCTCCAGGATATTCGCGTTGATTTCGGCGAGTTTTTCCAAGAGCTCCTGCTCTCGATCAACCAGCTGCCGTTCGCGGATCGTCTGTGCCTGGTTCGAGGACTCGGTGTGCAGGGCGGTATAGGAGTCGAGCAGCGCGTTGACCGTCCGGGAAGCCCCCTCGGGGGATGCCGCCGTGGCCGCAACCATGATGAGCCCCTTGTCCTTGCGTACCGATATCATGCGGCCAAGGTCGCCAATATCCATCACCGGGTCCGCGCCGGGGGACTTCCCGGTTGTCAGGGAGAGCAGGGCGCGCTCCAGGACGGGGCGGCTCTGCAGGTAGGTGACCTCCGCGGAAACGAAGGAGTCGAAAAGCCTGAGTCGGGGGTCGTTCGGGTCGGCATACATGATTTTCGGCACCCGCGCCGCAACCCGGATCAGGCCCTGGCTCTGATATTGCGGGAAGACGGCGTAGAAGGCGCCCGCGCCGAATAGCACGGCCAGAAGCAGCGCCAGCCCCAAGGTGAGGAGGCGCCGGCCGCGGAAGGCCCTCATCGCGACCAGCAGCGGGTTCTGTGCGGACGCTTCCTGGTCGTCGAGAAAATCACGGACTTGGTGCAGCCGAGGGTCGCCCACCAGCATCGCCTCGCCGGCGCTGCCGGCCAGCGTCTCGACGGTCTGGGCGGGGGCTCCGGAACGGTCGGTCACGCTGCGGAGACCTCCTGGTCCGGCTCGCGGGAGGACTCATCCCGAAGCCATGTGTAGTCAGAGCGCCGGTAAAGGCGGGCGGCGCGGACCTTTGCGGTGAGATTCACGTAGAGGTAGACAGGCAACCCCGGCCAGGTGTCCGGACGGCGCGCCACATCCTGGAGCCAACTGCCATGCCCGTCACGCTGCCCGAGCAGCATCGGGGCATCGCGACCGTGCAGCTGGCGATTGCCGAGATATGCCCGGGAGCGTATGCGGACAATGTCTCCGATGGTGCGCGGCGGAAAGACCCTGAAGCGGCAGTCGGGCACGGAGGCACATTCGTCGGGTTCGAAGCAATCTCGGACGAACGTATCATCCGCAACCACGGCGGGATAAGGTCCCCTGCGTGCGCAACCTTCCCTGCTCAGCGCGTAGATGCCGCCGAATTTTCCGCGTCGGAGGTAAGGGTGCAACATCCAGAGCCTGTAGAAAAGACGGACACGACGCGGACGATCCCGCGTATCGACGTCCATGAAGCCGATGGCCGCGATCCGGCGCCCGTCACGGAGCGCGTCGATCAGCGCGCGGACTGACTTTCCGGAAACCTCGAGGTCGGCGTCGAGGTAGACGCGCGGGTAGGTAATCGCCAGGCGATCGCCATGGTTCAGTGCCGCCGTCTTAGAACCTTCATCGATGGAAAAAACCCGCACGCCCGGGCCGGCAGCACCGCGGGCGGCCGCCGCGGTGTCGTCGCTGCACCCGTTGCAGACGACGACGATGTCGAATTCTCCCGGTACCGAGTCGTTGAGGAGCGCTGCGAGAGAGCGTCCGATCACCCTTCCTTCGTTGTACGCGGGTATGATGACCGAGGCCCTGGGCTCGCGGTGTGTCGGTTCGATACTTGTCATTGTCATGCTGTTTCCTTTTCTGTCCCGGAGAGAATGTCTCCCTCCTGCTGATCCATGATCTGCCGCATTTCGGAGTAAGATCGCTCCCACCAATTCGATAGCAGGATCCGTGCCACCCTCTCGGGTGGGAAACGTTTGCGGATCTCCCGCGCCGGGTTGCCGGCGACCACGGTGAACGGGTCGACATCCCGGGTGACTACCGCGCCGGCACCGACGATGGCGCCGATGCCGATGCGCTCGCAGCCGGGCAGGATCAGGGCGTGTGCTCCGATCCAGGCGTCGTGCCCGATCACCAGTGACCTCGGCGTCGAAAGGTGGCAGCGCGAGGCGCCAAAACGCTCGCTGTAGAAGAAGGGGTGCGTCGAAAGGCTGAGAGACGGGTGGTTGCGCCGGTAGCTGCGCACGCTGCGTGCGATGGACACGTAACGACCAATGCGCGCGCCCCCGGCAAAGCGGCTGTCGTCGAAGCAGCCGTAACTGTAGGCGCCGATGTCGAGCTGGTGCCAGTCGCGCATCAGGCGCCGCGCGGTGTGCGAGAAGAACTCCCCGCCTTCGAGACTTATGGCCAGGCGCATTACGCTTTGCATAATGCGACGTGAACCGAGACGTGAACCTCCCCGGTACATCGCGGCGAGGACGGGTGAAGAAGCGGAACGCCGCAGTTCGGCGGGCGGACGCGCGGGATCGAGCGGAACCGGCAGCCCGGCGCGGGCCTCTCCGGTCATGCTGTGTGCGGCCATGGCGCAGTCATTCCTTCGGTGATGAAGTTGCGGATGGTGTCGAGCAACCCCGCCGAGACGGCGGAGTGCGGTTGCGCGCCGGTGGTCGGAGCCGCGAGGGTGTCCAGCGCGGCGCCGAGCCGGGCCACGTCGTGGACGGGCCGAACCAGGGGGAAGCGGCTCAGCTGCTTGACCGTGGCGAGTTGATGGTCGTTGCGATGCTCGCCGTGGGCGGCCAGTCTCGGCACGACCACCACGGGTTTGCCCAGGTCGAGCCCGGTAAGGATGGTGCCCATGCCCGCATGGGCGACGATGGCATCGGCGGCGGAAAAGCACTCCCTGAACTCCTGGGTGCTCATGAACCGCGACCAGCGCAGGTGCTTCGGGTGCAGGCTTGAGTTGCCGATCTGGGCAACCACCTCGATGCCGTTTTTGCCTGACCAGGCGTCTATTGCGGAGACGAGGCGGTCGAAAGGCAGCTGGGTACCGACGGTAAGGAAAATCATGTTGCTCTCCTAATGGTTTGCTGGTGAACGGGGGTGCGGTGCGGGGAACTTCAGACCACCGAGCCTCGATACTGGGGACCGTCCCGCTTGGCGAGGTGCTGCCACTGGGTGAGCAGCAGGTCTGCGTGCCGTTCTGCGAGGTTTGCCGAGAGCGACAGCTTCTCCGCGTTTGCCATGCTGTCGAGAAATACGGCGCGGGCGCCGATTATCTTGCCGATTCGTATGGCGAGATACCCGGGCGCGGCACCGGTCGTCACGATCGCGTGGGGCCTGACCCGGAGAAGTATCCATGTCAGGCGGACCAGCAGCAGCGCCAGCCTGAATTTCTGCGTACGGTTGGCGTCGGGGATGCGGTAAAAGGGCGCGGGCAGGATGTCGCCGCGGCTGGTGGGGTCGACCGTGGCGTAGCTCACGAGAAGACCCGAGAACGCGGGTCGCAGACGCAACAGCTGGATCCAGTGGCCGCCGCCGGAGGCGATGGCCAGGACGCGGCGGGGCCGCGGGGTATGGGTAGTCATGATCACACCTCGATGGTTGTTTGTGTTGAAAGAGCATCCCGATACAGGTCGGACAGCCACTCGATCTTGCTGGGCCAGAGTCCTATCGCCTGCATGCGGGCCACGGCGCCGTCGCTCAGTCGTCGGAGCCGTTCCGGGTTGCGTGCCAGGCCTGCAGCCGCGTTCGCCAGGCGCTGTGCCAGGTCCTCGGGTGTCGTGGCGGGAACCCGGATGCCGCAGGAGTCGTCGACGACGTGCGCCGGCCCGCCCAGGTCGGTGGTGATGACGGGCAGCCCCCGGCGGAGTGATTCGAAGATGACGCCGCCGCTGGGCTCGCGGAAGCTGGGGAATATGAACGCATCGGCCCGCCCGTAGAGGTCTTCGACGGATTCGCGCGGGATACGCCCGTGAAACGTGATGCGGTCTGCGACCCCGAGAGCGCTCGCCTCCCGTCGGCAGGCCTCCAGGTCTTCGCCGTCGCCGGCGGATTCCAGCGTAATGCCCGGAACATCGCGCAGCGCGCCGACGGCACGCACCGCGTCGCGCAGCCCTTTCGTGCGGACAACCCTGCCGACGTGGGCGAGCCGCAGGCCTCCCGTCGGTCGCTGGCGGTCACGCGCCGCGGGCAGGTCGTGAATGCCGAGTTCGCTCATGACCTCGAAGCGCCTGATCGGTATGTCCGCGAGCAACGACCGGATGTAGGGTGCGACGCCAATCACGACCCGGGCATCGGCAAATGTGCGGCGCAGCAGCGGGTCGCGCCGAAGGCGTACGGCATCGATGCGGCGGAGGCGGGTGTACCAGGGTGCGCTGCCGCATTCGGGCAGGAAGGCGGACGGCGTCTGGAGGCTCCCGGCGAGTGGTCCCACCACGAGCGGGATGCCCAGCCCTGCGGCCGGGCTGGGGTAGCGCAGGGCGATGGGGGTGAACTGGTGGGCGACGTCGAACCGGCGCCCCGATGCAAGGCTCGACCGCAGCCAGCGGCGCGCGTTCGAGTAGTAGCGCAGGTAGCCCGGTTTCAGCATGCTGTTCAGGCGTTCGAAGTGGTGGACCAGGGGCAGGTCCGCCCACTCGATCACTTCGACGCCGCGCAGCTGCCGGGAAGGTGGCAGTCGGCCCCGCTTGTGCATGGTCAGCAGGGTCACGTCGTGTCGTTCGGCCAGCCCCTGGACCCACTGGTGTGCGCACCAGGCCTCGCCGACGTCGGTGTCGTCACAGGCCGGCGCCAGCGCCAGGACGCGCATTCGTGCGCCTGTGTTCATGGCCGCGTCGCCGTCGGGGACGGCCAAGCCGACCCGAACTCGCGAACGACGCCGGTGAAGTGTCGGCAGCGTTCCCGAACCTCGGTACGCCGGGAAAACAGGCTGCCCAGGGCCCAGAACGCCGCCCGACTCGCGTTGAAAACGAGCAGCAGCCCCCAGATCAGCGCGGCCATTGGCCAGCCGCTGTGCTTCCGGTGGAGCCTGACCATGGCCTTGCTGAGCATGACATCGCGTTTGTGGTTGTGGCGGCGGGCGCTCACGCTGCCGAAGTGCGTGATCAGGCCGACGGGGGCGAAGCGGACGCCCCATCCGGCATCGCGGAAGCGCTTGCACCAGTCCGTCTCCTCGCCAAAGAAGAAGAAACGCTCGTCGAGCACGCCCACCTCCCTGATGGCGCTCTTCCGCACCAGCATGTAGCACCCGGAGACGGTGTCGACGTCGCGCTCGCTGTCCCGTTCCCAATCCGAGAGCTGGAAGCGCCCGAGGAAACGGGGCCAGCGCAGCCGCCAGAGCCCGGAGGTGAGCAGCAGCAGGTTGACCAGGCTCGGATACTGGCTGCAGGTCGGCTGCAGGCTGCCGTCCCGATTGAGCACGCGGCACCCCATCACGGCGGTGTCCGGATGGGTGTCGAGGTAGCGGCAGGAGCGCGACATCACGTCCCCGTGGACCAGCGTGTCGTTGTTGAGCAGCAGCACGTAGCGACCACGGGCGACGGCCAGAGCCTGGTTGTTGGCGGCGGCGAAGCCGCGATTGTCCGCGTTCCGGATGAGACGCACGGTGGGGAACGCGCGGGCGATGGTGTCGGCGGAGCCGTCCGCGGATCCGTTGTCGACGACGATGACCTCATCGAGCCGCGGGTCCAGACCGTCCAGGACGGTCCCCAGACAGTCCGCCAGCATTGCGCGTGCGTTCCAGTTGACGATGATGATTGAGAGTCGCATGTTGATGAGCCCTGTTAAGGTTTGTGTTGGTACACGTAAAGCAAAGAGCGTGCCAATCTGAAATGGACGCTGCGCGGCCCTTGGCGGGCGCCACTTCAAGGCCGTTTCCGGGCCGGGATCGGTCGAGGTCGTGCGGCGGGGCAGACTGGTGGTTTGCGAATCCGTTCGCAAATTGCAACGCCGTCGGGCGGTGGGTCGGGGGTTGGACGTAAAAGTCGCGTCCGCGTCAGGCAGCGTGCTTCGAAGATGCGCCGCCGGTGCGGCCCGTTTCTGGTGGCTCGACGACGACCGGTGCCGGCGGAGCCACGGGATGACGCAGTGAACCGATCGAATACTGGAGCGCAAACAGAAAGCCAAGGGTTGCACGGTCCGCGGGAAGTCGGCCCTCCGCGATGGCGTCGACCGTGGCCCGTTCGAAGATGCCGGTGCCGCAAAGCGCGTCCCGGTCAAGAACGGAATCAAGCGGGCAGCCGGCCAGCATTTCCGTTGCGGACCGGGTACCGAGATTGTGCCGTCGCGTCCCCGAGATCCGGTGCCGCACCCGGCGCACCAGCTTGTGCCCGAGGGTAACGGCGGACCGGGTCTTCCTGCCCGGCCCGCGTTGCGCAAGCTGCAGGGGGGTGTGCCCGGTGTCGAGCGGCAGTGATGCCAGCTCGGGCGCCAGTTCCGAGATCAACGCGCAGGCCAGCCGCGAACCCTGCTTCGCACGTGGCGGAGATGCCAGCGCCCAGTCGACGAATGCCGGATGAAAAAACGGCATGAGGATCGCCCGCTGCGAATACGCCGCCGAAACGGCGTTGCCGCACCACCGGTGCATCCTCTGATCCAGGTACAGACGGTCGAGGGCGAGAGGCCAGTATTGCGCTGAACGCATTTGCGCCGTCACCTCGGCTCTGAGTGACTGCCGCACGTACCCGGAGTACTCGCTGTGGAACAGGTCGGCACGAACGGAGTCGTTGCCGATGAGCCGCCATTTCAGGAGCCGTTCCACGCGCCCGGGTTGGTATTCGCCGCTCAGGGATTGGCCCGGATAGTAGAACCCGCGAGCCAGTTCACCGTTCTGACCCGACAGTCGCGGTTCGTCGCCGATTTCATCGCGCACCGACTCGATGGCCAGCTTGTCTATGGGATTGGCGGCGTGGTCGTGGCGCCAGGAGGCTGTATGCAGTTGGCGCAATAGTTCGGGAAGTTCCAGATGTGCTGCGGCGGTGGTGTCGACCACTCGATGCTGCATGCCGTTCGACCCGGCAATCAGGCGGGCGATCCGGACATCGTCCGAGGTCGAGGGCCCCAGCGTCACCGCCCGGTGCCGGCGACGCTGGGACCGGGGTATCGCGGATAGAAGAAGACGGCTGTCGATGCCCCCGCTGAGTTCGATGTCGCAGCCTGGATAGGCTTCTACATGTGTCTGCACGGCCTCGCGCAGTGCCGCGACGCCGTTATGGACGCTTTGGTCCGGGTCCGGCGTACCGGCCGGGTTCGAGTTGAATGCCCTCCGGGTGGTCAGCCGGCCGCCGGACATTTCGAACACGTAGCCTGGGGCGCATTTGCGTACGCTGCGCACGGGGGTCGAGGTGCCCAGGTAGTGGCCGACTAGAGCGAACCGGCCAACCGCATCGAGATCGAGGTCAAGGCCGAAAATCCGCCCGATCGTCAGCGCCGACGACGCGATCGCGCAAACACCCTCGCCCTGCCAGCCGAAGATGTGGGCGAGTCCGTAACGGTCTGCAAGCGCCGTAAAAGGCCCTCCTGAGCGGCGACGACCGCACAGCGCAAAGGGTGCTGCCAGTGTATCCGGCACCGTGGTGTCGTCGCCCAGCCAGATGTCGGTCAGTTCGGCGGGTGCAAGCTCACGCCGGCGCCGCGTGTCCGCTAAGGAGCGGCCCATCTGCAGCATGAAACGACCGTCACCGTGGCGCACCACCGGGACGGCGTCGTTATCGCGGAGCACCATGACCAGTTCCGAGGCATCCTGCAGACTGCTGATTTCCCGAGGGTTCCGGGGCGCCAGCGCCGCGAAGGCGCGCTCCCGCCACTCAAGACGTCGGGCGGCATCGTGATGGCTTGCGAAAGACAGGGCGATGAAGTGGTTCATGGCGGGTTCTCGTGTGGTGCGTAAGAGTATTGGTGGTCGAATCAGCCCGTCGCCGCGGCCGGCGTCGCCGCGGCCGCGCGCCGGGGCCTGCGGGCTCGCGAGGGTGCATCGACCATCCAGACGCCGGTGCCCAGCAGGAACATGAACAGGCCGAAAAGCGAATTCCAGAAGTGCACCGTGACGCCGGCGATGGCGATGCCGGCAATGCTGATGATCCAGGCGGCGCGGTAGCGCGCCAGCGCCGCATCGACGTGTTTACGCTTGCCCAGGCGGCGCATGGTCAGCAGCACGGCGCCGAGCAGGAGGGCCAGCGCAGGCAGCCCGTATCGCACGCTGGTCACCAGCCAGAAGTTGTCCATGCTGCTGCTGTGCATCCACTCGGGGCGCTGCCAGTCGGAGAAGCCGATACCGAACAGCGGATGTCGGCCCACCTCCTGCGTGCCGTATTCCCAGATCAGGATCCGGTTGTAAGCACTGTGCGCACTGAACGTCATGTACGAGATGAATACCTTGATCGGCGACCGGTTCGACAGCAGGCTGAGCACCACCCAGGTGGCGGCGAACAGACCGCCGAGGATCGTCCAGCGGTTCGGGATGCCGCGTGTCATCCGGTCCCAGCCCACCAGCAGTGCCTGAATGCCCATCGCGACGAATGCGCCCGAGGACAGTGACAGGAAGGTGGCAAGCACGACCGCGCCGATCGTCATCAGCTCCCTCGCCCCGAGCCTCGCCGAGCATCCCACGTAGTAGGCTGCGGCAAACGTGGTGGCGAAGAAGGTGCCGTAAAGGATGGGGTGATCGAAGGAGCTGAATGCGCGAGTCAACCCAAGCCGCGGCTCGATGTACGGGATGCTTCCGCCACCGAGCACGGCCCGAAACGCCTCACGGATGAAGTGGTATCCGGTCAGGGCCTCCGGAAGCGTGAACAGCAGCATGGCGGTGACCATGAAGACGACGATGCGGCAGAAAGCCTCGAAATCCTCGCTCGTTCGTATCCAGCAGCGCCCGACGAGGTAGGCGCCGAGTGATTCGATGATGTAGATACCCCCCGACTCGATGCCCTGGCCGGCACCTTCGTTGACGATAAATGCGGCGAGCACCCATAGGTTGTGACCGATCATCAGCATGTCGACGCCATTCACCGCGCCCGCCCGGCCGCTGAACAGCCGGGTCAGGCAAGGGATCAGGGTGATGATGAGGACGATACGATACGGCGACAGGCGCAGCGAACCGACGTAGACCGAGGTCTCGGTCGGCAGTGCAAGTGCGATCAGGAGCGCAGTCACGGGCCAGGGCAGCAGCCGCAGGGCGTCCATGGCGCCCATCTTGCGCGTGCTGCGGCGTGGTGCGGGCATGGCGTGTACCGGCGCCTCTTCAGTGCGTCCCGCGTCCGGCGCGAGCGCCGGCCACCTCGGCCGGGGCCGCGAACGGCCGCCACCGCTCATCGGCCACCAGCCGCCTGCGGAGGATGCGCAGTGCGGTGCCGTAAAAAGACTGCGCCTTTTCCCGCCAGCTCAGCCGGGAGCGCCATACGCGGAACAGCCGCATTCCGGGGTAGCGCGGGTAGGCGGCGCCGGCCAGGCGCAGGGTCAGCAGGCGCCCCCACATCGAGCCCCTCACGCGGAGCAGGTTCGGCTGTGAAAGCGGGAGCGTGGAGGGGTCGCGCCGTTCGACGGACACGTAACCGGCGGCCATGGCTTCGCGCAGGAAGCGGCGTCCGCGCTCGGTGCGGACGACGAGCAGGGACTTCCCCGGGTCGCCCGGTGTTGCCGCACGGTACCAGGGGTCGCCAACCGACAGGTCGGCCAGCTCCCCGGTGTGGTCGGCGCACACGTGGCAGCGCCACTGCCGCTTTTTCTGAAGGATCTCGCCCCAGCCCTCGTCATAACTGACCGAGGCGCGGTGGGTCCGGCCGCCGGGCTTCGATGCGACCAGGGTCATGCGCCCGGGCCAACCGCGGCCGCGGTAGCGAAGTTCCCTGACGTCGTCCGCGTCGTCCGCGCCCAGGTGCCTCATCAGATCGAACGTGGCGGCAAGCGAGGGGACCCCGGCACAGAAGATACCGATGGTCAGGCCCAGGTTCCCGCGCAGACGCGGGCGCTCCCGGCCCGCCCTGTACGCCGCGGCAACGTCGCACGGTTTGCCGATGAAAACGACGGGGCGCGGCGAGGATTCGACCTCGCCCAGGCGGTCGCAGGGGCTCGCCGGGGCGTAGCGCGAGCCGGCCCCCTCGAGCAACTGCTCGCGGCTGGTGCTGATGGCTGATTCGTTGAGGAACGGAACGTCCCTGCGCGCCTTGACGTGCAGCGCGCCGCCCATGCCGCCCCGCTCGATCCCATAGAGCGCGAGGGCGCTCACCAGGCCGCCGCTGGAACCCCTGAATCTCAGGTCGCGGTCCGTGGCGTGGCCCTCCCAGACTTCGAGCACGGGGCCCCAGTCGTCGAGGAGCCCTGCGTCCGCGCCCCGCACCTCTTCGTCCCGCCGGTACTGTGTCTCCGCGCCGGGGCAGACGCGCATCATTTCGTCCGCGACAGGGCCGCTGCGGGCGGCGGGCGTGAGACAGCGCGGCCGGCGTGCGTGGTCGGCGGTCTCAACCATCGCGACCCGGTCGGGGAACAGGCCAGCGCACGCGCCGCAGCCCATGCACAGGTGGCGTGCCGCCACATCTTCGACGTTTCGCATTTTCCGGTTCAAAGTGTTGCTCCTTGCCGGTCCTGATGGACGCGCCGGCGGGCGCGATACAGCAATCCGGCTGACAGTAGGGTGATGGCGAGCGCGCTCGCCGCCTGAGCGGTCGCATGCGGCGGCAACCATGCCCACGCCGCCGCCATGCCGACGATCCCGAAGGCCGCCGGCAGCGTCGGCAGGGGCGTAGATACACCGTGGCGGCGGTACAAGAGCACCACGCCCGCCAGCAGTGCCGCCAGTTCGCCGAACGCCGCGGCGGCCGCAATCAGGGGCAAACCCATCCCGGCGGCGCCGACCCACGCAGCGAGCAACAGACCCCCGACGCGCCACAGGTTGGCCTGCATCAGCGTGCGGCTGTCGCCGCGCGCCAGCGCCGCCGTGCCCGGTGCGATGCGCATGATCCGGATGGAGAGAGCGCAACCGAGCCACGCCAGCACCAGGGGCGACATCGCGAAGGCATCGCCGAACAAGGCGGTGACGACAAGATTGCCCCCCAGCGTGTAGGCGGTGACAAACAAAAATGAAGCGATTAGCAGCAGGGTCGATGTTCGCTGATACCGTGCCTGGAATGCGATGCGCGCATCCTGCACGCGGGCGAGCAGGGGCAGCAGCAGCGAAAGGCTCGCGCGGGCGAGCACCAGCGTTGGCAGCAAGCCGAGCTGAAGGGCAAGAGCGTAGCGGGCCAGTTCCTCCGGCGGGACCGACAGGGCGACGACGAGGCGGTCGCCCTGGAATACCCCGAACATGACCAGGCCGTTGAGCAGCATCGGCCAGCCGAAGCGAAGCATCCGCCGGAGATAGCGGCTATCGAGGCGCAGGCGGTAAGCCCGCCGCGCAACCGCGTGGGACACGACCACGTGTGCGAAGGCCTGCGCCAGGCTGACCCAGAGCAGCGCGGAAAAATCGCCGGTCCAGTGCAGCGCCGGCCACACGGCGGCGGCGCCGGCAAGGTTGGCGATGCTCTCGACCCTGAGCGTGGGTCCGAACCGGAGCCGCCGCTGCAGGCGACGATAGTCGAGGTGGACGAAGCCTCGCAGGGCGGGGACCAGGCCGAGTGCGGCGAATGCCCAGGCCGTCTCGGGGTATCCGAAAGCCAGGGCAGCGGGATAGGCAAGCGCGGTCAGGGCGAGACCCGCGAGCAGTCCGCGCACGACCTCCAGGCCCTGCGCGTTCGCCTGAAACAGCGGCGCGTTTCCATCGCGCGCCTGCACGAGCAGGCGATCCGCCGCGAGGTAGCTCACCATCTCGAGACAGCGCATTACGATGGCGAGCATTACGGCGAGGCCCATCTGTTCCGGGCCGAGCATCCGGGCCAGCAGGATGTTGCGCACCAGTACCGCCCCCTCGGCGATCACCTGGTTTACAGTAACGAGCAGGACGCTCCCTTTGATCGGGTTTTTCATTTCAGACCGCGGGCCGCTGCGCCGTTCGAACGTCCGACAGCGGCGGCGATCGCGTCCATCTGACTCTCGGCCCGGTCCCGGATCGCGGGAATGGCATCCGCCAGGGCACGGCGTGTGCCATCGCGACGGCGCCAGCCGTTCACGATGCGCTCGTTGATTTCGACGCTGTCGCAAGCTCGCAGATCGACGACTTCTTCCCCCTGGCCGCAGGTTTCGAACACACCCTGCGTTTTCATGCTGTACGCCAGCGCCACCGTGGGTACGCCCGAAGACAGGCCGGCGATGGTCGCGTGCATCCGCGTCCCGCAGAACCAGTCGGTGCGGCCTATGACCCATTTGAGTTCCGCGGCGTCGAGACTGCCGTCGAGTAGGCTGACGCGGCCGCCACAGGAACCGAGGGCGGCCTCCACCGAGGCGCAGGCGGCGAGATCGCATTCCGAGTCGCGGCGGCCGACGACGACGTGCGGTACCAGGATGATGCGGGCGTCCGTCGACGCCAGCAGCGTTCGCAGGGCGGCGAGGACCGCAGTCCGGTAGTCGGCGCGCAGGCCGAATCGTGACGCCGCGGCGTCGGGGTCGTTGTAAAGCAGGCCGCTCACGTTGAAACCGATGATGGGTTGTGTTCTCGGGTGCTCTGCGAGCCAGCCGGCCCACTCGCCCGCCGGGACGCGCGCCGGTGCTGAGGCGGGCAACCCGAACGCCATGTCCACACCGGAGTGGTGACGTGCCGGGTCGTAGGCTCCGCCCAGCAGGGCCCTGAGCTGGTCGAAGCTTTCCGTGTCCCGGGCCCACGCAAACTCTGCCCGGCGCACGATGTCACGGGCGGTCGAGGTGGCTGCCGCGGTGCTGAAAGGCCCGTAGGTCTGCGGCAACAGGATGAGTCGCCTGCCGGCTTCGAGGGCGATCCGCTTGGGAAGGGTCACGGTCCTGAACCGGTCGGCACCGTAAAGTTCGGTGAAGCTGTCCCCGCCGCTGACGTCGAGTACGGCCCGCGAGTGGCACACGGCGCGGGCGCTGTCGTTCCACAGGCCGCCGGCACGCGCCGCGACGCGCATGCGCCACAGGTTCTCCGGTTTGTAGTAGCGCCGTCCGTTTACGGCGCCCAGTCGTTCGAACTGGATGCGGCGCCGGTCCAGCGTGACGCGTCCGGCGCGTCGGCCGCGCCCGTGGTCGAACACGGTCAGGGGTTCCAGGTTACGCTGAGCCAGACCGTCGAGGACGGAGTAGCAAAGGGCGGTAACGCCTTGGTTTCCGGTGTCGGGGCTCGCTCCGAACAGGGTGATGGTTTTGTCGTTTGGAATGTTCATGCCGCATGATTAGCAATACTCGTGCCAATATCCTCGAACCCGGGCGGCGGGCTGGTGTCGGCCACGAATTGTCGCTCGATGGCCGGCAGTGCACTTGCATTGCTTTGCAAAATGCAAAAGGAGAGTCAATTTGCGACGAGGCGCATCCATGTCATTTCCGCTAGCGCTGACCGTGCATGGTGAAAACATGCTGGCATGCGTTTTGCTTGTACCAGGACTTTGAAAAACGGCGTTCAGGGGTGGACACAGCGGTAACGGGTCCCCGGGGTGGCGCAGAGGGAAAAAGAAACTTTGCGCTCCTCACAGATAACGTCGCTAAACAAGACTCTTGCTAAAGGTGGTAACTCATGAATTCGACAACGTCATTTCCCCCGCACATGAAGGGCACCGAGATGCGGCATTCCCACGTTTTGCGGGCTGACGGCGGGTGGTACCTGTGTCAGCGCGTCCTGGCTGCCGCTGCGTTGCTGCTCGCCTCACCTCTTTTGCTCCTTTTGTTGGTGCTGGTGAGGACGACTTCACTCGGTCCCTTCATCTACCGGCAGCAGCGTCCGGGGTTGCGCGGCAGGCCCTTCACTGCATACAAGATCAGGTCGATGCGGCCGGGTGCCGACCGCAATGAACTGCTTGCGCGTAGCGTACGCTCCTCGAATCCCGAGGTGACCGCCGTGGGGCGCGTGTTGCGCGACCTGAAGCTCGACGAGATCCCCCAGTTGTGGAACGTCGTGCTGGGCGAAATGGCCCTGGTGGGCCCGCGGCCCATCGCGATTTCGCTACAGCGCGAACTGGAGCAGGAGATCGACGGATTCGAGAGCCGTCTGAGCGTCCGGCCCGGGCTAACCAATCTCGGCCAGGTCTGCATTTTGGAGAGCGCTGATCCCGGGCGGGTCGTCGATGACTGGCGCATGCGTTTTGAGGCGGAGCGCCACTACATCGCGCACCGTTCACCGGCTTACGATATTCTTATCATGCTCGTCACAGTTGTCTACGTGGCACGCAAGCTGTTGCGCAAACTTCGTCCCGAGAGGCTGCGCGCGGCGCTGACGGTGGTTGCGCTCGTCGCGGTCGTGGGCCTGGCAGGATGTGCCACGGGCGGCCCGGCTCTGCCCGCGGACACGGCGCTGGTGGAGACGCAGCGGGTCGGCGCGGAGATTGCGGCGGCCCACCCGGCCACCCAGGAAGTGCGGAGCGTCAACGTTCGTACCGCGGCACAGGGCGAGCCGGAGCCGCAATATCGCGTGGGCACCGGCGACACGCTGGCGGTCAACATTTTCGGGGAGCCGGGCATGAGTGACCTTCGCGTGCCGGTTGACGCCGACGGCTACATCCAGCTCCCCGTCCTGGAAAGGGCGCACGTGGCCGGCAAGACGACCACGGAAATACAGGGTGAACTGAAAGCCGCTTATCGGATGGAGTTCAACGAACCGTGGGTGGTGGTGCTGGTAGTCGAGTACGGCAGCCGGCCGCTCTATTTGCTGGGGGAGTTCAACGCGCCCGGCGTCGTCTACCTGGATCGGCCAACCAACATCATCCAGGCGCTCGGTCACGGCAAGGGTCTGAGCGAGCAGGCCTATCTTCGGGGTGCGCGCCTGCTGCGCCGCAACGATTTGGTTCCAGTAGACATCAACGGACTGCTAAAGGAAGGGCGCGCCGACCAGAACTTGTGGCTGGAGGCGGAAGATACGATCTACATTCCCAATCTGGAGGACCAGAAGATCATTGTGCTCGGCGCCGTGAATATGCCTGGCGCAATCGTGTACGGCAATGACGGGATGGGACTCATAGAGGCCATCGCCCGCGCCAATGACATCCGGCGCGGCATCGCACGGCTGGATGAAGTTCGGATTATTCGGTCCCTGTCGCCGGTGAGCGGCGAGTTCATCAAGGTGGATGCCGAAAAGATCTTCAAGGGCGGCTCGCCTGACTTCCCGCTGCTCCCCGGAGACATCGTCTATGTGCCGCAGAGTGCGTTGGGCGACTGGAACGACGTCGTCAACGCGATCAAGCCGAGCTTCGAACTCGTGGTGAGCAGTTTGCAGCCTTTCGTGCAGTTGAAATTCCTGACTGGAAGCGAGTGAGGTGGAGGGTATTGTGACGGAATGCATCAATTGGACTGTGGGGCAACACGCCCGCGGGGTACGCCGGATGAGCTGGCGGCAGTCTCAAGAGCCAGCCGAATCTCGAGCTGGTTCCGTATCGCGGCGTCGTGCGCGACTTATCGCCCTTGCTCTGACATGGTCGTTAATGTCGGCTGCAACGGTACAGGCTCAGAATTCAACAGCCTATGACACTGCGAGTTGTCAGGCTTCCTTTCTCAAACTTTGCCCGAGTGAAGACGCGATCGTCGCTGCGGAGTCTGGCGCGGTATCTGCACCGTTGCCTATTGTTGGCACCGCCATGTGGGAAATGTGCGCATTGTTGTCGGCGCTCGGCGGCATGTGGCTGGCGAGGCGCCGGCGACTTCGGCGGCCAGACGCAAACGATGACGTTTGACCGGCAGGTGTCAATTGCCGCAGAAAATGTCCTGGTGCCCGGTCTCGCCGGAGCGATTGGTACTTTGCTCATTTCCTCTGGGCAAACGCCTACCGATGCCTGGGTGGAGGTTGTGGGACCCAGCAGGATCGTCGCGATCGCCTTACTGGTCGGTTTCGGCACCTGGCTTGCGGCTGTGCTCCGTCACGCCGCGCCGTGGGGCTGCGCCGTGTGGCTGCCCTCAATTGCGATGGGTGTGCTGATACCGGTGGAGTACTGGGCGCTGGCGCTACTGGGCAGCGGGATCGCGACAGCGCCCCGGCGCTCTGCGATTTCGGCCACGCTTTTCGGGCTTGGCGCCATAGGGCTCCACATCGCCCTGCTTGAGGATCGAATGGCGTCCCTTGTCTCCGTCGCGTTGTCCGTGGATGTCAATATGGCTGCGGCCATTATCCAATTGTCAGGCCGAGCGGTTCAGGTGCGAGAAACCCTCCTCATCGTCGATGACGGTGTTTCGCTTCGACTGATCGATCCTTGCAGTTCGATATGGCCGATGCTCAGCGTTGCGGGGGCGATCGGCTCTGCTCTCGGCGTCAAGCGATTCTGTCGGATGCGAACCACGTACTCGATCCTCGTGCTCGCCATGTTGGCCGTGACATTCATCAACGCGCTGCGTCTGGCGGGGATGAGCATATCTTTAGATGCTTACATGTGGCTGCACGAGGGCGCCGGGGCCACCTTTTTCCGGCTCTCGATCCTCGTCACGATCCTCGCTGCTTACGGATTCGCGGCGCTCCGTCGCCCACCCGCCCGTTACAGCAGCAGGCAGGATAATACCGGAGCGGAACCGCAGCGAGAAGGGTGATCCGCAGTTCGGCGCTGGTGGCAAAACCCGCTCGAAACGATAGCCTGGTGCGCCGGCCTGGGTGAAGAAGCGGGTAACGTGTTCTGTGGCGTGGAGTGTGTCACTCCCGGCTAGGTGCTTTCCAGTGATGCCAGCGAGGCTGACGTTCGGCGAAGCTTGAAGGACAGTTCCCTGGCGATATTCGTCAGAAGTTTGTTCGCCACCTGGGGG
>Ga0316187_10001694_pt1 | contig 19202 bp, 21 predicted proteins | sample CroRivburrow1_MG_FD_204927 | JGI IMG/M metagenome (GOLD analysis project Ga0316187, IMG submission 204927) | Coastal sediment microbial communities from Maine, United States - Cross River worm burrow 1 | ecosystem: Environmental > Aquatic > Marine > Coastal > Sediment | place: USA: Maine...
CACGGCGATATGTTGTATCTGCCGCCGGGTACCAGTGTGCCCACCCGGGTGCATGGTGCCTTTGTTGACGATAATGAGGTGCACCGGGTTGTCCAGCAGCTCAAAGCAATGGGTGAACCGGATTATATCGATGAGGTATTGAGCGGGCCGCAGCATATCAGTGATGAAGGCCTGGTGGTGGATCCCGATGCTGCAGCCAGTGCCGATATTGATACCCTGTATGATGAAGCCGTGGCCATTGTCACCGAGACCCGCAAGGCGTCGATATCCTATGTGCAGCGCCGTCTGAAGATTGGTTATAACCGTTCGGCGCGAATGATCGAGGAGATGGAGAACACAGGCGTGGTGGGTCCATTAGAATCTAATGGGCAGCGTGAGGTGTTAGCGCCGCCGCCAGTGGCAGTGGACTGACGTCAATGATTAAACGCAGTAGTTTTCTCGCTAGTCTGGCACTATTGTTTATATGTTGTTTGCCCCAGGTGCAGGCCAACCTTCCTGAGTTGCAATTACAAGCCTTCTTTGACGGGCTGAAAACACTGACCGCGGAGTTTGAGCAGCGGGTTAACGATGCCGATGGTGCCCTGATTCAACAATCACAGGGGCATTTGTGGTTACAGCGCCCGGGTCGTTTTCGCTGGGATTATCAACAACCCTATCATCAGCTCATCGTCGGTGATGGTAAGCAGGTCTGGGTCTATGATGAAGATCTGGAGCAGGTTACTGTGCGGGCCATCGATGCCACGATGGGGCAGACACCGGCCCTGTTGTTGAGCAGTGATAAACCGATTCTGGAGTCCTTTGTCGTGACTGCCCTCGGTGACCGTGACGGTGTTAGCTGGTTGCAACTATTACCGCATGGAAAGGATGCGGCCTTCGATGAACTGCGCCTGGGTCTGGTGAGTGGCGGACTGCGGTTTATGGAATTGCGTGATGGCCTGGGGCATATCACGTTGTTGAGTTTTAGCAATGTTAAACGTAATGATCCGATTGATTCCGCGCGTTTTGTTTTTGTCCCACCAGTCGGTGTTGATGTTGTGCGTGATGATGGTCGGGGTTTTGGTTCACACGATGAATAATGGATAATCTTTGTTCATGACCGCAGAGAAACACGCTGTTTTTCAACCACTGGCCGACCGTATGCGGCCGCAACGTCTGGAAGATTTTTTTGGTCAGACGCATATTCTGGGACCGGGAAAACCCCTGCGTCAGGCCATCGAGACTGATCGTTTACATTCAATGATTTTGTGGGGGCCACCGGGTACCGGCAAGACCACGCTGGCACGCTTGATTGCCGCCTATGCCGATGCCGAATTTATCAGCCTGTCGGCAGTGCTGGCCGGGGTCAAGGATGTGCGTGCCGCCGTGGCCGCAGCACAGCTCAGTCAGCAGCAGTTTGGGCGCAGCACGGTTCTGTTTATCGATGAGGTGCATCGATTCAACAAGGCTCAGCAGGATGCATTCCTGCCTTTTGTTGAAGATGGCACTTTTGTCTTTATCGGTGCGACAACCGAGAACCCGTCCTTTGAGTTGAATAACGCCCTGTTGTCGCGGGCACGGGTCTATGTGTTGCAGCGTCTGCAAGGCATAGATATCAGTGACATCATTGATCGAGCCCTGAGTGATGAGCAGCGCGGGCTTGGTGGCCTGTCATTGTCTATCGATGAGGCCCTGCGAACAAGGGTGGCTGAGGCCGTTGATGGTGATGCCCGACGGGCATTGAATTTTATCGAAATTATTGCCGATCTGGCGGATGACTCGAGTGACGAACAGAATGGCCGGCGTATCGTTAGCGAAAGGCTGGTTAATGAGGTTTTGAGTGGTACCCTGCGCCGCTTTGACAAGGGTGGCGAGGCCTTTTATGACCAGATATCGGCGTTACATAAATCAGTGCGCGGCTCCAGCCCGGATGGTGCCTTGTACTGGCTGGCACGCATGATCGATGGAGGTTGTGATCCGCTCTATATTGCCCGGCGTGTGGTACGTATGGCCAGCGAGGATATCGGCAATGCCGATCCACGGGCATTGACCCTGTCACTGAATGCCTGGGAGGCTCAGGAGCGTCTCGGTAGTCCGGAGGGGGAGCTGGCGCTGGCCCAGGCCGTCAGTTACCTTGCCTGTGCACCCAAGAGTAACGCCGTGTATATGGCCTATAAAGCGGCCATGAATGATGTCCGATCGGAAGGGTCGCTGGAGGTGCCGATTCATCTGCGTAATGCCCCGACCAAATTGATGAAAGAACTCGGTTACGGCAAGAGCTATCGTTATGCCCATGATGAGCCGGATGCCTATGCCGCTGGTGAAAACTATTTGCCCGATGAGATGGCCGGGCGACGTTATTATCACCCGGTGTCGCGCGGTCTGGAACAACGTATTGGTGAAAAGCTGGAACGCCTGCGCTTGCGTGATCAGCAGGTGAGCCGGTCACAATCGCCGCAACGGGAGAGCACGGATTGATGGTGCTTGAACGTGTCGCTAAGGGTAGATCATTATGACGCAGGTGCTGGCGATAGCGATTGGCGGCGCCAGTGGTGCCCTGTTGCGTTTCTGGACCTCGCAGGGTGTGCACCTGTTATTCGGGCGCAGCTTTCCGTTTGGCACGCTGGCCGTCAATGTTCTCGGTTCATTATTGATGGGTGTGTTGTATGTCTATCTGCTCGACCGGACACAGATCGCACCGGAATGGCGTGCAGCCCTGTTGATCGGCCTGCTGGGTGCCTTTACCACCTTTTCCACCTTTTCAATCGAAACGCTGAATCTGCTGGAGCAGGGGGAGCAGCTTAAGGCCATATTCAATATTGTGCTCAGTGTTGGGCTGTGTCTGGGTGCAACCTGGCTGGGCATCGTTATCGGGAGGCAACTATAAAATTATGACGAAGACAATAGAAGTGATGATGGTGCGGATCTATCTGACCGAGGCCGAGAAGATGACCGAAACGATTCTCAAACGCCTGCATGACTGGGAAAAGGTGCGGGGTGTTACGGTATTTCGTGGTGTCTCCGGGTTTGGTTCCTCCGGGGTTATGCACTCATCAAAGCTGCTTGATATGTCATTGAACCTGCCGGTAGTGATCGAGTTTTTTGATGAGCCGGACAAGGTTGAGATCATCCTCGAACACCTGTCGGGTATGATTGAGCCGGAGCATATCGTTAGCTGGTCGGCTCGGCTGCAGGTAGGGGTATGATCATATCTGCTAGAATGGGACTTCGTAGTCAGGCATAAGCAGGGGAAAGAGGTGGAACAGGCGGCGACGATCATCCCGATAGCCGGGGGTAAAGGCGGGATTGGCAAGAGTGTGCTGGCAGCCAATCTGGCCGTGGCCCTGGCCCGTATGGGGCATGAAACCATGCTGGTCGATCTCGACCTTGGGGCATCCAATCAGCATTCCATGCTGGGTCTGAATAATCGCAATCAGGGTATCGGTTATTTTCTGAAAAATCGGGGCGTCCGACTGGAAAGCCTGCTGGTACCGACGCAATGGTCACAGTTATCCCTGGTGCCCGGTGAGAGCCGTACACCTTTTGCGGCCAATCTGAGTTTTGCCCACAAGGCCAAGCTGCTCAAGGGGCTGCGCCAGCTCAAGGCCCGCTATATTCTGCTCGACCTCGGTGCCGGGGCCAGTTATAACACCCTGGATTTTTTTCGTGTCAGCCCGCATGGGCTGGTGGTGACGGCGACTGAAAAAACAGCGTTGATGAATTTGCAGTCATTTCTCAAACAACTGTTCCTGCGCGTCATCGAACGTTCACAGCGCAAGAACCGGCCGGTTTTACAACTGATCCAGAATTCCTACGCCGCTATGAATCAAAACGATCGGACCGATATGTCGCAGTTACTACGGCAGATTGCTACGCTAGATAATCAGGCGGCAGAAAGGATTCAAACGCTCTCCCGGCGTCTGCAGCCACGGGTGGTGCTGAATATGGTTCGGCATCCGGATGATCTGGTTAATCTGAAAAAGGCCGGTCGGGCACTGGAGAATCAACTGGGTATCCGGCTGGATTATTTCGGTCTGGTGTTTGCCGATGATGCCATACGCACGGCGATCAATAACGGTCAGCCCCTGGTGGCCACTAACCCGGACAGTATCGCCGCCCGTGGTATTCGGCGTATTGCCGAAGGCATTTGTGAAGACTGGCAGCGTGAGCCGGATCGTTCGGGTCCAGAGCTGCTCGGTTATGCGCGTGAGTTTTATCAGGAGATGGTGGAAGCCGAGTCCTGACCGGTAAGTGTCCTGGATATCAGTGACGGGGCCGTTGGCCCCGTTTTTTTGCCAAGTATATATAATATTAGACCCGGCCGGGTGTTTGCGCTACGTTATGCTCTGAACTAATAACAGGGGAGACGGGGCATGGATTCAGTACTTAAGGGTATAAGGGCATCTCATCTGATGATGGCGGGCCATATTTTGCTGCTGGCTTTTTTGTTTTTACCGCAACTGGCAGTGGCGGTGCCGGCCTTTGCCCGGCAGGTCAATATGGAGTGTACCGCCTGCCATTACCAGGATTATCCGGCCCTGAACAGTTTTGGTCGGGCCTTCAAACAACAGGCCTATACCTTTAGCGGCCAGGAAAATATCGGCATGGACAAAACCCTGTCGCTCCCGGTTACGTTGAATGCCTCATTGTTAACCAAGGTTCGTTACCAGAAGAGCAATGGTAGCAGTGCAGCAACGGATTTTGGTGAATTGCAGTTTCCCGATGAAGCGGCATTACTGATCGGCGGTCGGGCCGGCGAGAATATCGGTTTTATGCTCGAGTTTGCCACCTTTGGTGCGGCCGATACGGGTACCGGTACAGTCACTACAGGTCCACCGGATGTAGCGGATACCGGCAGCGGTGAATTTTCACTGTTCAGTTCGTACAAGGTGCATTTTAATTATCCAGTTGCTGATACCAATGTCGGTGCGGTCGTGTTTTCCACCGACGCCGGTGGAGCGCCCTATAGTTTTGAATTGTTAAACACCGGGGCCCAGCGTTTTATCCGTGCGGCCGAAGACCGCAAGGCGATTTCGGCGCAACAGTTTATTGGTCTGGGTGACGGTCCGGCCGAAGGTGTGGCCGTGGTGGCCTCAAACGCTGCCGGCTTTGTCAATCTGTCGATGTGGACGCCTGACCATGGCAATGTGGCCGTGAATGGTTTTGCCAATTATCTGCGGGGTGTCTTAACCCCCACTATCGGCGGCTGGGATACCGGCTTCGGTTTTCAGTATTTTGATGGTACCGCATCGCGCAGTGCCGCCAGTGGCGGCGACATCGATACCAACGGCTGGGCCCTGGATGCCCAGACTCAGGGCGTTGTTGGCAACACGCCGGTAGGTTTTTATCTGACCTATGGCCAGGCCAGGGGGGCGGCGAACAACCTGTTTAATACCGAAACCAATAACAAACATGCCTGGTCGATGATGGGCGAATGGGGGGTAGTCAAGGACAAGGCGACCCTGCTGCTGGGTTATCTGAACGGTGATAATGGCACCGACCCGGGGCTGGGGGCGAACGAGGACCGGCGGCTGTTATTCGGGGCGACCTGGCTGGTGGCGATGAATGTTGAATTACAGTTGTGGAATACCCGTCTTAGTGGCAATGCCTATGACCCGAGACCGGCCGATGGCGGTGATAGTGTGACTTCAATAATGTTGTTTGCCGGGTTTTAATGCCTGAGTGCTGAGTGCTGAGTGCTGAGTGCTGAGTGCTGAGTGAGGAAAACCCACGCACTCTGTTATTCCTAACCGGAGTCCCATGTTTATGGCTCGAGGCATGATTTATGCCGGAAAATGGAATGATTACATTTTCTGCTAGGAATCAGCCTCCAGCCTGACGTGATCATGTGGTTCGTCAAGGTAATAGCAGGGTTTTTTGTGTTATAATTACTGCGTTTTTTTGGATTACAGGTTGTGTTCCTTTCTCTTTCGTCAAGCTTGACCGTTGCCAGGATGCCGGAGCTTTTAGAGGTTTTCGGGTAGTGTAATGTCTATGTCTTTTCGTTTGTTGTCGCTATTGATGTTCCTGGTTGTGTCCCTTGTGAGTGGTTGTGGCGGTGGTGCTGACGGGAGTGGCCCCTTAACATCCGATGTCCCTGGTCATGTTGTTGCTGTTGCCGGCGATGGTCAGGTAAACCTGCAATGGGATGCAGTGGAAGGGGCGTCGAGTTATACGGTGTACATTTCTCCGTATAGCGCTGTGACAAAGACTTCGTATGAACAGAAAATTGAGGTATTAAACTCACAGGCCACGGTAGATTCGCTGCTTAATAAACAGCGTTATTATTTTCTCGTGACCAGTAGCGGTGATACAAATGAAAGCGCTGCCAGCGCGATGGTCAGTGCGGTGCCGCAAATCCTGGTGACGGCGGTTATCCAGGTGGTCAATTTTGGCTCAATCACGCTGGAGCTGTTTCAGAGCTTTGCGCCGGTTACTGTGGCCAATTTTGTGACCTATGCCGATGACGGTTTTTATAACGGTACGCTGTTTCATCGGGTGATTGATGGTTTTATGATTCAGGGCGGAGGCTTTGAACCGAATATGGTACCCAAGGCGATCAATGCGCCGATTGTTAATGAGGCGAATAATGGCCTGTCGAATGTGACAGGTACGATTGCCATGGCTCGTATGGGTGGTCCCAGTGGGCGTGATTCGGCTACGTCACAGTTTTTTATTAATGTCGTTGATAATACCGGTCTTGACTATGTTGGTGAGACAGAGGCGGGGTGGGGCTATGCCGTCTTCGGTCATGTGACGGATGGTATGGATGTGGTCAATGCCATCAAGGGTGTGAGTACCTACAACGCCGGTTCCTATGCCAATATGCCGGTCGATGATGTTGTTATTTCATCTGTCAAGATTGTCCAGCCCTAGGGCAAAAACCGGCAAAAACCGGGGTCAGACTGCAGTTTTTGATAGATGATGCGGCGAGGAGCAAATTGTTTTTTTATGGAAACGGTGTTGTCGCCTTAACATAACCGCGTTAGTGGATGCGCTGATTTAAGCATCATAATCATCAGACATGGGAAACTGCAGTCTGACCCCGGTTTCGCTAACCCCTCACTATTTATCAATCGTTTGTCGATGGCCGTCCGGTTTCCAGGCCGGGGCGATGACGTTAGGCATGTCGGAACGTTTTAATAATCGTGCCGGAGCCAGTGTGAATTCACCGTAGTGTTTGTTGATGTCGTCCATGACCGGGTTGCTGGTGTTGGTACTGTTTTCATTGTCATCGAATAATTCCAGTTGCTGGCCGTGTGGGCTGGGGTGCAGGGCCGTGACCTGAATCTGATGTATGCTTTCGCCGTGCCAACGATTACGGAGTAAATAACGGCATAGCTTGAGCAGGGTTTTACCCTGCTGGGTTGGCATGGCGGTATGCAGCGTCTCGGCAATCCAGCCGTTCCTGCTGCGCAGACCGATGTAAAAATGTTTGGCCTCCATATTATGGCGGCGCAGTCGTGCGGCCACCTTTTCACTCATATGTTGTAGATAGGTCAGTAATACATCGTGGTCACGGGTGTCGGGTGGCATGACCTTACCGTGGCCTATGGATTTGGGTGCAGCAACATCGAGATGAACCTTGTCTGGGTCTTCGCCGCGGCACATTAGCCAGAGTCGTCGCCCCAGGTTGCCGAAGCGGCGGGATAACACGCTGATGGGTAACTGGCCGACATCGCCGCAGGTAATGGCGCCATGTTCGGCCAGGAACTGACCGATACCATCGGCGATGCCGCATAAAGCTGTGGCAGGTTCGTTATGCAATCGTTGTCGGGCATGCCATGGCGGGATAATGGTCAGGCCATTCGGTTTTTGCAGCTTGGCGGCGAATTTGGCCGTGGTCTTATCGCCACTGATACCAACGGAACAGAGTAGTCCGGTGGCCTTGAAGACCCTGGCCTTGGCCATTAGAGCGATGCGTGCCGGGGTGCCGTGCAGACGCTGGCAATGGGTCACGTCCAGAAAGGCCTCGTCGACTGAGAATACCTCGATATCGGGGGTAATGTCCCGGAGCAGATTCATGATAGTGGTGGACACAGCGGCATAGGCGCGGGGCCGTGACGGGCGCTGGATGATATCCGGGCACAGGCGGCGGGCCTCCTTGAGACGCATGCCGGTATGGACGCCGTGGGCACGGGCCTCATAGGAGCTGGTAATGATGCAGGTGCCGGTGATGCCGTTGGTGACGGCCACCGGTTTGCCTTGGAGTCCAGGGAAGTCGCGTTGTTCGATGGCGGCGAAAAAGGCATTCATGTCGAGGTGGATAATGGCGCGCGGCCAGATGACGGGGCAGTGATTCATGATGTCTTCATTGGTTTCGCTCATGTTGCCGTGCCAATTCAATTAGGTTCAATTTCCTGCAGCGTGTTGTGAAGAAATCGTAGGAGCGGCTCCGCCGCGATAGGTTTGGTGTGGCTCTGGCCCATCGCGGCGGAGCCGCTCCTACACAAAATATCCGCTACACCTGTGATGGGATTATTAACGGTAGCTGCGCATCTGGCCGACAACGATGCCCTGAATGCGTACCCGGGCGGCACCATACACCATCGGTGCCATGGTGCTGTTGGCTGGCGTCAGTGTGATACTGCCATCGCGGTTGTTGCGCAGGTATTTCAGAGTGGCCTCATCATTGTCGATCAGGGCCACGACGATCTCGCCATCGTCGGCATGGTCACGCTGTTCAACGACGATCATGTCGCCGTCGAGGATGCCGGCTTCGATCATGGATTCGCCCTGCACCTTTAATACATACCGGTTTTGTCCCATGAAAAAATCACTGAGGTTGACGTTGTCCTGATCGGGGATGGCCTCGATCGGCAGGCCAGCAGCGATGCGGCCGAGCAGAGGCAGGGTATGGTCTGTGTTGTATCCGCTATTTGCTTCAGAGGCTGGCAGCGTGATACCGCGATGTCGTCCTGTCTGTAGCTGGATCAGCCCCTGGCGGGCCAGCGACTGGACATAGCGGTGGGCCGTGCCCCGGGACTGGATGCCAATGCCGAGTGCAATTTCATTGAGCGAGGGGCCGTGGTCATAACGGGCGATGAACTCGCGAATGAAGTCATAAACAGTCTGTTCGCGTCGTGTTAGCATTAAATGTTCTCATAATGTTCTCATTTGAAGTGTATCCCGCTTTGTAGTGCCAGGGCAAGCCCTGTTCAGCGCCCGTTCAGTGAGGCTTTATTAAGCTGTGTTTGAAGGATCGGTGCTGTGCAGATTTAACAGGGTTCCGGTTCAGGTGATAAACGGCTTATGGGAGATAACAACATGAAAAATCAATGGCTTGCATTAGGTTTTATGGTGTCAATGGCACCACTGGTCGTTCAGGCCGATGAGTTGGATCTGGCGCGAAAGAGTGGCTGTCTGGCCTGTCATAGTATTGAAAAAAAGGTGGTGGGTCCGGCCTGGAGTGATGTCGCGGCCCGCTATAGAAATAATGACGCGGCCCGAGCGCAATTGATAGACAAGGTTAAACGTGGAGGCAGGGGTAATTGGGTGCAGGTGACCGGTGGGGTGCCAATGCCACCCTATTCACCACGGGTCTCTGATGCCAATATCGAATTACTGGTGGATTTTATTCTGGCGTTGGAATAATGGTCGGGCATGGTTTCAAATCTATTATAGTCCCATGGTATGGTGGATAGAAAAGTATGAATGGGTGACAGCATGCGTGTCCTGGTGGTCGAGGATGAAACTACATTACGTGAACAACTGCTGGCGCAACTGCGCCAGCAGGGTTATGCCGTGGATGCCGCGGCAGACGGTCATGAGGGTCTGTTTGCCGGTAGTGAATATGCCTGTGATATTGGCATCATTGATCTGGGTCTGCCTGGTCTGTCCGGTATCGAGCTCATTCGTCGTTTGCGTGAGCAGGGGCGGGATTTCCCGATATTGATTCTGACTGCGCGTGGACGTTGGCAGGATAAGGTCGAGGGCCTTGAGGCCGGGGCGGATGATTATATGGTTAAGCCGTTTCATGTTGAGGAGTTGCTGGCGCGAGTCAATGCCCTGGTGCGCCGGGCAAAGGGCTGGGCACAGTCGCTGTTGCAGTGTGGGCCGCTGCGGCTTGATACCCGTACACAGCAGGTTCATATCAATGGCGTTCTGGTTGGGTTGACGGCCTTCGAATACAAGGCGCTGGAATATCTTATGTTGCATGCGGGTCAGGTCCTGTCCAAGACCGAGCTGAGTGAACATTTGTATGATGAAGAGGTTGATCATGACAGCAATGTTATCGAGGTCTTTATTGGTCGTTTGCGGCGCAAGCTGGATCCGGATCAGTCATTGCAGCCGATCGAAACCCTGCGTGGTCGTGGTTATCGCTTTACACTGAGCTGTCATGAAGTATCCGCCAGTGGTGCGGGTGAATCCAGATGACGATGTCATTGAACCGGCGCCTGCTGCTGGCAGCCTCTGTGGTGTTGGCCGCCTTTTTTGGTATCACTGGTCTGGTGCTGGAGCGTACTTATCGGCATAGCGCTGAGCAGGCTGTGTTTGACCGCTTGCAGAGTCAGGTCGTTGCGCTGATTGCGGCCATTGAACAGCGTGATGATGGGTCGGTTTATCTGGCCAACGCCCTGGCAGAGTCGCGTTTTTTCACCCCCGGTTCCGGTTTATATGGTCAGGTGATCCGCAATGATGGCGAGGATGTCTGGCGTTCGCCGTCATTGATGAATCAGGGCCTCAGCGTAACCCCATTAATGCGCGGGCAGAGAGATTCGGGTCATCAGCGATTGACGGCGGGCAGTCCTGTGTTTGTCTTCAGTCTGGGTATCAGCTGGGAGGAAGGCGCATCTTTTGATTACAGTTATACCTTTTCGGCAGCCGAACATCGGCAGGCCTTTGATGAACAGTTATCCGCCTATCGCCAGCTGTTATGGGGTTGGTTGTCTGCGGTGGCGTTGGGCCTGCTGTTGGTACAGGGTAGTATCCTGCGCTGGGGATTGGCGCCACTACGCCGTGTTGCTACCGAGCTGGTTGAAATCAAGGCCGGTCATCAGCCGAGGTTGCAGTATGACTATCCGCAGGAGCTGAGTGGGCTGACGAATAATCTGAATGCCTTGCTCGAGGCGCAGCGCTGTCAGCTACAGCGCTATCGTGAGGCATTGGGTAACCTGGCCCATAGTCTGAAAACGCCGCTGGCCCTGTTGCAGGGCGGTGTTGAATCACCACAGCAGGAACAACGTGCATTGGTGCGGGAGCAGGTTGAGCGGATGGCGCAGATTATTGATTATCAGTTACAGCGCGCCGCGGCTGCCGGACGCATGGCCCTGTTAACACCGGTGGCTGTAGCCGCTGTGGCTGCTAAGGTGCTGGCCGCTTTGGATAAGGTCTATTTCGATAAGGATTTGTCTGCTGAATGTCTGATTGATCAAGGCCTGCAGGTTCAGATTGAGCGGCAGGATTTGATGGAATTGCTTGGTAACCTACTCGACAATGCCTATAAATATGGCCGGCATCAGGTCTTGTTGACAGCGGCCCTGTCCAATCGGGAGGGGGAGGCAGTGATGTTCGAATGTTGTGTCGAAGATGACGGCCCGGGTATTGATGAAGATCTGCAGGATGATGTGTTGCAACGCGGCGTCCGCATTGGGTCAGGTGTCGAATCAGGTGCTGATCATGAAGTTGTTGAGCTGGTCGATGGTCAGGGTATTGGTCTGGCCGTGGTGCAGGAAATTGTTGTGGCCTATGGTGGCTCGATGGTTATCGGGCGCAGTCAATGGCAGGGTACGCGAGTTTGTATACGGCTGCCGTTAATGGAAGCACCGGCATGAATTATCTGGTCATCGGGCAGGTATTGCTGTTGCTGATCACGGCCAATGGTGCTCCGATACTGGCGCGCCGTTTATTAAAACACCGTTTTTACAGGCCGTTGGATGGTGGCTTGAACCTGGCGGATGGAGAGCCGCTGTTGGGGGCGTCCAAGACCTGGCGCGGTCTGATTGCTGCGTTGTTTTTGACGCCGCTGATGGCCTGGTTGCTGGGTCTGTCGTTATGGTTTGGGCTGTTATTTGGATTGCTGACCATGGTGGGTGATTTGTTGACCAGTTTTATCAAGCGTCGCCTGGGTATGCAGGCCAGCAGTATGGCACTGGGTCTTGACTATCTGCCGGAATCCCTGTTGCCGGTGGCTGTTCTGGCGCCATCGCTTGGTCTGTCTGTATTGGAAGTGCTGGTAATAATTGTATTGTTCATGGCACTGGCCTTGTTATTGTCGCGGCTTCTATTCTGGTTGGGTATTCGTAAGCGACCTTATTGATGTTAGTACAATAATAACCGGGGCTGTCTGTTTAGTGCTTTTGGGTGATTTATTCGGATACATTGTTTGTAATTATTGACACGTTACTGGATGTTAACTAACTGGCGTTGGTTATGAAATATATTGATACAGATGCTGTACATATGACTATTCTGGATGATAGTGTCGTCCTGGTTGAGGCCAGGCATGGTGTGGAGATTAGCAGTGTCAATGCCAGGGTTGCGAATGAATTGATCGCCAGAGAAATGCCAGGTAATTACGGCATGATTATCAACCGCAAGGAAGACTATTCAATTGTCCCGGTGGATGTTTATGAGGTGTTGAATCGTATGGACAGGCTTAAGGCTATTGCACTGGTGCTCTAAAATGAAACAGCAAAATTGGGTGCGGTGACAGAAGAGCACTTGTTTAAGGGTTCGCTGGCCGTTTTCGATAGTATTGAGAACGCGCGTGCCTGGCTTAAAGAAGCGGTCAATCAATGAGAATGTGACGCGATTTTTGTTTGACCTGTGGATCTGAAGTTTAATGTTTTGTTAAGCTGACAGCACTAAATTGATTGCTGCAATATGCCCCGGTTTTATGGTATTGATTGTGATGAGTTTGATTGGGCACCATGTGTGGCGTGGATAAAAAAATGTATCGGATGAGCAGGTTTTTCGATACCACTAATTAGGAAAAGAGACATGTTACGTTATTGGTTCCTGTTTTGTCTGTTGCTGATCCCCGGGACGGCCGTGTTCGCCCAGGAAACCCTGCCGCTGCCGGTGGAGCAACGAATCATGGCCACGGCTACCCCACTGGGCGGGTTGCAGCTGGCCAGTGCAGCGGATGCTGTGACAGTGAGTGGTAGTGAAATCCCGGTAACCGTTAAGCCCTATAAGGATCGCTGGCTGACAGCGAACAAGGTCCACAAATATCTGGGTATTGGTTCGATTGGCGCAGCTATTCTGACGGGAATGGCACCCAAGGCCGAGGGTGGTGCCCACGAACAGTTGGCCAATGTCGCAGCCGGTTTAGGTGGGGCAGCGATACTCACCGGTTTTACCTTTCATTGGGACGATATCAAGCTCAGCAATGGTTTTAGTGATCCGGATAATCTGCACATGTTGTTGACGACACTGGGAACGCTGGGTTATGCCAAGGCCGTTGATGAGGCGCCAGGTAGCCAGCATGCCGGTTATGGTGGTTTTGGCGCTGCCAGTATGGCGCTGGGTATAAAACTGGTCTGGTAATTGTTGGAAATTAAGGAGTGTATATGCGTCACATATTATTAATGGTGTGTATGGCTATGCTGATGACATCGGTAACAACGGCGGTCGCTGCGAAAATTCCGACTTCGTTGCCGGAGTTATTAGAATTTTATAGTGCGGAAAGTAACCAGCCCTTTGATGCCGAGCGTGGCAAGGAATTCTGGTTGAAGAAGACGCCGGCCGATGATGGAAAAATGCGTGATTGTACAGTCTGTCATGGTGAAAAACTGACGGACTCTGGTAAACATGTCAAAACCGGTAAGGTGATTGACCCGATGGCACCATCGGTCAACAAGGAACGTTATACCGACCGCAAGAAGGTTGAGAAATGGTTTAAGCGTAATTGTAAATGGACCATAGGCCGTGAATGTACAGCCCAGGAAAAGGGTGATGTGCTTAAATATTTGTCCCTTCATTAAGTGTATGGGTGAACTATGAAAATATATCGATTGCACACACTTGTATTGCTGTTGTTACTAGCGGGTACAGCAGGACAGGCTGGTGCCGACGAGGGTGGTTTCTATTCCTGGCTGCTGTCGGTTGAGCGTAAGGGTGAGGTGGCACCGGTGAACGATGAAGTCTATAAGGAAGAATGTGGCTCGTGTCATTTTGTCTATCAGCCGGGCTTGTTACCGGCCGCTTCATGGCGCAAGTTACTGGCGGCCAAGGCGCTCGAGGATCATTTTGGCGAAAATGCCGAGCTGGATGAGGATGTCAGGCGGCCGTTGCTGGCCTTGCTGGAAAAACATGCGGCCGATCAATCCTATTACAAGCGTTCGCGCAAGATCATGGCTTCATTAAAGGGGGCGACCCCATTGCGTATCACCGAGGTACCTTATATTCGCCGTAAACATGATGAGATTCCGGAACGACTGATCAAGCCGAATGCAAAGGTGAAGTCATTGAGTTATTGCGATGCCTGTCATCAGCAGGCGGATAAGGGCAGCTATGATGATGATACGGTCAGTATTCCCGGTCATGGGGACTGGACGTGGTGAATAATAGGACTTAGGACTTAGGACTGAGTGAGGAGTGAGGAAAACCCTGCTTCCGTGAGATCTCTACCGTCAAGCGGCACCGAGGTCATGCTACGGCCCATGAAGACGGGCCTCCGATTCGAGATGGCACAAGAGCGAGGATTGCTCTTACCCCTTACGTCTCACTCCTAACTAAGCACTCCAATCAGCCACGCTGCAATCGATGTAATGTAATCTCGGGCGGGCAGTTGTAGCGCAGGTCGATGATCGACGAACCGGTACCAACCGAGGTGTACCCCTGTAACTGATGATGTTGCCAGGCTCCGGCACAGATGCGGCGTGGGCATTTGGCGTTATAGGTCAGGGCAAGTCCGCCCGGCAGGCGGATCTGACCACCATGGGTATGGCCGCACAGCAGTACATCAAAACCGGCATGGGTGGCCTGGCGATAGATCTCCGGGCTGTGAGCCAGTATCAGCGAGGCGGCATCAAGAGGGATATCGGCGCTGGCGCGGTCGAGGTTGTCGGTGCGGAAATAGTGCGGGTCATCAATGCCGGCCAGATAAAGGATGTCATCGTCCCTGCTTAGGGACACCGACTCGTTCAGTAATAATCTGATATTCAGGGCCTCGATCGCCGGTGCCATGCGTAATGAATCGTGGTTACCGAGGATGGCATAGACCGGCTGGGTGATGGCGGGGCGGATGGTCGCCAGTCCGGCGATGGCCTTGTCCCAGGGGCCGTGGGTCAGGTAACGGTAATCGCCGGTCATTACACATAGGTCATATTTGAGTCCCTGCAGGCATTTGTTGAGTGCTGCCGGGAATTCATCATTCATATCCAGATGCAGGTCACTGAGCTGCAATATCGTATATCCGTCAAAGGCCGAAGGCAGATGGGGGATGGATATCTTATTGTGGCGAACCTGGATGTTCAGGGCATTACGGCGACCACGTTCATATAGCAGTGTCATGCGGGTGAGCAGGCGGATCAGGCCCTGTAGGGAATCAATATTTTCTATATGGAACAGGGTTCGGCCCTTGTGGAAGACCTTGTGTTCGGCCTCGGTTTCAATGCCGAGGCGCTGGCGCAGATAGGGGTGGCCTGTGCGTGCTGCCAGCTGTTGTATCAATTCATTGTTGGTCGGACTCATGTGGTGAATATAATACCTATTATTGGTTTTACTGGTTATTTAAGTGGCTGAGCAGCTGTCCCATCTGTACCGGTGTATCCGCTTTGAGGTCATCGGCCATGGTGACGCCTTGATCGAATAATGCAATGACGGTAGAGCCCATGTTGAAGCGGCCCATTTCCTGGCCACGTTCCAGTGTTACCGGTGTTTCGATGCCCTGGCGAAAGCGTTGGCGTTGTGGGGTGGCATGGGGACGGGTGATCATGCCGCCCCAGACGGTTTCAATCCCGGAGACAAACAGGGCACCGACCAACACCAGGGCCATTGGTCCTGCCTCGGTGTCGAATAATGTGACCAGGCGCTCGTTGCGGGCGAATAGATCGGGCAGGTGATGAGTAGTGCGGCGATTGACGCTGAAAAGGCGGCCGGGCACATAGATGGTTTCCTGTAGCTGTCCGGCTAATGGCATATGAATACGGTGGTAGTCGCGGGGTGACAAATATAATGTGGCGAAACTGCCATTGTGAAACAGGCCGGCCATATCGGCAGCGCCACCGAGCAGATTGGTGAGGCTGTAATCAAAACCCTTGGCCTGGAATATTTGTCCGTTGCGGATGGGGCCGGCCTGACTGACCGTACCATCTACCGGGCAGGCAATCGTGTTGGTCTTATCAATAACCGGTCGTGCCTCGGGTCGCAGTTCGCGGGTGAAAAAACCGTTGAAGTGCGGGTAGTGTTCCGGTTCGGGCTGTACGGCCTCGGACATATCGACATTGTAGAGCCGGATGAAGATGCGAATGAATGTGTTTTTGAATAGCGGCAGGCGAATGCGGGTGATGGTTTGCATCAGCCGCGACAAGGGGTGGTGTGGCAACAGTTTCTGGATAAACACGATGAGTTGATTCATTTTTGTATTTCAGATATTTATGATGACGATGGTTTATTGATTATATCCAGTAGTGGCTGAAGATGTCGTTCATAATGTTTCCAGCGCTGCACAGAGTTCTTGTATATGGGTTTGTTGACCTGGTCTCGACTGGCTGTTTTTACAGGTTGATTCGAACGGTGAAATTCCAGGCAGGATTCATTCCATGGCAGGTCGCAGTAGTCTATGAGTCGCCTGGCCTGTGCCTGCAGGTCGTTGACAACATTTTCGTATTGGATGTCGAGTATTTTCCCCGGTAACAGCTTGTGCCAGTAAGCCATTATCTCTTGATAGGACAGGTAATGTTTGCCGAGTTCCTCAAGACTGTAGCTGTAGTGATGGCCTGAACTGAAAAGTTGCATGAAGCATGACAGGCAGGTATCAATGGGGTTACGTTGGCAATGAATTATTTTTGCATTCGGTAAGGCGAGCGCGATGATTCCTATGTAAAGGAAGTTGTGAGGCATTTTGTCGATAATGTGCCTGGTCGATGGCGCAAGTTCCCGAAGTCTTTTAATGTATTTCTCACCAATCGTTACAAACGATTCTTCGGTGCTTTTCTTTATCTTTTCCTGAATGTTGTCTGTGCCGAACTCGTCGTTAAATATCTGCGTTAATGTTTGCATCTCGCCGGCGGTATGCACATCGGGGTGATTAGAGAGGATTTGTTCGATCAATGTTGTTCCTGATCGTGGCATGCCAACTATAAAGATGGGGGTAGCGTCGCTGGTACCGCAAGCCCCTAGTCTGCTGAGTAGCTCGGCATTATATGTTGTTATTAATGACCGGGTAAATGCAGCGTCATTTTCGGCGCTGTAGTCAAATAGTGACCGTTTATCCCGATTGCCCTGCTGGTAGTAGTTGAATGCTGCATCATATTCCTTTGCATCATCACAGGCCTTGCCGAGAGCGAACTTGAGGTGAATCTTGTCATCCAGGCCGAGTTCGGCCTGGTTGAGTAATACCTGCATGGCGGGGATTGCCGGATCGTCGGCTTTATGTTTGGTTAACAAGGCCAGGTCATAGTGGCTTCTGCAGAATCCAGGGTTTCGGTCGATTGCCTGCTGGAAACAGGTGCGTGCATGAGTAAAATCACCGAGCACCATATAGGCCCTGCCCAGGCTATGATAATAATCGGCTGATTCTGGTTGAAGTTCAATTGCACGGTGATGATGGTGGATGGCATTTTTTGCATCGTCCTGCGCTGAGAGAATGGCGCCAAGATGGTTATGGGCTGCAGCGTAATCCGGCTTCAGTTTTATTGCCTGGTGGCAGTGGTCGCTAGCTGTCGATAATTGCTTAAGGTCTTTATAAATGAGGCAGAGATTATAATGTGCCTCGGCCAGTCCCGGATTGCAGTGAATGGCTTGCTGGTGGCATTGGATGGCTTCCTGCTGCTTGTTGAGTCTGGATAATATAGTGCCAAGGTGATCATAGGCCAGGTCGTAATCCGGCTTGAGTTTAATGGCCTCGCGGCAGTGGTAATCGGCGCTTGTTAACTGGTCGAGCTCTTTGTAAATCACGCTGAGATTATAATGTGCCACGGGCAGGTCTGGGTTGCAGCGCAGGGCTTGCTGATAGCTGTTGATAGCCTCGGGGAGTTGTTCCTGTAATTTCAGTATATTGCCGATGTTGAGATGGGGCTCGGCAAGATTCGGATTGATAGCCAGGGCAGCATGGTAGCTGTCCAGCGCCTCTTTCAGCTTGTTGTGCTGGCATAATATCTTGCCAAGATTGTAATGATAAACGGGTTCGTCGGGGGCTTGTAGTGTTGCCTTTTTAAGGTGTTTTTCGGCGGCCTCGGGTTTGTCTAGCTGTGAATAGAGAATGCCCAGCATATTTAATAATTGTGGCTCTCCGGGTAATTTTTTAAGGCTTTGCCGGCAGAGGTTGATAGCCTGTTGAAGCTGTCCCTGCTGGAGCAGTTGATTGGCTTGTTGTAAGGTGATGGTGAGACCGGAGGGTGTAGACGTTGCTTGTGTACGACTGCGCTGCTTGTTTGCCTTATGTCGTGCCATGACTTGTACCAATATATACTACAAACATAATTGTATGAGGTTGCCGATGGGAATTATAACATAGTGTCCATGGTGATTAATTTATACATAATGGAAACGAGTGTATGAATGATAATGATATCAGTGTCTTGCTGGATAATATCGCTGCAGCCCTGATTGATCACGGTTTGATGTTGGCGACAGCGGAATCCTGTACCGGTGGTGGCGTGGCGCAGGCCTTGACCTCTGTGTCAGGTAGTTCCAGCTGGTTTGAACGTGGTTTTGTCACCTATAGTAACCGCGCCAAGGAGGAGATGCTGGGTGTGGCGGATCAGTTGCTGCTGCAATACGGTGCTGTTAGTGAACAGACCGTACGCGCCATGGCCGAGGGGGCGTTGCACCACAGTCATGCCCAGATCAGCCTGGCCATCAGTGGTATCGCTGGACCGGGCGGTGGTGTGCTGGATAAGCCGGTGGGCACCGTTTGGCTGGCCTGGGCGGTATTGGGGCGAAAAACCCGCTGTCGTTGTGAGCATTTCAGTGGTAATCGCGAGCAGGTGCGTGCCCAGGCGGTGACGGCCTCGTTGCAGGGTGTGCTTGATATCCTCGTGGACTGGTCCCGTTAATGGCTGTTTCTTTGTGATGGCTGATGAGCCGCGGCGGCGCCTGTTTCTGGCCCTGTATCC
>Ga0316187_10001695_pt1 | contig 19199 bp, 19 predicted proteins | sample CroRivburrow1_MG_FD_204927 | JGI IMG/M metagenome (GOLD analysis project Ga0316187, IMG submission 204927) | Coastal sediment microbial communities from Maine, United States - Cross River worm burrow 1 | ecosystem: Environmental > Aquatic > Marine > Coastal > Sediment | place: USA: Maine...
ATAATTTGAAGTAGCCACGTAATAAGTTCTATTCTCATCAAAAGGCAACCCCTGAATATTTACATCCTTAAGGGTTTCGTTATTATTCAAAACAATCTGTATACCTGCTATTGGATGCGGATTTTTTGCATTTATTAGAAAGGAAATCAAATCCCGGACAGACTTTCCTTTAATGGCAACAACCACTATTGAATTATCAAATGGCATTACTTCATAAGCTGTTCTCGCACTTACCTTGCCTTCAGAAATTATGCTTCGAATACCGCCGTAATTTGAAATTACGAAATCTATTTCATGTCCGGTTCTCGATTTAAAAACAGGATTAGCTTCGCTAAGCATAATATCAGCCATTAAGTTTCCTGCTGAGGTATTGTATTTACCATCTTTCTTGGTGATTTGAGTAGGAGCAAAGGCCAATGTACTATCCAAAACCTCGTTCACACGCTTTCGATAGGGGGCTACGAAAATATCTATTGAATCTGTAACATTTATAGAATCTGTTATTGGCAGCTGCTTGCCAGATATTTTACTAAGTTTTTTCGGTGCGTCATTGCAAGCGGAGAGACAAGCAATTGTTACAAAAATAACAAAATGTTGTATTTTTAAAATCATTATCCTTCTTATCTTAGCATCATAGTTGCTTGGATATTAATTACATTTGTCTAAAGGTAAAGGTATATGTTTTTAAAGGCACTCAAAGATAAATTTAAATACAAATCCGGGTTAAAATATTTAAAGGAACAATTTGTAAATCCGCCAGAAGCGGTTGTGCGCAAAAATGGTATTACGTCAATTGCCATTATTGTAGATCTGGATAAATTTGATAATGCGGAATTGTTTTATGAATTTGTAGAAGACTTTAAACTAAGGCCCAATGCGGTTAAAATTATTGGATATAAAAGCTATTACGATAAGAATTCACCTTATGCAACTCCTGTTTTTTCAGATAAGGATCTTGGCTGGCATGGAGCCATAGAGAACAGTTATGCCCTGGAGTTTTTGAGCAGGGAATATGACATGTTGGTAAATTATTATAATCAGGAGAATTTAATGCTCCAGCTAATGTCCATAAAGACCAGAGCAAGAATTAATGTTGGTTTTTCGGAGATAGACGAAAGACATAATGATCTGATATTAGAGACATCGCTCACAGACTTTAATACTTTTAAGAAAGAGCTTAAAAAATATCTTAAAGTGTTGGGCGAAATTGATGCTTGATTTAACTATGAAAAATTTATTAGGAACCGGGGTTGCATTGATTACTCCCTTTAATCTTGATTTATCTATTGACATTGACGCCTTAAAACGCGTCGTAAATTTTTGCATTGAAGGAAATATTGATTACCTCGTTGTATTAGGTACCACGGGGGAATCTGTAACACTTACAAGTGCTGAAAAACAATTGGTAATTGATGTGGTAGTTGAAGAAAACGCCGGAAGACTTCCGCTTGTTGTTGGCATAGGAGGCAATAATACACATCTTTTAACTGAGGAATTACTTCAAACCAATCTTAAGGATTTTGCGGCGGTTTTATCCGTATCACCTTACTACAATAAGCCTACTCAGGAGGGGATTTACCGCCATTATAAAACTTTGGCACAAGCCTCTGAAAAGCCCCTCATTTTATACAATGTGCCTGGCAGAACTGGAAGTAATATTGAACCGGATACGGTTCTCAGACTGGCGAATGATTGTTCCAATATTGTTGGAATAAAAGAAGCATCAGGGGATATGACTCAGTTGAAAAGATTGATAAATATATTACCCTCAGATTTTTTGGTGATTTCAGGTGATGATTTTACAGCATTACCAACCGTTATAGAAGGTGGAGTAGGGGTTATTTCTGTTTTGGGACAGGGTCTTCCAAATGAATTTTCCAGAATGATAAGTTTGGGATTACAAGGTAAGGAAAAAGAGGCCTATGCTTTACACAATGCGATGATTGAGGGAATGAAATTAATTTTCCAGGAGGGAAATCCAGCAGGGATTAAATCGGTTTTGGAAACTCATGGTATTTGTGGACCAACAGTGCGTTTGCCATTGGTAGAAGCATCATCAAAACTAAAAGGGCATATAACTGAGTTTATGAGGACTTTTGCTAAAATCAGAGCTTAAGTTAATGGTCGAATTTTATCTCGAAACCGCAATTTGTCGTAGTACAGTATAAATAAAAAAGCCAAAATTGGGTTAAAACTTCATTAAAATTCCTTTTTAATGGCCTTTCAGGTAGTATCTTAGTGTTTAATTAATGTTTTTTATTCCGCCAATTATTACTAATTTTGCCAAATGTTTTTTAGAACCAAGAATCTTTTCTACTTGCTCATAATCAGTATTGCCTTAAATGCATGTGGTGAATACCAGAAGGTATTAAAAAAGCCTGATACTAAGGCAAAGTATGAACTTGCAGAAAAGCTATATAATGAAGGGGATTTTAAAAAGGCCAATCGCTTATTAGAACAAATTGCTCCGGGATATGTGGGTAAACCACAGGGAGAGCGGGTAATGTTCTTTTTTGCCAAGAGTTACTATGAAATTAATGATTACAATTTTGCAGGTTATCAGTTTGAACGTTTTTTGAAGTCCTATCCAAAAAGTGATAAGGCCTCTGAAGCTGCATTCCTTGGAGCCAAAAGTTATTATATGCTTTCACCCAGGTATTCCGTAGACCAGACTGATACGGACAAGGCCTTAACCAAATTGCAGTTGTTTATTAATCTTTACCCTGAATCTGAGTACTTTGCTGAGGCAAATATTATGGCAAAGGAATTAACAACTAAGAAAGAAAAGAAAACTTTTGAAGTTGCCAAACAATTTACAAAACTTGGAAAGTCATATATTTTAGATTATAGTGTTTCCGCAATAGCGGCCTTAGATAATTTTATTTCAGATAACCCAGGATCAATTTATCACGAGGAAGCGCTTTATCTGAAAATCGAGGCAACAACAAATATAGCTTTAAACAGTACAGAGAATCGCAAAAAAGAGCGTCTGGAGGATGCAAAAATGGCATATAATAATTTGTTCAAATACTTCCCGGAAACCAAATATGCAGAAGATGCCAATGATTTGATTGAAGAAGTAGTTGAACAATTAAATAATTATTCTGAACAAGAAAACCTTTCAAAATGAACATGAACGATTTGAAGAATTCCAAAGCCCCGGTATCTACCGTTACCATCAACAGAAATGAGTTTGATGAAAAGACAAATAACATTTATGAGGCTATATCCATAACTGCCAAAAGAGCAATCCAGATTAATTCTGAAATTAAAAAGGAACTTCTGGAAAAACTTGAAGAATTTGCAACTTATAGCGATAGCCTTGAGGAAGTATTTGAAAATAAGGAGCAAATTGAAGTTTCAAAATTTTATGAAAAACTTCCCAAACCACATGCTTTAGCAGTATTGGAATGGCTGGAAGATAAGATTTACTATAGGAATACAGAGAAAGACCAGCAGTAATATGTTAGGCGGCAAGAAAATCCTTTTGGGTATTACCGGGGGTATCGCTGCTTACAAAACCACTTTTCTGGTTAGATTGTTTATCAAAGCGGGCGCTGAAGTTAAGGTTATCCTAACTGAGAGCGCTCTTTCATTTGTTACCCCTCTTACCTTAGCTACCTTATCAAAGAATCCTGTACTTACCAGTTTTATCAAGGAAGAGGACGCGAGCCTGGATTGGAACAACCATGTTGATCTTGGCATGTGGGCTGATATAATGCTTATTGCTCCGGCTACAGCCAATACCCTGAGCAAAATGGCAAGTGGCACCTGCGATAATCTGTTACTGGCTATCTACCTCTCCGCTAAATGCCCGGTATTCTTTGCTCCGGCGATGGATCTTGATATGTATAAACATCCAACAACAATAGCGAGTCTGAAAAAATTACAGACTTTTGGTAATATCATGATTCCAGCAGGTAAAGGTGAATTGGCAAGCGGATTATTTGGGGAAGGACGTATGGCAGAACCGGAAGATATTGTGCAGTTTATGCAGGAATATCTTTCCAGTAACTTGCCACTAAAAGGGAAAAAGCTATTGATTACAGCCGGACCCACATACGAAGCCATAGACCCTGTGCGCTTCGTTGGCAATTATTCCTCGGGTCTTATGGGGTTTGAATTGGCCAAAGCAGCTGCCAGACTTGGGGGAGAAATTGTTTTGGTATCAGGCCCTTCCCATTTAATATTGGATAACCCGGCCATAGAAATAATTAGGGTTGTATCTGCTCAGGAAATGTTTAATGCCGTTCATAAATATTATAAAGCATGCGATATTGCCATATGTGCTGCTGCAGTATCTGATTACAGGCCAAGTAAGGTATCCGAACAAAAAATAAAAAAAGAATCTGAAACCCTTCAAATTGATTTTGTTAAAAATAAAGATATTCTATTATCAATGGGAGATCAGAAGAAAGATCAATATTTAGTAGGCTTTGCATTGGAGACTGAAAACGAGCTTGAGAATGCCAAAAAGAAATTAAGAAAAAAGAACTTAGATGCCATTGTTCTGAATTCACTTAATGACGAAGATGCCGGGTTCGGGAAAACAACAAACAAAATAACATTTATAGATAAGAATTTAGAGATAAAAACGTTTGAAGTTAAGAATAAGGCTGAAGTAGCCATAGACATATTGAACGAAATCATCAGCAAGGGTCATGCGTAATTTTTTAATTCTCCTATTTAGCCTTCTTTGTGCTAATTATATCAGTGCCCAGGAACTTAATTGTACAATTACAGTTAATGCAGATCAGGTAAACCAGACAAATAGACAAATATTTGGAACTTTAGAACGTGCATTGAATGATTTTGTCAATAAAAGCCAATGGACGAATAGGGTTTACAATGAAAATGAGAAGGTTAATGCCAGGATGTTTATTACAGTAACTGACTACTCATCTGACAGATTTAGTGCAAATATTCAGATTCAGTCTTCTCGTCCCGTATTTAATACCTCTTATGAAAGCCCTATTTTTAATTATAAGGACAACCAGTTCAATTTTCGATATATCGAGTTTGAACCTTTGGTTTATAACCCGAATGTTTTTGATTCTAATTTGGTTGGCGTTATCTCCTATTATGTATACATAATACTCGGTTTGGACGCAGATACTTTTGCACTGGAGGGTGGTACGGAATTTTACAAAGAGGCACAGCAAATTGTAACCCAGGCTCAGGGCAGCAGTTTTTCCGGCTGGAGGCAAACAGCTTCTGATAATAGGACACGATTTGAATTGGTTGATAACCTCCTGTCAAATACTTTTAGAGAATATAGAATTGCCATGTATAATTATCACCGAAAGGGGTTAGATATTTTAGGGGACAATAATAGCACTGGCAAGCAAGTGATAGCAGGCTCTATGAGGTTGTTTGAGACTTTAACGCAAAGAAGACCTAACGCATTTTTAATACAAACTTTCTTTGATGCCAAATCTGAGGAAATACAAGATATATTTTCTGATGGGCCTAAAGTAGATATTGTTGCCCTAAAAGAGACCTTAAATAAAGTAGCTCCATTTTATTCCAACACCTGGGATGAAATAACATATTAACCACTTCATTTTCATTCCAATAATAATTTATCTTTACAGACCATATTATATAATATAGCTGTGCTGATAAATCTGTCTATAAAAAATTATGCATTAATAGATAATCTCAATGTAAACTTCACTGGGGGATTTACTACTATTACAGGTGAAACGGGAGCTGGAAAGTCAATTCTTTTAGGTGGCCTTTCCTTGGTTTTAGGGAAACGGGCAGATATGACTTCTCTAAAGGATAAAGGAAGTAGATGTGTTATTGAAGCTATTTTTGATATCAAAAATTATAATTTAGAATCATTTTTTAGTAAGCATGATCTGGAGTATGATTCCAATACTATTGTGCGCAGGGAAATTCATCCTGGTGGTAAATCGAGAGCATTTGTAAATGATTCTCCCCTTACACTGGATATATTGACGCAACTGGGAAAACGACTTGTTGATATTCATTCGCAGCACCAGACATTGCAGTTGACTGAGCACGATTTTCAGTTAAAATTGATTGATGCTTTTGCAGACAATACAAAGATCCTGAATTCATACAATAATAAACTGGTAAAATACAAAGCTACTTTACAGGAATTTGATGAGCTCATTGAGTTTCAAAAAAATGCTAACAAAGAGCATGATTACAACACTTTCTTATTAAATGAATTGGATGCTGTGTATCTTGAAGACGGGCTTCAGGAAAAACTGGAGGATCAATACCAACAATTAAATAATGTTGAAGCTGTTCTAGAAAACCTATCCAAAGGAAATCACCTGTTGAAGGATGAACAAATGGGGATTGTAACTTTGCTGCAGGAACTTAAACTTATATCAGGAAAGCTATCGGTAATAGGAAGCAAGTTTGCAAACCTTAAGGAACGAATTGATTCAGTTTTTATTGAATTAAAAGACATTGCCGAAGAAATACAAATTCTGCAGGAATCTATTGAACCTGATCCGGGGAAACTTGAGGAAATTAATACTAAATTACAGGTTATATATGACCTGCAAAGAAAACATGACGTATCCAATGTCTCTGAATTAATTGTTATAAGAGAATCACTTACAAACAAGGTTAGTGCCACACAAAATCTTGAAGACGAAATTCAAAATAAAAGAAATTTACTTGAGGCACAAAAGAATGAGTTGGATAAAGACGCCAATTTGTTATCTGTTCGACGAAAAACAGTAATTCCGGAAATAAAGGAAAAACTTGAACATTCTTTGCACTCCCTGGGTTTACCCAATGCTACTTTCAATATTGAGGTTATTCCAACTGAAGATTATAAAATTAACGGCATTGATACGCTAGTCTTTTTATTTTCCGCGAATAAAGGGTCGGATTATAATACTTTAAAAAAGGTTGCTTCCGGAGGAGAACTATCTCGTATTATGCTTGTAATTAAATCGATACTTGCCCGCTACGAACAATTACCGACTCTAATGTTTGATGAGATAGACAGTGGTGTTTCCGGTGAAATATCAAACCGAATGGGCGATATTATGCAAGAAATGAGCCGGAACATGCAGGTTTTTTCTATAACGCATCTTCCTCAAATTGCTTCCAAAGGGGATCATCATTTTAAAGTATTTAAAACAGATAAGGGCGATAGTACTCAAACGCAAATGAAAGAATTGCTGGAGGATGAAAGAGTATTTGAATTGGCGGAAATGCTTGGAGGAAAGAGCCTGTCAGAATCAGCTCTTGCACATGCCCGGGAGCTTTTGAATTAAAAAGGTAAAACGGGCCTTTAGTTTTATTTTTCCCTTTCTTAGTGTGTTTCAAATATCCTAAGGGAGCGGTTTAGTTTCTACTTTTTTAGATATCTTTGACTTCAAATAAATACAAAGCACTTTAACATGGCATATAACTTATTAAAAGGGAAGAAGGGAATTATTTTTGGAGCACTTGATGAAAATTCAATTGCTTGGAAAACGGCCGAGCGTGTGCATGAAGAAGGAGGTATATTTGTTCTCACAAATGCTCCAATTGCCATGCGTATGGGTCAGATTAATGCCCTGGCAGAGAAAACGGGTTCACAAATAATTCCTGCAGATGCCACCAGTGAAGATGACTTGAATAATTTGGTTGCAAAGTCAATGGAAATTCTGGGGGGAAAACTGGATTTCGTTTTACATTCAATTGGTATGTCGGTTAATGTTCGTAAAGGTCGTTTATATACCGATGAAAAATATGATTTTACAACCAAAGGGTGGGATGTTTCTGCACTTTCATTCCATAAGGTTATGCAAAGTTTATATAAAGCAGATGCAATGAATTCATGGGGAAGTATAGTGGCATTGACCTATATGGCTGCGCAACGTACTTTTCCGGATTATAATGATATGGCAGACAATAAAGCTTATCTTGAATCTGTGGCCAGAAGTTTTGGCTACTTTTTTGGCAAAGAGAAAAAGGTAAGAGTTAATACAATTTCTCAATCTCCAACCCCGACTACTGCTGGCCAGGGTGTAAAAGGTTTTGATGGCTTTATTAATTATGCGGAAAAGATGTCTCCCTTAGGTAATGCAACCGCTCAGGATTGTGCAGATTATACCGTATCTCTCTTTTCAGATCTTACAAGAAAAGTGACGATGCAGAATTTGTTTCATGATGGTGGTTTTTCAAATACAGGTGTAAGCCAGGAGGTAATTGATCATTTTACTAAATAGCAGCATCTAAAATATTAGAAAGCCATCCCAGTGCAGGATGGCTTTTATGTATATACCCTTATTTAGATATGGAACTTTCTTTTTCTTTAATCATTCCTGTATTTAACAGACCTGATGAAATTCGCGAACTGCTGGAGAGTCTGTTGCATCAGTCTTATGATAAATCATATGAAATAGTCATTATTGAAGATGGCTCTGTTACAACGGCCAAATCTGTTGTTGAAGATTACAAAGGATCATTAAATATCACTTATCTTTTCAAAGATAATACAGGGCCTGGAGATTCCAGAAATTACGGTATGCAGCGAGCTAAAGGGAATTATTTTATAATATTGGATTCTGATTGCGTAATTCCTGTCAATTACCTGGAAAAGGTAGCAGTTTCCTTAAACAGCAAATACGTTGATTGTTTTGGTGGCCCTGATGCTGCACATGAGTCATTCTCAAACATCCAGAAGGCCATAAATTATGCCATGACTTCTATTTTCACTACTGGAGGTATCAGGGGGAATAAGAAAACTGTCGATAAATTTCAGCCCAGAAGTTTTAATATGGGGATTTCTAAAAAGTCTTTTGAAGATTCGGGAGGCTTTGGAAATATACATCCGGGAGAAGACCCGGACCTAAGTATGCGGTTGTGGGAAAAAGGGTATGAAACCAAATTAATTAAAGAGGCTTTTGTTTACCATAAGCGAAGGATAAGTTTCAATAAATTCTTATTTCAGGTTAAAAAGTTTGGTATGGTACGTCCAATTCTTAATAGCTGGCATCCAGGTTCTTCCAGAATATTCTACTGGTTCCCTTCCCTTTTCTGTATAGGGTTTATACTATCTATAGCAGCAGGGTTGTTTATTGGATCGGGAAGATATCTATGGCCCATTATACTTTATGCTGCATATTTTTCGTTTATTTTTTTAGATGCCTTAATAAAGAATAAAAGCCTTGTAGTTGGCCTTTTGGCCATTATTGCCGTTATGATTCAATTTCTCGGCTATGGTTATGGTTTTCTAAAATCAGTAATCTTGGTTAATTTTACAAAAAGTAAACCACAGGAACTTTTTCCCGAATTGTTTTTTAAGCAAATTTAATGGAGCAGAAAGATATCAAAAGAAGTAATGACAAAAGAAAGATAAATATCTTTTTAATCTTCCTTCTGTGCTCTTTCCTGGCCTGGCTTGTAAGCAGATTATCTGAGACCTATGTTGACCGGACTACTTTTGACCTGGAGTATATCAATGTGCCGGACAGTCTCCTTTTAGCGGACAATTCTTTCAAAAATGTTGATGTAAGACTTAGAGCCAGTGGGTTTCAGTTCTTAGGGTTTTATTACAATAGAAAAAAAATTAAGATTGATCTATCTACTATGGCTAATAATCAATCAGATTTTTACGTTACCCAACTTGATTTCAGGAAACAGATAGAGAGCCAATTATCTGCTTCTATGACCCTTTTAGAATTAGATAGGGATACGCTGTTTATAGATTTTTACAAAGTTGAATCAAAAGAGGTTCCCATCACTCCAAATATTAGCTTAAACCCGGCCCAGAATTATCTTGTAGACGGGAAATTAAAGATAGAGCCTTCACTAATCTCAATAACAGGACCAAAAAAGGAGTTGGACATTGTAAATTCAATCTCAACGACGGAAGTTGAACTCAATGAAATTAGTGAGGATTTTTCCATAGTAGTTGACTTGGTTTTGCCGGAAGAACTAAAGAATTCTGTACTTACCATAAAAAAGGTAAGAATCTCCGGGAATGTTTTTCGATTCTCTGAAAAGTTACTAGAAATTCCAGTGGAGGTTATTAATCTCCCGGAGGGAACTCAGATAAAAACTTTTCCCAGCACAATTGCAGTACTTTGTAAGGCCAGAATAGATCGATTAAAGGATATTAACCCTTTAGACTTTAAAGTTGTGGCTGATTTTCAGGAACATAGAGGTGATAATCAAAATCTTCAGGTAAGCCTAATTGAACAACCCAACGATGTGTATAGTGTTCAACTAATGATGAATGAAGTAGAATTTATTCTGAAACGTCAATGAAGATTATAGGATTAACAGGTGGGATTGGCAGCGGAAAAACAACAGTGGCCACAATGTTTAAAGAATTGGGTGTTCCTGTTTATAATTCAGATTTGAGAGCTAAAAAGCTAATGAATAATTCTAAAGAGATTAAAACTGCTGTTATTAATCTATTGGGAAAGGATTCATATGTGCTGGATAGCTTAAACAAAAAGTATATAGCTGATAAGGTTTTTAACAATAAGGAATTACTTCAAAAGCTGAACGCAATAGTGCATCCGGCTGTTAAAAATGACTTTATGGCGTGGGTAAAAAGGAAAAAAACTCCATATGTGATCCAGGAGGCAGCAATACTTTTTGAAAACAATTCCTATACTAATTTTGATAAGATAATACTTGTAAAGGCCCCAAAGGAGGCCCGTTTAGAAAGAATAATGGCAAGAGATAATGGTTCAATGGAAGAGATCTTGGCACGAATGGAGAATCAATGGGACGATTCTAAAAAAATTCCTTTATCTGATTATATTGTCGAAAATATAGACTTAGATCAGACTAAATTACAAGTTGAACAGATTCATCTCCAACTTACTAAAATAGTAGTCTAACGGCTTTTTTAACATTTTTGTTAAGGTTAGGTTAAACAGGCGATTCGCTAAATGTTAAATTTTTAAATTTACTAAATAGATGAATAAGAGATTATTTGTTAGTCTGGTCATATTAATGAGCCTCTCTCTTATTGGGATTATCTCTGTGCAACTGTATTGGATAAAAAGTTCTGTTGAAGATAAAGAAGAACAATTTTCAAATGCAGTTTCAGAAGTTCTTAATAAAGTAACGGACAAAATAGAAGACCGTGAAATGGACGACTATTCTGAGAGATTTTTAAATCTTAAGGATAGTGTAGGGGAGTTTAAAAGTTCCCATTTGAGTAACATATTTTTTATTGATCGTGATTTAAATTCTAACGAGATTCTATTTTACTCGCATGGAATTTTGGAAGAAGATTATAATATCGGATCTACGTTCTTTGACAATAGCAATGGTAATGATACCACAACAATAAAAAATTACACCAGTAAACGCACGAAAACAGTTTATAAGGAGGATTTTGGATTGGATGGTAAAAGCTATAAACTAAATCCGATACAAAAATTGGAGAAAGTAGGTGGTTTATCATCCATAGACAAGGCAATTTTTGACGATGTCTATAGGGAATATGCAGAAAAAGTCCCAATTCATAAACGCGTTTCAAAACAAGAGATAGAATTATTACTGGATCGTGAGTTGGAAAACCGGAATATGGATATTGAATATGAGTATGGAGTCTATAGCAAGGGTCTGCCTACTAAAGTAAAGTCTAAAAGATTCAAATTTGGAGGCACAACAGTTTATAAAGCTCCATTCTTTAAGAACAGTGAGGGGATAAGTAATTTTACACTCTTGTTGTCTTTTCCCAAAAAGAAGAAGTTTTTACTTCAAAATATTATGGGAATGGCCATTTTATCTTTGGTTTTCACTCTTATAATAGTTGTGGCATATTCGGGGGCAATTTATCAGTTAATTAGACAAAAGCAAATCTCAGAAATAAAGTCAGATTTCATTAATAATATGACACATGAGTTTAAAACACCCATTGCTACAATAAACTTGGCAGTTGAAGCTATCAAGAATCCTAAAATTATTGGAGATCAGGAAAAGGTACAACGGTACCTGCAAATGATAAAGGAAGAAAACAAAAGAATGCATGCTCAGGTTGAAAATGTACTTAGGATCTCGAAACTGGAAAAAAATCAATTAGATATAAGTAAGGACAGGGTAGATATTCACGACATTATTAATAAATCAATTACTCATGTTCAACTTCTTGTAACGGATAGGGGAGGATATATTCACACCCATTTAGATGCTATAAGATCTGAAGTGTTGGCAAATGAAATGCATTTTGGAAATGTGATAGTAAACATCCTGGATAATGCTGTGAAATATTCACCGGAGGCACCTAAAATTGATATTTTCACCGAGATTGCCAATAATTATATTGTCATTAAAATACAAGATCAGGGTGCAGGAATGAGTAAAGCGGTGTTGAAAAAAGTATTTGAAAAATTTTATAGAGAACACACCGGAGATATACATAACGTTAAAGGACATGGGCTAGGGTTGGCTTATGTAAAAAAAATAGTAGAGGATCACCAAGGGGAAGTTTATGCTGAAAGTGAAAAAGATAAAGGAAGTAGCTTCTATATTAAACTACCATTAATTTAATAATTTATGGAAACAGCAAACAAAAAAATACTTTTAGTCGAAGACGATCCTAACTTTGGAATCGTGTTAAAGGATTACCTATCCATGAACGATTTTGATGTTACTTTGGCAAAAAACGGCATGGAAGGTTTTGAAAAGTTTAAAAAAGACAATTATGACGTCTGTATATTGGATGTGATGATGCCTTATAAGGATGGGTTTACCCTGGCAAGGGAAATTCGGGAGAAGAATGAGAACGTTCCAATTGTTTTTCTCACAGCCAAAACTATGAAAGAAGACGTTCTTAAAGGTTATAAAGCTGGTGCTGACGATTATTTGAACAAACCATTTGATTCAGAAGTTTTGCTTATGAAATTAAGGGCTATTCTTCAGAGAAAGGCTTCTAATACCTTGGCTGACAGTAAACAATTTGAATTTAATATTGGTAACTTTCACTTAAATTCTAAGTTAAGATTTCTAAAATATAAGGACGAAGAGCCAATAAAACTCTCGCCAAAGGAAAATGAATTATTAAGATTGCTGGCTTTGCATGAGAATGATCTTATGCCCAGGGAGTTGGCCTTGACTAAGATATGGCGTGATGACAATTATTTTACATCCAGAAGTATGGATGTTTATATCGCCAAATTGCGGAAGTATCTTAAAAGAGATGATGTGGTGGAGATCCTTAATATTCATGGCGAAGGATTCAGGCTGGTAGTAAAAACACAGTAAAATAAAATAGATAAAGTGAATTAGGCATCCGATAATGGATGCCTTTTTTATTAATCTATATTAACCCTAAGATTCGGTTAACTATTTCCTCAGGAGGCATATTTATTGAAACATTTATGGCTTTTTGGGGTACCTCCAGGGTTTCAAACTGAGACTTAAGAAGTTCTGCAGGCATAAAATGACCTTTTCTATGGCGCAAGCGGTTCATTACATCTTCAAAAGAACCACTTAAATAAATCCACCTTGCATTTTCCTGAAGATTTGCATCTAATATACGCCTGTAGGATTCTTTTAATGCAGAACAACCTATAATTGCACCTTCTTCACGCTTAGTAAGGGCTATTTCATTTAATCTTAATAACCAGCCCATTCGATCATTATCAGTTAACGGTTGTCCTGAGGCCATTTTTTTTACATTGGTTTTAGAATGAAAATCATCCCCATCATAAAAAGGTATTTTGAGTTCATTTGCCAGTAGACTCCCAATAGTAGATTTACCACAGCCTGAAACCCCCATAATAAAATAAACTTTTGGATCGACCTTTATCATTCTAGATGGTGTTTTTTAAATGCATAATTTTATCCAGTATCTCATCAAAAGGAGTAGCGAGGTCTACCCAAATAATATCCTTATTTTTTCCAAACCATGTCAATTGCCTTTTTGCAAACCGACGTGTATTTTTCTTTATTTCTGAAATAGCAAAATCAAGGTCCCATTTTCCATCAAAAGAATTAAAAAGTTCCTTGTAACCTACAGTCTGTAGGGCATTTAAATGTTTATGTTTATATAATGATCTGGCTTCCTCAATAAGTCCTTTTTCTATCATGGTATCCACACGCCTATTTATTCTATCATAAAGTATGCTTCTTTCTGTCGAAATGCCCACTATAATGGATTTGAATGGTCGAGGAGGCTTTTCTTTATTTATAAAGGAAGAATAGGTTTTGCCGGTACCAAGGCATATTTCCAGAGCGCGAATGACTCTATGGGGGTTTTGAATATCTACTTTAGCATAATATTCTGCGTCCAGTTCTTTAAGTTGATTTTGTAAAACTTCGATTCCTTCCTGTTTAAGAATTGAATTTAATTTGCTTCTGATTTCCTTATCAACCTTGGGGAAATCATCTAAACCATAAATAACCGCATCAACATATAGGCCGCTGCCACCCACCATGATGGCAATATTATATTTCTTAAAAATGTTATTGAGCACATTGAGGGCATCCTTTTCAAAATCCCCTACATTGTATTTTTCCTGAATACTCTTATGTTGAATAAAATGATGAGGTACGGATTCTAATTCATGTCTGGAAGGAACCGCAGTGCCAATGGACATCTCCTGGTAAAATTGTCTGGAGTCCGCGGAGATGATCTCAGTTTTGAAATATGTTGCCAGGTCTATAGCTAATTTTGTTTTCCCTATTGCAGTGGGCCCTACAACTGTAAGAAGGTATTTTCCCGACATTATTCATCGCCTAATTTATGACCACAGCTTCTGCAATATTCAGCATCCTTTCGTAGAATTTCAGTGCCACAGGAAACACAACTCCTCCCCATATCCGCCTCTTTAGCATCCTTGCTCATTGTAGTATATTCTGCTGACACAATACCCGTTGGAACAGCGATAATACCATAACCTATAATCATAATAAAGGTGGCTATAATCTGTCCCAGTCCGGTTTCCGGAGAAATATCACCGTAGCCAACTGTAGTTAAGGTAACAATGGTCCAATATACGCTATGCGGGATACTGTTGAACCCATGTTCTGGTCCTTCTACCAGGTACATGATCGTACCTAGTAATATGGAGATTACTAAAACAAAGAATACAAAAACAAAGATCTTGGTTTTGCTGGCCCGTAAAGCCCGCATTAAATTATTAGACTCCCCAACAAATCTAACCAGTTTAAGAATTCTGAATACACGCAATAATCGTAAAGCCCTAAATGCGGTAATATACTGAGAACCGCCTATAAAATAGGACAAGTACTTTGGAATGGTAGAAAGAAGGTCAATGATACCAAAAAAACTAAAAACATACTTTGTTGGCTTTTTTATACAAATAAGGCGAAGGATGTATTCCAAAGTAAATAAAATAGTAACTGCCCATTCCGAAATATTAAGAAATGAATGGTATTTCGTATCTATTCTGGGGATACTCTCCAGCATAACAATAATTACGCTATATACAATTACTATTAATAGAACTATATCAAATAGCTTACCTGCCGGCGTATGAGTGCCATAAATTATTTCGTGAAGCTTATATTTCCAGCCTTTTTTTGGTTTGAATTCTGTCACGGATTATTTTTCAATTCAATTATCTCAAGTACTTTTTTTTCTCTCAGGTACGATTCAATAATTTTTCTTGCATACCCAGAGTTATTCATAGGTGTAATAATAGATTCTAAGATATGAATATTATTAATTTGATAATTAAGGTTATAGAAACCCAAACCACAAAATTCCCCATTCTTGATTAGTATAGCACTGCGTTCACCAATTTCCCTGCCCTTGTCAATAATGATTATATTATCTGATAAAACATCATAGCCATTTATTTGTACAAGATGTTTTTTATTTGAGGATGCAATTTGTTTCCCTTGAATATTATATTTGGGTTTATTCTTAAAGAGTTCTTCACTTTCTTTTAGCAATGCCACTAATTCATTCCCAGTTTTTTCATAGGTAACCTTTTTGGTCTCTTTTTGAATTTGTCTGGCCAGGTCTCCACTTTTTAAAAAGTGACGGTTCACCCGTTTTTTAATATTGTTACTTTTGCCCAGGAAAATTATATCACCATCTTTATTGTGCATGTAATAGACACCAACCTCTGTTGGCATACTTTCCACAATATCCAACTGCCTTTGTGAGAGTTCACCCAATGACTCTTCACGCACAATTTCTTTGATTATGGACTTATCACTGTCTTTAGTAAGTAAAAGTTTGAATAATTTTAATGTAGCCAGTGCATCGCCGTTAGCCCTATGGCGGTCACTAACCGGAATGCCTAATGAGCGTACCAATTTACCCAGGCTATGCGATTCCGCATCCGGGATCAATCTTTTTGACAAATCTACAGTGCACAGGGTCTTCCTCTCAAAATCAAATCCTAATCTTCGAAATTCTGTACGTAAGATTCTATAATCAAATTGTGCATTGTGAGCCACAATGACGGTATCTTTGGTTATTTCAACAATGCGCTTTGCCACTTCATAAAATTTAGGAGCAGTACGCAACATTTTGTTATTAATCCCCGTGAGATTAACTACAAAGGGTTGAATTTCTTTTTCTGGATTTACAAGGCTAATGAATTTATCTACAACCTTATGCCCGTCAAATTTATGAATGGCAATTTCGGTTATCCCTTCTTCATTATATTTTCCTCCTGTAGTTTCTATGTCAAGTATAGCGTACATACACTGTTTTAGAATCAAATTGTGGTATTCCTATTTACATTAGTAATTTCTAATACCAAAGATACTACTTCCTATGCGTACCATTGTACTGCCCCGTTGAATTGCAATTTTATAGTCTCCACTCATACCCATGGACAGAACATTTACATCTGGTATTCTATTTTTTAATTTTGAGTAGATTGAATATAAATATGAAAATTCCTTAGCTATTTGTTCTTCGTTATCGGTAAAAGTAGCCATACCCATCAAGCCCTTTATTTTCAAATTTTTGAGATTTCCAAACTCCTCTGAACCAATTAATTCAAATAACTCTGTTTCATTAAGTCCAAATTTTGTTTGTTCCTGAGCAATATGCATCTGAAGTAAGCAGTTAATCTTACGATTATGTTTTATGGCTTGTTTGTTAATCTCCTTTAGCAGTTTCAGGCTATCCACGCCATGAATTAATGAGACAAACTCACCCATGTATTTTACCTTATTGGTTTGTACATGGCCTATCATATGCCATTCTATATCTTTGGGTAATTCACTCCATTTAAGTGCCATTTCCTGAATTTTGTTTTCCCCAAAAATACGCTGGCCAGCTTCATAGGCTTCCATTATTTCTTCATTGCTTTTTGTTTTGGATACGGCAACAAGGCTTATCTCTTTGGGAAGATCATCAAGGATTTTAAGTAGATTTTTTTTTATGGACACTTATTTTTTATTTGAAATTAGTCAATTATATATTTTACATAACTACTCTGCACTTTTTCTTATCTGCTAGTATTGGATGGCGTAAAGCTGCATCTTTAACCTACTGATGAACCTAAATCGTAGATAGCGAGTGCGCTTCTGAGCTTTGGTTCTATGTACGTACTTTTTGGAGGCATAACCAATCCCGCATCAGCTATTGCCTTTATTTCTTCAACGTCTAAAGGGACTAAACCAAAACCTACTGCAAAATTCCCACGGTCAATTTCATCTTTCATTTTAAGAACATTGCGTTTGCCATAGCCATATTGAATTCGTTTATCATTTCTTAAATCGTTTATTTGGAGGATGGGTTCAAGGATAGTCTTGTATAAAATCTGAGTATCGAGCTTACTAAGGGCATCCGTAAATTCATATCTGCTTTTCCGTAGGTATAAGGAATAAAATAAACCGTTAAGGTACATGCTAAAATGATGCTTTTTGCTTGGTCTGTACAATTGATCACCATGATTCGTGATTCTAAAAAATTTATCCAGTTTTACAAGAAATTCTTCTGGCGTAAGTCCGTTCAGATCACGTACCATTCTGTTAAACTCAAATATTCTAATCTCCGATTCGGGGATTAAGTAACTCATGATGAAATTATAAGGTTCTTTACCAGTATGACCTGGGTTTTTCTTTTGCGACATAAGAGATAATAGATTCGAAGATGCACTTCTATGATGCCCATCAGCTATATATAAGGAATTTACCTTACCAAATTCATTCTGCAGTTGTGTTAAAGTACTTTTTTCTGAAATTTTCCATAGGGTATGTGATGTCTTATCAGTTGTTGTAAAATGACATTGCGGATTGTTTTTGATCTCTGTATTTATTATCATAGATATTTCATCGATATCCGGATAAATCATCAAAACCGGCTCTGCTTTAAACTGAACTAATTGGAGATAATTCGCAAATAATTTTTCCCGGTGTTCAAGTGTGTTTTCGTGTTTTTTAATTACAGAATTCCTGTAATCTTCGGTACTGGTTGCACATATAATTCCACAGCAATTAAGATTATCTTTTTCTATTTTATAAATATAAAAGCTTTCCTCATTGTCCTTTAAAAGGATTTCGTCTTCTAAAAACTCCAAATAACGGTTATGAATTAGTTTAAAACGTTCCTTGCCGGAGACCTTTCTATTAAGCCTGTTACCGGGATTAATTATATGTAAAAAAGAAAATGGGTTGTAGTTTAAGACACAGTCTAATTCTTTTTTTGAATATTCTTCGTAAGAACGTGAAGCTACGAATGACACTTTATCCTTTGCCGGTCGTATTGCTTTAAATGGTTTTATAACTGCCATAGAATTATTGGGCAAATTGATTGGCTACTTTTTCAGCCTTACGCGATTCTGAATAGTCGTAAAATCCTTCTCCAGATTTAACTCCTGTTTTACCCGCCATTACCATATTTACAAGAAGTGGACATGGAGCGTATTTAGGGTTTTTAAACCCGTCATGCATAACATTTAGAATTGAAAGGCATACGTCAAGTCCAATAAAGTCCGCTAACTGCAAAGGTCCCATAGGATGTGCCATACCTAATTTCATTACAGTATCTATTTCAGATACACCCGCTACATTATTGTAAAGGGTTTCTATTGCTTCATTTATCATGGGCATTAGGATTCTATTAGATACAAATCCGGGATAATCATTTACTTCCGTGGCTATTTTACCCAATTTTTCAGAAATTTCCATCACGGTTAGAGTAACCTGATCGCTCGTATTATAACCTCTGATGATCTCTACCAATTTCATTATGGGTACAGGATTCATAAAATGCATTCCAATTACTTTGTCTGGTCTTTTGGTAACTGCGGCAATTTGCG
>Ga0316187_10001696_pt1 | contig 19198 bp, 14 predicted proteins | sample CroRivburrow1_MG_FD_204927 | JGI IMG/M metagenome (GOLD analysis project Ga0316187, IMG submission 204927) | Coastal sediment microbial communities from Maine, United States - Cross River worm burrow 1 | ecosystem: Environmental > Aquatic > Marine > Coastal > Sediment | place: USA: Maine...
CAATATCCTCGTCGCTCAGCGGCTTGGCCATCGGACTCATCAGCGGATCGCTGCGATCACCGTCGCGGAATGACCTGAGCTGCTTGGCCAGATACTGCGCTTGCTGGCCTGCCAAGTTTGGCCAGAGCGGGTTGTTGCTCACACCTGCCGCGCCATGACAGCTGGCACAGACCACCGACTTGGCTTTTCCAGCCTCGATGTCGCCGGCCTGGGCGTCTGCAAACATGCACAGGCCAATCAACATCAAAAGTGGTCTTCGCATTCTAGAAACCCCTCAAGAATCTCATCATGTCGGTGTTGACGGAGTGGTTTGGGTCAACGGCGCAGCCGCCCTATCACCGGAAGTCATAAGCTGATCAGGTCCGATTGGCTGGAGGTTCATGGAAGGTCCTCAACCACTCGGGACGCACAACCACCATGACCGTTACAATCATGCCGTTTATTACCCCCTCCGGAAAGGCATAGAGTGGAAGAAACGGCAGGTATTCGGTGGCCATGCGCGCGTAGCTGTAGGTATCGCCAATAGCCAGAATTCCAACCCTCAGGAATACCGTGGAAACAGCTGCCAGGACCCCGCCAAAGAACGCGCACACGAACATGTACACGAATGGCTCGTGCGGTAGATAACGCATGACCAGGCGATACACCAGCGCGGTGACAGTCGCGGGTAGCAGCACTATGATCAGCACATTCGGCGCCAGCGCCTCGATGCCGCTCTCCACACCCCAAAGCACAGCAATCTCAATCAGGCTGGCGCCAATCACCGCCAGTGACCAACCGAACATCAACACCAGCGTGGTGACCGCCAGAAAGTGAAACCCCAGCCCGGGCGCAACGCCGGCCTCCAATCGCCACAGCAGCATCAGTCCCAGCAATGAAGCGAAGAAAAGGTGCTGCCGTTGAGGCAGCCTCATGGCATGCCAAGGCGCGCTGATGGCAGCTGCGCTTAGCGCGAAGACCCACAACAGCCAGGCTGTCCAGCTGACGCTCTGGGGTATCAACTCCGCAGGTACAAACACCGTAGGTCCGCCTTCAGTCGGTTAGCGCGCTGGTAGCCCGAAATGTTTCCGCATTCTGGAGAACGAACTCGCAGAAAGCCTGTGCGACGGGAGATAGACGCTTGCCCCGCCGATGAACCAGGTACCACTCGCGCAGGATCGGAAACGCCTCAACTTTGAGAATGACCAGACGTCCGGTCTCAAGTTCCTGAACCACGGTATGGGCGGAGACTACAGCCAGCCCCAACCCGGCAGACACAACCTGTTTAACCGCCTCATTGTTGCCTAGCTCCATGCGTCTGTTAAGGGTAATGCCGTGAGCCTCAAACACGCGTTCCATTGCGCCTCGGGTACCCGAACCCGGCTCACGCAGCACAAACGATTCAGACGCCAACTGGGTCAAGGGAATTTTCGTGCTGCCAGCCAACGGATGGGTGGGCGAGGCAACCACAACCAGAGGATTCTCGAGAAACGGTTGTGCAATCACATCGAGGCCATCGGGTGGGCGACCCATGATGACCAAATCGCACTCATTCGCGTTGAGCTGATGGATCAGCGTGGCCCGATTGGTCACATCCAGGCTGATGGCGCTGCCCGGATTCTGTTGGCCAAACCCAGCAAGCATTCGGGCGCTGAACTCATTGGCTGTCGTTGCGACGGACACGCGAAGACTGCCTGCCGTCACCCCTTTCAGGGCGTTGAGCACTTCTTCCAATTCCCGAAGCTGATCGGTTATGCGTCGACTGTAGCCGTACAGTTCGCGCCCGGCTTCGGTGAGGAAGACTTTACGCCCAAGCTGCTCGAACAGAGGCAGTTCAACGTGCGATTCCAGTTGCCTGATTTGCATCGACACGGCGGGCTGACTGAGGTGTAAAGCCTCGGCCGCGCGAGTGAAGCTTAAGTTGTCGGCAACAGCCTGAAAGATGACGAGTTGCCTAAGCGTGAAATGCATCGCAATACAATAAGCTTTACCTTATTAAACTCATAATCACAATCTAATTGTGATTATGCAACACTCCGATAGACTCCAGACGTGGATTGAGGCTGGACCGGCATTTGCGCTCATCGTCCGACCTCAAACCACCTACGGGATCTTCAGTCCGCCCCCCCCAGGACGAATGCAGGCTGTGGGTCCCAATCACACTTGGCTCTGTCCGCATCCCCACCGGCTTCGGTGGGGACTTTTTTCGAGCGGCATGCCGTACCGTATTCCATCAGGACTGCTTGCGGGGCTCCAGTTGCAATGACGCGGAGTTGATGCAATAGCGCAATCCGGTTGGCTGCGGGCCATCCGGAAACACATGGCCTAAATGAGCGCCGCAGCGACTGCAGTGCACCTCCGTTCGCACCATACCGTGAGTGCGATCCTGATTCGTTCCAACCTGCGCCTTGTCCACAGGCTGCCAAAAACTTGGCCAGCCGGAACCCGAATCGTACTTCGCATCGGAGTCGAACAACGCTTCAGCGCAGCATACACAGTGGTATACGCCTGGGTCTTTAGTATCCCAATACTTACCGCTGAACGCAGGCTCCGTCCCCTGTTGACGACATACGCGATACTGCTCCGGGGTCAGCGTGTTGCGTTCATCCGAACCGGCCTTGTCATCGATATCTTCCATTGCATCCTCCTTCGTTCGTTCTCCAAGCAAGCGCAGCGCCCGAGTCTTATACTATGGGCCAACCTGTAAATCATTCTTATCGCGGCGGGCGAACCGGTAACCGGGCGGCCGTCAAACGATCGGAGCTGCGCCGCCTTGAACGCCGACACCGACGTCCTTTTCCAATCACAGTTAGACAGTCTGCCACTGATTCATCGGGGCAAAGTACGCGACATCTATGACGTTGACGATAAGCACCTTTTGATTGTGACCACGGATCGCCTGTCTGCGTTCGACGTGGTGCTTCCCAATGGTATCCCCGGCAAGGGGGCAGTGTTGACGCGCCTGTCGCGATTCTGGTTTGCCCGCACCCGCGGCATTGTTCCCAACCACTTAGACCTGGCCGAGCGAACACTGGAAGACGTCTTGCCCGACAGCGGGGAGCGGCTTCCGTTGCAAGATCGTGCGATGGTGGTTAGAAAACTCAAGGCCCTCCCTCTGGAAGCCATCGCACGGGGCTATATCATCGGCTCCGGCTGGAAAGAGTATCAGCGCCTGGGCAGCATCTGCGGTGTCCAACTCCCTGTGGGCCTGGCTCTGGCGGATCGGTTGAACCAGCCGATCTACACCCCATCGAGCAAGGCTGGCGCGGGCGAACACGATGAGAACATTTCGTTCGAGACCACCTGTGAGCTGGTCGGCAGCGGGCTGGCCCACCAAATTCGCGACGTTGCCCTGCGGCTGTATCGCGATGCACAGGCGTTTGCGGCAAAGCGAGGCATCATCATCGCCGACACCAAGTTCGAGTTCGGTGTCGATGAAACCGGACGCCTGATACTCATCGACGAGGCATTGACACCGGATTCATCCCGTTTCTGGCCAGCGGAATCGTGGCACCCAGGTGAAAACCCGCCGAGCTTCGACAAACAATTCGTGCGGGACTATCTGGAAACCCTGGACTGGGACAAGACCGACCCTGCCCCGGAGCTGCCGGCAGATATCCTCCAGCGAACCGCAGCCAAGTATCAAGAGGCCTACACCCGTCTCACCGATCACACACCCGGCTGAGTGCTGGTGGTGCCGGTTGCGCCGGCAAGCGCCAGCGCAGCAGCGCTTGGTCAATCCGCACGCCATCGGCACACGCACGAAATTGGTGCGGCCGGTGAGGTTCCGCACGACTACACTTAGCGATTGAAACCAATCGAAACTGCGCCGGGGGAAGTCATGACATCGCGTGAGGAAAGGAAAAAATCTGAGGCGATCAACACCGTAGCTGGGCTGCTGCGGGAACGTCTCCCCAAACCGGAAGGGGAACGCGCGGCGGACTTCGCTCGACTCTACTACGGCGGCGTGGGACCCGAAGATCTGCTTCCTTCCGCGGTCGAAGACCTCTACGGCGCGGCGCTCAGCCACTGGAATCTCTGTCACCGGCGGCGCACTGGTGCACGCCTGATCCGAGTATACAACCCGGCATACGAGGAGAACGGCTGGCAATCGACCCACACGGTTATTGAGATCGTCAGCGAGGACATGCCGTTCCTGGTCGATTCGGTGAACATGGTGATGAACCGACACGGTTTGACCGTGCATCTGATCATTCACCCTGTGATCGGCGTTCGGCGCAATCGCCGCGGCGAGATCAGCGAAATACACCCACCCGATGCCATGGACGAAGGCGGCGGCATGGAAGCGATCATGCGCTTCGAGGTGGACCGGCAAACGGAGATCGAGGCCCTGGACGCGCTGAGCGCCGAGTTGGAGAAAGTACTCAGCGAAGTCCAGGCCACGGTGAAGGATTGGCAGGCAATGCGTGGCCGACTGATGGACATCATTCAGTCGCTGCAAACAGAGCCACCCCCATTGGAAGAGGACATCCTGTCGGAGGGTGTCGAGTTCCTGCGCTGGGTGGCGAACGACCATTTCACCTTCCTGGGATGTCGTACCTACGACCTGGTGACGGAACAGGGTGAGGATTTGTTGCGTTTGGTCTCGGGATCGGGCCTTGGCATCCTGCGGGACGATGGAGAGGAGCATGTCTCCGAGAGCTTCGCCCACATCGCGCCCCATTTGCGGCTGCTGGCAAGGGAGAAGACCCTGCTGGTGATCACCAAGTCCACCGCCCGGTCCACCGTCCACCGACCGGCGCATATGGACTACGTTGGGGTTAAGCGCTTCGACCAGAACGGCAACGTGTTGGGCGAGTGGCGCTTTCTGGGGCTTTATTCGTCCCTGGCCTACAGCACCCGACCCGAAGAGATCCCCCTGCTGCGACAGAAGGTTGCCCACGTACTCAAACGATCCAACTTCTCGCTTAGCAGCCATGCCGGCAAGGCGATGCAGAACATTCTCGATCACTTTCCGCGTGACGAGATGTTTCAAGCCACCGCCGACGAACTGTTCGAAATCGGCACTGGGATTTTGCAAGTTCAGGAACGGCACCGCCTGCGTCTGTTCTTGCGCAAGGACCTGTTCGGACGATTCGTGACAGCGTTGATCTATGTGCCACGGGATCGCTATGACACCGGGCTGCGACTGAAGCTGCAGAGCATCCTGATGGATGCGTTTGAGGGCATCGGCTCGGAGTTCAATGTCCAGTTCACCGAGTCGGTGCTGGCCCGGGTGCATTTCATTATCAGGACTCAACGCGACAGTACCATCGACTACGACGAAGCAGATCTGGAAGCGCGCATGTCGGCGGCCATGCAATCGTGGGAGGACAAGCTGCATGCGGCGCTGCTGGACACCCATGGCGAGGCCAAAGGCAACCGTTTGAGCAACCGTTACGCGCATGCATTTCCGGTCGCATACCGACACGATTTCACCGAACGCACGGCAGCGGTTGACATTGAACGCCTGGAAGCGCTCAGCGACGGTGAGGAACTGCTCACCCACCTTTACCGGCCCTTGGAGGGACCGGACAACCTGCTCCGCTTCAAGGTCTACGGCCGTCGGACCCAAATGGCCCTTTCCGACGTTCTGCCAATGCTGGAACGCATGGGTCTGCGAGTGCTCGAGGCCAGACCGTATGAGGTGACCCCCACATCCGGCGACACATTCTGGATACTGGATTTCGACATGACGGCGGCACAAGGCAGCGAAGTGGATGTGCTGCAGGTCAAGGATGTGTTTCAGGAGGCCTTTGTCCGCGTTTGTCGCAACCATCTGGAAAATGACGGCTTCAACCGCCTGGTCCTGTCCGCTGGGCTGGGATGGCGAGACGTAGTGGTGATCCGGGCCATCAGCAAGTATCTGCTACAGACCCAGGCACCCTTTAGTCAGGCCTATATGGAGAGCACCCTGGCGAACAATGGGGCGATCGCCCGCCTGTTGGTGGACTTATTCCATGCCCGCTTTGACCCACAGCGTCAAACCACAGCCAAAGAAGCCACGGAACAGTTACGCGAGCGCGTGGTGACAGCGCTCGACAACGTGGTCAATCTGGACCAGGACCGCATATTGCGAAGATTCTTGGCAGTCATCCTCGCCACGCTGCGCTGCAATTTTTTCCAGCAGGATCCCGATCAGCAATCAAAACCCTATCTGGTGTTCAAACTCGATCCGCAACAAGTGCCGGAGTTGCCGGAACCCCGACCCATGTTCGAGATCTTCGTTTACTCGCCTCGGGTGGAGGGCGTCCACCTGCGGGGTGGGCGAGTGGCACGGGGCGGCTTGCGCTGGTCGGACCGACGTGAAGACTTTCGCATCGAGGTGCTGGGTCTGATGAAGGCTCAGATGGTCAAGAACTCAGTCATCGTGCCGGTGGGGGCCAAGGGCGGGTTCGTCTGCAAACAGCTTCCGGACAGCGACAACCGCGACGATGTTCAGGCCGAGGTCGTCGAATGCTACAAGACCTTTATACGCGGGCTGCTGGATGTCACCGACAACCTGGTGGCCGGTGAGGCGATCCCACCCCCGCACCTGGTCAGATACGATGCGGATGACCCTTACCTGGTGGTTGCTGCCGACAAGGGCACGGCAACTTTCTCCGACATCGCCAATGGGGTAGCCAAGGATTACGGCTTTTGGCTTGGTGACGCATTCGCCTCGGGCGGATCGGTGGGATACGACCACAAGCAAATGGGGATTACGGCGCGGGGTGCCTGGGAGTCGGTCAAGCGGTTGTTCCGCGAACAGGGTGTCGATACACAAAGCACCCCGTTTACGGTGGTGGGTGTTGGCGACATGTCGGGCGATGTGTTCGGTAACGGCATGCTGTTATCCGATCAGATTTGCCTGGTCGCGGCCTTCAACCACATGCACATTTTCCTGGACCCAAAGCCCGATCCGGCCGCCAGTTTCAAGGAACGCAAACGTTTGTTCGCAAAGGCCCGCTCAAGCTGGACGGATTACAACAAGAAACTCATTTCCGAGGGCGGCGGCATATTCGCACGCACCGCCAAGTCCATCACCCTCAGCCCGCAGGTCCAGCAAGCGCTTGGGGTGGATGCGGAACGCATGACACCCAACGAGCTGATGCGCTGCATTCTCAAAGCGCCGGTGGACCTGCTTTGGAATGGTGGGATCGGCACCTATGTCAAGGCCGCATCGGAGTCCAATCAAGACGTCGGCGACCGCGCCAACGACGCAGTGCGGGTAAACGGACGCGACCTGCGCTGCAAGGTGATCGGCGAAGGGGGAAATCTCGGTCTGACCCAGCTGGGTCGGGTCGAATTTGACCTTGTGGCCCATGGGCTGATCAACACGGACGCAATTGACAACAGCGCCGGCGTCGACTGTTCCGATCACGAGGTCAACATCAAGATCCTGCTGGACCAGGTGGTGCGGGATGGAGATATCACGCTCAAACAGCGAAACGGCCTGTTGGCGGAGATGACCGACTCGGTCGCTCAGCTGGTACTGCGTCACAACTATCTGCAAAGCCAAGCGCTGAGTATTTCAGCTGCCGCCCGCGTGGAATTGATTGGCGATCAAACTCGGCTTATTCGTGCGCTGGAGCAAAGCGGTCGGCTGAAACGCGCCATTGAGTTTCTCCCGGACGACGAGACGCTTGCCGAACGCGAAAGCAACGGCAGTGGACTGTCACGCCCGGAAACGGCAGTGCTGCTGGCCTACAGCAAGATAAAGTTGTACGACGATCTCCTCGCCTCGGACATCTCGGAGGACACCTATCTGGCGGGTGAGCTTCAGGACTATTTCCCTGAGCCGTTGCAGCAACGGTATGCGTTGCGCATGGAAAATCACCCACTGCGACGCGAAATCGTTGTCACCCGGATCGCCAACAGCCTGGTGAACCGAATGGGCAGCACATTCTGCCAGCGCATACAGGATGTGACCGGACACGCTCCGGCCGACATCGCTCGGGCCTACACCGTGGCACGCGAAGTCTACTCGCTACGGACCATGTGGCAGCAAATCGAAGCACTCGACAACCAGATTCCCGCGTCTGAGCAACTGGAGATGCTGAGCAACACGATTCGCCTGGTGGATCGTTGCACGCTATGGCTGTTGCGCAATCGTCGCCAGCCGATGGACATCGCCGCGGTGGTGGCTGAACTGGGATCCAATGTCGCCCAGGTCTGTTCGGGCATTGGACGATTCCTGCGTGGAGATACCCGAACTGCGTTCAAACGGCGGCTTCGACACTACAGCAATCTCGGCGCACCGGAGTCCTTGGCGGCGAACATGGCCGGTATGGACGCGCTGTACTCGGCGCTGGACATCACCGATGTGGCTGTTCGTGGCGAGCTGGACGTGAATGAGGTGGCAGGTGCCTATTTTGCATTGGGCATCGCCCTGGACCTGCCTTGGGTGCTCATGGCAATACGCGCCCTGCCCCGCCACACCCAATGGCAAAATCAGGCACGCTCCGCGCTGCGCGACGATCTGTTCACCGAGATGCGCCATCTTACGGGACATCTGATCCGTACCACACCGGATATCCGCAAGAGCGATCAGCGCGTGAATGCGTGGCTATCGAACAATGCCGCCGCGGTTGAACGCTGCAAGCGGGTGTTTGCTGAGATTCAGTCGTCACCAAACCCGGATCTGGCGATGCTGTCGGTGGCGGTTCGGGCAGTGCGCAGCCTGGTTACGGAGGATGTCAGTCCCTCTGCCGAGTGACTCCCTCAGCTTCGGGCGTAGCTGAATCCGACCCGGAGACAGGGCATTGCAGCCACCCACCTTTGGGAAACTGCCCCGTGTCCGGGTCGCCGAATGATGCGTCCGATTTCGGAAAATTCGCACGCGGCTACTTTGGCTTTGGTGTAAGAATATCGTCATCGTAAAGACTTGGTCAGGCCATTCGGCGCCCTCGAGTCAGAGCGATGACACACATGGCCGACCGCGGCTGGATACCGACACGCAGAGGAATGACTGAATGTCCATCAGCAATGCCCTAGTCGTTGACGACTCCCGTCTGGCTCGGCTGACATTGACCAAGTTGCTTGAGAAACGGCAAATCGACGTCGAGAAGGTGTCGTCGGCGCAGGAGGCGTTCGAGACGCTGAAGTCGCTTCGACCGGACATCATATTGATGGACGTAACGATGCCGGACATCGATGGTCTCGAAGCTACACGGATGATTACCAACAATCCGGAAACGTCGTCCATCCCGATTGTAATGTGCACCGCGGAGGATTCTGACGAAGCTCGAGCCAAAGCCGAAGCATGCGGGGCAACAGCATTTCTAACCAAACCCGCGGGCGATGAAAATCTGGATCGCGTTCTGGCCGAGATCGGGCAACGACTCAGCGCCGCTCGTACGCTTGAACCCGCGCCACAGATTACGCCTGAACAAACACCCGAGCCAGAATCGGCCGTTGCTGAGGCGAACGAAGCCGCAACTGCAGAATTCGGCGATGCGGCCAGAGCAGCCTTAGAGGCATTGGTGGAGGAACGGCTTACCACCCTGGCTGGAAATGCGGCACGCACTGCATTCGATTCACACCGCGCCGATCTGGAGGCGGCAGTGGTTCAGGCAGCTGATTCCAGCGCCCGTTCCGTAGCCGAACAGGCCGTGCGCAAAGCAGTTGAAGAGGTGGCGGTCGACATCGCACGCCAGGCCGCCGAAGACGCAGTCAAGGCTGTCGCGACCGAAGTCGCCCAAGCTGAAACCAAGAATATGGGCTCGACCTTATCGGACGCATTGCGGGCCGAAGTCAAATCCGACATGCAGTCGTTGCTCAGCGGCGATGCGTTCACCCAACGCATTCAAAACATCGCGGGAGAGACCGCTGAGCGCAGCGCGGCAGACATTGCCGAGCGCACCGCGCGCGAGGCCGCCCGGGAAACTGCAGCCGAGTTGGCGCGCAGCGAAGCCAGGGAGGCAGCTCGTGCCGCGGCCGAAGAACAGATTCGCAGCGCCGGTCTGGAGGATGCCGTAGCAGCAGCATCCAAGGCCGTGACCACCGCTCGGCTGGCAGTCGTCATCGCCGGGGCCGCAATCGCGGTATCCGTGGCGCTGAGCCTGCTGCTGTAGAACCATTTCGACCGCGATCCGATCAGCCGCTCCAAAGTCTGGATAATATGGAACGGGCGGCTGATTGCTCACCCGGCGTCAGCCACAGATCGCAACATCGTGTAGAGCTGGTCCTTTAACAGAAGTCGAGTTTTTTTCAGATCCTCCGTGTATGCGTCCGAAGGTGTTTCGATCTCCTGCTCGATGCGAATCACCTCTCGGTTTACCTCGTGGTAACGCTCAAACAACTCAGCGAAATGGTGATCGCTGAGCTTCAGCGCGTGAATTTGATCCCGAAACTCGGGGAACTCGTGCACAAGATCGTGCGATTCACCAAGCATGATGCTCCTCATAGACTGGTGCGGCCATCCCGCACCACGTCATCATGATCAGGACCGCTTCGTCGATCAACTCCTGAGTTACCTCACGGAAACCCTGATCTGTTGGCGCGGTTCGCGTTTCAGTCCACAAGAACGCAGATGCCGGGTTCCAGGTCATTGAGCGCACGCCGCTGCATTGCGCCTCGCGCCTTGCTCAGTGAGCGCAAAGACACCCCCACGAGCGTAGCAATAGATCAAGGCTTCCCTAAAACGCTGCCAATAGATTCGGCACATGTCGTCTCTCCCGGGCAGACCGGCTCACCCACCGCCGCCGTCCATTTTGTCGCTGGAGGTCGGTCATTGACTTAAGCTCGAATCTGGATATTATTACAAATCACAATGATTCTCATCCGCATATCTATACGACGGAGCCTTGAATGATTCAGCCACTCGCCCGCGCGGCTATCATCAGTCTGACCGCGCTGACCTGTACCGCCCAGGCAAGTGAAGAGGTCAATGTCTACAGTTACCGTCAACCCTTTTTGGTCGAACCGATTTTTAAGGCCTTTACGGATCAAACGGGCATTGAAGTCAATGTAGTTTTCGCAAAGAAGGGACTGATCGAGCGCCTCAAGCTTGAAGATAGAAACAGTCCCGCTGATTTGATGCTGACCACGGACATCGGCAGCCTGAATGATCTTGTGGAAGCAGACCTCGTGCAGGCGGCGGCATCCGACATGCTCAAGGCCAACGTTCCGGCAGCCTATCGCGACCCGGACGATCGCTGGTTTGGCTTAACCGTCAGAGCCCGCATCGCAGTGGTGTCAAAGGAACGGGTTGCCGACGGCGCGCTCCAGCGATACGAAGATCTGGCAGATCCGAAATGGCAGGGGCGTCTATGCAGCAGAAGCGGCAAACACGTCTACAATGTGGCCTTGGTTTCGTCCCTGATCGCCGCCGACGGCGCAACGTCCACCCGCGCATGGCTGGACGGGGTCAAGGCCAATCTCGCACGCAAACCCCAAGGAAACGACCGCGCCCAAGTCAAAGCCATCAGCGAGGGGGCCTGCGACGTGGCATTGATCAACAATTATTACATGGGCAATATGTTGGCTGACCCGGAGCAAGTTGCCTGGGCCGAATCGGTGAGGATCGTCTTCCCGAATCAGGAGGATCGGGGCACACACGTGAACCTGAGTGGTGTGGCGCTGACTAAGCATGCCCCCAATCGCGAGAACGCCATTCGGCTGATGGAGTTTCTGAGCGACGACCAGGCGCAGGCGATTTACGCAGAGGCCAACTACGAGTACCCGGTCAAACCCGGCGTACCGTGGTCTCCGCTACTCCAGTCGTGGGGCACATTCAAAACGGATCCAGTGTCCCTTGCCGAAATCGCTGCCCTGCGCGTGGATGCCATAAAACTGATTGACGAGGCCGGATTCGACGGTTAGCAGTGTGTTGAAAAAATCTCAGTCGAGTGCGAGGCAAGACGAAAACGACGGAGAAAGCGCGGTTTACATCCAGTAGATGAGCACTTTGAGGGCGTTTCCAACGCCATATCGTGCCGAATAAGGCTTTTTCAACAGTCTGCCAGTTCATGGGATTCGGTGGCATCGCTGGATAGATTCGAAGTCCCAGGATTGTTCAGATGATTGGCTTATGGGGCAAACAGCCGGCTAAGACTCAGTGACACATTCCGCAACACGTGGCCAGAAGTCGAGGCGGCAGCCGTACCCCGCATCTCTGTGAGCAGCACAATCACTAGAACAGCGCCCGTTTCCAACCCCGGTGCTCATGGCAGCCTGCTGAATCGCAGGGGCGTACTTTGGACCGGTGGCGCGCTTGTGGTTGCCGCGCTGGTGACCCTTCCGGTGAGTGCTGTCATCCTGTTATCGCTGTTCCCAGAGGAAAACATTTGGGGTCACCTCGCCCACACGGTTCTGCCTGGGTATGTTTGGCGAACACTGATGCTGCTGACCCTGGTCGCCGGTGGCACGCTCGCAATCGGTGTTGGTACGGCCTGGCTTGTGACCATGTGTCGATTCCCCGGGCGACGCTGGTTCGAATGGGCCCTGTTGTTACCCTTCGCGGTGCCCGCTTACGTCATTGCCTACACCTACACCGACCTGCTGGAGTACGCGGGCCCCGTCCAGGCGATGCTGCGCGAAAGCTTCGGCTGGGCCAGCGCCTCGGATTACTGGTTTCCGGAAATCAGATCCTTGCCCGGAGCCGCCGCCATGATGGCGCTGGTCATGTACCCGTACGTTTATCTGATGGCGCGGGCGGCATTTCTCGAGCAATCCGTTTCAACCCTCGACGCCGCCCGCATTCTGGGTTGTTCACCGTGGCGCAGCTTTGCGTTGGTGTCCCTGCCCATGGCCAGACCGTCCATCGCGGTCGGGCTTGCGCTGGTGTCCATGGAGACGCTAAACGATTTCGGCACCGTGGACTATTTTGCGGTGCGTACCCTCACCGCCGGCATTTATGATGTCTGGTTGGGTATGGGCAATCTGGGCGGTGCCGCCCAGATTGCCAGCGTTATGCTGACCTTTGTTGTGCTACTGGTCACGCTGGAGCGGTTCGGCCGCCGTCGTCAGAAGCACTTCCAAGCCAGCCGGCGGCTGCAACGGCTGCCCGGTTATCGGTTGCGCGGATGGCGGGCAGCCACCGCATTTTTCGCCTGCCTGGTGCCAACGGTCGCGGGCTTTGCTGTACCGGCGGCCATCCTGTCGTCCTATGCGGCACAACGTTTCGACAGCAGCTGGACGGTGGATTTCAAGAGCTACGTATGGAATAGCCTGTCGCTGGCTTCGATAGCGGCGGTGGTTGCCCTTACGATCGGCCTATTCCTCGCCTACTCTCGGCGCCTGAGCGGGGGGCGCTTGCTCAACATCGCGGTGAAGGCTTCCGGTCTGGGGTATGCGATGCCCGGCGCCGTGCTGGCCATCGGCGTGATCATCCCATTCGCATGGGTAGACAATACGGTGGATACGTTCTTCCGGACGTATCTGGGTGTCTCCACCGGACTGCTGCTCAGCGGCACCGTTTTCGCTCTGCTGTTTGCGTATGTGGTGCGTTTTCTGACCGTAGCGGTGGGCAGTGTGGAAACCAGCCTGGAGCGGGTGACGCCGAGCATGGACATGGCCGCGCGGTCACTGGGCCACGGCCCCGCAAGCACCCTGATCAAGGTTCATCTTCCGCTTATCCGGGGTGGCATGCTGACCGCAGTGCTGGTGGTGTTCGTGGACTGCATGAAGGAGCTGCCCGCCACGCTAATCCTGCGGCCGTTCAACTTCGATACCTTGGCCACCTATGTCTACCAGTTCGCATCTGACGAACTGCTGAAGGAATGCGCCCTGGGTGCCCTGATGATCGTGGCGGCCGGCCTGCTCCCCGTTCTGTTGTTGAGTCGGACTATTTCGCGCTCAAGATCCGCCACGGACACTGTCTGACACAGGAACGATTAGGCCGGTTCCGCGGGCGGCGCTACCCGCCCGAGTCCGCCGCCATCCAAGTTTCCGTGCAACAAAGTCCACCAACTGTCAGACGGGTTGCTCGACCATCGACCCGTTCGCAATCGGCAAGAATCCGTGCGGAAGCGTAGACTGCGCCCGGTCGGAGCCCACTTGGAGAATTGCCCATCGTGACCCAATACCCAAACCTGCTCGCCCCTTTGAATCTGGGTTTTACCCTGCTGCCGAACCGGGTGCTCATGGGTTCCATGCATACCGGACTGGAAGACCGGGCACGGGACTACGACAAACTCGCAGCCTTTTTTGCGGAGCGGGCAGAGGGTGGCGTCGGACTGATGGTTACGGGCGGCATCGCACCCAACGTTTCCGGCTGGCTGGCGCCGTTTGCAGGCAAGCTCAATCGACCCTGGGAGGTGGCGCGTCACCGGCGGGTCACCAGGGCGGTGCATGAGGCGGGTGGCAAAATCTGCATGCAAATCCTGCATGCAGGTCGCTATGGCTATCATCCCTTGGCCGTGGCGCCGTCATCCGGAAAATCACCCATTTCGCCATTCCGGGCTCGCGGGCTCAGCGCAACGGGTGTCGAGCGGCAGATCACGGCATTCGTGCGCTGCGCACAACTGGCCAGGGATGCCGGCTACGACGGCATCGAAATCATGGGCTCGGAAGGTTACCTGATCAACCAGTTCGTCGCCCAGCGAACCAATCATCGTCGCGATGAATGGGGCGGGGACCTGGACAATCGCCTCCGTTTCCCGGTCGAGATCGTGCGCCGCACCCGAGCTGCCCTGGGTAAGGACTTTATCCTGATCTATCGACTCTCGATGCTGGATCTGGTGGAAGGCGGCTCGGAATGGCAGGAGGTGGTGACCTTGGCCAAAGCCGTGGAGGCGGCCGGCGCCACTTTGCTCAACACGGGAATAGGATGGCATGAGGCCCGTATTCCCACGATCGCAACTATGGTGCCGCGGGGTGCCTTCACCTGGGTTACTGGACGCATGCGCGAGCATGTCGATATTCCGCTGATCGCCACCAACCGAATCAACACGCCCGATGCAGCCGAGTCCGTTCTGGCCCGGGGCGACGCGGACATGGTGTCGATGGCACGACCGTTTCTCGCGGACGGGCACTTTGTACGTAAAGCTACCCAAGGACGGGCAGACGAAATCAACACCTGCATCGCGTGCAATCAGGCCTGTCTCGACCAGATATTTGCCAAGCAGCGTGCCAGTTGTCTGGTCAACCCCCGTGCGTGCCATGAAACCGAGCTCAACTGGGGTCCAGCGCATCAGGCAAAACGCATTGCGGTGGTGGGTGCCGGCCCGGCGGGCTTGGCGTGCGCCACCACACTGTCACAGCGCGGACACCGGGTCACCCTGTTTGAGGCGGCTGAAAGCATCGGCGGCCAGTTCAATATGGCCAAACGTATTCCGGGCAAGGAAGAGTTTGCAGAGACCTTACGCTACTTCGGCCGACAGCTCGAGCTCTCGGGGGTCACCTTGCAGCTCGGCGCTGAAGTCATCGCCGACCAGCTGGTGGGAGACTTCGAGGAAGTGGTGCTGGCGACAGGCGTGCGCCCGAGGATCCCGGATTTGGCGGGCCTGGAGCACCCCAAGGTCTGTTCCTATATCGACGTTTTGCTTCACCAAAGGGTGGTGGGGGACAAGGTCGCCATCGTCGGCGCAGGCGGAATCGGTTTCGACGTGGCCGACTATCTCAGCGCGCCTCAACCCCAGGCCGGTCAGGACATCTCCACGTTCCTGGATGAGTGGGGCATCGACCGCGACTACCGCAGCCAGGGCGGCCTGCGGCAGGAACCTGTCGCAGCCAATGGCAACGGCCGCCAGATTTGGTTGCTTCAACGCAAAGACGAGCGACTGGGCAAACGCCTGGGCAAAACCACGGGATGGGTTCACCGACTCGAACTGCGCCGGCGCGGCGTGAAGATGATACCGGGCGTGACGTATCGAGGCGTGGACGACCAGGGTTTGCACATCGAAGTAGACGGTGCGATTGAGCTGTTGCCGGTGGACAAGGTCGTGCTTTGCGCGGGCCAGGTGCCGAATCGGGACTTGGCGGCTCCACTGCGGGAAAGCGGTCTGCGCGTGCACACCATAGGCGGAGCCGACCATGCCGGGGAACTGGATGCGAAGCGCGCAATCGACCAGGGCACCCGCCTTGGAGCCACACTTTAATCGACTCTACGCCGTTTTATAGGGTGCCTCTGGATTATTCTGCAGGAAACAGTTTGGAGACAGAAATGCGCAGATTGAAGGCGGAGGTCGCGGGTAATCGTTGTCCTATTGCGAAGATCTGCATCAATGCAGCTGTGCATTTGAGTCCCGAGATGCACGTTCACAGATAGATCAGAGGTGCCTGAAAGACATGCCAACCGGAATAAACTGGGCAGATGGCATCCAACCTGCATCGGAGCGTCCATAACAAGAACAAAAATCCGGTGAAGCCATGACTGCTTTCGTACTTCGTTGTCTGATTCCTCTTACCCTTTACTGCCTGAGCGGTGCAGCCGGTGCAGCCGGTGCAGCCGGTGCAGCCAGCGTATATAAGTGGGTTGGGCCGGAAGGCATCACACACTATGCCAATTCCCATCCCAGCGACGGCAGCGTGCAGGTCTTAGAGCCCGAACGTGGGACCTTGATCGAAGCGTTGACGGGACTGAGTTCACCGCAGGCGATTGCCCGCAGCTGCCCGACTCGGCTCTGTGTGAAAGTGTCGCAAGTGGACCCTTACTGCCGCACTCTGCAGTGTCGAATAGCCCACGGCATCGAAGATGACTGCTTCAGCCCGACCTGTCAGCGCAAGCGCCAAAAGATCGAAACCTGGCTTTCGCAGCAATCCCGCCCTCTCGCGGAGTAGGCCCGACACAGCGAACCGAACCGATATAGGGTGTTGCCTGTCCAATAACTTGGCGCAATGGGGGGCGACCATCACCAAACCGAATCCTTCGTTGGCATGTTCACACTTTACGCTGTTAGCATAACCATCAGGATCAAGGCATATGGTTCCGGCCAAACACGACACCCACAACGGGCGACGGACCATGGATAGGCCCCGGCGCCTGCGCCGATGGCTGGTCTTCGTCTGGATCGCCGCATTTCTGATACCGACGGTCGCAGCCACAGCCCAACGTCTTCTGCTCAACGACGAAACACCCTGGTGGGCGGCCAATAAAAGCGCCACCGGACTTGCCCCCGACCCGGCCACAACGCCGGAGGCGGTGCTGCAGGTCTATGCCGCCCGCGCCTGGGGTTGGCGCGGCGCTCTGGGCGTGCATACATGGATTGCTGCCAAACGCAGCAAAGCCAAATCATATCAACGCCTCGAGGTGATTGGATGGGGCGTTCGCCGCGGTGGGTCTGCCGTACGCATTACCACCGGTGCGCCGGATGCGCTTTGGTATGGGCAAAGGCCCGAACTTCTCGCGGAACTGCGGGGATCCGGCGTGGACGCCCTGATTGATCGGACCCTGACACTGGCCCGCAGCTATCCGTACCCGGGCCAGTACCGGGTATGGCCTGGACCCAACAGCAATACTTTCATCGCCCACCTGGCGCGCGGCCTTCCGGAGCTGGCGCTGGATCTCCCCACCACCGCGATTGGCAAGGACTTTTTGCCCAATGGGCGCTGGCTCGCGAATGCTCCGAGCGGGACCGGATTCCAACTGTCGCTTTGGGGGCTCGCCGGTATCACCGTAGCACTGGAGGAAGGTCTGGAAATCAACCTGCTTGGGCTGGGTGCAGGGTTAGATCTCTCCCCTCCCGCTTTAAGGGTTCCGGGCCTGGGTCGGATCGGTTCCAGCAACACTCCGCGGTCAGACCCGAGCGTGGCTGCTACACTGAAACCTTGACATCACAAACAACACGCGGTCCGGCAACGGCTTGCCCGCCGTCTGTCGCCGTTCGCCCCTGTACCCGGTTCAGGACGAGCCGTGATGACAGGGGCTGTGATGACAATGGAGCTGAGGTGATCCATGGTCGGCATGAAAACGGGAACAATCGATCGCAGACGCCATCGACGTTGGCCGCTGCTCCTGTACTTGCGGGTGTACGATCTGGACGGCGATGCCCTGCTGGGGCACCTGGTGGATCTGCACACCGAGGGCTTGATGCTGGTGAGCTCCGATCCCATACCTCTGGGCCGCGAGTTTCGGCTAAGACTCGAGATGCCGGCGGAGGTGTCGGCCCGCGAACCGATCCGAGTGCATGCCCGCAGCGTTCGTCGCAATCGCGATGTGAACCCCGACCTGTTCGACACAGGGTTTCGCATGCCGGCACTAAGCCCGCCGCAGACAGCCCGCATCAAGACGCTGATCAAGGACCTGCGTGTGGATCAGAGCCTGATTTGAGGTTCAGCTGGAAAGCAGCACCAGTTCGTAGACAACCAGCATGCCATAGACCGGGACAAGCGCCGTCACTACGTGTCGCACCTTGAACCAGCGGAACACCTTAAACTCCGCGTGCGCGACCAGGAAAACGAGCCCAAGACCGGAAACAGCCATCTTGACCCAGGCGAACAGTTGCACATCGCGCTCGATCAACTGTGCCATGAACCAGTTCAGTTCAGATCCACCCCGGCCCAGAATATTGAGCGTCAGCACAGCGTCAGTGAAGCACAGCAGCAGAGTGGCGACAACGACGTACAGAAGGAAAGGGTCGTGCCAATCGGGATAATGATTGTGCCGATCGGTGTCGCGCCGCGCTCCCCTGCGCCGACGCTTGATTCCGCCCACCAATAGTGAGCCGATGGGCCGACTCCGCCGATCGGCAGCACGGCGACAGGCGCTTTGGCGATTGGCTTCGGGTTCTTCGGAGGCGTGGGACATCTGGTCACCTCAATATTATTTTTATATGGACCATACTTCTCAGCCCTGCTCGATAGCGCCCGCGAAACGCCAACTTTACTCAGGCGAATCAGGGCTGCAAACGAACTCGGCCTGGCTGGACCTTGAAACATTTCACGGTGACATGTCAACACCCGCCAATCCGCCACCGTCACCAACAGGGCTGAATTCGCCCGGCCCAGCCGAATGGTTTAGAGTCCTGCAGTCATACTGGACATGAGCTTAGTTTCGTGACGCCCTCAGACGCCATACCTGACCTTGCCAACCTCATGACAGCCGCCCAGCCCGCGGCGGCTCTCATCGAAGGACGGCGCACTATCCACGATTTTTTGCCACAAGCAGTGCCCCAGGAGCTGCTGTCGCGAGCCATTGAAGTGGCGCGTTGGGCGCCCAACCACTACTTGTCCGAACCCTGGCATTTCTATGTCGTCGGACCAAAGACAGCCTGTGCTATCGCAGATCTCAACGCAGATCTGGTCACAGCCGACCGGGGCGCCGCGGCTGGCGCCAGCAAGCGGGCGCGTTGGCGGG
>Ga0316187_10001697_pt1 | contig 19189 bp, 16 predicted proteins | sample CroRivburrow1_MG_FD_204927 | JGI IMG/M metagenome (GOLD analysis project Ga0316187, IMG submission 204927) | Coastal sediment microbial communities from Maine, United States - Cross River worm burrow 1 | ecosystem: Environmental > Aquatic > Marine > Coastal > Sediment | place: USA: Maine...
GTCGGTGACAGTCATGAATCAGGACGTAGCGAATCGTCCGTTCACGCATTACGGCATGTTTGACGATGCGTTCTCGTTCGCACCTTGCGCAGCCGTGACTGCTGGTGGCCTCGACAACAGCACTTGTTTCGACGTTTACGGCTACCAGAACCCACATGACCCGGATGACTTTACACACGATTTCGACCCGGGTCGGATGGGCGAGTACCGCACCGACTCCGACGTAGTCAATACCACACTGCAACTCGACTACGATTTCGCAAATGAAATGACATTGACGTCTATCACTGGCCTTATCCAGCAGGATCGCTTCTACGGTGAAAACACCTGGTCGCAACCCCTGGAATACTTTGCCGTTACTCATGACGAAGACATGGATCAGTTCTCGCAGGAGTTCCGCCTGTCGGGCGCATCTGACCGCGCCAGCTGGGTGGCCGGGCTTTTCTATTCTCAGGATACGATCGTTGCTTTCAACGAGGCGAATTCCGGTGATGTATTTGGTGCGATCCTGGGCGTAAGCCCGGTCACCTGGGACTATGACCAGGAAACGACCGCATGGGCCGCATTCGGCAGCGTCGATTGGATGCTCAATGACACCTGGACGCTGGTAACAGGCCTGCGCTACACGGAAGAGGACGTGACCTTCGTTGGCGGCACCTACGGTTATGATATTGCCGGCGATGCCACCTTCCCGTTCTTTACGACCGACAGCGAATTCTCGGACGACAACACGACATACCGGGTAGCACTTGAAGCTCGCCCAAGTGACGAGTTCCTCGGCTACTTCTCTGTCTCCACCGGCTTCAAGTCCGGCGGCTTTAACGGTGACTTCAATGTCGACGGTGACGCGGGTTACGATCCCTTTGATTCCGAGACGGTGACGTCCTACGAACTGGGCGGTAAGTGGACGCTGGGCGGTGGTATTGCACAGCTCGATACAGCGATCTTCTATTACGACTACACGGATATTCAGACGATTGTTCCGGTAGCGCCACCGGGTATTGGCTTCCGCCTGGGTAACCTCGGTTCGGCCGATGTATCGGGCGTTGATCTCGACCTCCAGGTCCTGGCGACAGACAACGTCACGCTGCGCTTCGGTCTCGGCTACGTCAATAGCGAGGTGTCGGATTCGCGACCGGTTTACGACGGTGCGGAACTCCCCAACGCACCGCAGTTCCAGAGCACTTTGGGCGCACGCTGGGAGATCCCTGTGACGGCGAACTGGAATTTCGCTCTGCAGGGTGATCTGAAATACGCGGACTCGGCCTTCCGGACAATGCCGAATTCAACGGTGGCATCAACCGACGCCTACACGGTCGTAAATGGTCGCATCGTGCTGCATCAGCCTGGAGGAAACTGGGAGTTCGCGCTTTGGGGCCGTAACCTCACCGATGAAAGATATTTCATCGAGGCGTTCGACGTATTCGATCCGCTGGGTTCAACTGCCAAGCTCCTGGGTGCGCCACGGGTAATCGGCCTGTCTGCCAACTTCTCGTTCCAGTAATTGGTCGCGAGCTCGCACGGCGATAAATGCTGTAATCATGGCGGAGTCATCCACCCCCCCCCGGGGTGACTCCGCCTCGGTAGCTTGGGAATGAAAGGTGAATAGTCGATATGAATGCGCCAGCGGAAAAGAATCCAATGGATGCGAGCACGGTAATTGTTGCCGCGATCATCGCCTCTTCCATCGGGGCAATCTTCTATAACCTACTCCCTGTCTACCTGGGGACAGCGCAGGACTATCGGGGCCTGGATAACCGGGCCATCGGATTTCTGAGTTCTGCGTACTTCCTGGGCTTCAACATCGCCACGATCAGTGCGTTCTTCTGGATACGGCACGTCTCGTGGACCCTCGTAGTTGCTATTGCCGCACCGGTTGCGGCCGTCAGCCTCGCTGCCGGAATTGTGTTAACAAGCTATGCAGCACTGGCGATTTCTGTAATAGCGGCGGGCGGCGCCTTGGCCGCCATCTACGGTATTGGTACGACCATTCTCGGCGATACGAGTAACCCGGCGCGATGGTTCGGTGTCAAGATCGCTGCAGAAGCGCTGTCTGGTGCGTTATTGATGCTCGTGCTGCCCGCAACAACGATCGCCCGCTGGGGATTCAACGGTACCGTGATCGGTATCGTTCTGGCCGTGATCCTCCTGGCACCCTTCCTGTTCTGGGTTCCGAAGGCGGGGAGAAAATGGGCCAGGGACGAGCAGGTTTCCGCCGCAGACGGCGCGCAACAAAGTCCGTATATCTGGGGTGCACTAGCAGCAACACTCGTATTCTTCTCGGGCGCCTCCGCTGTGTGGGCGTTTATTGAACGCATTGGCGCGAAGAATGGCTTCGAGCCAGAATTGCTCGGTGTACTGCTGTCAGTAACGCTGGTCTTCGCATTAGTAGGATCATTGCTGGCCGCCGCTCTGGGTGGGCGCTTCGGCAACGTCAAACCATTCGTCGCCGGCGCCGCTCTGTCACTCGTCTCAATGGCGCTCCTGAACGTCGACGGATCATTCACTTATTATGCGGCTGGAGCCTGCCTGGTGACGTTTGTTATCGGCCTGCTGTTGCCATTTGCGGTCACCGAGGTGGCCGATCTTGATGTCGATGGCCGGTACGTTGTGTTAAGTGTTCCGGCGATTGGCATCGGGGCGATGGCGGGACCTGCAATCGCGGGCATCTTGTCGCAATCCGGGGACTTTAGCTCCCTGCTCGCCTTTGTCGCAGCGGCCTTCGTTGTCGCAGCTATCCTGATTACAGTATCGGCAGCACGCGCCCGCCCGGACGCAGCTACCGTGGGGACTTAACCATGGCATCAAATACTAATGAGGTCGTCGAGCTGACGATCGCAGCGGATGACGTACTGCGTTTTCTCGACCGCGAAGGCAACCTGCTCAGCGACAATCACGACATCGAGGACGATCGCCTGGTCGACCTGTATCGGCAAATGCTTCGCACACGCGCTTTCGATGAAGCTGCAATGCGCCTGCAACGTATCGGCCGTATTCCAGCCTACTACCCCTGCGCAGGCCAGGAAACACAAGTCGCCGTCGCGTCCGCACTTGAAGAGCGTGACTGGATCTTCAGTCAGTATCGCGAACAAGGCGTGCGTCTGACCCGGGGTGTGGCCGTCCTGAACGAACTGGCACTCTGGCGCGGCATGCCCCATGCGTTCTGGGATCCGACCGAGCACCGCATTACGCCAATGAACGTGACGATTGGCACGCACCTGCCGCAAGCAACCGGATACGGCTACGGGGCCAGGTTACTCGGCAAGGATGAGATCTCGCTTGCACTGTTTGGCGATGGTGCGACCTCTGAAGTCGATTTTCATGCGGCATTGAACTTCGCCGGCGTCTGGAATACGCCCACGGTTTTCTTCTGCCAGAACAACCGCTACGCACAATCAACCCCGATCGAGCAGCAGACAGCGTCAAAGACCCTCGCACAGAAAGCAAACGCCTACGGTATTGAGGGCGTTATTGTCGACGGTATGGATATCATCGCAGTGCATATTGCTCTAGATGCAGCCATCGAAAAAGCACGCTCCGGCGGTGGTCCGACGATGATCGAGTCGCTGTGCTATCGCTACACGCCACACTCGACCTACGACGGCACGCCCGTCTACCGTACGCGCGAAGAAGAAGCCGAGTGGAAGGAAAAAGATCCCCTGGTAAGAACTCGCGCCTATCTTCTTGGCCGTGACCTGATCGACGAAAATTTCGACGACACGATCAAGAATGAGATGCGAGCAGAAGTCGATGCGGCTATCGACGAACTGGAAGCCATGCCGCTGCCGCCGCGCGACACAGCCTTCCGCGCTGTAAGCGAGAAGATGCCGAAGCGCCTCGTCGAACAATTGCACGAAGAGCAGATCGCAGCTGGCGAGGAACTCTCGGTCATTTCGGATGACGAGCGCTACATTCCCGGCGATGAGGTCGCACCCGACGGCGAGCGCAAGGCGCTCACACTCGTCGAGTCATTGAACCTGGCGCTCGACCACGCAATGAGCACCAATGATCAAACTGTAATCCTGGGCGAGGATGTCGGCCGCGAAGGCGGCGTGTTCCGCGTCACTGCAGACATGTACGAGAAATACGGTGCGGACCGTATGCTCGACACACCACTCTGCGAACTTGGAATCATCGGCACTGCGATCGGCATGTCTATGGCCGGTGTGCGTCCTGTAGCAGAAATGGAGTTCGCGGGTTTTGCGTTTACTGCCTTCGACCAGATGATTTCCCACGTGGCACGCTATTCCTGGCGAACCGTCGGAAAGGTCCGCTTTCCGCTGGTTATTCGTATGCCGGGAGGCGGGGGTCACGAGGGCTACGAAGGTCATTCCGACTCCACCGAGGCGCTGTTTGCGCATCCACCCGGATGCATGCAAGTGGTATATCCATCCAATGCGATTGACGCCAAGGGACTGTTGGCGGCGGCGCTCGAAAGTGACGACCCGGTCATCTTCTTCGAACCGATCGCAAAATACTTCACCCGATACGATGACGTTCCTGTTGAGCACTACACGATTCCGATCGGCAAAGCGCGAATCGCGCGCGCAGGCACCGACGTGACTATTGTTGCTTACGGCAACACGGTTGGCATTTCGGAACAAGCGGCTCTGCAACTCGAGAGCGAAGGCGTATCCGTCGAGGTCATCGACCTGCGGAGTATCAAGCCATGGGACGAACAGTGCGTGCTGGATAGTGTCGAGAAGACCGGCCGGCTCGTGGTCGCACATGAAGCTGCCAAGAGTGGTGGCTTCGGTGCCGAGATCATCGCGACCGTTATGGAGAAAGGCGGATATCTGCTAGAAACTCCGCCTGTACGCGTTGCTCACGCCGATATGCCCTGGGCCGTCGCGAAACTCGAACCATATTCGATGATTAGTCCCGAGCGTGTTGTTATGGCCATTCGCAAGGTCATGGAGGACTGATCATGGCGAAGGAATTCAGACTCCCCGATCTCGGCTCCGGACTTCAGGAAGGCCAGATAGTTAACTGGCTGGTTGAGGTTGGCCAGACGGTATCGACCAGCGACGACCTGTGCGAAATTGAGACGGAAAAAGCGGTAATCGAAATTCCGGTCCCGTACGCCGGCACGATTCTCGAACTCAAGGCAGATGTAGGAGAATCGGTCCCCGTCGGTGATGTACTCGCAATAATCGGTGCTGACGATGAAACAGAAGACACCCCAGCAGCACCCAAGCCTTCCGAAGCTCCCGCTCCCGCTGCCGCAAAAGCTGCGCCGGTAACGCCGGTGGCAAGCGCAGCGGCAGGCAGCGGTCGTGTCAAAGCCATGCCGTCCGTGCGTCGTATTGCGCGGGAACACGATATTGAATTAGCAGGCATCGCAGGTACCGGCAAGTTCGGACAGATAACGCGCAAGGACGTGCTCGCCATCCTTGATGGGAAACCGCAAACCGTTGACGTGCAGACCGCAGCACCGGAAGCGAGCGCGACTTCGCAGTTTGAGAAGTTTTCGATGATTCGCAAAACGATCGCCGCGCGATTGTCTCGGTCCTGGCAGGAAATACCGCATGTGTTTACGCGTATCGATATCGATGCATCACGCTTGCTGGTTGTGCGCAAGGCCCTGATCGAAGAGCTCGACACAAAGATCCCGATTGAGGCTTTGCTGGTGAAAGCCTGCTTGCCAGCGCTGAAAGAATTTCCGGAATTCAATGCCACCGTCATGGAAGGCGGCATCGAGTTCCACCAGCACTACAACATTGGCATTGCTGCAGATACCGAGACAGGACTGGTCGTACCGGTTCTGAAGGACGCCGATCGAATGTCGTTGCGAGAAATGGTCGCGAACATGCTCGACTTGCTGCCAAGGGCAGTGCAACGCAAGGCGACACCCGAGGAACTCACCGGCGGGACGTTTACGGTCAACAACATCGGTGCTCTCGGAAACATCTCCGGCACGTCGATAATTCCCCATGGCACGACAGCCATACTGTCGGCCGGCCGAGCTGTCGAAAAACCGGTCGCTATTGACGGCGCGGTCGAGATTCGCCCGATTCTCGAAGTAACACTGTCCTTCGATCACAGGGCGATCGACGGCGGCCTCGCACAACGCTTCCTGAACCGCGTTCAGGAGAATCTCGAAGAGCCCGTGAAAGCGCTGCTCTAAATCAAGACGAGTGGCTAATGGACCAATCAATCAAGAATATGATGGATCTGTACGGTGTGACACAGCGTACCGAGCGCTTCCTTCTCTGCGAACAGCGCATGTTCATCAACGGAGAATTTGTCGGGGCCGGTGATAAGGAGACGATAGACGTTCTCGAGCCGTCAACTTCCAGTTATCTGACCTCTGTGCCATCTGGCACAACCGATGACGTTGACCAGGCAATCGCAGCCGCACGCGCCGCGCTGCGAGAGGGCCCATGGGGCAAGATGAAGCCGGCGGAGCGCGAGCGACTATTATTGAAGCTTGCAGATGCGATCGAGAACGACGCCCAGGCGCTGGGTGAAATCGAGACCATCGACAATGGCAAAGCGATTGGCCCGTGTATCGAGATGGATATCCTTGGCGGCGCTGAACTTCTGCGCTACATGGCTGGCTTTGCAACCAAACTTGAAGGCGCGACGCGACAGGTGTCGATTCCCGGCGATCACTTCGCCTGGACCTACCGCGAGCCGGTCGGTGTCGTTGGCGCGATCGTTCCCTGGAACTGGCCGTTCAACATGGCCATGTGGAAGATGGCCGCCGCGCTTGCTGTGGGCTGCACCATGGTAATCAAGCCCGCACAGCAAACGTCACTCTCCATGCTATATTTCGCGAGGCTCTGTCAGGAAGCCGGCCTGCCGCCCGGCGTGATCAATATCGTGACAGGTCGCGGTAGCACCATCGGCGACTACCTGGCCGATCATGCTGGAATCGACAAAGTGTCGTTTACAGGCTCTACGCCCGTCGGCAGAACTGTCGGTGAAGCCGCCGGTCGTGCGCTCTCTCCCGTAACGCTGGAGCTGGGTGGCAAGTCGCCAATGGTTGCTCTCAATGATGCCGACCCAAAGGCTGTCGCTGCGGCGACAAGATGGAGCGTTTACTTCAACGCCGGCCAGGTGTGCAGCGCCGGGTCACGGCTGTACGCGCATTCGGCTGTTTACGATAACGTCGTCGAAGAGCTGGCCAAGATGACGAGTGCGATGAAAATTGCCCCTGGCCTCGATCCCGATTGCGACATGGGCCCGGTAATTTCGGAGTCCGCCATGCGCGGCATCCTTGGCTACGTCGAACAGGGCAAGGCCGAGGGCGCCGATCTCGTGTTCGGCGGCAATCAGGTTGACAGGCCCGGCTACTTCGTAGAGCCAACCTTGTTCGCCGCTGGCGACAACAACCTGTCTATCGTGCAGGAAGAGATCTTTGGCCCGGTACTGGTTGTGTTGAAGTTCGACTCTGATGAAGAAGCGTTGCACATGGCCAACGACAATATTTACGGTCTTGCCGGCAGTATCTGGACACAGGATATTTCGCGTGCACTACGCTACTCCACCGAACTCGAAGCCGGCACGATCTGGATTAATAACCACGATATCGTAGACAGCAACATGCCCTGTGGCGGATTCAAGCAATCCGGCTTTGGCAAAGACATGGGGCCGGAACAACTCAACTACTTCACCCGGACCAAAGCGGTGTGGGCCACTATCTAGGAGCCGTCTTGCCATGTCACGATACTTTAGCGAAGCAGAATTCTCCGACCTGGTCGGGACCGAGCTTGAGCCATCCGACTGGATGGAAATAACACAGCATCGCGTCAATCAGTTTGCGGATGCGACGAACGATCACCAGTTTATTCACGTGGATCTGGAGAAGGCTAAGGCATCTCCATTTGGCGGTACGATCGCTCACGGTTTCCTGACACTCTCGCTGGTGACCTATCTGGCGGCCGAGCAAATGGCCATGCCGGAAAGAACAGCAGTAACGCTCAATTACGGATCCGACAAAGTGCGTTTTCTAAAGCCGGTCGTCGTCGGTCAACGCATCCGGGCCAAACAACAAATACTCGAAGTTAACGAAAAGAAGCCCGGCCACTGGCTCGTGAAGACGAATGTTACGATCGAAATCGATCGCGAACAGACCCCGGCGCTCATCGCCGAGATTCTTTTCATGCACATTGTAGATAGTTGATACGGAGGCGAACCCGTGACTGAATATATCGCGCCACTTGAAGATATGAATTTCGTTATTAGCGAACTTGCGGGCCTGGCGGAAATCAGCAAGTTGCAGGGATTCGAGCATGCAACCGACGATCTGTTAGAACCAATACTGGAAGAGGCCTCGCGGTTTGCCCGAGAAGTTCTGGGCCCCACTAACGTCATTGGTGACCAGCAAGGGTGCAGCGTAGAAAACGGCGTTGTAAAAGTACCGTCTGAGTTTTCAGACGCCTATCAACTATTCGTTGAAAGTGGCTGGCAGGGATTGGACTGTTCTCAAGAGTACGATGGCATGGGGCTGCCCGCCCTGATCGGATCCGCTACGTCCGAAATGTGGGCGACGGCGAATTTGGCGCTGAGTTTGTGTCCCATGTTGACCAGCGGTGCCATTGATACTGTGGAACTCCACGCCACCGACGAATTGAAGCATATTTACCTGCCCAAAATGGTTAGCGGTGAATGGACCGCAACGATGGACCTGACGGAACCTCAAGCAGGTTCTGACCTTGCGAGCGTTCGGGTGCAAGCCGTGCCCGACGGCGACCACTATAAGGTCAGCGGCACCAAGATTTTCATCACTTGGGGTGATCACGAGATGGCCGCGAACGTCGTTCATCTTGTACTTGCACGCCTGCCGGATGCGCCTGATGGTGTCCGGGGAATTTCGTTGTTCCTGGTGCCGAAGTTTCTTCTCAACGATGACGGCAGCTTGGGTGATCGAAACGATGTATTTGTGACATCGGTTGAACACAAGCTCGGTATTCACGCGAGTCCGACCTGCGTATTGAATTTTGGTGACAGTGGCGGCGCTGTTGGTTACCTCATCGGCAAGGAAAACCGCGGTCTCGCCTGTATGTTCACAATGATGAACCTGGCGCGCTTGCAAGTAGGCATTCAGGGCATTGCAGTGAGCGAACGCTCCTATCAGGCCGCCCGGGACTTTGCGAAAGAGAGAGTCCAGGGTCAGATTCCAGGCAGCCGCGAATCCGTTCGCATCATTCAGCATCCCGATGTCCGCCGGATGCTGATGACGATGAAATCGCTGATCGAGGCAATGCGGGCAACCGCGTATGTCACTGCATCGGCGATTGATATCGCCAGTCATACCGAAGATGCCGACTTGCGGACCGCAGCACTGGAGCGGTCGGCCTTGTTAACGCCCATCGTAAAAGGCTGGATGACCGAAGTAGCCCAGGAACTTACATCCATTGGCGTCCAAATTCACGGTGGCAATGGCTACGTGGAGGAAACCGGAGCGGCGCAACATCTGCGCGACGCGAAAATACTGACGATTTATGAAGGCACTACGGGAATACAGGCAAACGACCTGGTCGGTCGCAAGGTCCTAGCCGACAGTGGCTTGGGCATGCAGCGCTTACTCAAGGAAATTGCCGGGCTCGATGCCGGCCTTGCAAGCTGTGGCCCTGATTTTGAAAGCATCAGGAATGCCGCAGCAACAGGTCACCGACGACTTGAAGAAGCGACAAACTGGCTGCTCGCCAAAGCGCAGGACGAACCGGCTGATGTCGACCTGGCCGCCTTCGATTATCTAATGCTTGCCGGCACCGTGATTGGCGCCTGGCAAATGGGGCGTGCCGCCGAAATTGCGCACAGAAAGCTTACGAAAAACGAGGTTACCGCCGATTTTTACAAGGCCAAGGTCATCACCGCACGGTTCTATTCCGAAGATATTTTGCCTCGATCCGCCGGTTACCTCGAAGCTGTCACATCGGACAGTAGCTCAGCGATGGAAATGCCGGAAGATCAGTTTTAGGTCGTAACGGGCTTGTCACCGGCGCCTTAAACCGGGTGACTACTTGTGAGCTACCCGACAGGATGGGCCAACAAAAGTACCCATTACTGAACTAAACCGTGGAACTGGCCGTTCAACATGGCAATGTGGAAGATGGCCGCTGCGCTGGCAGTCGGATGCACGATGGTCATCAAGCCGGCACAGCAAACATCGCTGTCGATGCTGTACTTCGCCAAGCTCTGCGAGGACATCGGGTTACAACCCGGCGTGATCAACATCGTTACCGGGCGCGGCAGCACCATTGGTGACTACCTGGCCAATCACCCCGGCGTTGACAAGGTGTCGTTCACAGGATCAACGCCTGTCGGCAAAACGGTCGGCGAAGCTGCCTGCCGCGCGCTTTCTCCGGTTACGCTCGAACTTGGCGGCAAGTCCCCGATGGTGGCTCTCAACGACGCCGACCCAAGAGCCGTTGCAGCCGCGACACGATGGAGCGTCTACTTCAACGCCGGGCAGGTATGCAGCGCAGGTTCGCGCCTGTATGCGCATGCGCCTGTCTACGACAATATCGTTGAAGAACTTGCCATGATGACTAGCGGGATGAAGATCGCGCCGGGCCTCGATCCGGAGTGCGATATGGGGCCGGTCATTTCCGAAGTTGCCATGCGCCGCATCCTCGAATACATCGAGCAAGGCAAGTCAGAAGGCGCGAAGCTGATTTTCGGCGGCAACCAGCTTGACCGCCCCGGCTATTTTGTCGCGCCGACCTTGTTCGAGGCGAGCGACAACAATCTGTCGATCGTGCAGGAAGAATTTTTCGGCCCGGTTCTCGTCATGTTGAAGTTCGACTCTGACGAAGAAGCGCTGCACATGGCCAACGACAATATCTATGGACTCGCCGGCAGTATCTGGACCCAGGATATTTCCCGGGCCTTGCGCTACTCCTCAGAACTAGAGGCTGGCACGGTCTGGATCAACAACCACGATATCGTCGACAGCAACATGCCCTGCGGTGGATTCAAACAGTCCGGCTTCGGCAAGGATATGGGGCCCGAGCAACTCAATTACTTCACCCGCACAAAAGCTGTTTGGGCAACCATCTAGAAATCGAAAGCTCGTGCCATGCACAGTCGAACCTGCAAAAATCGCGAATCTTGTGGGAGCCGAGCACGGTGTCTCTTTTAGAGCTGGCGCCGGAGTCTTCCAGCTTCTTCGCGCAGGCCGCGAGTTCACTGCGCCGCATCCATGTCATGCTACTCTCACTGAAGCAACCACCATTCACATGAGCAATGGAGCCAAAATGAGAAATCCTCGCCCTGCCCGGTTTACTCCTACACGGTTCTCGCTTGCCGCTGCGCTTGTGTCGCTGTTCTTGCTTGCTGCGAGTATGGCGGCGAACGCGCAACTGGCCAGTCCGATTTCGGCTGCGCCGACTGGCAACATCAGTCCCGGCGAAATCGTATGGGCCGATCTCGTGACGACGGACGTTGAATCCGCGGTATCTTTTTACACGCAGGTATTTGGTTGGCAGGCGCATGCAAGCGACGATCCTGGGTACGTCGAACTTGCGAGTAATGATCAGTTTATGGCTGCAGTCGCTCGCTACGAGGATAACGATATTGCCGCAGGCAACGCGAGGTGGCTGGTATCGATATCGGTCGCTGATGTCGATCATGCCGCGAGCGGCATAGAACGACAGGGGGGTAGCATTCTGCAGGCACCGGAAGATCTTCCCGATCGTGGCCGATTCGCGGTGGTGGCCGACAGTCAGGGTGCAGTTTTCATGCTTCTCAGGGCCACCGGCGGTGACCCATTTGAGGGCGAAGCGATTATCGGTTCCTGGGGCTGGGCCGAACTGTGGACGCAAGACATCAGGAAGGCAGCTGAATTCTACGGGGAAACAATTGGCTATCGAGCCGTACACAATCCGGACAACCGGAGCGAACAGCCTGTCATTTTCATTATGGACAAGCGACCGCGCGCGATCGCTGTCAAGATACCGTGGGAGGACGTTGATCCGAACTGGATACCCTACGTGCCGGTCGCAGACGCCGGTGAGATCCTGCGGCGCGCTGTGGACGCCGGCGGTAGCATCATGCTGACCAGCGACGATGTCGGGGACGACAACGGTTCGTTTGCGGCCATTATTGCCGATCCAACAGGCGGTGTATTCGGGATTCAGCAGGCGGGAGGTGCTCGATGAACGGACCAACAAGAATCGTAGCTTTGGTTATCTCACTGGTGTCGTTGTCAGCGCTTGCAGCCTGTTCAGGCAGCGGCCAGCCGCGCGTTAGCTACGGGGTGGGCTTTGGCAGCTACTATGGTGCCTCTCCATGGCGCCATTATCCAGGTCGACCGATCTACGTCGGCGGCGGCGGCGGAATTGACCTGCCCGACGAGCCCATTGCAGCTCAAATGCCGGATTTTGGCATGCCGGACATGGGCGGCGCCGCGGATTTTGCGGACTTCGATTTCTGATCGGTGACCGCGAAACTAGAACTGAATAAGTCCTTTACCGCTGAACCAGTACGCGGCGCTGTCCGCCACTAACACGAGCCCGAGCAGGCCGAACATCCACGGCATAGCAATATCCGACAACTTGCCGAGGCCGCCATTGATCTTTTCAAGCAGCGGCCGCGCCTGTTCTACGGAAATAGCGACGGCGGCGGGAACCACAACGAAAGGCACCGCGTACCCAATGTTGTAGATGGCCAGTACACCAAGCGAATTAGCCAACGGCAGGTCGGCACCGACGATTTGATCGACGACTGCGAAGTAGGGCAAGGCAAACGGTATGCCAACAAAATTGACGACTGCGCCGATCCCGAGGCAGCCCACCGGAGTTAGAGCCTTTTCGGGTTCGCGGGCGACCGGTGCTCCATCCTTTTTAACGTCAAGTGCTATCCACAGCAGGGCCGCGCCGAGAGCCGCGCTAAAGGCGTAGTCGATATGGTGCGGGTTTGCCAGGCGCTCCGCTGCTTGCTCGAAGCCCAAGGCTACGGCCACACCAGCGACAAAATAGGCCAGCGTATGGCCGGCGAGCATCGCAGAACTGTTGGCGATGGGCCGCGCCGATCCGGCGGCCGCCACGAGCATGGCAAAGAGAACCGGGTTCAGGATATCGACCAGCAGGATGGGAACGATCTTTGCGACCAACTCGAACATTGGATGATTCTATCAGCCGACCGGTTGAGAAAAAATCGCCCGGACGTACAGTTTTCTCGAGCAACGCAACCGGGTCGTACGTAGACGTGACAATTAGTTTGTTGACACCGAACACGCTAGAATCCTATAGATAGTGTTCCTAATCAGGTCACGAACAAGAATCAACAAATCACAGAGGGAACGACGATGAAAAGAACAATACTCTCGCTACTGCTTTCCGCCATGGTTTCCTCGGCGGGCCCCGCGGTAGCCCAAGATAAGCCAAACATTCTGGTTATTTGGGGCGACGATGTCGGACAGACCAACATCTCGGCCTACACGATGGGGCTGGTGGGCTACCAGACGCCCAACATCGACCGGATCGCCGGTGAAGGCATTATCTTCACGGACTACTACGCCGAGCAGTCTTGTACTGCCGGCCGATCCACCTTCATCACCGGGCAGACGGCCTTTCGCACGGGGCTATCCAAGGTCGGCCTGCCGGGGGCTCCACAGGGTATGAAGGAGCAGGACGCGACCATCGCCGCGCTTCTCAAGAACCAGGGCTACGCGACAGGGCAGTTCGGCAAGAACCACCTCGGCGACCTCGACGAGCACTTGCCGACGAACCATGGCTTCGACGCGTTTTATGGGAACCTCTATCACCTGAACGCCGAGGAAGAGCCGGAGAACGAGGACTATCCCACTGACATGGTCATGGCGGACGGCCGTAACTTCAGGGACACCTTCGGCCCGCGCGGGGTGATCAAGTCCACCGCCGAGTACAACAGTAGAGGCGCAGTCACCGGTCAGGAGATCGAAGACACCGGACCACTCACGAAGAAGCGCATGGAAACCGTCGACGACGACACCCTTGCAGCCGCGATCGAGTTCATCAGGGCCGCAGAGAATGAGGATACGCCCTGGTTCGTCTGGTGGAACGGCACACGAATGCACTTTCGGGTCCACGTCAGCGAAGAGCGCCGTGCGATGGCCGACGAGACCGTTGGCAAGCATGTCGACGAGTACGCTGCAGGCATGATCGAACATGACATGCATGTCGGCCAGTTCCTCGCCCTGCTCGACGAGCTCGGCATCGCAGACGAGACGCTGGTGTTCTACTCCACCGACAATGGACCGCATATGAACACCTGGCCGGATGGCGGATGGTCTCCGTTCCGGGGCGAAAAGAACACCAACTGGGAAGGCGCTTTCCGCGTGCCTGCCATGGCGCGCTGGCCAGGCAAGATCGAAGCCGGGCGAATCTCGAACGAGATCATGCACCATATGGACTGGCTGCCGACCTTCCTGGCCATGGCCGGTGTGGATGACGTCAAGGAGCAGCTGAAGGGTAAAGGGGTCCAGGCGATCGGGCGTAAATACAGAGTCCACCTCGATGGCTACAACACGCTGCCCTACCTTCTGGGCGAAGAGGAAAAGACGCCGCGCAACGAGATCTTCTATTTCTCGGACACCGGCGATATGACCGCCCTGCGCTACGCCGACTGGAAGGTCATCTTCATGGAGCATCGCTTTCCGCAGACCATGCGGGCCTGGGCGGAACCCTGGACCGTCCTGCGTTTCCCGCTGTTATTCAACCTGCGGCGCGACCCCTATGAGCGTGGACAGATCACGTCGAACACCTATTACGACTGGGTTCTGGACCGCGTCTTCGTTCTTTCGCCAGCGGCGGCCTATGTTGGCGAATTCCTGGCGACATTCGAGGAGTTTCCGCCGAGCCAGAAGCCGGGATCGTTCACGATCGGCGATGCGAAAGAGAAGATTCTCGAATCTGTCGGATCGAATTAGTAGCGAGGTTTGAAACAATGCCCGGCGCGCGACCAGATGGCTGCGCGCCGGGCTTCTCTTGTCCGAATGCTGGGGTCCGAACTAATCCTTTCCGAACGGAATCGCGGCGATGATCGCGAAGCGCGCGAACCAGTCGGGCGCGGCCTCCGGCTTGATGGCATTGTAATAACCCTGCACGGACCATGCCCACGGGTAACCGTTGACCTCAAACGTGCGCCCGAAGCCACCACCCAAAGGGACCGACCATTTCTCTCCCTCCGCATTCCAGTTGGCAACGATCAGCGGTGCTGATACGAAGTACCAGTTGTTCGGCAAACTGCGCCTGATAGCGCCTCGAATCACAAGCTGATTAACATCATCACGGTTGCTCGTACCGGCGAACGACCAACGCTGACCGGCGACGACCCCGAGGTTCCATTTCTCCGCGGTGTAGGTAAGCCGGAACGCCGGACCAAGCGACCACTTTTCACTGCCGAGCGCCGGATCGGTTGCGGTAGGCAGACTCAGAATTGGCCCGACACCCCAGATGAAATGGCCGCTTCGTTCGGGTGTGAAGAAGCTTGCGTGCAGGATATCGGAAGCGCCGGACACTTTGCCGGCTCCGGGCTCACCGGGATATACGGGTGTACCCGGTGCGTCGGCGAGCGTCAGTATAGTCAGGTTGACGAGCTTCCAGCTGTCGCCGAGCGGAAATGTGTAGAGCGGCATGATCCGCAAAATGGCTGCATTTCCGTTTGCGGCACCCCTGTCGACGTCCAGTTCCAATGGCAGTGCGAAGAAGGAACGCGCCTCGCGAAGTTCTTTGACAGCCTCAGACTGGGCCAATGCGGGTCGCCATATAATGCTGACTGCAATGCATGCGGCAACCAAGAGGAAGACGCGATTTGAATTCATGTCCGTCACCACGCGCAGTTACTAGAAACTTGCGCCGATCGATGTCACGATTCCGTAGTCGTCCTCGGAGGCACCCTCGGGCGGGCGATTGTCATACGTACTGAAGAACTGAAGATCCCAGAATACCGAGCGGATGATCTCGTTACGCAAATTGATGTTCGAATTGATTCGCAGTCGACCGGACTCGGTGATGCCGGGGAAAATGCTGACACTTGCCGAAAGGCGAGTAACCGGGAGCGTATGCTTGAAGATTTCCAGGGACGAGCGAATCAACCCCTCGGCACTCGCTGTCCTGCCATCCTGGCGATCCTCCCAGTTGCCAGCCAACCCGGCGTTCAATTCGAATCGCAGCGTGGGGCTCTGGATTAGGTACCTTCCCGCGGTTCCGGCAACCAGTGCGCGCAGATTCAGACCGAGTTCCTCGTTGGTCTCAAAACCCGCGGATGCTTTCCAGAACCAGCTCTTCTTTAGAAATCGCGTGTAGTCACCGACGAGATCCGCGCGCGACGAATTGTTGTCCTCGGTGCGAGAGGTTTCGTTCCAGTTGGCGCTGAGCCCCAGTTCATATTTTTCTTCCCTGAAACGCACTTTGGAAGACAGGTTAATCAGCAAAATGTCGCTTGCAGTTTTGAAATCGATGCCGGCACTAAATTCGCCCTCAAGCCGTCGCCAGAACGACTCCTTTATGCGAATGGGCTGCATCGTCGAAACGGCAAGGATCGGCACCTCCACTTCCTTGCCGTGATCTTCGATGACCAAACCAGCACTGAGGTCGGATTGTTTGATCACACCGTAGTTGAACGTGCCGTCAGCATGCTCGACACGAAGGAACTTGTCGCTGTTGATCGACTCGATGTCGACCCAGTTAATGAAGACGGTGTCCATCGTGTACGTCTTCATGCGCAGCTTGCCGCGATTGAGCTCCTTCATGTTACCGGTGATCACGTCGCCGTTCTTGAGATGAATGCGATCCGTGTACTGGCCCGAATCGTCGAGTTGGGCGAATACCGGTTGCCCGAAAGGCACGAGGATTGCGGTGCAGATGGCCGGCAAGAGGAACTTACGAACGGATACTTTCATTTGCATGCTTTCCCCCGAGTCAGATCACTTCATCTTTTCTGTCTGATTTTCCTGCTGGCTGGGCAAGACAGTCCTCGATTCCGATTCCCATGAAGCTAATCGACCGCGAATACTCATCGACTGAGCAGCCCAGGTAGCGAAGCTTCGACACCGGCACCACCTTGATACTTCCTGCGAAGGACGCCGGCGTCCACGGCAGAAGCACTGTAGCCATCCCATTCTTGTGAATCTCCATGACATAGCAGGGGTCGCCACCACCGTCGTCGTCTTCGATCAGGGCCGGGATCACATCGCTTTTCTCCGCCCGGACGAGTGAGCTGGAAATGATCTTCAGCATTTGATACATCGGCACGCGATACAGAACATGGGTTTCAAACTTTTGCGCGAGATACGAAATGAACCCAAGCTTCGCCACGATGCCAACCACCAAAGCGGCGCCGGCAATCAGGATGCCCGCGACAATACCCGGCCAATTCAGGTCCTCGAAAACCTCGCTCGGGAACATATCGGCAATAGGCTCTGCCATGGTCGCCAACAAGCCACCGATCTCGCGCAGGCCGATCCAAAGAAGCATTAGGGGCAGAAGCACATAAAGCCCGGTCAACAATGCAGATTTCAAGAATTTCACGATGCCTCTCCTCTCAATTCGAGCAAACAAATACTACTCGTCGAAAACGGATCGAAATACGAATGTAATACCCTTTAAGTTGCCGCTACTGCTCAAGCGAAACCCTAGTCCCAGCATGTCGAAATTGAGGAACCAGATGGAGATCGGTGAATCCCGACGCCGGATGGCTGCGCCGAACTCCCATTGATCACTCACGGGCCGATCAATGGTGGGAATCGCGCTGAAATCCACATCGTCGCGGAATGCCGTGTACGTGGCATGCCAGTGCAGGTGCATCTGGCCGCCATCGGCAACAGCAAAGACGCAATCACCAGTTTCAGAATCTGCCCTCTGAGCGTTTTTCCCATCGTAACTGCCCTTCACGCTTCCAGAGGGACCGATTGTCGGCCGAACTCAAAAGCGGATATCGACCCCCAGCACAGGCCCTTTGTAGTCGTAGTCAATTGCAAAGAGTGCCCCCTGATCAAGGTAGTCTACATCCAGGCTAAACACCTGGTAGTGCAGGAAGAAGCCCACATTCTTGAATGCATTCCACTGCACCCCGACATTGGCGTTATAGATCTCGCCGCTGAGATCTTCACCCTCGCCGAAATCAACTGCGACGGCGAGCCAGCCGAGCCGTGACACAAATAGCCACTTATCGTTAAAAGCGTAATCAAAGCCGATGTTCAGCGTAGGCAGAGGCGCCGTCTTCGCCAAAGTTGAGTTGATTATCTCACCGGGAACCGGGCTGCTGGCAGTACCCTGGATACCCAGCTCCAGGTCTTGTATAGAGAGGCCAAGGCCCAGGTACAGGTGCTTGCGCTCATCAAGCAGCGCCGAGAATGAGTACGCAATCTCGTTTGCTGTAATGTTGAAAAAAGACTGGATCGGCAGCGAAATATCGAATATCTCACCGCCGATGCCAATCGAAACTGTCGAACTTCCCGCCGCACTACGGTCTAGCTGAAAGTAGCGGTATTCAATAGCGTGTCGCCTGGCGAAGTGCCATTTGACGAACAACAACGCGGTCCCCTTGCTGCTATCCAGGCCAAGGTTCTGCTCAAAATTAATACCGGTGCCGATGTTCCCATCCTCGTCAGTAATGACGATCTGAGTGTTGAGATCCGGGATAAAATACCCGACGCCAATACTCCATTTATCGACTGTCGGCCAGGACTTCCAGTCGTCCGCATTCTGTGCCGCGACGGGTGTGGCCATTAACAGCGCAAGCACGACCGTCGATAAGTGTCTCAGAGTATTCATTTTCATCTCCTCAGAAGACCCCTATTTTCCCAGGGGCCAGGTGTAGCTGACATTGAAGCGGTAGGAGTTCTCTACTGCGGCACCGGGCCAATCTTCATAAATAAGACTGGTTTGGTACTCGAAGTAGGCGTTCCAGCTGCCATTCGGTTTGACGGTGACCTTGCCAATGCGCACACCGATCGGCAGGTAGAACTTTTTCGTATCCCAATCATACTGCGCGACCATGTCACCATTACCGATAAACCAGCCCCCACCGAGCTGGTAGTTCAGGAACGGTGCAATTCCAAGCGGGTTTGTGTCGCTCGTACCCGCCGGGAGCGCCACCGGGTCGACGGACTGCCAGCTCTGTGTCAACAGAACACCGTAGAACCACTTGCCCTTGGTGTTCACAAGGGCCCCTGCCACTCCGTATCCCCATTCATCGCGGGCGACTGCTTTGTCACCGGGGGCCGTAATGAGCGGACCAATGCCGCCGCGACCTG
>Ga0316187_10001698_pt1 | contig 19177 bp, 14 predicted proteins | sample CroRivburrow1_MG_FD_204927 | JGI IMG/M metagenome (GOLD analysis project Ga0316187, IMG submission 204927) | Coastal sediment microbial communities from Maine, United States - Cross River worm burrow 1 | ecosystem: Environmental > Aquatic > Marine > Coastal > Sediment | place: USA: Maine...
TATTGTCATCGAAACCTGAGAAAAAAGGATGGGATAAAACCGATCCTTCAATATTACATTATGGTGAAGGAATTTATAAAAAAATAGAATTTCCAATATATGCTAACGTAATATCCAGGATTGCAATATATAAATTACTTCCTTCTAAAATAATGTTTCCGGATTCGAGTTTTTTATTCCACTTTTTAGGAATAAAAAAATTAAAGGAAATTAGAAAAAATAATCCAGACATTATTTATTCCAGGTCCACACCCTTTAGTTCAACTATTTTAGCCTATAAAATAAAAAAAAAGCTAAAGATCCCCTGGGTCATGCATCTGAGTGATCCCTGGGCCGGTAATCCTTATAGGGATAACCAGTTAATTAATAAAGATCGGATTTGGGAAAAGAAAGCTTTTAATATGGCCGATCTTATTACTTTAACCTCCGAGAATGCTGTCGCTTATTATCATCTCAGATACCCGGAATTATCTTCGAAAATTCTTTATTTCCCAAATGTTTTTGATCCACAAAATAATTATGAAAATGATCTTCAAAATTTGGATAAACTAAAAATAATCTACTCTGGAAATTTATATGGTGAAAGAAACTTGGAGCCATTTCTATTAGCATTAGATTTTATTGAAAGAAATAATCCGGAACTATTAAATTCAATTAAATTTATTATTGCAGGTAACATAGATGAATTCAATTTATCCCTTATCAACAAAAATAATAGAAGCAACTGGCCAGTAACAATTTTAGGTCCATTATCAAATGATGAGGCATTAAAACTAATTCGAAAGGGGCATCTATTACTCACAATTGACAAACCATTTAATACCAAAATTGATAATTTATTTTTCCCTTCCAAAATCATGGATTATATAGCAGCCAATAGATTTATATTAGGGATTTCAAATTCTGGATCACCCACTTTTCAAGCAGTACATAAAAAATATGGAATATGCTTTCAGCATGATCAAATCAAGGAGATAGGAGAATTCCTGATAAGTATGATTATGGAATTTAAGAATGAAAATTTTAGTATTTTTAGAAATGAAAATGAAGATCATTTTTTTTCTGCAAAATACCAGGCCAATAAATTAAAATCCGTCTTTGAGCAATTATAAAATAAAAATTGGAATAATTTTCGGGACGAGACCAGAAGCGATTAAGCTGATTCCCGTATATAAAATGTTAAAAAAAAACAACTTCTTTAATGTGGCTTTGATATGTACAGGTCAACATGATGAATTAGTAAATCAGGTATTAGAATTCTTTAATGTTAATCCAGATGTTAATCTCAAGGTGATGAATCCTGGCCAAACATTGGCAAAACTCTCTGCTAAACTTATGCTATCGCTGGAAGAGATAATAATTTCACAAAAAATAGAAGGCATTATAGTTCAAGGAGATACAACATCAGCTATGATCGGCGGTTTAGTTGGATTTTATCATAAATTAAATGTATTTCATATAGAAGCTGGATTAAGGTCTAATAATAAATATAGCCCTTTCCCTGAAGAAATTAATAGAAAAATCATCTCAGAAATTAGTGATATAAACTTTACTCCAACTCCTATTGCCACCAGAAATCTTAAAGAGGAAGGTATATCTGGGGACATAATTGAAGTAGGGAATACTGTTGTTGACGCTCTCCTTTTTGCCAGGAAAATTATTAACAAAAAACTTGAAGACTATAAATCAATTTTCAGCCATTTATTGAATCAAAAGAAAAAAATCATATTGATAACAATCCACAGAAGGGAAAATTATGAAGATCACTTACATAATATTTTTGGTTCGATTAAAATTCTGGCAAAAAAACATAGTGACTGTTTATTCGTATTTCCCAGACATTTAAATCCCATAATTAGAAAAGCCTGTGATCAATACTTCAAAAATGAAGAAAATATTGCCTTATTGGGAGCTCTTAAATATGATCACTTCCTGTTTTTGATGATGAATTCTTATTTCATAATGTCAGACTCTGGCGGAGTACAGGAAGAAGCTCCTTCATTTAATAAGCCAGTACTAATAATTAGAAATAATACAGAGCGTCCTGAATTACTAATGGCAGGTGGTGGCCTATTATGTGGCACTCAAGAAGAAACGATTATTGAAAACTTTGAAAAAATAGTAACGACAGAGAGCGTGTATAAAAAAATGAGTAGTATTAAAAATCCTTTTGGAGATGGTAACAGTTCATTAAAAATCGAAAAATGTATCGAAAATTATTTTAGAAAAAAATAAAATCAGATTGAAAATACTTTTGCATGGATATTATGGTTTTGGCAATTTAGGAGATGACTTGTTACTAGTAATAAGCTACAATTTACTTAAAAATAAATATTCCAAGAGTGATATTCATGTTTTATCAAATGCTAATCCAAATAATTATATATATGAATTAACTGATTCAAAAATATCTATTAGAAATTATAAGACAACAGATTTATTTTATGATTTAGTAGTACATGGAGGGGGCGGAATTCATTTTGGTTATAAAAATGGGGGGATATATTATTTAGTCCTTAATTCACTAATGAAACTTTTTGGATTAAATCTTTCAGTTCGAATTATTAAGATGATAAAAAGTATTTTCATTAGAAAAAGAACCTGGACTTCACTAAGAGTAGGTATTGGTTTAGGTATTGGGACTTTCATAAATTCATCAAATAGGTTTCCATATGAAATGGAAATCATACATGATTACAAATATCTATTTGTAAGAGATAAAATTAGTATTTCAAATTTAAAGAGATACCCTTTTCAAGGTGTATTAGTTGAAAGTAGTGATCTTGTATTCACAAGAAAATTTTTCAGCATACCTTCTCGTCTTTTTAATCCAAAAAAAAGAAATATTGGGATTATATTAAGAGATTGGCCAGAGGATAATCATTATCATATTAAAACAATAATTAAATTGACTAAAGAAATCAAAAATAAATATTTGATTAATTTTATATCATTTGATCCCAATGATACCTATTTCGCTAGCCAAGCATCAAATATTGATATATATAATCCATCAAAAAAAGGCATAGATAATATATTGAGTATTCTTGGAAATCAAGAATTAATAATTACCTCAAGAGCCCATGGAGCTTATTTAGCTTGTTGCTTTGGAATACCTTCAATATGCCTGAATATTGAGCAAAAAATGCAACAAGTTCACAGTTCGCTTCCAAACTCCTCAAAACTTATTGAGATTGACAGATTACAAAATAATCTTGAACAATATATTTCAGATATTTTTTATGAATATGAGATCTACAATGAAAAAGCTAAAATAGACTATAATAATAACTGCCTGAAAACGGAAAAAATATTAAATTTTATAGATACAATTTCAGATGGATTCTATAATTACTAAAAAAAATATTTTATTGTTGACCACAGATGTTGGATTTGGGGGAGCGGAGAAAACATTTTCCATGTTATCTGTAGATTTAAATAAATATCATAATGTCCATGTAGTATTTTTTAATTTATCTAAGGAACCAGTTTATCCGATCGGTGGGGAAATTATTAATCTCGAAACGCCCCCATCATTAAATTTCATTCAGTACATATTCAATACATTGAATAGGATAAAAAAAATCAAAAAAATCAAAAAAGAACTAAGGATAACAGAATCGATTAGCTTCCTGGAAGGAGCTGATTATTTAAATATACTTTCTAAATATCAGGATAGGATAATTCTCTGTATTGTTGGATCAAAAATTTTTGATAAAAACATTAAAGGATTTATGAGGTTAATCCGACTTAAAATATTAATCCCTTTGCTTTACAAAAGAGCAGATTTTTTAGTATCAAATTGTCTTGGATTAAAAAATGAGCTTATAACTGAATTTGGAATTAATAATAAAAAGATTCAGGTAATATTCAATTATTTAGAGTTAAACAAAATAAATAAGTATTCAAAATGCCCTGTAGCGGAGAATCTCAAGTCTATTTTTAATTATACTACCCTGGTTACTCACAGTCGATTATCCATAGAAAAGGGTATCAAATTCCAAATTTTGTTACTAAAAAATCTTATTGAAGAGGGAATTATAATTAAACTTTTAATAGTAGGTGATGGACCGCATAAAGAAGAATTGAAAACGTATTGTAATAAATTAGATCTTAATTACACAGATGTTAACGATATTGGTTATAATTTCGAAAATATACATGTTGTATTTTGGGGATACAATAGCAATCCGTTCAATATAATTAAAAATTCAAAAATTTATATATGCACATCTTTTTCAGAAGGTATGAGTAATTCAATTGTTGAGGCGATGGCTTGCCAAATTCCAGTACTTACAACTGATTGTCCATATGGACCTAGAGAAATAATAATTCCTGAAGACTATTATTCAAATAATGATCTAAATGAATATCCAATATACAGTGATAGTGGGATTTTATTGCCTGTGATCAAGAATCTTAATGACCTTGCAGCGATAAAGTTGTGGGTAGACACAATAAAAAATGTTTTGGATAATCCTAAATTACAAAGTGATCTTGCAAACAATGCTTTAAAAAGGATTGAGCATTTCAGTTATAAGAATAATATCAATGCATGGTTAAATGTTATTAACTAAATGATCTTAAAAAGAATTCTTTCATATCTGCGTCCTGTAGCTCCTGTCCTTGATGTTTTGTTTTTTGGAATTACGTTTATAGGTATTTTATGGTTCAGGATAATAAAATTTTGGGGACCAAAAAACACACCGTTATCTAAGTGGTTATTTTTTAAATTAGGAATGATTCCAGTCGTTAATCACTATTATGAGCCCTTCCCAAATTTAAAGGATATTAAAGACAATAATCATCCTAGAGTACTCCCCGGACTTAAGTTTAACATTCACTCACAACTTGATTTACTAAAGAAATTCAATTTCAGAGATGAACTATCTTTAATACCCTTTGACAAAAGGGAAGGATATTATTATGATAATCAATCATTTGGAATAGGTGATGGTGAAGCATATTATTCATTAATAAGATATTTGAAACCAAAAAAAATTATTGAAATTGGAGGTGGATTCTCGACTATGTTAGCTGAATTGGCACTTAAAAAGAATTTAGTTGAGAATCCTGATCATGATTGTGTTCAATATTGTATTGAGCCTTTTGAATTCGATAACCTTGAGCAACTAAATATTAAATTGATAAAATCAAAAGCAGAAAGCATATCCAAAGATTTTTATTTAGGATTAGAAAGAAATGATATTTTATTTATTGATTCATCTCATATAATAAAACCTGATGAAGATGTTCTTTTTGAAATATTGGAAATTTTACCAATATTAAATTTGGGAGTTTTCGTCCATTTCCATGATATTTTCACGCCATATAATTATCCGAAAAAATGGGTGACTGAAGAATTGCGACTTTGGAATGAACAATTTATGCTTGAAGGATTCCTTTCCCATAATGACCATTTTGATATCAAATTATCCATGGCGTATCTTAATAGTATACATCCTGAGAAACTGATCACATGTTTCCCAAATTTAGATTATTCCTCAAAATCTATACCTTCTTCATTTTGGATTCAGAAACGATAACATGAAAAATAAGGTTATCATAGTTGACAATTCAATGCAAAATACTGGAGCTTTTAAATCTATTTTAGGATATGCTAGCGTCCTCTCCCCAAAAATTAAATTTTACTTTGCATTAAATAAAAAATCAACAATAAAAGGAAACTTTTATAAAAGTGATATTAAGGTTATCCCCTGTTCATTTGTGGAAATCCAAAAGAATATTAATTTGATATTTTACCTGCCCTACCTGCTATATAATACTGCAAAACTAATTCGGTATATTAAAAAAAACGAAATCCAAATAATCCATGTTAATGATATTTACAATATGGTTGGTGTATTGGTAAAGATCTTCCGGCCTAAGACCTATCTAATATATCATGTGAGACTTCTGAATAACTCATATGTTTCGCCTCTTTATAATATCTGGTCTTTTCTTATTCATAAATACTCGGATAAAATAATCTGCGTATCAAATATCGTCGCAAAATCCTTCCCGTATGAATCTTCAAAAATTATTGTACTATACGACTCAATTGCGCCACCGAAACTGAATTCAGATCAAAACCAGAGGTACGAAGAAAACGATATAAAACTATACTACATTGGGAATTTTATAAAAGGTAAAGGGCAGGATCTGGCAATAATGGCATATATTGAAGCCCGGAAGATTAATTCTAAGCTTAGTCTGTATTTTGTAGGAGGTACTTTAGGAAAGAAAAAAAACCTTGCTTTTAAAAATGCATTAATTAAAAAAGTTAACGAGGCCAACTTGGGCAATTCTGTTACGTTTTTAGATCAAAGTAATAACATAGAAGAATATTATAAGAAAGCGGATATTGTTCTTAATTTTTCCGAAAACGAATCGTTTTCTATGGTTTGCCTGGAAGCATTAGCTTATGGCAAACCGCTTATTGCAACCAATTCCGGGGGGCCTGCCGAAATTATTGACAATGAGTTGGATGGACTGCTTATTCCAAATAAAGATATCAACCAAATGAAAGAAGCAATACTAAAGCTATCTTCTAATCAAGCTCTAAGAAATAAATTCATTAAAAATGGCCCTATAAAAGTCAAAGAAAGATTCAATATTGAGGAATCAGCAAAAAGACTCGAAGACCTATATCTTATTGCAATTTTATCCTTCAGAAGAAAACAATAACGAAAGGTTACCATTACATTTGCAGACATATTTAACTATAAACCATGTAGTTGTTGAGGAGGATTTTTACATACTTATTTTTTATACTTTCTATAATAGTAGCAGACAGGTCGTATTCCTTTTGCCCTACTCCTGATTTCTTATCTCCTGATACCTCTTGTATCAATCAAAATATATATTTTGAGAACAATGCTATAAATGAAAATACAATCTATTCATGGGATTTTTGTACTGGAGATCTGGAATCAATTGACACCTCACGCTTTGTATTAAACAATTCACTTCTTTATCGTGCAAGATCCCTGAAGATAATTCAAGATCAAAAATTATGGTATGGTTTCGGTATCAGTCAAACAGATAATAAAATGTTTCGATTAGATTTTGGGGACAACCTGGAAAATTCACCAACTCTTTCTGATCTTGGAAATCCTTCAAATTATCTTTCTGGATCATATAGCTTAGATATAATTAAATCAGAAGGTACCTGGCATGCTTTTGCTGTAAACACTGGCAATAATTCTATAATTAAATATGTGTTTGAAAATGGTATAGATAAAGCACCAGTTGCGGAAGATTTAGGAAATTTCAATGCATTAAATATTCCAAATCACATTGAATTGGTAAAGGATAATGAAAATTTTCTTGCATTTATTTCTAATGGAGGTACTTCTGAAATCATTGCTCTCAATTTTGGCACTTCCCTTGACAATACCCCATCTATAAATACGATAAATATCCCAGGAAGCAATAATTTAAGAGGGATTGGATTTATAAAAGATTGTTCAACATGGTATGGTTTGGCTTTATCCTATTCCAACAATAAAGTATATGGAATGGAATTTACAAACGGCCTTGAAAATCTACCTATAGTAAATGAAATTTCATTTGGAGCTACTTCATTTCATTTTCCTGCCAATGTTGAAATACGACCTGAGGGCGGACAGTTTTATGCATTTATTCAGGGAGCACTGGGAGATTTCTACCGTATAGACTTTGATACAACAATATCTGGCTTCATTGGATCCGCTGAAAATCTTGGCAACCTTGGACTTTGGGGTGACAATTTTGCCCTGGATATTGTTGCAGATTCCTCAAATCATTATGGGTTTAATATAGATTTATCATCCAGAAACCTGGTACGAATTGATTTCTCTAATCCATGCTCAGTTTCGCTACCAATCTATTCAGGTAGTGATCCTCCACCTATATATTACCAATCCTCAGGGAGTTTTAAAATCTCTCTTTCCGCTGATAGCCTGGGTCATATTGGACACTTCACAAAAAACCTTGAAGTTTCCCCGGATTTATCAGCACAAATTGATATTGGAACTAATAATATTTGTTTAGAATCAGAAATAGAATTTAAAGGAATTTTAAAATCAGGATCTGTAGAAAGTTGGTCTTGGGATTTTGGTGATGGAAGTGGCTCTTCAAATACACAGGATACCATATATAATTTCTCATCAGCTGGAAATTATCAAATTGGATTACAAATTTCCTCACTAAATGGGTGTCAAAATACTGCCATAAAGTCTCTCGACATCTTATCAGCACCTATTCCATACTTTAATTTAAGCGATTCTTTGGTCTGTACAAATAATCAAATTGACTTCATAAACCAATCATTAGAGGTTGTTGATTCATTGACAACCTGGAACTGGTATATTAATGATACCCTTTATAGTTCGCAAAAAGATACCTCAATTCAATTTATAGAAACGAGTGATAAAAGTATTCGGCTTACAGCTGAGATTCCTGGTTGTTTTCGAGATAGCATTAGACTTTTTCAAGTTATAACAGGACCGATTGCAGGTTTTAGTTTTGAAAATGTATGTGATAATGAAGCTTTACCATTTAACAATAACTCTTCAGGATCAATAATATCTAATCATTGGGACTTCGGAGACTCAACAACCAGTACCCTTATGTCTCCTTTTCATTTATATGATAGCGCCAACTCCTATCCTGTCACTTTAAATGTTATATCTGAAAATGGTTGCCAAAATAAATTGACCAGGGATGTTGTTGTATATGCTATCCCTCAGGCTGATTTTTCCAATGAACTTGCCTGTCATAATACTGATGTTCAGTTTACCGATATCTCTACTGTGCAAAGTGCTAACATTATCAAATGGGATTGGCATTATGTCTCTCAATTAAATGAAGTCCTGCAAGGAAGTGATACTCTTAAAAACCCCCTTCTGAATTTTCCGGACCATGGAAACTATTTTGTTTCTCTTGTCGCTGAAAGTAATTATGGCTGTACGGATTCGATAGTTTATATAATCAATGTACTCCCTTCTCCGGAATCTGATTTTACTAATAATATCTCCTGTCTTGGTGATACTACATTCTTCTCTAGCAATTCAACAATTGAATCAGGATACACTATACTGGATTGGTCGTGGGAAATTGATCAGAACATGTATTACGACACCAATCCCAGCCATCTTTTTAATGCGCCGGGAGATTATGAGATTATGCTCATGGTTAGGGCTGATAATTTATGTGAAGATAGAATTACCAGAATGATTACTATGAGTCCTTTACCAGAAGCCGATTTTATTAATCATAACAATTGTCTGAACGAAACTATATTGTTGCAATCTACTGCCCGAAGCCAGGAAGATCCTGTCAGCCTATATAGTTGGGAAATAGATAATGGTACAAATCTGACGGGTTATCAGGTTGGTTTGAGATTTGATACAGCTGGAGATTATAGCATAAAGCATATAGTTACAACAAATCTGGGATGTATTGATTCCCTGACTAAGATCATCACCATTAATAGTTCACCTACTGCAGTATTCAACTCTTTACCCAATTTCGGTGCTCCCCCACTCAATATTAGTTTTGAGAATGAAAGCACCGGAGCCGATACATATAATTGGTATTTTAATGACGGTACTGGTAATGAATCCAGTGAGACTAATCCTGTTTATATTTATACTGATGTTGGAAAATTTCTACCGGCTTTAGTTGCCTATAATGATATGGGGTGTAAAGATAGTATTACCTCAGAAGTTAATATTGTACAACCAGTAACAGATGTCAGCTTAAATACGATTACAGAAGTTAGAATTAATAATAAGAGAAAATTTATATTAAATATCTCCAATTTGGGAACTACTCATATCAATGATATGGAGATAATCATAAGTATTAATGGTCAATATGACTTAGTCGAAACATTTCAGGATGAAATACCGGCTAATGAAAGTATAAATTACACATTAAATTTTGAGCTTCTTGATGCAGCTGGCCAAGATCTTCATTTTCTTTGTATTCAACTAAATCCTGTATCGATATTATATCCTGATATTAATAACCAAAATAACCAGGAATGTTTGACATCAAATGAAGATTTTGTTATCCTTGATCCATATCCAAATCCTGTATCTGATAATCTCTATTTGAATATACTCCTCCCGGAAAAGGAAGATCTTACGATACAAATGGTTTCATCAAATGGACAAATAAAGTGGCATCGACAAATTACTGATACTAAAAAGGGACTGAACAAAATAATAATTCAGATGGATGAGGTTCCTACAGGCGTATATATCTTAAATATCGCTTATAAAGGATCACTTGTAAATCGCCAGGTGGTTGTAAACTGATAAAGACCAAACTATTATCAATCATCATCTGGCCTGCTGCGATATCTATTTATTGATGTTCGCTCCTAAGCAAATCATTTACTACTTTAACAGGATTGAAAGTCATAATTGGAACTTCAACAAATATAGTATTCCAATTGGACATAGCACCATTCCATAAGCCAGGTAATTCCAATGCTTTTAAATCACGGCCACCTTGAGATTTTTTCGAAATAAAACCTGTTTGCGGATCAACGAATTTTTTTAAATCAAATTTCACTCCTTTGTAATTTTTAATCCCACATACCAGGTCGACAGGATTAAAATGTGTTGCAGATTTGGCAATTTTCTGTTGTTCTTCATTATCCGGATCAACCTGAGCACTCTCAACGATTTGAAGTGAAACAGTACCGTCCTGGTTCTCTGCCCAGAAAGGTCCACCACCTGGTTCCCCTTCATTCTTAACCATGCCACATACCCTGATAGGCCTGTTTAATTTTTTTATAAAATATTCTTTAGCATTAACATGCTCCTGACCCTCTGAAAGCTCCTGACCTAATTCATTTTTTATAAATGCGGAGATCTCTTCCATAAATGAAGGGCCTAAAGTAGTTTCCTGTTCAAGAATACTCAGATAATAAAATATCCTTTCCTGGTATTCTAATAGTTTTCCTGCAAGCGCTTTTTTATAATTCACTGTATCCTCCTTCAAATGATCCGGAACTATATTATCGATATTCTTTACAAATATTATATCTCCATCCAGTTCATTCAAATTCTCAATCAAGGCCCCATGTCCAGCCGGTCGAAATAAGATTTCCCCACTTTCATGGATAAAAGGAGTATTATCAGGACCTACTGCAATCGTATCAGTAGAAGGCTTCTGCTGAGAAAACCCAATTGTATACTTTACTTGAAATGCCTCTGCAAAATCAGAAACCACTTCACTGATATGATCTCTGAATTTTTCTTCATGTTCTGGCGAAACTGTAAAATGAAGGTAAACCTGATTGTTACCCGAAGCATATAAGGCCCCTTCTACCAGATGTTCGCCTACAGGAGTTCTATTTCTATTATCATAGTGGTGAAATTTTAAAAGACCTTTTGCCAGGCCACCATAATTAAGCCCCTTTTCTGTTAAAAAATATTTCAAAATAATCGAAAACTTGCCTTTATCAACCAGATCGTCCAGATCAAGATCATCCTCTGCCATTATACTCTTCAGGTCAAGGTAAAAAGAGAAATCAGATAAACTGTTGAAAAATGTATCTATTGAAGAAAATGATGGATTATTTTTTAAATCTTCCCAACTAATCCCTTCAGACGTATCCATAAAGGAGAACAAGTCTTTGAACATTCTGCTGGCAGCACCTGAAGCAGGTACAAACTTGATGGTTTTAACATGCTTTATCGCATCGTTATAAATATTGATCGATTTTTTCAAATCATTCTCTGATAATTCCAGGATGCCGTCACCAATTACGGCAGGCCTAACAAGTTTCATAAAAGGAAATCCATCAATAAAATGCTGTATTTGAATATTTACATCCTCAAGTATCTTGCCTTGCTTAACAAGTTGATCAGTATTCTTGGTATTTAACATAAAGGTCTTTGTTGTTTTTATTTAAAATTAATGAATTTTTTCTCAATTTATGAAGGCAAACCAATTACCGTTACCCGGGCATCTAATAATAACTCTTTCCCCAGACTCAATTTCTTCTTCATTTATCCATTCGCCGCTATCCACTGAAAACCATCGAATTAATCCAGTTTTATTCTTTATATCTAAGTTAAAAACTATTTCCCCACCTTTAGTAAAATATATTACATATTCTTTCTCATAGATACCGCGACAATAAGCCTCATTAGGTTCTTTTTCTAGAATAGTATTATCCAGGGGTCCCCCATTAAAAAAATCCATTTCATCAACCAGGATCCTGGTTGCCTGAATTACTTTTTGGGCTGTTTCGTTTAAGCCCTGACCTGAAGTAGGCCGATGAAACCGGGCGCTTGCAGAACCCATTAAAATGTTTCTGATAAAACATTCAATCCCGTTTTGAGTCGTTTGATGCCTGCCTCCATCATTTCCATAGATCTTTACATTATTACACGGTCTAAGTGCTCCGATTTTTTTAAGATGTTCTATCTGCTTAATCCCATTTGCCCAATGCTTTTCACCGGAATTGTGGTTATTTTGAGAAATATCAACAAAAGTAAAGATGCCAGGATTATCCATTGTTTCTCTATGAATCATATGATTCAGATCCCAGGGATCCCACATTTCTGTCGTTTGAATATTTTTACCAGCTTCAATTCCCTTTTTGAGGAGGTATTTTGCCCAATATTTCCCCCAGTCTGAAGTAACGGATGTTTCATTATCAATGCAAAACAGAATATGATCGTATTTCAGAGTATACGATAATATTTTATCCACAAATTTTTGCTGATACTCTAATAATCTCAATAAGCTTAGTTGATTTGGAACGGATCTGAAAAAATTGTTTTCAGTAAATATTGGATGAGAATCTACCTCTTCATCTAAGTGCACTCTCCTTGCAGTATAATTGCTATTGTTTATCGGATTGAAAGGATTTACCAGCCAATTATCTCTATAAAAGTCAAAAGTAGCCCATATCTCAATTTGTACAATGATATTTCTTTCTGCTGTAGCCTCTAAAAATTCTTCAAATCGCAGCCAATAATCGTCATTCCATTTATCAAGATTATACAAACTATCATTTCCCAAAAAAAATGGCCATAAGTTTCCTTCATCCCTGCTCGACATCGTATTTCTTACATAATTTCCCCCAACTGAAAGCAGGAGATCGAGATGATCGTCTAAATCAGATATTTGAAAAAGATTGTCTTCTGAAGATCCTCCCAGCAGAACTACATCTTTCCCTTTGTAATGCCAATATTGTTTATACTTTTTACTTGGTTGTATTTCAGCGCTTAAGGTATCTGAATTATTGCTGTTTTTAGCACCAATAATGCTCCAAATGATAGCGATTATGACAATACCGATTATACCAAGTAATAGCCCAATCTTCTTCATAAAATTAAAAAATCATGGTTTATTATACCGATATAAATTACGAATCATTTTTGGAAATTCCACTTAATACGCGCCTAATATCATTGGCTTCCTTCATTAAATTATAACTGGAAGGTTCATCGTTGGAATCAAGAATTTTTTTGAATTGTTTTAATTTAGCAATATAAGCTTCCAGGGCAACCGAAATATTTTTTTGATTCTGTGTAAATATAGGAGCCCACATCTCAGGAGAACTTTTTGCCAGTCGTACTGTTGATGAAAAACCACTACCTGCCATAGTAAAAATGCTCTTTTCATCTTTTTCTTTATCAAGAACGGTAGCTCCTAAAGCAAAAGAAGTGATATGGCTTAAGTGTGAAACAAAGGCGATATGCTGATCATGCTCTACTGAAGGCATATAAGCTATTCTCATATCCAATGATTTGTACATGGATTCCATAAATTCAATAGCCTTAGTATCACTTTTCTCTTTATCGCAAATAATCATTGTTTTATGATGCATTAATGCCCCAAAAGCTGCTTCAGGTCCTGAATTCTCAGTACCGGCGATAGGATGCGAGGCTACATACTGCTGCCTCTTAGGGTGGGTATCTGCTATCCTGCAAACCTCTTCTTTAGTGGATCCAAGATCAATAAGGATGGCTTTATCTTTTATCTGGTCCAAGGCAGGAAGTATCTGTTTGGTGATAACATTTACTGGTGTAGCCAGTACTACCAGGTCAGCTTTCTTAACAGCCTCTTCAAAAGACTCAATCCTATCAGCTATCCCCAACCTTAAAGCAGTATCCTTGTTGGCTGGATTGATATCCACTCCAATTACATTGATATCCTTGCGGGCACTTTTCAAAGCGAGCGAAAAGGATCCACCCAAAAGACCTAAGCCTATAATACAAACCTTCATATATTATCTATTAAATTCTTTTAACCTTTTCAATGCTTCCTCGTAGGTTTCGATATCCGAACAAAGCGAGATCCTTATATAACGGTTACCTGCTTTTCCAAAAATAAATCCAGGAGTGATGAAAACTTTGTATTCATATAAAATATGATCAATCCACTCCTCCACATTTGATATTGTATCAGGAATTTTAGCCCAGACAAACATACCAACCTGTCCTTTATTCCAACTGCATCCAAGTTTCTCCAATATTTGATAGGCCATTAATCTTCTTTCTTTATATACTTCATTCCGATTTTGATGCCATTCGGCAGAATTTTCCAGTGCCGATATTCCAGCTTCCTGGATTCCCCTGAACATACCGGAATCAAAATTGCTTTTTATTTTAAGTATAGCGTCAATATATTCTTTTCTTCCACTAACCCAACCAAGTCTCCATCCAGCCATATTATGCGACTTACTAAGAGAATTCAATTCTACAGCTATATCAAAGGCTTTATCAGAATACAGTATACTTTGAGGTGGATCATCATTTAATACCATACTGTATGGATTATCGTGACAAAGTAAAATTTCTTTTTCGATTGCAATATTTACAAGCCGGTCAAAAATATCTCTATTAGGAGCTGCACCTGTAGGCATATGTGGATAGTTTATCCACAGAAGCTTATATTTTCCCTTTTCGATCTTTTCAAGAAAACTAAAATCAGGAGCCCAATTTTCTTCCTGGATCAAAGGATATGTGTCTGCTTTTCCTCCAACCATTTCAGCAACAGCTTTATATGCCGGATAACCAAGTTCAGGTACCAATACGCTGTCGCCAGGATTAATATATGCCAAAGAGATATGCGTAATTCCTTCCTTTGATCCCATCAATGGCAGGATCTCTGTATCAGGATTCAAATCAATTTTGTATGTGATAGAACTCCATTGTGCAATGGCATCTCTTAGCCCTGCAATTCCCCTGTAGGGTTGATAACCATGATGCTTGGGATTTCTTGAAGATCGTACCAGGGACTCAATAGTTTCTTCAGAAGGCATCATATCGGGACTTCCAATTCCGAGATTCAAAATATTGTATCCCTGGTTATTAAAATCTCTAATCTCCTGAAGTTTTTTGGAGAAATAATACTCCTGTATTTGATTTATCCTGTCAGCAGGTTGAATTACCATTACCAATCATTTAAAATTTCTTCGAAATTGATAAAAATATTTTAAAATATCATTAAGAATCAGGTAAATTTAATGGCTGCCTATCTATCTGACTGAATGATTTTAAATAGTTTATCAGATCTTCGAACCATGGTATCCATAGGAATAGAAAAGCGGTCTCCTTTTACTGTCTCTTTCACAGATTTTAAATCTACTCGTATTTCTTTAACGATTGTTTCAATAACTCCTGTTGTTGGTCCGGTAATTAGAATCTGATCACCCACACTTAACGATTGTGTTTCGAGCAAAAACTCAGCCACACCTATCTTGGCAAAATAATTCATTCCTTTTCCAATATATACTTTTCTTGTAGTTGCACTTGAACCATATTTACTACTCCATTCCCCTGTTTTTTTCCCCATATAATATCCCTCCCAGAAACCACGGTTAAATACCTTCTTAAGTCTTTTTTCCCATTTATCAACTTTTTCGGGTGTATAACTACCCTCCTTCCAGGAATCAATAGCTTCCCGATAACAGGAAGTTGTGGTTTTAACATATTCGGGTGGTCGACCACGACCTTCAATTTTGAATATTTTCACTCCGGAATTCAGCAATTTATCAATAAACGAAATAGTACTTAAATCTTTGGGTGACATGATAAATTCATTATCTATATCCAGCTGGTATCCATCATCCTTTTCAGTAACAGTATACCCCCTACGGCACATCTGCATGCACTCCCCCCGGTTAGCAGATTTATTCTTTTCATGAAGGCTTAAATAACATTTTCCGGATATAGCCATACACAGAGCTCCATGAGCAAAAACTTCAATTTTCACTCTTTCTCCTCCGGGTCCTAAAATATTTTGATCGTCGATACCTCTGCAGATAGCTGCGACCTGTTCCAATGATAACTCTCTCGCTAAAACCATTACATCTGAAAATCCAGCAAAGAACTTAAGACTTTCAATATTACTTACATTCGATTGAGTAGAAATATGTGTCCTTACTCCCTTTTCAATAGCAATTTGTATGACTGAAAAATCAGAAGCAATAATGGCATCAATCTTTGATAATTTTACTGCTGATATTACTTCCCTGACATACTCAAGATCCTGATCATACATAACCGTATTTAAGGTTACATAAGCCTTAATACCATGCTCATTACAGATCTTACGAATATTAGACAGATCAGAAATTTCAAAATTCTTTGAAGAGCCAGCACGCATATTTAACTTGCCGACACCGAAATATACTGCATTAGCCCCTCCCTGAATTGCAGCCATCAGGGATTCAAAATTTCCAGCAGGAGCAAGTAATTCAATCTGATCTGAATTTTTTAGAACCATGAGGCAAAATTACTTAATTTTGAGAAAGTTATTCATCAGCAATTGATTGCCCCAATAGGTGAGAATCCCAGTCTTAAGTTAATTTAGAATAATAATAATTTTATCGGTCTAGCCAATTTTTAAAATCACTCGTTTTTTCACGGCTAACCACCATATCTTCAATATGTTCAAAATTCTTCAATGTTACCTTTAAACGATTTGATGAATAGCTTAGAATATCTGAAATGGAATCAATGTTGATGATGTAATTCCTGTTAATTCTGAAGAAATGAGTAGGATCAATCATCTTCTGAACCTGATCAAGAGAATGATCTATATTAAGGTTCTTCCCCACTAAAGTCTTTATAAAAGTTCCACGATCGCGAATAAAAAAACAAGCAATATCATTGGTAGAAATAGAATGAAAATGGGTTCCGATCTTTACGAAAAACCTGGTTTTATAGCTCTTTACCAGTTGTTCATATAAATGATCAATTTTTTCAATTTGCCGAACATCATCCTGGTGGTATTGATTGAATTTATCTATGGCTAATTTTAAATCATTCTTTGTGATCGGTTTAAGTAGATAATCTACACTATTAACTTTAAAAGCCTTTATCGCATATTCATTATATGCAGTAGTGAATATGATTGGTGTCTTTACCTTTATAGTATTAAATATTTCAAAAGATATACCATCGTCAAGTTGAATATCCATGAAGATCAAGTCTGGTGCTGGATTATTGGATAGCCAATTGACAGAATCCGTCACTGATTCTAAAGTTGCCTCAATCTGAATACCAGGATCTATTTCCATCAACAAGCGTTTCAATTTATCTGCTGCGAGGTGTTCATCTTCAATGATTAATACTTTCATCATCGTTTCTTTTAAGTGGAACATGTACTATAAATTCACTGTCTGATTGGATAATTTCAACCTCACGCCCCGTAAATAGTTTATTTCGCTCTGATAAATTAGCCAATCCGATTCTTGATGATTCTCCAATTTGAGTTTTAGGCTTAAGGTGGTTTGACACCGTAATAATTCTATCCTGTTCATTTAAATCAATTGAGATAATAAGTGGTTCTTTTCTGGTAGCCATGTTATGCTTGAATGCATTTTCAACCAGCAGCTGCAATGAGATCGGTAAAATCAAATAATTATCTGGATCCTCAATATTTATATTAAGTTCTATTTTACCATCGTCTCTTACCTTTTGCAGGAAAAAATAATCTTTGACAAATTCTAACTCTTTTCTGAGATTGACATGATCCAGATCCTTATTTTCCAATATATATCTGTATATAGAGGAGAACTTTTGTATGAATTCTTCAGAAAGTTTAGCATCTTTTGAAACCAAAGATGATAAAGTATTTAGACTATTAAACAGAAAATGAGGATTTACCTGATTTTTCAAAGTTTCGTACTGAAATATAAGTTTTTCTTCTCTTTGTTTTTGTTCCCTTTTTAAGGAATCAATCCATTGAAAATAAAAGAACGCTAAAGACCCAAATAAATATCCACTCCCTGCCCCTATGAGAAAGCCTTTATATTCGGTTTTTAAGATATGTGGCATAACTTGACTTATATCTTCATTATTAATCAGAAAAATCGCTATTGTGAAAAGAACAAATATTATAATGGAAATAAAAAAGGCCAATAGAAAAAATAATATAAGCCTAATTATAGCTTTCCTTACATATTCATTAGGAGTAGTATAGGTTAATTTCGAAAAAAACTTTGCGCCCAACCAAATAAAAAATTCTAATTGAAAAACCAGCATAAGAAACGCAAATAATGTTCCCTGGTATAACAATTCAGATCCGGAAGATATTTTGATAATTATAGCTCCCAGCACACTCACAAGTATTATTTTTACGTGATATGCCAATCTTTTAGGTAAATACAAATCTATGGCTCCTCTTGTTTTCATAATTTAAATTTCAACATTTAGTTCCTCAATAGCCATTACAGTGGTAGTAATTATTAAAGCAGGAATTATATAATCTTTAATTTTATTATTAGAATCATCAGTATTCAGATGAATTGTATTCGTATATGCCTCATGATAGATCAACAGGCAAATGATAAGAATCAATATCATGATCCTTGGTATGGCTGTATTTATTTTACCTGAACGCATCTTGATTCTTTTTTAATAGAGTTAAAGTGATAAAAGTCGACAGAATTTAATTTATTTCGAAAAAATAATTGCAGAGTTGTATGATCTTAATGTTAACTGGTATAAATAACACTTTAAGCAGGAAGAAAAATGGGAAATACTATTCTCTAATAATTATATTTATCCTTCCATAATGCCTTTAACCGCTTTCTCAATTCTTCTTCCCTGGGATTATTGCCAGGATCAAAAAATATGGTGCCACTTATCTGTTCGGGCAAGTATTCCTGGTCCGAAAAATTATTATCGTATTGATGGGAATATTCATAGCC
>Ga0316187_10001705_pt1 | contig 19168 bp, 20 predicted proteins | sample CroRivburrow1_MG_FD_204927 | JGI IMG/M metagenome (GOLD analysis project Ga0316187, IMG submission 204927) | Coastal sediment microbial communities from Maine, United States - Cross River worm burrow 1 | ecosystem: Environmental > Aquatic > Marine > Coastal > Sediment | place: USA: Maine...
GCGACTGTTGTAAACAACCAGCTTGTTTACACGCCGAACCTGAACTTCAACGGCTCCGACAGCTTCAGCTTCCGGGCGACCGATGCCGGTGGTTTGAGTGTGGTTGGCACGGCAAGTGTGACCGTGAATGCGGTCAACGATGCACCTGTTGCAACGGCTCCTGCGATTACCACTGATGAAGACACAGCTGGAACAATTCAGATCGCAGTGATTGATCCTGATGCGGGTGATAGCCACAGCTATGCAGTTACCACTCTGTCAGCTAATGGCACAGCAACAGTTTCCGCGACAGGTCTTGTGGCCTACAGACCGAACCTGAACTATTTCGGTAGCGACTCTCTGGTTGTTACGGTAATCGACAGTGCGGGTGCGACCGGCACAGCTACGATCAATGCAACTGTAAACGCAGTGAACGATGCACCTGCATCAACCAGTGCAAACATTGTGGCCGATGAAGATGTAACGAGCGCTGGTGCAATACCTGCGGTTGTTGATGTAGATGATACGGCTCATACATTTACGATTGAGGCTCAACCGGCCAATGGTTCTGCATCGATTGTGAACAACCAGTTGGTTTATACATCAAACCTGAATTTCAATGGTTCGGACAGTTTCACCTTCCGCGCAACTGATGCCGGAGGCCTGGGTGTGATTGGCACGGCCAGCATTACGATTAATGCTGTGAATGATGCTCCTGAATCGACGACAGCAAGTATCACGACGGATGAGGATGTCACCAGTGTTGGTCTGACTCCGACGGTGATTGATGTGGATGATACGGTTCACACCTTCACGGTTGAGACGCAGCCCACTAATGGCTCAGCATCAATTGTGAATAACCAGTTGGTTTACGCACCGAGCCTCAACTTTAACGGTTCGGACAGGTTCAACTTCCGTGCAACCGATAGTGGTGGTCTAAGTGTGGTTGGCACCGCATCCGTTACGATCAACGCGGTGAATGATGCACCTGTCTCGGCCGATGATGCATACGCGACAGATGAGGACACCGCTCTGGGTGGCACAACAGTTCTGGTCAATGATTCCGATGTTGATGGCAATGTGCTGAGTGCGATTTTGGTTAGCTCAACTGCGAACGGTTCATTGACGTTGAACAGTGACGGAACATTCAGTTATGCATCTAACCAAAACTGGTACGGAACCGATTCATTCACCTACAAGGCGAATGATGGTGCACTGGATTCCAATATTTCGACAGTAACGATCACGGTGAATCCGGTGAATGACATCCCGATTGCCGATGCTGGCATGGATCAGATCGCGTTTGTTGACGATGTGGTGATGTTTAGCGGCACCAACAGCTATGACATTGATGGTGATCCATTGACCTATAGCTGGCGTGTTGTGAATTCTCCAGCCGGAAGCAGTGCGATGTTCAGTGATTCGACTGCGTTGATCACATGGTTCACGGCCGATGAGCAGGGCGACTATCTCTTTGAGCTGGTTGTAAATGATGGAGCAGTAAACAGTGTCGGAGACACGGTTGTTCTGCATGTTCTAAACCGTATTCCAACCGCCATCATTACAGCTGATCCATACGCTTACATTGATGACGTGGTGATGATTGATGGTTCACAGAGTTTCGATCCTGATCACGATCCATTGAGCTATTTCTGGACGTTGAGTTCGCCAAGAGGCAGTGCATCACAGCTCTCTGATCCATATGCGACGGCTCCGAACTTCAGCGTGGATGCGAAGGGCGTCTATGTTGCTACGTTGACGGTGCATGACGGCGTTGAGTCAAGTACGATGGTGACTGCGACGATCACGATTCCAAATCGTGCACCTGTAGCCGATGCCGGGCCTGATCAATCGGTCTACTTCTGTGACCTGGTAAACGTGGATGGCTCTGCAAGTTACGATCTTGATCATGATCCGATCAGTTACAGTTGGAACCTGACTGCGCCACTTGATAGCTCCATTGGTCTGACATCAACGAATAGTGCCAGGACAAGCTTTATCCCGGATGTGAAGGGTGATTATCTGGCAGAACTGACTGTGCATGACGGCACAGTGGCAAGTACATCTGACAGGGCAGTGATCACGGCCCTGACCCCACCGGTTGATCTCTACGCCAGTATGCAGATGGGAAGTGGTGCGAGGATGCTTCTGTTGCTGCCGGGTGAAGCAAGAAACGAACATGATGAAGAGCATGAAGATAGGGATGACTCAGAAACCCATGTAGAAGAAGCTGTAGAAACTCCAACAGCTGCACAATTGTGGCTTGAGTCTGAACTGACCAGTAGGGGGTGGCTCTACACAACGGTTCAGGATGAAGAAGATTTCTTACGTGAACTGCGCACAGGTGGTTACACCGTTTATGGCGTGTTTGGCGGAGAGCTTGGTGATGAAGCAGTAAACGAGCTGACTGCTGCGGTCTATCGCGGTGAAGGGCTGATCTATGCGTCAACGTATGAAGCAGATGATCTCTCTGATGCTCTGGGTGTTGATGTTGGTCATGAACAACGGGTCTGGAGTGTTGATTTGCAGGCAAGCTCTCTTGCCGATGCGCAAACATTGAGCTTTGTGAATGGTCTGCGTGTCGCGGATGCAGAGCTGGAAGGTGCCACCTCAATCGCTACGGTCATGTTGGCTAAAGAGCATGGGCATGATGACGATGATGATGAGAGCAGTGATGAAACCAGTGATGAAACTAGACTTGCGACAGTTGCAGCGATGCGCAGCTTCGGTGCTGGCCGCTCTGTTTATATAGGCTTTGATCTTCTGGATGAGATCGGTAGTGGTCTGCAAAACGGCTTACTGGCTTCACTGTTGGATAGAAGTCTTGATCGTATTCACTCAGAGCTAACAGCCGCACCAGGAGCCGTTGTGCCGTTCACGCTTGATGTAAACAACATTGAGTGTGTGCTAGCTTCAGGACGTGTCACAATCACACTACCGGAAGGCGTAATGGTTGTGGATGATGGTGGGGCGACGTTACAGATAGATGGTTCACTTAGCTGGACATTTGATCTGGCTGTTATCGGTAAGAGCAGCTGGACCTTCTGGTTGCGTCTGCCCGACAGTGCAGGGGCTGTGAATCTCAATGCTGTGATTGAAGCGGGTTACACACCAGTCTCCTTGCAACCATTCCGGGAAGTTCCGATTGCATTGGATGTTCCGTTTAGCCGTACCTTTGAAGGAGCCTTTGCAGAGGCAGTGGATTCAGCAGTTGATGATGAGCTCTCAGAGCGTTTAAACGAGGTGAATGAGTCATGGGCTGAAGGTGAACTGAAAGATGCCTTTGAAGAGCTTCTGGAAGCTTTCAGAGAGAGTTTGGAAGATGAAGAGGTTGTAGCTCAAGATGTTGCATCACCATTAAGCTGGGCAATACGAAGTATGGCAATGGTACTACCTGTTGATACATTTGATTTGGATGACAAAGAGGACAGGTGAGATAGAATATAACGATCGAAATCGATTGACTTCCCCAGTGTTTTATGGTATAAAATCTCTGTAAGTGAGTTGTAGTGACGTTGTGGCTTACCAGCTTGAGCCGATACGTATTGAACGGGAGCTTACCTACTCTGGTTGTGTGAAATCCACTTGCTGGATTACCTAATGTCAGGGTGCTGCGCCCACCTTCGCGAGAAGGGTTCAGTAGAGTAGGCCATAACGTCACTACAGCTCCTTAGTTTGAACAATCAGCAGAAAAAAGTATGACTCCTCATGACCCGTCTTTTAGTTTTGGCGGGTCAAAGTCTTTTAGGGCATTGAAACACTGAAATCCTGTTTGAGACGCCAGATTATATTGTATCGAACTCTCTTAGCGAATAGCGATCTCTGGCAGTGATATCTTTGTGGGTGAAGAGATTGTCTTTACCGTTGTAAATAGTTTCAACAAGCCAGCTCTCTTCAGCCTCGATGTCAGCCTCAGAAACCATGCCGCTCCAGACCCCTTTTTTGGTTTTACCAAATTTGTCTATGTAACTGTAGTGGGGCATCCACCGGTATCCGCGCTCTCTAAGCTCATCCTTTTTTTCAAAGGGTGCATGTAGCGCAAAAAAGCGCCTGCTTGTATCCCTCGCTCTTATCAATAGCTCGCTCATCGCCAGCTTGCCAGATTCAGGAAGGGTTCTGGTGAGGATGTGAAGGGTTGCCTGCGCATCGTTAACGGCCCGGTGCCCATCGAAAAAGAAGCCTAATATGTAAGCGATATAATCCAGCTTCCGGCCAGAGATGTTCTCTTCCTGCCATTTGATATCATTCTGCGTGCAACTCCAGTTGGATTCGGTTGTTGCCGGTAGTCGCCTCTCAATCATCTGTCGGTCAAATGCGGCGTTGTGGGCAATAACAAGGCTGGCCTTTTTGAACCACTCCAGAATCTTATCATCATCGAGTTGTTTGCCTTTCAGCATCTCATCGGTGATGCCGGTGATCTGTTTAACGATATCACTCAGTGGCTCACACGGATCTTCAAAACCGTCATAGGTGTGCAGGATTCGATAGATGGCTCCTGTGGATGCATCATACTCAAAGGCAACAAACCCCAGCTCAATGATCTTGTCGTTTGCGGTATCAAGCCCGGTGGTCTCGGTATCAATCACCAGACCGATGCGTGGTGTTGCAGGCGCACCATCCCGGTACTGCTCAGGCGTAACCAGACGTTTGATGATCCGGTAACCGTCGGATTGCTCCAGCTGTTGAATAGCCTCGATATCGTTCATGGTTTCTCCCTGTTTTTCTCTTCAATCCAACGTGACATAAACTCTGTGCTGCGATGGTGATGGTGACGAAGCATGCCACCAGTGAAGTTATTGAGTCGAGCTGTTTCAAGGTTTTCCCTACACGCCATAATCCGGCTGATCAGAGAGGTGGCATTTTCAGCTCTGTTGAAGAGGCTGCAGATGATGGCATAACCATTCTTCTGCGCTTTTTGCCACGCTTCTCTATCCCGGTAGAGACCGACAGCTGCTTTAGCGAACTCCTGAGGGTCATTGGCAATGGCACCACACCAATCCAATCCACCCGACATCGATTCCACTCCGACTGATGTAGTGACACTTGGAGTTCCTGCCAGCATCGAATCCGCCAGTTTGCCTTTGATGCCTGCACCGAAGCGGAGCGGTGCCAGTGAGACTCTGGCCTGTTTCATGACATCCAGTGCGTCTGGAGCCCAGCCGTCAACGTGAAAGCCACTCTCCGGTCTATGAAGAGCCGTGGCCTTTTTGGGCGGGTAAGAGCCATAGATATGCAGTTCGGCATCCGGCAGCTCTTTTTGAATCATCGGCCAGATAGTTTCGCTCATCCAGCGAACCGAGTCCCAGTTCGGGGCATGGCGGAAGTTTCCAATACAGATGAAGTGATTGCGATCATTAAAGGCGGGTGACGGCTCAACAATATGAGTCTCATCAAACATAAACGGGGTGAGGTGCAGCAGTGCTTCGGGAAGTGAGAACTGCTGCACTAGCAGATTTTTCTCATACTCAGAGATCATCAGTGTGAGGTCAGAGCGGTAGAACGATGCGATTTCCCGTTTGGCTATGTCGCTGTAGAGGTCACGTTTCTCAACATCGGTGACAACCAGGCCACTCTCTTTCGCCAGTTTGTGTCTGGCATCGCGCAGCAGATGCAGATCAATCGATTCGACTATGCGCATTGCGGATGGGCAGGCCTGCTCAACCCGCCAGCCGAACTGCTCCTCCATCATGAAACGATCAAAGAGTACAATATCCGGATTCAGCTCACTGACAAAAGTGTCGAAGCTGCTGCTGTTTACCTCAATGGATTGTCTGCTGACTCCCAGCGCATCAAGGTCAGCCATGTGATCACTGATCGCAGCGGGGGAGGTGAAGGTAATGCTCCAGTTCTGTTCAAGAAAGAGCTGGATCAGCTCCATCATGCGCACACCGGCACCCGATGAGTTGGGCTCCGGCCATACATAACCAATAATAAGGAGTTTGCATTTCACGTGAACACTCTAGTGAAACCACCATTGTCACGATACAGTTGCCTTAACTGAAACTATTTACGATTAAGAGGAATCATGCCTGAGCTGCTGTTTAAACTTCGAAATGTACCTGACGATGAGGCTGAAGAGGTTCGTCAACTTCTTAACGATCACGAGATCAGCTTCTATGAGACCCATGCCAGTGGCTGGGGCATATCGATGCCCGGTATCTGGTTGCCAGATGCCCATCAGCTGCAGCAGGCAAAAGCGTTGCTTGATGTGTATCAACAGGATCGAACAACGCGGGTGCGTTCAGAATATGAAGCCCTGAAAGCTGAGGGAAAAAACAGAACTGTCGTAGACAAGATCATGGAGAATCCAATCCAGGTTATTCTGCTTACATTGGCCGTTCTTTTTATTCTCTATGTCTCCCTGAGTCCATTTCTGGAGTTTGGAAAACAGTAGCTGTTATTAATAACCTAGTATTTTTCTAAAGTACCTTGCCTGCTGGCCGATAGAGTTGTTTATCCAAGACTTTGAAGGGGCCTGCCGATATGCTTAGTAACCAGATTGAACAGATTCATCACAATCTGAATGAGTCATTTCCAGCACTTTGCCGGATTGCCATTGCGCTCTACGATGAAGAGACCGACATGCTCAAGACCTTTACCCACAGTACACGGGGAGCGGTACCGATTCAGTACTACTCAAGTAGACTTAGCAGATCGGAATCACTATCGAAACTGGCAAAGGATCGAACCACCAGAATCATTGATGATATTACAGCGATCACTTCGGATCGAACTCACACAAAACGTATCAAAGCTGCAGGTTTCCGCTCCAGTCTGACCTATCCGATCTACAACAAAGAGAGATTTGTCGGCATCCTTTTCATGAATGCCAAGGAGATTGCCTATTTTGGTGAAGAGACGGTTGAAAAGCTCTCCATCTTTATTCAATTGATCTCCACACTTCTGATTGCTGAGACACTACCGATTAAAACATTGAAGGGAGCAGTGGCCACGGCTCGTGAATTCAGCCGTATTAAGGATGAGGAGACAGGCGCCCATCTGGCCAGAATGTCCCACTATGCGCGTGTGATTGGCCTTGAAATCGGCGAAAAACATGATCTGAATGATGAGGCGATTGAGTACATTTTTCAGTTTTCCCCACTGCATGATGTCGGCAAAGTAGGGATTCCGGACGCTGTTATTCTTAAACAGGGGCTGTTGACGGTTGGTGAAAGAGAGATTGTTCAGACTCACGTCACTGTAGGTGAAAATATTATCAAGACGATGGTGGATAAGTTTGATCTTGGCGGCGTCGAAAATGTTCAGATGCTTCGTAATATCGTCGCCTATCACCATGAAGCCTATGACGGTTCAGGTTATTTGAAAGGCCTTAAGGGTGAAGAGATTCCGATTGAAGCGAGAATCACCTCGGTTGCCGATGTTTTTGATGCCCTGACCAGTGTACGTCCTTACAAACGAGCCTGGACAAACCGGGAAGCGTTTAAGTTTCTGGAAGAGAAGAAGGGGGTAATGTTTGATCCGGATTGTGTTGATGCGATGATCAATAACAAAGAGCTTATTCAGGCCATTCAGGAGCGCTTCAAAGAGGATAAGCTGGGGTAAGCCTAAACATCGATTTGTTTTGCTGAAGGTTGAATCTTCAGCTTCTCAATAGCCTATGTCGCGTGCCGCCTCAATAGAGATGTCCCGAGCCAATGTAACCAGTATACGTCGGATTATGGATGGTCGTTGAGTGGAAGCTCGGGTACAGCAATAGATGAACTGCTTCCAGTCAGGCTCATTAGAAAATCATGCAGTTCACGCTCATCCTGTTCGGAGAGATTTAGAACGTTCAGCTCATTCTCATCACCATGTCTGTCTCCACCCCTACTATAAAACTCGATCACATCCATCAGACTGTATTTCGCGCCGTTATGCATGTATGGCGGAGTTCGGGAGATCTGGCGCAGAGATGCTGTGCGAAAACGGTTTCGGTCTCTTGGATTGCCCGTAACGTCGAAGTGACCGGGGTCGAGTGAGTTGATCCCGGTATTGTGAAATTGAGAATCACTGAAGTTGGGGCCTGTATGGCACTTGGCGCACCTTGCTTTGCCGGTAAAGAGCAGGAACCCTTTCTTAGCTGATTGAGACATGGCTGATCTGTCACCTGCTACCCAGCGATCAAAGGGTGAATCATTCACGACAACAGTACGAAGGAAGTTGGCAATAGCTTTAGCAATATTTTCTGAAGTGATTTCAGGAGAGTCAAAAGCGTATTGGAATTTTTGCTTATATGCCGAGGGGAGAGCCGGAATATTTGCAATTTTCACTGATAACTCTCTTAGATGGATTTCGATTGATTGTTCAAGGGTGAGGCCTCGTCCATCCCAGAAGAACCGCTTAAGAAATGCCGTGTTAGTTAGTGACGGAGTGTTTCGATCCATGGACTGAACTTCTCTATTTCTATTGAAAAGAGGGTCGCTCCAGCCAGTTCCCGGGTAGTGGCAGGCAGCACAGGATAGGGTTCTGTCTCCTGTTAGACGTGGGTCAAAAAAGAGCTGTTTACCAAGATTCTCAACAGCTTTTTGGTATGGGTTGTTTTCTGGATAGGTGACTTCGGGAAGTTGCCACTCTTTTAGCACTTTTGCAGACACTTTCGATTTTTCTTCAGATGCTGAAGTCACTGATGCAAATGATATCAGAGTGATCATTAGGGCAATACATACGTGTATGAAGTTCACAGATTTCTCCATTCAGACCGCTTCCACCTGTTTGTATCCCCTAGTGCAGAGAATATTTTATCATCCGTTTTATACATAGCAAAGAGAAATATCAAAGCGGTTAGTCCGGATAGGGCAGAGGATCAGATTTGGAGAGGCCTGCAAATCCGGCTTTACGAAACTGGCATGAGTCGCAGTGTCCACAAGGCATCCCATTTGGTAGAGGGTCATAACAGGAGCGGGTAAGAGCGTAGTCGAGATCTAACTTAAGCCCAAGCTCAATAATCTCTGACTTATTCAATTTCAGTAGAGGGGCAACAATCTCAACGGTTGACCCTTCGGCTCCCATCTTTGTGCCCAGCGTTGCGGTTTTAGCAAAAGAGTTAAGAAAATCGGGCCGACAGTCCGGATAGCCGGAATAATCGACAATATTGGCACCAATAACGATTTTTGTGGCGCCGACAGTCTCCGCTATGCCTGCGGCCAGAGAGAGGAAGATCATGTTTCGAGCCGGCACATAGGTGATCGGGATGCTGCTGTCTTCGTGCTGGTCTTTCGGGACATCAATATCTTCGGTTAGTGCCGAGCCACCGATGGCGGCCAGATCAACCTTGATAGTTCGGTGATCATCAACACCTAGAGCCTTTGCGATATTGTTGGATGCTTCCAGTTCAATTCGATGTCTCTGTCCGTAGTCAAAGGCGACTGTGTGGCATGTCCAGCCCATCTCTCTGATTGCCCAGGCCAGTGCCGTGCTGGAGTCAAGACCACCCGAAAGAAGAACTACTGCATGTTCAACACTACTCATACGCCAGTTACCTCTGCTCCCCAGATATATTTGTGTTGCTGAATCTGAAGTCTGGCAGGTAGATGATCTTTCAGCATCCATGAAACAAGGGTGGCTGGAGGCAGACTGTTCCAGGCCGGTGAGAGAAGCAGTGTGGCCTTCAGCTCTGCCAGAGATCTGTCGATGATAACCTGCTTTACCCACTCATAATCACTGCGATCATTGATGACAAACTTGATCTCATCACCGGCTTTAAGATGAGAGAGGTTATCCCAGCGATTTCGTTCTGACTCGCCGCTACCAGGCGTTTTAATGTCTATGATGATGGAGATGCCATTAGGAACTCTGGAGATATCATGAGCACCCGCTGTCTCTAACTGTACAGCTTTGGATTCTGTTAACAGGGCATTTAACAGCGCGGTAACATTTCGTTGTGCAAGTGGTTCTCCGCCTGTCACAAGAACAAGCGGGTGAGCGAATGCTCTGACTTTCTCAATGATCTCAAGAATAGATTGTTCACTGCCTGAATCAGTAGGAATCGCCTGTGGAGTATCGCAATAAAGACAATTCAGTGGGCAACCGGCCAGTCGAATGAAGGTGCAGGGAGTACCGGCAAATGTACTTTCACCCTGTATGCTCTCATAAATTTCATGGATCCGAAGCGATATGGAAGTGAGGTCTATTTTTAGCGCTCCGCTTCGAGAGGTTTAAGGCGGGTACGAGCCTGTTCAGCCGCATTAGACTCAGGATGCTGTTTGATTAATCGTTGTAGAACAGCTTTGGCATCACCCAAACGCTTGGACTGCTGATATGCGGAAGCAAGCTTAAGTAGTGCGGCGGGATGCTTGGCACTGTTTGGGTAGTTGTTGGCTACACTCTTAAACGCTTCAATGGCCTCATCCATTTTCTGCTGAGCGAAGTAACTCTCGCCAAGCCAGTAGTGAGCCTGGTCGGCATATTCGCCTTGAGGGTGATTAAGCAGTAGGGATTTAAATGCCTGCGATGATTCATCATAACGGCCACTTTTCAGCGCAAGGTAAGCTGACGTGTAGGCATTCTTTTCACTCTCTGGATTAGTCGCCATGGCTGAGGGGGAAACTTTTTTGGCTGCTGAACGAATACTCGATTCTATCTTGGCCAGTTTCTTAGTCAGTTTTTTCTTTTTGCTGCTGGCTACTCTGGAAGTGATTTTTTTGCCCGAGCGTTTCTTTTTTTGAAGCGTATCAAGTTTGGCAGAGAGTTGACGGTTTTCTTTTTGCTGCTCTTCCAGGCTGGTTTCCAGTTCAAGAATGCGCTTTTCCATCTGGTCGAGACTCGCTTTAACTGCAGCGTGTTCGCTCTCGCCGGTCTGAATAGATTTCATGACCTGGGTTTTGTCATTATCCCACGATGCCCCACCCATTCCAGCGCAGCCGGAAAGAGTAAGCAGCATGAAAAGAGCGGCCACCGGAAAAACCGATGGCCGCTTCATTTCAATCAACAGGTTGTTATTAACGACTGATGATGTCCGCATGACGATTCTGTGCCCAACAAGCTGCACCGGTGCCGGTACATGCAGGACGTTCTTCACCGAAAGAGACGGTATCGACACGGCTTGAACTTACGCCATGAGATGTCAGATAAGCTTTAACACTGTCTGCACGACGCTGGCCAAGTGCCAGGTTGTACTCGCGGCTTCCGCGCTGGTCGCAGTTACCTTCAACAGTAACAGTGACTCCACCGTGATCAGCCAGCCATGCTGCATAACCATTCAGGGTTGCTTTACCAGCTGCATCAAGTGCAGAGCTGTCAAATGCAAAGTAGACAGAATTAGATGATGGTTTCTTTGCCATGCTGCTAACGGAATGTGTTGATGCTCCGCCTTCGCTGCTCACAACTTCTTTCTTGGCACAGCCGGAAAAAAGAAGTGCTGCTGCTGCAAGTGCGACAAACATTATTTTCGAAAATTGATTCATTGGAGTCCTCCCAAACGGTTTGCTAATAAAATAGTTCCTGAATTGAACACCAATCCTATCCTGCTGTCTAGGGCGGATATCGTTTCAGAATTCATCGTGACCATGCAGGATCGGATGCATCAATATTTCCGGCAGTGATTGCCTCGGCTTTTCCTCCCCATGCGGGGATTCTGTAGATGCGTCGAATTCCACTGTTTTCAGCCGAGTAGAGCAACATCTGTCCGTTCGGAGACCAGTTAGGGGACTCAATTCGCTTGCCAGTGGCAAGGTAGCGTAGGCCGGTACCATCAATATGAACGGTTGCCAGTGCATACTCCCACTGTTTCAGTGTGATGAACGCAATACGGTCACCATGCGGTGCCCAGACGGGGGAGGTGTTGTAGTTGGCTTTAAGACTGATTCGCTCGGCTTTGCCACCGGATAGGCTTTTTCTATAGATTTGGGGACTTCCATTGCGATTGCTGGTGAATGCGATCCACTTACCATCGGGTGACCATGTGGGTGTCGTATCGATTCCAGGGTGGTCAGTGAACTGCTTCCACTCTTTCTTTTTCAGATCATAGATGTGGATTTCACTGTTGCCGGTATAGGAGAGGGCAGCGGCAATATAGCGGCCATCCGGTGAGTATTCCGGCGTGCTGTTCAGCCCCTTGAAGCTTCCAAACGCATTACGTTTGCCTGTTGCCATGTCGAATGTTTCAAGTCTGGGACGATTGCCTACATATGTATTCAGTGCTACGAATCGACCATCTGGAGCCCAGTCAGGAGAGAGCAGGAGGGTAAAGTTTTTCCCGACGGGCTGACGATTGGCTCCATCCTGATCCATGTAGATCAGGTCGGATTTATCACCTCTTTTTTTGACATAGAGGATGTGTGAGTTGAAGTGGCCGTGAACACCGATAACGGTCTTATAGATGAAGTCGGAAACCTGATGCGATATTACCCGGAGTTCATTTGAATCCCGAATTAATGTGTTGGTAGCAAGAAGCTTGCTGCGAAATGGGTCGTATACTTTGACTTCAGCCCGCCACCTTTCATCTGTTGCCGTCAGGTTACATATAGCTACCAGATCAGCGCCAATGATGCGCCAGTCAGCATAATCGATCTTCTCCAGTGTTGAAGCTGTATCTGCAATAAAACTGAGTGGATCCAGTGTTTTGAACGACTGACTTGAGATCAGGTCATTTTTTACCACGTTGTAGAGCTTTTGACTTTCGCCATGTTGTTCTGGAGCTGCATCAACCATCAAGGCGATGTTGAGTGGGCGGTATTCTGACTGGTAAACATCGAATTCGACGGCCGATAGGGTTGTTGAGAGGGTCATGAGAATGATCAGGAGCAGTAGGCGCATGGTGAGGTGTTTATCCTTTAATTGTCTAATATCTGTTGCTATTTCAGTGGTCTGAAGTGTATCTGGTTAATTCGAAAGGCTTCAAACTGTTGCTGTGGCACTTTGAATGGTGCTGCGGCGTGGATGGCTTTGATCAGTGTCTGATCCAGCGCTGCATTACCGGATGATTCAATAATATGTACAGTGACGACCGAGCCATTGCGCCTGAGTACCATCTCCACCAATGGGTCTGGTGTGGATCCGTCTACACCGGCAGGAACTTTCCAGTGCCGTTTAACCGACTCCATCATCATGGCGATATAGGCATCCAACTCTTTTTTAGAGAGCTGTTTGCCCATGATGTCTGCCATATCGTTTCGAGCGGCTGGTTTCGGGGTGGTGATATCGCTCTTTGATGCCATCGGAGCAAAGGGATCAAAATTATCTTCAACCTCTTTCACTTGAGTCTTTTTTGCCGGTTTGGAATCAAATTTAAGTACTGGCTTGGCTTTTGGCTTAACTCTCTTTGGTTTGGCAACAGGTTTGCGGCTCTTTTTTTGAAGTTTGGCCAGCTCTGCGCCGGAGATCATCATCACTTCAATCCGATGTAGTGGCTCCGGTTTGGAGATTGACTGCCACCATGTAAGAGTCACTATCAGCAGAATGACTACAACATGGACAACTGCTGCAAAGAGAAAGTCTGCAGTCTGTAGTGAATGCTGGTTGTTGGAATCAGCGGCGAGGTTCAGTGACAAGCCCGACCTTCTTGATGCCTGCCTGCTCCAGTGTGCTCATGGTGCGGGCAATATGTTCATAAGGCGTTTTGGCATCTCCACGAATAAACACCGGGAGATTGGGTTTAACTTTACGCATGGCGCTGATACGTGGCGCCAGTTTTTTCAGCGCGATTTTATGTTTCTGGAGATAGATCGTTCCGTTTTTTCGGATGCTAACCACCAGAGGCTCTACATTCTGCTGCATTGCAGGTGAATCTGCATCAGGCAGGTCGACATTGATCCCCTGTGTCAGCAGTGGGGCAGTGACCATGAAGATAATCAGCAGCACCAGCATCACATCTACCAGAGGTGTGACATTAATCTCACCCATTGGCTCTGTATCTTTATCCCACTTGCTCTGACCGGCCCACATATCAATCAGCTCCGGATGTGACGCGACATGATGTTTAGGAATTCAGATGAGAACTGCTCCATTCCCGCTGCGATCCGTTTCAGGTCAGATGTGAACTTGTTATAAGCAACCACAGCCGGGATAGCGGCAACAAGCCCGAACGCAGTGGCTACCAGTGCCTCAGCAATGCCGGGGGCGACAGCAGCCAGTGATGTGTTTTGTGACATAGCAATACTCTGGAAGGCATTCATGATACCCCATACAGTACCAAACAGACCGATAAATGGAGCTGTGGAGCCTACTGTGGCCAGGAATGCCAGATGTCTGGATAGACCTTCAAGTTCACGCGACAGGGCTGCGTCAAGGGCTCTGCGAATACCATCAAGGCCACCGCCCGCTACAATCTTACCATCTTTCTCCTGACTGGAGTCACGACGGCTGCGCATATATTCACGGTAGCCTGACTGGAAAATATTGGGCAGAGGACTGTCTTTGTATTGCTGAGGAATGCCTGCAAGCAGGGTGTCCATATCAGAGCCTCCCCAGAATGAGGTGGAGAAGGATTCGGCATCGTGTTTGGTCTTTCTGTAAACACGCCATTTATTGAAAATAATGCCCCACGACATGATAGAGAGTAAAATTAGAAGTAACAGCACGCCTTTTACGACAATGCCGGCTCCTAAAATCAGACTCCATACGGTTAATTGCTCAGCCATTTAATGCTCCTTGCTCAGGGTCTGCTGCTTTGATGAACTTTTAGTGCGGATAGCAGCATAGGGGGGATTCTTTTTGGCGCTCCTGATTTGTCAATGCAGGCGAGCTTGATCTCCGCCTCTGTCAGAAGGGTGTCCCGGCCATCAATTTCTCTATGCATACGCCAAACCTGTTGGTTAAAAGTTAGCCTTGCTCCGCGTGCATGGGTTAAAATACTATCAACCTCAACCAGATCATTGAAACGGCCGGATGATCGATAACGTACATTAGCCTCTGTTACGGCAAACATAACACCGGACTCAGTTTCTACATCATCAAGTTCGATACCGGCTGCACGCAGGTACTCTGTGCGTCCACGCTCCATGTATTTCAGATAGTTGGCGTAGTAGATGACACCGCCATGGTCAGTGTCTTCATAATAGATGCGGAATTGGTGCCGGTGACTGATGCCAGTCATAGCAGAGAACCTTGTGCAATAGCTTCAGGCAGCTCCCGATCCAGGTGAGTATAGGCCATCGGTGTGGCAACACGTCCACGAGGTGTGCGGGCAATCAGCCCCTCCTGCATCAGGTAGGGTTCGAGAACATCTTCAATGGTGTCACGCTCTTCAGAGATGGCCGCAGCTAATGTGTCCAGCCCTGTCGGGCCACCACTAAATTTATCGATGAGGCAGGTAAGAAGCTTGCGATCCTGTCGGTCCAGCCCCAGGTGATCCACTTCAAGTCTGTTCAGGGCATGGTTTCCTGTTTTGCTGTTGATGGTTCCATCATGATCAATCTCTGCAAAATCACGAACGCGACGAAGCAGGCGGTTGGCAATACGCGGTGTGCCGCGGGAGCGTTTGGCGACCTCCATTGCTCCATCTTCGGTGCACTCGATCTTAAGAAGAGAGGCAGATCGATGGATGATTGTTGCCAACTCTTTGGCGTTATAAAACTCAAGACGTTCAACAATTCCGAAGCGATCTCTTAGCGGATTGGTCAGAAGGCCAGCGCGGGTAGTTGCGCCGATCAGTGTGAAGCGGGGTAGGTCCATTTTAATGGAGCGGGCGGCAGGGCCCTGACCGATGACGATATCAAGCTGAAAATCTTCCATGGCAGGGTAGAGGATCTCTTCAACCTGTGGGCTTAAGCGGTGGATCTCATCAATAAAGAGAACATCACCCTCCTCAAGGTTGGTTAGCATCGCCGCAAGATCGCCGGGCCGCTCTATGACAGGCCCTGAAGTTGCCCGGATAGTGCTGCCAAGTTCATTAGCGATGATATTGGCCAGCGTGGTTTTACCCAGGCCCGGGGGGCCAAAAAGAAGCACGTGGTCCAGCGGTTCGGAGCGGCGTTTTGCTGCCTCAATGTAGACCGAGACGTTATCCTTGATCTTCTCCTGACCAATATACTCAGCAAGTGATTTGGGTCGCAGGGCATTGTCCCAGTCTTCACTGTGTTCGTTAGCAGAGATCATGCGCTCTTCACCCATCTCTTCGACACTCATGATATGGCCTTAAGAGATGCTCTAAAATCCTTTTCAAAGTCGCCAGTTATATCAGTTAATTTAAGTGCCTTATCAACCTGAGCAGGCCTGTATCCAAGATTTGCAAGTGCAGAGCGGATATCGCCTGCACTGCCCGGTTGGGAAGTTGTGTCAATCTCATCTGTGGTGAGTTTGCCCTTAAGTTCGAGGATAAGACGCTGGGCAGTTTTTTTACCAATTCCCGGAGTTCTGGCTATGGCAGTGTCATCAGCGTTGTCGATGGCTTGAAGTAGTTCGCCGGTCGGCATGCCCGACATCAGATTGAGTGCGGTACGAGCCCCAATGCCGGAGACACTGTTGAGCTTTCTGAACAGTTCGCGGTCACCGCTGCTCTGAAACCCGAATAGGCTTAGTTGATCTTCTCGTACATAGGTGTGGATGTAGAGAGAGGTGGCCTCTCCTTGCTGCATTGTGCAGAGCGACTGCATACTGACTGCAACATCATAGCCGATTCCATTGGTCTCAAGCAGAATAGATCCTGCCGGGTCAAGTTCCCGGACTGTTCCGGATAACCAGCCGATCATTTCGCTTCCAGGAGCTTGTTGCGTGCAGTCATGGGCGCATGATGCGCGTGGCAGATACAGACGGCAAGCGCATCAGCTGCATCCTCAGGAAGAGGCATCGGTGGCTTCAACAGTAGCTTGATCATGTGTTGAACCTGCAGCTTATCTGCTTTGCCATGGCCGGTAGCTGATAGCTTAACTTTGGTGGGGGAGTATGGGGTTACTGGTAGGCCTGCATCACCGCATGCGGCGATCAGTGCGCCCCTTGCCTGTCCAAGCTTTAGCGCTGACGCGACATTTTTAGAGACAAACACATCCTCCATGGCTGCGCAGTCGGGCCGGTATTCTGCGATAACTGCTTTCAATCCGGAAAAGAGCGTATGAAGACGCTCGGTGAACTCGCCTGAACCACAACGAATAACTGAGTGGTGCAGGTGAATCAGACGATTGCCTTTGGTTTCAATAATACCAACGCCGGTTTTTTGAGAGCCGGGATCTACACCAAGAATACGCATCGTTATGACTTAACCTTCGATTCGAGCTATCTCATCGTCTGAAATGTCAAAGTTGGCATAGACATTCTGTACATCATCCAGCTCTTCAAGTCTTTCGATCAGGCCCAATAGTTTTTCAGCAGTTTCGCCTTTAACCTCAATGGTGTTTTCAGGGATCCATGCGGTTTCAGCAACCTGAACTGCAAGGCCTGCCTTTTCAAAGGCGTCCTGAACTGTGGTGAAATCAGCTGGTTCAGTGGTTACCTCGATGCAGCCTTCATCAGGTTTGTCCTGAATGTCATCTGCACCGGCATCCATGGCGATCTCCATAATGGTCTCTTCGTCGTACTCTTCGCGGTCAAAAACAAACTGGCCTTTCTGATGGAACATCCACGACACGCAACCGGATTCGCCTATATGGCCACCACCTTTATTAAAGGCAGAGCGCACATCGGATACGGTACGATTGCGGTTATCGGTCATGCAGTCGACAAGAATAGCTACGCCTGCCTGCCCATAACCCTCATAACGGATCTCATCAATATTAGCGCCTTCACCACCACCTGCACCACGAGCAATGGCACGTTCAATGTTATCTTTAGGCATGTTAACACCCTTGGCTGCTGTAACAGCTGATCTGAGCCGAGGATTGGCATCCAGATCATCTCCACCTGCACGGGCAGCAACTGTTATTTCACGGATATAACGGGTGAATACCTGGCCACGTTTAGCATCAACGGCTGCCTTTTTGTGCTTGATACTGGACCACTTATTATGACCTGACATAGCTATTTAACTCCGATCTCTTAAGTTATCTACGTTAGCGTGAATCTTATCATGTCGACAATAAAAAAGGCAGGGGATTACCCTGCCTTTTCAAATCGGTCGACCAGTGTTGATCAGTCAATATGTTCGTTGATAAATTCGATTAGCTTGCTCTTGTTGGCTGCACCAACCTTAGTGCCTTGCACGTTGCCATCGTTGAATAGCATCAGCGTAGGGATGCCTCGCACACCATAGCGGCCGGGAGTGTTTGGGTTATCATCGATGTTGATCTTGGCGATGGTCACTTTGCCGTCCATCTCTTCAGCAATCTCATCAAGGATGGGAGCAATTTGTTTGCAAGGGCCACACCATGGTGCCCAGAAATCTACAATAACAGCGTTGGATGCTTTTAGTACATCGGATTCAAAACTGTCGTCGCTTACATGAATGATCTTTTCAGATGACATTGTATTCCTCATAACTATTTATAGGATCGACCGCTACGTTAATCGGGGGCGAGATGAGCGTCAACCATAATGCTTCTGCTTTAGAGGCAATCATACAACAGCAGATAGATGAAGCGGGTGGATGGATTCCATTCGAGGCTTTTATGCGCGCTGCACTCTATGAACCAAAGCTTGGCTACTATGAATCTTCACATGTATTTGGTGAAGAGGGTGATTTTGTCACCGGTGTGGATATGGGTTCATGGCTGGCACTGGGATTTGCCGATCTTATCGAATGGGGATGGCAAGAACTGGGCTCTCCATCTCAGTGGGCACTGGTCGAGCAGGGTGGCGGTTCAGGAAAGCTTATCTCTTCAGTTCTGTCTCTGTTGAAAGAACGAAACCTGTTGCCATCACGCATTGTTGCTATTGACGCGAGCTCAGAGATGAGGGGACGTCAGCAGCTGTTCTATGCTGATCAGCAGTTGGAAGTTGAATCCTTTGCAACAATTGAAGAGGTGGGGGAGATCGAAAACTGTATTGTGTTCTGTAACGAGCTTCCTGATGCCTTTCCTGTACGCTGCTTTAGCTGGAAGGGTGGGGAGGCCTATGAACGTGGTGTGGCTCACAGTAATGGTGATTTCATCTGGCAGGATGCAACGATGAAAATGAGTCTGCCTCTGGATATTGATCCGAAAATCAGTTCTGCATGGCCGGATGGTTATGTAAGTGATTGGAATCCAAATCTGAAGGAGTGGCAGACGAAGATGTCGAAGATGATTCGACGCGGTTTTCTTTTTTGTGTCGATTACGGTTATTCACAGCAGGAGTATTACAGAGCTCAGCGAGTTGAAGGGACACTTCTTGGGCATCAGGGGCA
>Ga0316187_10001706_pt1 | contig 19163 bp, 19 predicted proteins | sample CroRivburrow1_MG_FD_204927 | JGI IMG/M metagenome (GOLD analysis project Ga0316187, IMG submission 204927) | Coastal sediment microbial communities from Maine, United States - Cross River worm burrow 1 | ecosystem: Environmental > Aquatic > Marine > Coastal > Sediment | place: USA: Maine...
AAATAGGCCGTGAACATAGAGGGGCGGACTCCGCGACGGGGTTGACTGCGCCGGTCGAGGGTTGCTTAGTATCACCCTCAGGGGGTGTCAATGAAGGTCGCTGCGCGTGCGAACCCAGCGCTCCACTTCATGGCCGAAATTTGTCTCCGCACCAAGATTCCGCCCGGGACAAAACTGGAGAGAAGCCTGTGCTTGTGCCATGGTTTGCCCCGCGGATGGGGAAACGCCTGAGAACGATTGCCGTCCTATGGGCGAGCCTTTGGCCCGGCGCCGCGCTTGCCCAAGCGGAAGAGCCCCAGGAGGCAGGTATCGGTGGCGTTCTGAGCTCCCTCGATCAGGGCTTCGGCGCCAACGTGGTCGGCCCGATCGCGCAGGTCCTCTTCTTCGACCTGATCTTCTGGGACAACGGCACCGAGGGCGATCTTCAACTCCCCTTCATCGTCTTCTGGCTCATCGCGGGCGCAACCTTCTTCACGCTCCGCTTCGGCTTCATCAACGTCCGCGCCTTCAAGCACGCCTGGGTCGTCACCACCGGTCACTACGACGACCCCGACGACCCCGGCGAGGTGACGCACTTCCAGGCGCTCTCCTCTGCCCTGTCGGCAACGGTCGGTCTCGGCAACATCGCCGGCGTCGCGGTCGCGGTCGCCGTCGGCGGACCGGGCGCGGTTTTCTGGATGGTCGTCGCGGGTTTCCTCGGCATGTCGTCGAAATTCACCGAATGCACGCTCGGGCAGATGTATCGCGAGGTCGGCGACGATGGACACATCCTCGGTGGGCCGATGCGATACCTCGATCGCGGTCTCGACCAGCTCGGCCTCCCCCGCCTCGGACGGTTCCTCGCCATCCTCTTCGCATTGATGTGCATCGGCGGAAGCTTCGGTGGCGGCAACATGTTCCAAGCCAATCAGAGCTATGCCCAAGTCGCGGACGTCTTGCCGATTCTATCGGGTGGCTGGGGCGCACTCGCATATGGCGTCATCCTCGCCTTCCTGGTCGGCGTCGTGATCATCGGCGGCATTCGCCGGATCGGACAGGTCGCAGGGGTCATCGTGCCCGTGATGTGCGGCATCTACCTGCTCGCCGGGCTCTTCATCATCGTCACGAACTTCGATCAAGTGGGCTCGGCGCTCGGCAAGATCGTCGGCGAGGCGTTCTCCCCGCAAGCGGGCTTTGGCGGCCTCCTCGGCGTCCTGGTCACCGGGTTCCGGCGCGCGGCGTTCTCGAACGAGGCGGGCGTTGGATCCGCATCGATCGCGCACTCTGCGGCGGCCACCGACGAACCCGTTCGCGAGGGCATCGTCGCCCTGCTCGAGCCATTCATCGATACGATCGTCGTCTGCACGATGACCGGCCTGGTCGTGGTAATCACCGGCGCATACGAGAGCGGCACTGAAGAAGGTGTGCTCATGACCTCGAAGGCCTTTGCGACCGTCCTTCCGTGGTTCCCCAAAGTACTGAGCCTCGCGGTCTTCTTGTTCGCATTCTCGACGATGATCTCGTGGAGCTACTACGGCGAGCGATGCTGGACGTTTCTCTTCGGCAGTCAGTTCTCGATGCTCTATAAGATGCTCTTCCTGGTGTTCGTGGTTCTTGGCTCCGTGCTGAAGCTCGGAAATGTGATCGACTTCTCCGATCTGATGATCCTCGGCATGTCCTTCCCGAACATTCTCGGCGCGGTCTTGTTGAGCGGCAAAGTCAGCGACGCGCTCAAGAGCTACTGGAGCCGTTACAAGAGTGGTCAGATGCAACCGAGAAGGTAGCTGCTAGGATCGGTTCATGTCGGAGTTCGCAGCACGCCGCACTCAGCTTCTGGTGGCAATCGGAGACGGGGTCGCGATGTTTCCGTCGGCTCCACTCGCCGTACGCAATCACGACGTCGAGCACCCGTACCGGCAGGATAGCGACTTCTTCTATTTGACCGGCCTAGATGAGCCCGAGAGCGTGCTCGTGTTGACGAATCAGCACGCCGAACACCGCGTGGTCCTCTTCGTTCGCCCCAAGAAGCGAGAGCGTGAGATTTGGGACGGGCCCCGCGCCGGCCTCGAGGGCGCGGTGGAAGCATTCGGAGCCGACGTCGCCTTCCCAATCGACGAGCTCCCGAAGAGGCTTCCTGACTACCTCGGCAACGTCGAGCGCCTTCACTACCGGCTCGCTCAGAACGATAAAGCGGACTCACAGCTCTTCGACTGCCTGAACCTGCTGCGCCGCGGTGGCCGGCGCGGCATCATGGCGCCTGAAACCATCGTCGATTCGTCCGTGCACTTGCACGAAATGCGTCTCCGTAAGAGCGAAGCCGAGCTCGCGACGATGCGGCGGGCGGCAGGGATCACCAAAGAGGCCCATCTGCGCGCGATGCAGATCGCGGGCCCGGGGATGCATGAGTACGAGATCGATGCCGAGCTCCTCCACATCTTTCGCAAGCACGGAAGCGAGCGCCCCGCTTACGAGAGTATCGTCGGCTCCGGGCCCAACGCGACGATCTTGCACTACCGTGCCGGCGACCGCGTCATGAACGACGGGGAGCTGTTGTTGATCGATGCGGGCTGTGAGCTGGGCTACTACGCGAGCGACGTCACCCGCACGTTTCCCGTGAACGGCAAGTTCTCCGACGAGCAACGTGCGGTCTACGAGGTGGTGCTCCATGCGCAGAAAGCATGCATCGAGGAGGTGAAGCCGGGCACCACGCTCGAGGCTCTTCACGACGGTGCGGTACGTTCGATCACCGAGGGGCTGATCGACATCGGCTTGCTCGAAGGCGACCTGGACGCACTCATCGAAGACAAGAAGTACGAGCCGTTTTACATGCACCGAACCTCGCATTGGCTGGGGATGGATGTGCACGACGTCGGTCACTACTACGTCGACGGCAAGCACCGGCCGCTCGAGCCCGGCTTCGTTCTGACGGTCGAACCCGGGGTCTACATCGCGACCGACGCGGAGGGGGTCGATGAGCGCTGGCGTGGAATCGGCGTGCGCATCGAAGACGATGTGCTGGTCACCAAGAGCGGCCACGAGGTCCTGACCGCAGGCATTCCCAAAGAGATCGACGAGGTCGAGGCCGCCTGCGCGTAGCGCCTCTTCGCACCGTGTCGTCGGCGGGGGTTGTGTGGTATGCCGCGCGGCATGTCAGTGGAACACACGATCGTTTTCGTTGGCGCCGGCAACATGGCGGGTGCGCTCATCCGCGGATTGATCGGAACGGGCACCGTCCCCGCCGACAGAATCATTGCCGCCGACCCGGATCAAGACCGTCTGCGTGCGCTCGAAGCGGAGCTCGAGATCCGCGTCACGAGCGACAATGCGGAAGCGGTGAAAGACGCAACCGTCGTGGTGCTCGCAATCAAGCCTCAAGTGTTCGCGCAGGTGCTTCCGGGCCTTTCCGGTGCGCTGCCGGCGGACGCACTCCTGATTTCGATCGCCGCGGGCATCTCGACGAGAATCATCGAGCGGTCGTTCCCCGACGGCTCTCGGGTCGTTCGCACCATGCCGAACACACCCGCGCTCGTTGGCGCAGGGGCGTCGGCGATCGCAGGAGGCACCCACGCAACCGATGACGACCTAGAGCTCACTGAAACCCTCTTCCGGAGCGTCGGCATCGCGGTCCGTGTGCCCGAGAAACAGATCGATGCCGTGACCGGTCTCAGTGGCTCTGGCCCAGCGTATGTGTTCGCCATGATCGAAGCGCTTCGTGACGCTGGAGCGCGGGAAGGCCTGCCCGAAGAAACCGCCCTTCAACTCGCGGCACAAACCGTGTTTGGCGCGGCGCGCCTCCTGCTCGACGAGAAGGAAGCACCCGAAGTTCTGCGGGACCGAGTGACGAGCCCGGGCGGAACCACGCGCGCCGGACTGGACGCGCTCGCGGCGGCAGGCTTCGCAGATGCAATCATGGGCGCAGTACGCGCCGCGACCCGCCGCTCGGTCGAGCTCGGAAAGATTGCGGAAGAGACCGAGTACTAAGGATTTGCTGCATTCGCGGTTGACTCAGCCTTGGGCGACCGGCCGGGTCTCTGCGATCGTGGGGGCCGCTCAGCCCCGAGCGCATGCAGCTTCTCTACGAGTTGAGCCTGCGTCTTCACGCACAGCTTCCGCATCGCCGACCGGAGAGCCTCGCTAGTTCTCGGGCCCGAGATGCCAAGACGATAAGCGATCAGCTTCTTGCTTTCACCCAGCGCCGCATATGCGACGACCTGGCATTCGCGCTTGGTCAGCCCTCTGGGGTCCAACACGCGAGGCGCGTTGGGCACCGCAAGGATGTAGCGACGCCGGTCGGTATCAAACCATTCGACCATCGACCATCGACCCCGCAGCAACGCCCACCAGATATTCAAGGCCGTTTCCGGGTCGTCCTTTCGAAGATGCCCGCGCGCACGGTCCATGCGGACGGCAGCGTCTCGCACCGCCTGAAGTGAGGCTGGAAGTTGAGCGTCCTTCACGGCTTCCGTCACCCTGAAGCTGTTCGCATCGAGGACCACATCAGCGCCGCAAGGTGGGCTCTCAGCCTCGTCCGTTGACGCGGAGTGTGCTTCGGACAGTGCTCCCCTCAGCCGAAGCCCGGCGCTCAGATGCGCTGCGATCATCCGCCATCGGTCTCGTTCCACCCTGCTCAGCGTGACGGCCCCGGACACGGGGGCGATGATGTGCACGAAACGACCATTCGGGTCCACCGCGGTAATGCCGATCCCGTCCGTGGCGTAGTCGATATGACGCGTCCACGCCTCGAGAAACCGTGGCTCCTCGACGTTGACCTCCGACAACACGCCGATACGGGAGCGCAACTGTCGGCGCACACACTCGCGTGGGACCTCGGCCATGGCGCGCATGAGACGCGTCGGAAAGTCGGCGGGCCCGCTTGCTACGTGTATCTCTTCGACTTTGCCGGGCCCGGCATCCCGCGGGATCGTTCCGACCAGACCTGCCACGCCGAGGCCATGATCGATGAGCGGAACGGTCGCATCGATCACGCGTGGAAACCAATCGGTCTCCGTGACTTGAAGATCATATGCGGCTTCCGTGATCGTGATCGCGGCTTCGGATGGACGATTCATCGACGCCTCGGATCGACGATACGCCTATTGCCCAAGAAACATCAAGACGCATTCGTCGCGTTTGCTGTCCTGAAGTCCCGGAATGGGGCCATACGTTGAAGGTCACGGTTGCAGTGGGGTATCCGAAAAGCCGCGACCTAAGCCATATGGCGCATCGATGCTTCGAGGCGCCGTCCCGCCTTCCAGAGTCAGAGTCAGTCGGGATCCGCAAACACGAGATCGATCTTGATGAAGGCCGTGTCGTCGAATTGGATGCCCTCGAAATTCACGCGTAACGCGTGACCGTCGCCGCGCAGGGCGTCGTCATCGAGCTCCAACGTACTCACTTCGCGGTCTACGCTTGCGCCCACCAGTTCGGGTGCAGCGCCCGATAGCTCGGTGAACACGTAGCCGTTGAAGCTGGCCGACGTGAACGCGCCCTTTGTCGTGACGGAGGAGAAATCGTAGGTGATGCTTTGACCATCGATGATATCGATGGTCACTTCGGCTTCGGTGCCGCCCGAGCAAGAAGACTTCAGCTTCGCAAGTTGCTCGCCCGGAAACTCCACGTCAGCGCAGGCCAAAACTATCAGCTCTTCTTGAACTTCAGAGTCACACGGTGTGGTCGCGCGAACCAATTGCACGTAGGTCCAGTCCCAGTTCGTGTGGGCCTCAGTCTCGCCCCACGAGCTGGTGCGGATCTTGTAGGTATCCACATCGCCACATGCGGTGACGAGAGTGAGGCTGGCAACAACGATGCACGTGGGCCATGCGAGCGACCGCGCACCAAACATTTTCATGATGATCTCTCCTTCGAGCGCCTGGCTCTTCAAGGGATGCAGACCATCCTTGGTACCTCAGATCGGCACCGAATATCTATACGTAATTACTCCTGTTTCATACGTAATTAGTCGCCTCCTATACGTAATTACTTTGCTCTCATACGTATTAGTTCGCATCTCGCCAAGACAAGATAGGAAGAAGCTCTCTGAGGCTAAGGTTCGGCCGCGGGGCGCGGCCCAAAGATCGCCGTTCCGATTCGAAGCATCGTTGCGCCTTCGGCGACCGCTTGTTCGAGGTCGTGGGTCATCCCCATGGAAAGCTCCGGCAAGCCGTGCGCTTCCGCCAACCCCCGGAGCGTGGCGAAGAATGGCCGGGTGGCTTCGACCTCATCGAGGTGGGGCGCGACAGTCATCAGCCCGCGTAAGCTGATGTTCGGCAGGGCGCGCACGGCTTCGACGAGCGCCGGGACTTCGTCTGGCGTGCAGCCGGACTTCTGCGCTTCGCCGCCCACGTTGACCTGAAGGAGCACCTCGAGATCCGTCCCGCTTGCCCCCGCTCGCGTGGAAAGCGCCTGCGCTAGCCTCGCTGAATCGACCGTGTCGACGGTAGCCTGGGCCCCCTCGATGAGCTTGATCTTGTTGCGCTGGAGATGGCCGATGAAGCGCCAACGTATGTCGCGCAGGTCGCTCAACGCCGAAGCCTTGGCGGCGAGCTCCTGGGCGTAGTTCTCACCGAACACGCGCATCCCCGCCGCGTAGGCGGTCCGAATCACCTCCTCGGGATGCCCTTTGGATACCGCGACGAGCTGCACCGAGCCCGGGTCGCGGCCGGCCCCTTCGCAGGCGCGTTCAATGCGCTCTTGCACGCGTTCGATGGCACTGGCGATTTCCTGACTCATGGCCACTGTTCCAACGCACCGTGCTCGACGAGCAGGCTCACGACCTCGGCGGCGGGCAGGCCGACGACGTTGGTGTACGAGCCTTCCAGTCGAGTCACGAAGCCGCCAGCGAGCCCCTGGACCCCGTATGCACCAGCCTTGTCGTCGCTCTCGCCTGCGGCGACGTAGCGCTCGAGCTCTTCGCGGGACGCAGACCTGAACCACACCCTCGTCTCCACGACTCGGCCAGCGAGCACGCCGTCCCCCACTCGGCCGAGCGCCACGGCCGTTCGAACGACGTGGTCGCGCCCGGCAAGAAGCTCCAGCATGCGCACCGCATCGGCAGCGTCGATGGGCTTTCCCAGTCGATGGCCATCGACGCATACGACGGTGTCCGCTGCAAGAACGTACGCCTCCGCGTCCTGAGAGGCGTCCAGCACCTCTTGCAATTTCATTCGAGCGGCCGCGCGAACGAACTCTGTGTCATCTTCGATTTGAAGCGCCTCTTCATTTGCGCCACTCGGCTGCACCTCGATGGCGATCCCGAGAGAGGACAAGATCTCACGGCGGCGGGGCGATGCGGACGCCAGGATGATCGGCTTCCGCGATCTGATCATGCACTCTCTCCCGGCTCTTCCATCCGCGCCTTGTATCGTCGAAGGTAACTCTGACTCACCTGCTCTGGGTCGAGCCTGAGGCACTTCGCAATCTCGGTGACGAAGCCGCGCACGTAGACGGCCGCAGGCAACTTCTCGAACGCGTCCTCCTCGATGCATCGAAGGTAGTTGAGACCAACCTTCGTTCGTTCGCTGATCTGATCGAGGCTCGTGCCCTGTGACTGCCGAACCGCGCGAAGAAGAGCACCGCCAAACTCGGTATCCGGCGTGATGCTTGGCGCCGGCGGGAGCTCTGCGGCAGGAACTTGCTCCTCCTCGGCTTTCGCCTTGGTTTCTGGGGCCTCGGGAAAAACCGAGATCTCATACGGACGCCGGCGGGCCGGATCGAGCAGGACGTCGTAGGCCTCGTCGATACGGGCACGCGCGACCTCGAGCCCCTCATCGTTGAACAGGCCGAAGCTCACGAGGTTCTCCGAGTCGAACACCGCGCACATTCGCTTGTACGCGCGCCGAATCTCTTCGTCGGTGGCGCCGCGCTCGACTTCGAGCACGTCGTGATGCGAGCTCGGCGGCACCTCTCGCCAAGGCGCGCGATCTCTGCGACCGTCCTGTGACGCAAAGAGGCGCCGTGCGATTTTTTCGATGTTGCGGCTCGCTCTACTACCCGGGCTCTCTAGGAGGAGAGGCCGCCGCTTCCGCGAGCACGTTCGAACGACGTCGTCGTGCTCGACGTAGCCGAGGTATTTCAGCGCCACGCCATACCGCCGACGTGCCGCGACCGTGATCTGGTCGCCGAGCTCCAGGTCCGCGCGCAGGCGAGCCTGGTTGACGATGAAGGGGAAATCCAAGCCGCTCATGCAGTCCTGCAATGCGCGCCCGATCTCCGGCCACTCGCGCTGCACCAGCGCGGCGATGTCAGATGGGGCGGGCGTCTGGCCCGCTTTCGTGAATGCGGCGTGCAGCACGCTTTGCTGCCGTTCGTCCGACATCTGCTCCAAGGCCACGGCCGCAAACGCCTTGCGCACGAGCCTATACAACCCGCTCACGGCGTTGGGCTCCGGAATGGTGATCGCAAGCCGATGGGTGGCACCGCACCAAAAGCGAATTGCCGCATCGGTGGCCGCGGACCCGAGGTCGACGACCGCGAAGTCGGCGTCCTGCTTTGCCAGTCGGCTCTGCAGCTCTCGCAATGAGCTCCGGCGCGCGCTCCCTCGATGAGGCTCGCTCAATCCGCCGTCCATCAACTGCAGGTTCGGAATCGGTCCGTCTACAGGGTCACGCAGAGGAAGCATGTTGACCGACGCATGGTCAGGTTCCGTGGCGCCGCTCGCCAAAGTGCCTTCGGCCCCAAACGCAGGCGCAGGTGCCACGTAGGGGGCGACGCGCGGGCCGATGCCGAGCATCGCGTGTAGATCGGCTCCAGATGGGTCCCCGTCGACTGCGAGCACCCGCTTGCCGATCGTCGCCAGGTAGATCGCGAGGTTCGCGCTGAAGAGGGATGTTCCGACGCCCCCTTTGGCCCCGAGGATCGCGATCGTAGTTGGGGGCATCGAGCGCTCTTACCAATCGCGCGTTTCTCGCGCAACGAAGACGCGGTCTCGTTCAGTCGTCGCTGTCGTCGGCCGAGCGGAGTGGAAACGGGTAGAATCGCGGCCGACGGTCGTTCTCGCCTTCCTCATCGGCCTCGGTGACTTCTGCGTCCATCGGCCGGTCGGCAGGCTTCCAGCCGCCTGAACCCGAGGCACGCCGCTTTCTGCCCTCCGAGGTCTTAATCCGCAGTCTTCCGATGGGTGCACTCATCCGTGGCTGGGTCGTCATTCCCCCTCCGATCCAAATCCAGGCTGACTTCAACACTAACGGATGTTTCCGAAGAAATCACAACAGCAGGGCTTTTGGAACACAAAACTGATAGATTCCCCCACAATCGTGGGGTTCCAGGCATCAGAAGAAGTCCTTGAAGGGGTGGTCGAGGACGTGCTTTTCCGGAGTGATGACGGGAGGTTTGCGGTGATCCGGCTGAGCCCCGGCGAGAGTGCCGAGCTCTCACCCTCGCACACCGCTGTGGGCGACCTCGGGCAGATCGCGCCCGGCGAAAATGTGCGCCTCGTCGGACGCTGGACCCAGCATGCCATCTACGGGGCTCGGTTCCGTGTGACCTCCTTCACCCCGACGATTCCGTCCACGGAGCAGGGCATGATCCGCTACCTGGGCTCGGGGCTGATCCCCGGCATCGGCCCTGCCCTCGCCGCCCGGCTCGTCGAGCGCTTTGGCCCGGAGACCCTGGACGTCATTGCGACCCAGTCGGGCCGGCTGCGCGAGGTGTCCGGAATCGGAAAACAGCGTGGAGAGTCGATCGCCAAAGCGGTTCGCCAGCGTCGCGTCGAAGCCGAGACGATGAGCTTTTTGCACGCGCTCGGGATGGGTCCGGCGACGGCGCGTGAGATCGTTCGCAAGTACGGCGCAGATGCGCCGCGAATCGTGCGAGACGACCCGTACATCGTCGCCGAGCAGATCCGCGGTATCGGCTTTCGCACCGCAGACCGAATCGCCGAAGCGCTCGGGATTGCGGGCGATGACATTCGTCGCGTGCAAGGCGGGGTGCTGCACCTCATCGGCAAGGCGGTCGACGACGGACACGTGTTTGCAACCCGGGCCCAGCTCCACGACGGCCTCGAACAGCTCGACGTTCCCTCGGACGCCCTCGACGAAGCTCTCCAACAGCTGCGGGCCCGGGAGCTCGTCACCATCGAAGATGAGGCGGTGTACCCCCCGCTGTTGCATCGGGCCGAGCTTCTCGTTGCCGACGCGTTGAGCGCGCTCGCGAATCGCCCCAAGGCGAAACAGCCGGTCAAGACCCATGACCACACCCTCAGCGATACACAGCGAAGCGCCGTGGAAGCCTCGCTCGGCACACATCTCATGGTCCTCACGGGCGGACCCGGAACCGGCAAAACCACGACCGTCCGCGCGATCGTTCAGGCGCATGCAGCACTCGAACGACGCGTGGCATTGTGTGCGCCCACAGGGCGCGCGGCGAAGCGACTCTCCGAGGCGGCCGGCATCGAGGCCAAGACGATTCACCGCCTTCTCGAGTGGAACCCCGCGACGGGCCACTTCAATCGCAACCAGCGCCTGCCCCTCGAGGCTGACCTCATCCTCGTCGACGAGGCCTCGATGCTGGATATCCGCCTCGCTTCGCAGCTCCTGGCAGCCGTTCCTCAGAACGCCACGCTCGTATTGGTCGGTGACATCGATCAGCTTCCCCCGGTCGGTCCGGGGCAACCGCTTCGCGACCTGATCGCCTCTCGAATCTGCACGACGATCCGCCTTCACGAAGTGTTCCGGCAAGCGCAGCAGAGCGCCATCGTTCGAGGTGCCCACGCGGTCCTCGAAGGTGGCCTGCCGGAGCCGACCCCGACGGGCACCAAAGGCGACGGAGACCTGTTCGTGATCGCGGCCACCGACCCGGAGACGATCACGGAGCGTCTCGTGCAGGCGCTTCGGCGGATGTCGGCTGCCTATGGGTTCGACCCGCTTGCCGACGTGCAAGTGATGACTCCCATGCGTCGCGGTCCGCTGGGTACGATCAAGCTCAACGAAGTGCTTCAAGAGACGTTCAATCCGAGCACGCAGCAGAACGCAGAGCCGACTTCGTTTCGGCAAGGCGACAAAATGATGCAGCTCCGCAACGACTACGACAAAGAGGTCTACAACGGCGACCTCGGCGAAGTGATTCGGATCGAGGGCGGCGTGACCTTCGTGCGGTTCGACGGGCGCGAGGTGCAGTACAAGGCCGACGAGCTCGATGCGATTTCGCTGGCCTACGCGTGCACGGTCCACAAGGTGCAAGGGAGCGAGTTCCCCGCGGCGGTCATCGTATTGCACAACGCCCACTTCATGTTGCTCAATCGCGCCCTTCTCTACACCGCACTCACGCGGGCGAAGAAGCTGGTCGTGCTGGTAGGCGACCCAAGAGCGATGGCCCGGGCTTCGCGCAATGCCCTGTCCTACAAGACCAACTCGAAGCTGCTCGACCGACTCCGCTCGCTCGCCGGCTAACTCGCGTCGTACGCGCCGATCACGGCGTCGTGAAAGGCCGGGCGAAACGCTCGGATGGCCGCGTTGTCATCCGAGACCGCGACACGATTGGTCAGCAACACCACGACGAGCTGCCGGCGTGGGTCACACCAAAGCGAAGTTCCGGTGAACCCGAGATGCCCGAACGCGTCCGCGTCGATCAGGGAGCCTGCAGCGCTTCCTTCGGTGGATTTGCCGTCCCAGCCAAGCCGGTGCGTGCCGCCGGGTCGGGCAGCGGTCGCATGTCGAATGAGCTCCTCCTCGGAAGCACCTCTCCTGCCGTGCCATGCACCCACACAGGCAGTTCCGAACCTAGCCACGCCCTGGGCTGACCCGAACATCCCTGCATGCCCCGCCACGCCACCGAGCGCTGCGCAGTTGTCGTCGTGCACCTCGCCCACCAGGATTCGCTGGCGCCAGGGTGACCAGCCGGTCGGTGCGCATCGAGCCTTCCAGCCGGGATTGGGGTGGCTTGCACCAAAGAACACCATGTCATCGACACCGAGTTGCGACGAGACTCGCTCCGCGACGATCTCTTTCAGGGGCTGACTCGCGGCGCGGCTCATGGCAACCCCGGCAAGGATGTACCCGAGGTCGCTGTACACCGGCGTGCCCACCTTGTTTGCGTCCCAATGGGACAAGAGCTCAGCCAAGATGCAAGCGCGGGCGGCATCTGTGCCGGGCTCGACCGATAGTGTCTCGTAGAACGGCACCCAGGCCTCCAGGCCTGCCCGATGGCTCAACGCCTCCTCCCAGTTGCGGGCGCCCACCGGGAGTCCCGTCGCTTCGGGGATGAGCTCGTCTACTCGCGCGCCAAGCTCGAAGACCCCAGCTTGGTGCAGCCTCAGCGCCGTCATGGCGACCCAGGGCTTGGTGAGCGAGGCCAGGTCGTAGATCGTGTCGGCCTGAACCGGGTCCGAGTCTTCGGCTCGCGTCCCGGCGACCCCGTCGATATACGACCAGGCGCCCCCCTGCCAGAGTGCGACGCAGGCGCTGGCCCCCGGGAACACGCCCGCTCCGCATCCCGCCTCGAGCTGCTGCTGCAAAATTCGCTCGATGCGCGTCGACAGGTCAGCGGTCACGACTGGGGTCTACCCAATCACACGACGATGGTCTACAGGAAGCGCCGAGCTATGAGCCTTCCCTATCTGACCACCTCGATCGACCCGATCGAAGCCGAGTTCCGATCGACTCCCGAGGACTTCGAGGTCGAAGAGGTGCCCGCGTACGCACCGAGTGGAACCGGGGATCACATCTTCGCATTCATCGAAAAGCGGGAGCTCACGACGAGGGACGCAGTTCGCGCGCTCTGCGAGACCGTCGGCGCCGACCCGAAAGCAGCCGGTTGGGCAGGGCTCAAGGACCGCCACGCGATCACACGGCAGTGGATCAGCATCTGGGGAACAACGCCGGAAGCGTTGAGCAAGGCGGAGGTCGAAGGCATCCAAGTCCTCGATGCGACGCCACATCCGCACAAGCTGCGCACGGGTCACCTCGAGGCGAACCGCTTCCGAATCGGCCTGCGGCAAATCGACGCATCGAGAATAGACGACCTGCGCCGCGTGTTGGAGGAGATCGAGACTCGAGGGCTACCCAACTACTACGGGGAACAGCGATTTGGCCGGGAAGGCGACAACGCGGAGCGGGCGCTTCGCTGGGTCCGCGGCGAGTCACGTGCACCACGGGGTGGCTTTCAACGAAAGCTACAGATGTCGGCCCTCCAGTCCCAACTCTTCAACCGCTGCGTCGCCGAACGCGTGCAAACCTCGACTCTGGGACGGATTTTTTCGGGAGACCTCGTGAAGAAGCACGACTCCGGTGGCCTATTCACGTCGACAGACCTCGAGGAAACACAGGCACGCGCGGACGCCTGGGAGATCAGCCCGACCGGGCCGATGTTTGGCGCCAAGATGCGCTGGCCCGAAGGCGAGGCCCGGCTCCGCGAGGAGGCGCTCCTGCAAGAGGCGGGGTTAACCCTCGAACACCTCGGGAAGTGGAAGCGAGTAGCGCCAGGAACCCGACGTTTCGTCCGCGTTCCCGTGCAGAAAATAGGCGTTACTGTGAGTGACAATACGGTGAATCTCGAATTCACCCTACCCGCAGGCTCCTACGCGACCATATTGGTGCGGGAGATTCTCAAGCGGGATGCACAGCCTCCCAAGACCGGCTAAAAGCGCGCTTCACCCGAGGAAAAGTATGATCGACATTCAAGAGAGACTCACAGCCTTCGCCATGCTTGGCGCCACGTGGGTCATGTGGCTTCTGGTTTTCCTCTCCATCATTGGAGTCGCGATCATTTTCGAGCGGGTCTATTACTTCTTTGCCTCCCGTGACGACGTGCGAAAGCTTCAGGAGGATCTACGGCTTTTCCTGGCCAAGAACGACGTGGCCGGCGCCCGCGAGCGCCTTTCCCAGTCGGAGTCGTTCCAGGCCAAGATCGTCTACTCCGGCATCGAAGTCGTCGAAGATGGATCGGAAGCTGTCGAAGAGCGCCTAGCCGGCGCGACCTCGGTCGCCCGAACGCAGATGGAGCGAAACCTCGGCTTCCTCGGGACTGTCGGCAACAACGCGCCCTTCGTCGGCCTTCTCGGAACGGTCATCGGCGTCATCAAGGCGTTCCACGTGCTCGACGAGGCTGCCGGCAAGGTGACGAGCGGCTTGATGACCGAGGTCGGCGAAGCACTGGTCGCTACGGCAATCGGCCTCCTCGTGGCCCTCCCGGCGGTCGCTTTCTACAACTACTTCCAGCGACTGATTCGCTACCGCCTCACCTGGGCCGATGCGCTCGGCCGCGACCTGCTGGCCTACCTCAAGGGCAGCGAGCGCAGAGGGAAGCAATAATCATGGCTGGCGGCTCACGCTCCGGTGACGACGACGACCTGATCACAGACATCAACGTCACACCGTTGGTCGATGTCGTGCTGGTGCTGTTGATCATCTTGATGGTCACGGCGACGGCCATCGTCTCGAAGACGATTCCGATGGAGCTCCCCAAGGCCGCGACGGGCGAGCAAACGCCAGCCACTCTTGCGGTGTCGATCGACCAGAGTGGTCAAATCTTTCTCGACACCATTCCAGTCAACACCGACGAGCTCCGGACGCGTGTCCGAGCGGCGCGCGAGACCGACGAGGAGCTCCGGGCCGTGATCGCGGCCGACGGCCGAATTACGCACGCAAAGGTCGTGCAGGTGATCGACATCCTGCGTCAAGAGCGCATCACGAAGTTCGCGATCAACGTGCGTCCCGAGGAGATCGGACGCTGACGAGCGCTGCGGTCGAACCGATGTCCAATGCTCTCGAGAATCAGGCCTCTTGGGCCCTCGAAACAGCATGGGTCGTTCTGGCGATCGCGACGCACGCCCTCCTTCTCGGCGTGATGCCGAAGGCCCCGATGGGGTCGGGCGCCGAAGACCCGCTCGACACCGTGGCGATCGCGATCGTCGACGAGGCCCCCGTCGAGGCGAAGGCTGAGGCCGAAGAGGAAGCGCCGGAGCCCGAGGAGCCGGCTGAACCCGAACCGGTAAAGCCTCCGCCGAAGCCGAAGACATTCAAGGCTCCCAAGGAGCCCCCAAAGGCGCCCAAGGAGCCGCCCGCCGCCGCGCCAGAAACCCCGGTCGCGTTCGACAACATCGTCCTGACGAACGAGGGCGACGAGCCGTCATCTTGGGCGATGGACCCTGGTTCGGGGAAGAGCAGCGACAAACCGATCGGCCGGCCCGACGCGGTGGTTACCGGCAGGAGCCGGGATGGCATCGTGGGCGGCATCATTGGAGGCACGGGCATCGGCGTCGTCGTTGATGTGGGTGATCTCTCGAGCCAACCAATTCCGCCATCTTTGAAGCGAAAGCTAGAAAAACTCTACCCTAAGAAAGCTCGCCAAGAAGGCATCGAGGGAGAGGCAGTCATCCGCCTTCAGATCGCCCCCGACGGCCTCCCCGCCAAGATTCGCCTCATCTCAGAAGATCCCGCGGGCTACGAACTCGGCCAAGCCTGCATCAAGACTCTCAAAGGCGAGAAGTGGAAGCCCCCGATCGACAAAGACGGCAAACCCGTCACCACCCGAGTCACCTACCGCTGCGGCTTCGAAATCCGCTACTAAAAAAAGGGGACAGTCCCCTTTTTGAAAGGGTTAGGCGATAGTGCGGGGGCCGTGGGGTGGGACCAACAGCCGCCGAAGGCATCCGGGGAAGCAGACAACCCACTTTCTTTGACGTTCGGGCAGCCGCGGCGGTACCTCAGAGCCATGCGCCGGATGCTATTTGCCCTCCCGTGGCTGCTCTTGGGTTGCTGGGGTCAGACCGAGGAGCCGCCCGGTGAGCCCGTGGGCACGTTCAATGCCGTCGGGTTCATGGTGGAGCAGAGCTGCGGCGCTGCAATTCCCGCGCCCGACCCGCTAGCCCTCGACTTCGAGCTGCGGAGCGAATCGAACGGGCGCGCCTACTGGCGGAAGCAAGGCGGCGCGATGTTCGCCGGTGTGGAAAAAGACGGAGAGTTTACCTTTCAGGTCAGCCAGAGCTGGATGGTGATCCAGCCGGATCGCTTCCGCGGGTACGTGGGTTGTTCGGTGACTCAGCGCGACGTCTTCACGTTCGTGGTCGAGCCTGTCGAGCTTGGGTTCGAGGCTGATGCCGGTGTCGAGGACGGCGGTGTTGAGGACGGGGGCGTCGACGATGCGGGCGTCGACGAGGAGTCCCGAGCCGACGCGGGCGTCGAGCCAACCCTGCTGACCCTTACCGGCTCGCAGACCACCGAGATCACGCCCCTGACGGGCTCAGACTGCACGCCAGCGGTCGCCGCCCTAGGCGGCCCATTCCTATCACTCCCCTGCCGCGTGGAATACGTCCTCTCGGGCGAGGGCATCGCAATCAACGTCGAGTAGCACGAGCGTTCACTCGTCCATCTCTTCGGTCGCTAACGCTTACTTCTCGTCGCCAGGATCCGAGGGAAACTCCGACGGCCTCAGCGCCCCCTTCGGCACTGATGGCGTCGGGACGGACGGGGGGCTGCTGCCCTCCTCCGAGAATGGCCCCGGCAGACGCTCAGCGCGAATGATCATCTTGGGGGAGTGAACGCCGAAGAAGATCCCCTGAGTCGCCTCGCGACCGCTGATCTCGTCGACACGGAAACCGTTGCGCTCGAGGAGCGAACGGATCTCGTGAAGCGCGTAAAGTCGAATCGAGTAGAGGCGGTCGTTCTGTTGGCCGCTGTGGCTCGCGACTCGGCGCTTCACACGAAGGCGCGACGTCTGGTAGTCGAAGTCCGTCTCTTCCATGCACACGGCGCCGTCGACCTCGAACCACACCTGGTTCGGTTGCGAGCCAATGATGAAGTCGCGGTTGATCACCTCGAGCAACAGCATCCCATTCGGCGCGAGCGCCTGGTGGAACTGGCGAACGGCGAGCTCGTTCTCCTCTTCGCTAAAGTAGCCAAACGTCGTGCCCCAGCAGAGCAAAGCGTCAAACGGCTCTTCAAAGGTCACGTCGCGCATGTCGCCACGGACGAAATCGATCTGCAGCCCTCGGTCTTCGGCCTCGTCATAGGCGCGCGACACCATCGTGGCCGAGATGTCGAGACCGACTAGGTGGTAACCTCGTGAGGCGAGCTCGACCGTCTGCACGCCGAGCCCACAGCCCACGTCGAGCACACGCGAGCCCACCGGAATGCGGAGCGCACGCTCGATGAAATCACACTCGAGCGCCACTTCCTTCGGTGTCGCCGTTCGGACGGTTCGTAGATAGGCCTTCCCAAAGAAGTGTTCGTACCAGGGCCCGTCTTCGTCCGACTCGACCTCGGGAGGCCCGGCGTCTGTCGATTCGGCCGGCGGTGGCGGCGGCTTTGGAATCGGAATCATCATCTCTGCCGCTTTGTCGGGCGGCGGAGCAATGTCGCTTCGCGAAAGAACGTCTGCGTCTTCGAGGAAAAGCTCTTCGGGCGGCTCGCTGTACCGCGCGGCAGCCGGTGGCTTGCTCGAAGGCCGAATTGCGGGCGGGTTGCTCGAGAGCGGGAGCTGAGGCGGGTCACTGAAGTGAACGTCGATCGAGGGTTCCGACACGTCGGCCGGATCGAGCTCCAGATCGTCACCGCCGAGCGGATCGGGCTCCGTCATGAATGATGGCTCGGTTGGGTCACGATCCTCGACTGGTTCGACCGCCGGGATCACCCCACTCGGGGGATCGAGCTCCACGACGTTGGACGCAGACTGGGCAGCGCCATTCCCTTGGGACTCCAGCGAGTCATCGAGCATGCTGGCGCGTGGGATGTCGGCGATCGGAACGCGAAGCGCGCGCCGTCGCCGCGGAGCTCGGGACTGCAAGCCCTCGGGCCGGTCGGCGGACTCACCGCTCATCGACGCTCCCCTTGCCCATGACTTCGCCCATTCGAATCGATGCGCCAGCCCGCGCGACGACCTCGAGCCTACACTCGGGCGGCGTCATCACGATCGCGGTGGACCCCATGTGAAAGACACCGAGCTCGTCGCCACGGTCCCGCGGAATCGGGGAGTCGGCGTAGCTGCGCAACCCAGGAGTGTCCCCCCGGTTCGTCTGCACATCATCAAAGCTCAACCCGATGCGTCCCACACCGATCGCCCCCACCATGATCGTCGTCACAATTCCGTGAACCACGCCTTCTTGCACAATAGCAAGTCGTTCGTTCCTTGCGAAAAGCTGAGGGATAAAGTCGGTCCCGATACGGTTCACGGGGAACAAAGTGCCCGGGACGTACCGCATGCACTGCACAGTTCCGCAGGTCGGCGCGTGTACGCGATGGTAATCGCGCGGCGAAAGGTAGACGATGAAGTAGTGGCCGCCCTCGTAGGCCGCCGCCGCTCCGGAATCGCCGAGCAGGGCCGCGGCTGTGTACGGCTGCCCTTTGACGATGAGCTCGCCGTTGGCGGTGATCTCGCCGAGGTCCTCGATTCGCCCATCCGCCGGCGACACCAGCGCCTTCGGATCGGAGTCCACCGGTCTCGCCCCGTCGAGGAGTGTTCGGGTGAAGAAGTCGTCGAAGGTGCGGAATCCGCCGGGCGGCATGTCCACCTCGCTCAGATCCACGTCGTAGGCCCGCACGAAAGCCGCAACCGCCGCATCGACGACGCGCTGCGGGGCTCGAGACGCCGCAAGCGTGCCGAGCGCCCTGCTCAGCCGCTTCCGCGGCAGAACACGAACCGTCTGCGCGGCTAGTCGTGAAGCACTCTTCCCCATGAGCTGGTGCTGCCCGAAATGGTATCCGACTGGGCAACGCCGCGTCAAACCTCTGCGCCCCACAAGTCCCTGAAATCCCGATGATTTTCGGGCCGGAAAGACGAGAACACCTCGCGGGGCGCAGGCCCCAACGAGGTGTTCACAATCGTCTAGGGGCCTAGACCGCTGCTTCGCCGCGCTCACCCGTACGGATTCGCACGGACTCTTCGATGGGCGACACGAAGATCTTGCCGTCACCGATGCGGCCGGTCTTGGCTGCATTCTCGACTGCTTCGATCACCGAAACGACCAGGGAATCGGGAACGACGATTTCAACCTTCACCTTGGGGACGAAGTCGACCACGTACGCAGACCCCCGATAAACCTCTCGCTTACCGCCCGTGCGGCCAAATCCTTTGACCTCCGTCACGGTCATGCCTTTGATTCCTACCTCGTTGAGGGCATCTTTCACCTCATCGAGCTTGAAAGGCTTAATAATGGCTTCCACCTTCTTCATGGGACCTCCGAAACTTCAAGCAGCCCAACGAGAACCGCCGATGCGGAACGGTGTACCCCTCGATTATTTCCGAATTGTTTCGTG
>Ga0316187_10001707_pt1 | contig 19158 bp, 14 predicted proteins | sample CroRivburrow1_MG_FD_204927 | JGI IMG/M metagenome (GOLD analysis project Ga0316187, IMG submission 204927) | Coastal sediment microbial communities from Maine, United States - Cross River worm burrow 1 | ecosystem: Environmental > Aquatic > Marine > Coastal > Sediment | place: USA: Maine...
GGCAAGGGCGATTATTGCGTCGACAGGTCTAGTGATGGAGCAGGATGCCGAGGCCTGGAAACGTCGTGTCATCGAATCGACACAGGCCGGTGGCCCCCCGTGCTGAATTCGCACTGCCATTTTCTTTCGCACGTTCGAATTTTCTGACTGGACCTGACCTTACCTGCCAGCAGATTGTTTGTCTCCGGATTGCGGGTTGCAGCAATGAGCGCATGTTGCGCAAAGCCCCGGCTCGCTGACAATCGACGCGGTCCGGCCGTGTCCGACTCGAAGAGTCATCGCTGGCGGCCGTGACTGGTCAGGGTGGTCGGCACAGATGTACTTATGCGCGCGGTTCGCAATTCTCGCTCATCGAGATCCTCCTCGATGAAACGAAAGATCGCTTCCATCAGCGCTTCTCGCGGGTACGCATTCTGCGTTACGAAGAGTTTTCCGATCATGCCATGCGCTCGTGCGATCGGTACTGCCACCGCCCAATGGTCGGCATTGACGTAACCAATGAGAGAACTGCCGGGGATGACTTGGTCATAGAAAAGAACCTGACCGTCGTTGCGCGTATCGATCTGCGCGAGTTTCTTGTAAGAGCTTTTCAATAGTCGGGAGACCCGTTTCTCCTCTGGCAGAGTGACTAGGGAGTAGTAAGGAATGTCTTGCGGTAGTGCATGATTAGTCAGCCATGTCTGGCACGTTGCCGGTTGCAAGCTGGCGACTGCGCCCCGGTCGCCCTGGGTGCACTTCGCACCGGGGAAATAACGGAGGCGTTCGGCTAATTGCTGTTCGATGTCATTGGCAAGTGGCGAGCCTCCGATGGAGCCGGCGATACTGACGACGGCTGCAAGGCGCGAGTGAATTTCCGGGAACGCGGTGACCGCTTCCAGGACGTCGTTCGCGCCTTTGGAGTAACCGATTAGCACATAGCGAGGGTTTCCGGGGTCATCAGGCAGTGCCATCAGGGCATCGCGAACAAGGCTCGCGTTGCGCCGGGTACTTGAAAGACCCTCGATGTCGATCGGCGAGGCGTCATATCCGTAGTTGCGCAGATGCGTGGCGACAGTGTCCGGTGGTTCCAGCCACTCTTCGAAGCAGTCGAATCCAAATCCCGGAACGATAAGACCGACCAGCCCTCGGTGAGATGGTCCAAGCGGTACCGTCGTATTCGTTGCGACAGGTTCGGTTCCAACCATGCTCAAGGCGTCTTCGCATGACCGGTAGTCCGGGAGCGCGTGGGAGCGGGTCCGGAGAATCGCACAGAAAATTTCGCGAAACCGGGCCCGCTCATCGCTGACGCCCGCATAGGATGCCGGAACAAGGGTCATCCCCGGCGCATCAAGGGTATATGGAACCAGTGGCTTCGAGGCGCAGCCCGCTGCCAGTGCCAGCACTAATACAAATGAAATTCGTCCGCCATTCCCGGTTCGCGCCCGGGCAGTGCCGCCACGCATCGCGTCGCGCAATCGAACAAAAATTCCCGGAAGAGTATTCGGTGTCATCGCGTAAAACAGGTAAGGTTATGGCCGGATTGATGTCGAATTGAGAACGCGGATGCAAATAGAATACAAGAGCGGTGCTGATATTTCCGTCGAAGAAGCGATCGACCTGTACAAGCGGTCGACTCTGGGCGAGAGGCGGCCTGTAGATCGGCCAGACATATTCAAGGGCATGCTAAAAAATGCCAATCTGCAGATTTCTGCCTGGGATGGGGGCGAATTGATTGGGATCGCGCGCACATTGACGGACTTTACGTACGTTGCATACCTCTCGGATCTCGCTGTGGACATTCGGTTTCAACGACAAGGCATCGGTAAGCAACTCATTGAAGAGACACGGCAACGTCTGGGGCGCGAGTGCATGATTGTGCTTCTCTCCGCGCCCAAGGCCAATGATTACTACCCCAGGCTTGGCTTCGAGCACAACCCGCGTGCCTGGGTGCTTAATAGTGGATAGGTCCATGATCAAGAGAAAGCGTCAGTGCGCGCCACGATACGTGTTCGCACAGTGCGATGCTGAAGATATCTTCAATACCATCCGGCACGATGTTGGTCGCTACCCATGCCCGCATATTTGATCCAGGACAAAGGGGCGTTTTTCATGCATCGTGGCGAGCCCGGTGTTCCGAAGCTACGGACTCATGCTCCTGATTCGGCGAGTATGTCGGCCTGACCGGGCTCGCGGTTCGCTCGTTGCCGGACCAGGCCAATGTGGTGCTTCAATGTATACAGCATGTGCGAAAAAGCAATGGGTACGCGAATGCCGTTGGCACGTGACTCCAAATCGCCGAGTTGCGCAAGCAGCATTTCCCTCTCATCGGGATTTCCCGCCGAGAATTGCGCTTCAAGAAACTTGAGTTCTCCGTACAGACGGAATATGCGACGGCGCATCGACCAGTTATACACGGCTGGAATCAGGCGAAACAACGGATAAACAACACCAACGATAGGGATCAGGAGTACCAGCAGCCGCGACGTCAGTGCGGCGAGCCAGAATGGCAGGTAGCGCTGCAGGAATGGCTGGCCGTTACGGTAATAATCGCTCGCTATGTCACTCAGCGGCAGGTCAATCGGCTCGGCGGCGGGAAATTCGCCTGATCGATTGAAAATGCCGGGGCTGCCGTGAATTTCCGCGGCTGCCTGGAGCAGCAAGTGCTGCAGGGCCTGATGCAGATCGTCACGGACGATGAGGCTGGCTTTCGTGGCAATCAGGCTTATATCCTCACCAGGACGATCGTTGGCGAGGTCTGCCACGCCGCGGGGCAGGGTGCGTTTGCTCAGATATGGAAGCAGGGCCACCATGGCATCAGCGCGAGACCAGTTTAGCGTGATGACTCCGGGATCGCGCAGTAATCGCTGGATGATTGACGCTGTCGGTGACATTGACATCGCGACGAAGTCGAGCTCGCCTCGCAGCAGCGCTTCGCCAGCGTCATTTTCGGCCAGTTCGTGCAGCTTTAACCTGCTCAGGTCAGCTCCGGTGGCGCTGGCCAGTTCACGTGCGAGCTTGTAGGTGCCGCTCCCGGTCGCACCCATTGAAACGCGCATCCCGGGTTGCAACGGCTGCAGCGGGTTCTTCGGTTTCTCCCGCATGAACAACCAAAGCGGCTCATAGAAGAGTGTGCCGAGCGACGCGAGTTCAGGAGATTCCGTCTCGTTCGTGGTGCCACTTTGCACCAGCGCCACGCTGACCCCCGAGCCGGGTTGACTAAGGAGTCTGATGTTGTCGACCGATCCGTCGGTCGCCAGAACTTCAAGTTTTACTCCGTGACGGGCGAAGATCCTCGCATAATGCTCGCCGATGGCGTAGTAAACCGTGCCCTTGCTGCCAGTGGCCATGACGATCGTCCGCGGCGGCATTCGCTCCGTGAAGAACAGAGCGGCGGCGGCAACAGCGACGGTGGCAACAATGGCTGCGATGACCGGCCAGCCCATCGATTTGCGCCGTGAGCAGGATGGGACGTGTTTCATTTGCGAAGCATTCTAGCCGTTCTTTCGCTACCCGTCTCATGTGAGAACTGGCTGCGGACAAGTGGCTTGCAGACGTCGGTCGACCATCGGCCATTAATGGGGACAACGATGCGCCGCGAAACAATTTGAGTCTTCGGGTAATCCCCGCGCGGATGGCCTGGTCATGCTGTTTGAGTGCCGATATCGCACAACGTTGCCGCCAGGAGACACGGAAACTCTTTAGGTCAAGAAGTCGCGATTCCTGATGTGCCATTTCGCGTTGCCGGTATAGTATGGCCCGCTTTAACACGCATCGGGAACGCAAGGTCGAATCCGGTACCGAAGCAGTGCAGACATCTCTGTCGAAGACGCTATTGATTTGTACAAGCGATCGACCCTTTCCGAGCTGCGGCCGGGGCGATGCTAGTTCCCGCGGCGTTGCACCGTCCAGTTATGCAGCAGCATCAACAATAACGCGGGCAGCATTCCCGTCCAGAAGACAGCCACCGACAGAGGCACGTGTTTAAGAAGATTATGTATTCCGAGCCAACTGTCCGGTCGCGTTGCCCACTCCACGCCAACAGAGCTTAGCCCCGCCAAGACGGTAAGCGTTTGCCACTCGTCGGTTTTCATCCAGTTGAGTGCCTGCCAGCCGACGACGCCCAGGGCGGCAAGCAATCCAAAGCCAACGAAATAAATTGCGATGGTGCTGACGCCCGTGAATCCCTGTGTGTCGGCGAAATATTTCATTTTCTTTTTGCTGTTAGCTGTGACGCGTTCATTATCGCGGTGGAGTCTGGGAGGCGGAAAGGTGACCGGACTGCCGCTCTGTTCTTTCCCTGTACATTGGCAGTTTACCCTGCCGAAGCTCAAAACAGTTCCACCCCGGACCGCCTGGACTTTACTCGTGTCGCAACGCGTCGATCGGATTAAGACTGGCGGCGCGGCGCGCCGGAAAGTAGCCGAAGATCACACCGATGGCGGCAGAGAAAAGGAAAGACAGCAGATTGATTCCGGGGTCGAACAGGTAGGGCACGCTCATCAATCCGGCGGCGACGATGGAGGCGCCGGTCGCTATGGCGATCCCGATAAGCCCGCCCAGACTCGACAGCACCACCGCTTCGATCAGGAATTGCAGCAGAACTTCCCTTTCCAGCGCGCCGATAGCGAGGCGGATGCCGATCTCGCGGGTGCGTTCGGTTACGGATACCAGCATGATGTTCATGATGCCGATGCCGCCAACCAGCAGGCTAACCGCCGCGACTGCACCGAGGAGCATGGTGAGGATTTTCGTGGTACCGGTGAGAGTCTGGGCGATCTGGCGCGTGTCCAGCACGCGAAAGTCGTCATTCTCGTTTTCACCGATGTTGCGCCGCTCGCGCAATAGCAGCGTGAGTTGTTGTTTGACGGCGTCGATGGAAGCGCCTTCCCTGACCGAGACGTTCAGCCGGCTGATGTCCTGGCTGCCGGTAAGCCGACGCTGTACGGTGCGAAGCGGCATGACGACGGTGTCGTCCTGGTCGGAGCCCATCGCCGACTGTCCCTTGGCCTTGAGCACGCCGATGACTTCGCAGGCGAATTGCTTGATGCGGATTTCGCTGCCAACCGGCTTTTGGCGGCCAAACAGATTTTCGCGAACGGTTTCGCCGATCACGCAGACAGCGCGGCCGGCGCGTTCCTCAGTTTCGGTAAAGGTGCGGCCGTTCGCCAGTTCCCAGTTGCCAGCCCGAAAATAGTCGTTGTTGGTGCCGGTGACGGAGGTCGACCAGTTGCGCGACTGATAGACAGCAGTGACTGTCTTGTTGGTTGATGGGGCGACCGCTGCTGCAGAAGTGATCTGGTTGCGAATGGCTTCGATGTCGGAATTTTTGAAATTCGGAGCGCCTTCGCCATAGCGCTGGCCGGGGCGCAGCAACAGCAGGTTACTACCCATGCTCGAAATCTGGTCTGATACGGCACGGGTGGCGCCATTGCCCAATGTGACCATGGTGATAACGGCGGCGACGCCGATAACGATGCCGAGGACGGTCAGGAAAGATCGCAGCAGGTTGCGTCGAATCGAACGCAGAGCGAGTAACAGGGTATTCCACAACATCAGCTGGCGCTCCCGTTGCGCTGATCACTTTCCACCCGGCCGTCAAGAAAATGAACGGTGCGTTTGGCATGGGCGGCGATGTCCGACTCGTGAGTGACCATCAACACGGTGAGGCCGTGGTCCACGTTCAGACTGCAAATCAGTTCCATGATTTCCCGGCTGGTGCGGGTGTCGAGATTGCCCGTGGGTTCGTCAGCCAGCAGAACGGCGGGCCGGGTCACAATGGCACGAGCGATGGCAACGCGCTGCTGCTGGCCACCGGATAATTCGCTCGGAGTGTGGTGCTCCCAGCCGAGCAGGCCGACCTGTTCGAGTGCTGCGCGCGCGGCCGCATCGCGCGCGGCGGCAGGTTCGCCGCGGTAGATCAACGGCAGCTCGACGTTCTCCATTGCGGTGGTGCGTGCCAGCAGGTTAAAGCCCTGGAACACGAAACCGAGATAATTTCGCCGCAACAGCGCGCGCTGGTTGCGCGTCAATCGCTCGACGCGCACGCCCTCGAATTCGTAGCTGCCGCTGGTTGGGGTATCAAGGCAACCGAGGATATTCATGGCAGTTGATTTGCCGGAGCCGCTGGCGCCCATGATGGCAACGAAGTCCCCGCTGTTGACGACGAGGTTGATGCCTTTCAGTGCCTGGAAGGCAGCCTGCCCGCGGCCGTAAGTCTTGGTGATGGCCGTCAGCCTGATCAGCGCATCCGGGCCAGCGCTTGCATCGTCATTCACTGCCGCATTACTCATTCCCGGGCGCTCACGGTCTCGGTGATCAGCTGTGTGCCGGCGTTGAGATCGCCACTGGTAATCTCGGTCAACTGGCCACTGGTGGCACCGGTCTTGACGTCGACCGGTACTGCCTGCGCATCGCGCAATACCCACACGCGCGCCGAGCCGTTGTTGCCGACGATACGGACTTCTTTCTTCGGGCGCGGTCGCCTCGGTAACAACGCGCCCAGCACACCGCCACCGGACTTTTTCTGCGCAGTCGCAGTGGTCTCAGGCGTAAAACGCAATGCGGCGTTGGGGACCAGCAATGCGTTTTCGCGCGTCAGTGTCGTGATCTCGGCGGTGCCGGTCATCCCCGGACGCAGACTCAGGTCGTCGTTGCCGACATCGAGCACAGTAAGGTAGGAAATGACGCCTTCCTTTTCCTGGGCGCCGTAACCCACTCGCGTTATTACTGCGGCATATTCACGGCCGGGCCAGGCGTCGACCGTAAAAGTAGCTTTTTGCCCGGCTTTGACCTGACCGACGTCGGCCTCGTCGACATCAACATGGAGTTCCATCTTCGACAAGTCCTCTGCCAGCGTGAACAGTACCGGCGCCTGGAACGATGCCGCGACCGTCTGTCCCGGTTCAACCTTTCTGGCCAGGACGACACCGTCTATGGGTGAGCGGATGTCGGCCTTGGACAGGTTGGTCTCGTCAGATTGCAGGATGGCCCGTGCCTGGGCGACGCTCGCGCGGGCGCTCGCCTCGTTGGCCCGGGCGCGTTTCATGTTGGCCTCGGCGACATCGATCTCACTTTTGGACGGCACCTTGCCGCCGGACAGTTTTGCAACCTCGCGATAACGCGTCAGGGTGGCGCGGGTTTCCGCGACCGTTGCCTGCGCCAACAGCACCTGTGCGTCGGCCGCACCCAGGCTGGCACTCGACTTTGCCACCGCGTCACGCAACTTCGACAGGTCCAGCCTCGCCAGCACCTGCCCTTTTCTCACCTCGTCGTTGTCGTCGACGAACACCTGGTTGACGATGCCCGACAGTTCGCTGCCAACGTCGACCTGGTTGGTGGGCTGCAAATTGCCGGTCGCCGACACCTTGACCACCAGTGTGCCGATTGTGGCCGCCTCGGTTGCGTAGCGCGGCGTGGTGGTGTCATCGTCCGCGCGCATGATCAACCAGCCTGCCACGGCAATCAGCAACACCAGTACGCCGCCGAGCAACAGCCGGTGGCGCGTGAAGGGGCCGCGCGATCCGGTGTCGAGGAGTTGCTCGAGCCGGGAGTCTTGTCGGGTTCCGGTGGTGTCGACTTCGTTCATGGGGTGTCCTTGCTGGTGGCGAGCGGTTCGGCTTGTGGCGACCAGCCGCCACCGAGCGCCTTGTACAAACGAATGAGTGCCAACACGCCGTTGGCGCGGTTGCGGGCGAGTGTTTCTTCGAGCGTCAGTACGCTGCGCTGGCTGCTGAGCACCGGCTGGAAATCGATGAGACCGGCGCTGTAACGCTCGCGTGCCAGTTCTGCCGCGGTGCGAGCGGACTCTGCGGCGTTGCTCAGCGCCTCGCCGCTCTCTCGGTTGCGGGCGAGGTCAACCAGCGCGTTTTCGGCTTCCTGCAACGCGCCAAGGACGGTTTGTTCATAGGCGACCAGCGCCTGCTCGCGCACGGCGTCCTGAATTTCGACCAGCGCGCGGAGTCGGCCAGCGTCGAAAATCGGTGCCGTGACACTGCCACTTAAAGACGAGGCGGTGGCGCCGCTGTTGCCGAGTGCGCCGAGTGTCAGCGCTTCGAGGCCGATCGAGCCCGAAAGAGTGAAGTTCGGGTAGCGCGCCGCTTCCGCTACTCCGACGCGGGCAGTTTCCGCAGCCAGGGTACGCTCGGCCGCGCGCACGTCGGGGCGCTGGCGCAGGGTATCGGCAGGTATGCCAACGGCAACTTGCCGCGGCACTTCCGGCAGCCCGGCGGCGACGGCAAGGCGCGGATGCAGCGTTCCCGGGGTGCGGCCGAGCAGGACGTCCAGACCGTGTTCGGCCTCGGCCAGGCTGGTTTGAATGAAGGGAATTTGTGCGCGTGTCTGCTCACGGCTGCTGCGGGCCTGCTCGACGTCCTGAATGCTGACCAGCCCGGCCTGCGCGCGCCAGTCAGTTAGTTGCAGCGTCTCCGACTGGGATTCAAGGTTGGCGCGGGAGATATCGAGCAGGCTCTGTTGGGCGCGCACCTCGATGTAACCGGACGCAACCTCAGCCGCCAGAGAAACCCGGGTTGCGTCCAGACTTGCCTGCGACGATTCGAAGTTGGCTTCGGCCGCCTCGACGGCGCGGCGCACGCCACCGAACACGTCGAGTTCCCAGCTGGCGTCGAAGCCGGCTCTGTACAGGTCTCGAGTAGCGCCTCCGCCCACTTCTTCGCTGGGATTGTTCCGGTTGGCAGATGCGGCTGCATCGACGCTGGGCACCCGCCCTGCGGCAGCCACCGTGCGGCGGGCACGTGCCTCGCGCAGTCTGGCCTGTGCACTGCGCAGATCCGGACTGGCTTGCAACGCTTCATTGATCAGTTCGGACAGCAGCGGATCGTTCAGTTTTTTCCACCACGTGCTGAGATCGCCGGTCGCGCCGGGATTTGTAATCGACGGTTCCGTTGTGTCGATGCGGCTCCATTGTGGCGGCGCCTCCGGGGGCGGAGTTTGGTAGTCCGGTCCAACCGCCGCGCATGCGGCAAGTCCTAGCGAGGTGAGTCCGACCAGCGCGTTCGTAAGAAGTGGCGTGTTCAGTCGCAGCGACTTCACCGGCAAGACACCGTTGTCGGTTCAGGAATAATCTGGCGCTTCGGCATTCAGTAGCTCAATACGACTTGAAGATTGCGACAATGGGTTGATCACGACAACAGTTTCGTCGCGACAAGGAGGGCAAAGGGGGGGTGCAGTGTATACCGCTGTCGTCGACCCGGAGTTAGACGGCCATGGAACGCCTTCGTTCTACCACGCCCGGACTTCTCACTGATACTTCGATAATTGTGCCCCGCTGCCAAAACAGGCTGATGGCTGGCGAAAAGAGGTATTTCGTGTTTGCTTTCGCGCAGGCGGTTGCGATCATGGCGTGGGTGCTTTGCCAGGACGCGGTAACGATCAGCGTGATGGCATGGTTTGCAGCGGCGAGGTGCACACGTCCGCGCCGTCGGCGGGGAGTTTTTTTCCCGAGAGTTTCTGCAGTGGGACCCAGACAATAGAAGTTGCCAGCCTGGCCACGGTCTCGAACGCATCACCGGGTGATACGCCAATGCTGAAATTGTCGAAAGTCCCGCCGACCTGAATCGGTGTTGAGAGGCTCAGAAATTGTGCGGTTTTTGCCTGGGGGCGCATGCGCAAATTGAGTGTCTCTTCTGCAAAATCAGCGCTGCCGACGCCGGTTACTCGTATTCTGCTGGTGTCCAGAACGATGATCTTGTGGGAGAGCTTTCCGTTGTTGAGGTCGAAGCGGCCAACCGCGCAGTTGACTTTCGAGGCCTTATCGGGATCGACTTCCGTCGAGAGCGCGACCAGCAGATTCACTGCCCAGAGGTCGAAAATGCCTGACGCCATGTTTTCCGGCCACACGGCGAAATTGATCTGGCCGTTGCCAAACTTGAGAATGTCTGACAAATAACGGGCGCGTGAATCGACATCCACCTTCACGCTAAACGTACCGCCGAGATCAGTGTCGGGTTGTATCCTGCGGGCCAGTACGCCGTAATCGAATCGTTCGACGTCAATGTGCAAGTCTACGTTTACGTCCTGGTCGGTGGGTTCGTAACCGAGTCTTAGCTTTGCTGCGCCGCCCGGAATTTCTACTTCAATCGGGCCGATGTCGGCGCGACCATTTTCCAGCCTGGCTTCCATTTTACCCGCGCCGAGTTTGTCTTTGCCAGACAGCACTTGCTCGACCTCTACCTTCAGGAATACGTCCTGACGACGCAGCACTTCGGGACTCAGCAATTTTTGTGTCTGGTCGCTTGCTTCCGCCGCCTTGCGGCGAACCTGTTCTGCAGTGAGTGCCTCGGGCTCTTCGTCGGGTTTCTTCTCTACCGGCGACCAGTCTCCGAGTTTGAAATCATCGAGTTGTACAACCGGTGAGTTTAGTGCAACTGTGATTCGCGGTCGGCCTGATTCGGTTTCGAGTTGTCCGCGACCGTCAAGCACACTGTCGCCAACCCGCAGACGAAGGCCATTGACTTCGTACCCCCGTGGGGACATCCGGAACTTGCCGGCGGCGGACCAGGGCCCCCAAGGTGGCAACGAGGCGCGCGCGAGTTTGTCGAGATTTGCGAAGCGACTGCCGGTAGCGTCCAGCTCCAGCTCCAGTTCACTCCCAATTGGTCGCGCGATGCTGCCGCCGAGTTTGACACGGGTGTCGGCCGCCTCGAATTGTAGTGTGAATGGCAACGGCAATGCCGGGTTGGCGAGTTCATCGGCACGCACGGTATCAAAAGAGATTCTGATTGGCTCGTCGTCCAGCGCGCCCTCGAGTTTCAACTCCAGTGGCATGCCCGGGTCCGCGCGCAACTCCCCCTTGTCGACCGTTATAACCGCTTCACTCTGCGTGTTTGCGTCACGCAACACTATCCGTCCGCCGCCGACCGAGCCCAGCAGTTCGGAGCGCGCCAGCATGTCGCCGATGCGGCTTGAACGGGCCATGGCGTAGAAGCTGAACTGGTTGAAGTGTGCTTCAAGATTGCGGACCACGCCTAGCTTGCGCAGCAGGCTGCCGACATCAATGTCGCTTGCGAACAGCCAGAAACCCGCGGTGGGCTCTGCGTTACGCAGGTCAAGTGAAACCGCTCCGTTGAAACGGGTTTCTGAAACTATGGCCGAGAAAGGTGACGGATTCATGTAACCGTCACGAATGCGCCCGTCAAACGATACATCACGCACTGTGATGGCTGTGCCGTCGAACTGCTTGATCCGGACCTTCACGTCGGCATCGCTGAGATCGATGTCCTGTGGCAACAATGGAATATCCAGTATCGCCCGCTCAGGCGCGCTACTTGGAATCTGTGCGTTCGATGCTTGCGATTTCGGCAGCATCGCTTCAAGTTGTGCGACGTCAACCTTGTCAGCGTTGAGCTGCAACTTCAGCAACTGTGCCCCATCGAGCATGGAGCGCGACAAATCAATGGATACGGCGGTGCGACCCAGTCGGAGCTGAAGATCGCGCACTCGCCATACCGAGGCGCGCAGGCTGGCCTTGCCCGAAATCGTGGCGGGTGCTTGTGCTCCCGGCTCGAAGCCAAACCAGTTTGCCATCTCACCAGCGCGCGGTGCAGAAAAATCGAATGCGATTTCTGGCCCACGATTCTCGGTGGGCGCTTCAAGCATGCCGCGGATGCGAGCCTGGACGTCGCCGGAACGCAGAGTGAAATTGAGTGGGGTACGCGATTCCAACATGATCGGTTCGAGCGCACCGGCAGACAGCTTTGCCGCAAATGGCTGGCCCAGCAGGGTGCCACGCATGTTCCCGGAAAGTTGTTTGCCGGCCGGCAAGCGCACTGCAAATTTGTCGAGTGCAAAATTAACTGGCTGGGCGCCGTCGACGTTGCCGTAAGTGAATCGACCGCGTTCGACTTCCAGCCGAACATCGAGACTTTTTACCAGTTCGCTACCCTGATTGCCTTGAGCGGCGAGAGCGAGACCAAAACTTCCAAGCCGTCCCTTGATGCCGCGCACACCGAGCAGGAGTTCGGCGAGGCCGCCAAGATCGGAATTGCCGGTGCCCAGTGCCAGATTGAACCGCGGTGGTTGTGCATTACCATCGGCACTGACCTCGCCCGCCAACGTCACGCCCGCTGCCGTAGCGGTGAGCGGTACACGCAGAATGCCGTCTTGCAGGCTGATTTGCAGGCGAGCGTTCTTTACGTCGCCCGGTAAGCTCAGCCAACGCTCGACACCCAAAGTGACATCGGCATCTATGGTGTTCAATTGCCTGAAGTCGAAGCGTGCGGCGGCGAGACTTCGATAGAGTTGGGAGAGATTACGTGGCGGCGCAGCGCTTCGACTGCTGGTCGCGTTTTCCACATTGCGAATTTTTCGATTCTCGTTGGCGGGTTTCTCGCCGAGGAAAGGGCGCAGGTCGAGTGCCGGGGTAACCAGTGATCCGGTTACTCTGGGTTTGGGTCCGGTCGCATCAAACTCGAGTTCGCCGGTTAACGTAGTGTTGCCCATCACCCCGACCAGTTGCGTGATGGCGACGCGGCGCGGGCTAAAACTCACCTTGCCAGCCATGCCGCTGGCGCCTACATCGGGAAGATCAGTCTGGAAAAGGCGGCTGAACTCATTCAGGTTCTCGGTGCCAAGACCGAATTTGACTTCGCCGCCATCAGCGCCGACGTTACCGTTGACGGCAAGAGTGGAACTGAGGAAGGTGAGCGTAAATGCGAAAGGGGAGGGCTCAGGAGAAGCCATGTCCGCCAGGGAGTCGCTATTGAAATCCAGCTGGTACGGGAATGTCTTCTGAACCGTGCCCGCCAGCGTCAACTCGAAAGCTGAGTTGGTGGAAGACTGCGCGGTCAGCGTATGCAGGTCAAAGAAGCGGCTGATTCCATCGGCATCGATATATTCCACATTGAGTTCTTCGAGAGAGACGCGCTGAACGTTGAGGTGTGCGAGAACCTCGCCAGCCTTCATCGAAGACCCTGGAGCCGTTTGCGCGGCCGTAGCTTTTGCCGTACCGGGTCTGTTGAAGGACCAGTTGTTGCTGCCGTCCGGATTTACTTGCAGGCGGACCTGTACATCGTTGCCCGCCAGTTCCTCGATGTGCAATTTCTTCTTGAACAATAACGGCCAGAGATCCAGCGCCAGTCGTGCTTCTCCGAGGCTGGCGAAGTCGCCGCCGCCGAAGCCGGATGCGTTGCCGATGCGAAATCCACCTACGCGCAGCCTTGGCTTTGCGGATACGCGAATTTCCATTGCGCCCTCGAAACGCACCGGCCGGCCGATGTTATCGCTAAAGGTCTGCGCGATACTGGTGCGCAGGAATGACGCGTCGATGGTCAGGCCGACAAAGGTGATGTAGAGCATGGCGCCGATCACGCACAACAAGAGCGTGGCGAGGCTCCACGCCGTCCAGCGCAGGACCCTGCGCAAGGGGCGCAGTGAAGCGGATCGGTCAGGTGCTTTCGGGAGCGGTTCAACCATGTTGCGTAGTAACAATCAACTCAATGCAAACGACGCTTAATTACCGTTGTTTTTCCGTGCGCTGAAACTCAAGCGGGACTGTCAACAAAAAACCAGAATATCAACTGTCTCCGATTTATCGCCATGTTCCTGACGCCTTCCCCGTAACCGGGTTGTTGTGGGCTTTGCCCTTCGACGCGCACCTACTTTCCTATGATGCCTGAAACCGCCTGGCCCCATGTCGGCGAGGATCCCCTGGCATATGGACTTCCAGGCGTTTAGCTTGGGTGGATACGCGACCGGAGATAACGCCTCGGCGACAGGACGCCCGGTGAGTCTATACTAGGTCGTGACTTTCCGATTTGCGGGCCGACCCGGACATCAATGGAACACTACACCCTCGGCTACGACGCGTCGGCGCTGGCATTTGTATCGCGCCGTACGTTGCAATCGCACGGCGCGTTTTTTATCGATTACCTGAAAGAAGGTATGCAGGTGATCGATGTTGGATGCGGGCCCGGCAGCATCACGGTGGGCATTGCCAAGCGAATCGGTGCCGGAAGTGTAGTGGGCGTGGACTTGAGTGCGTCGCAGGTTGCGCTGGCAAGCCAGGCATCAGTGCGGCTCGGTTTATCGAATGCACGGTTCCAGGTCGCCAGCGCTTACGATCTGCCGTATGAGGACGGGCAGTTTGATGCCTTGTTTTCTCACGCGCTGATTGAGCATCTGGGTGAGCCGCTGCGAGCCATGCGTGAATTTTTCCGAGTCCTTAAACCCGGCGGTGTGATGGGTGTCGTGACACCTGACTGGGGCGGGTTCCTGGTTGGTCCATCGAGTCCGAAGCTAGTTGCCGCGATCGATGCGTTCAAAGCCCTTCAGATTGGTAACGGCGGTGATGTGACTGTTGGCCACAAGCTATCGCAATACGCGGTCGATGCCGGGTTTCAGGAAGTCGCACAGCGCGCACGTTACGAGAATTTTGAACCGGTTTCCATCATTACTGATCTTCTTTGCGCGCAACTGGAAGGGGCGGGGCAGCCCGATCATGCCCGGACACTGCGCCACTGGGGCCGCGCACGGCACGCAATGTTCGCCGAAGCGTGGGTGGCTTGTGTTGGCTGCAAGGCGTGTTGAGTTCCATCGGCGGGTGTCTTGCAGAACGATGCCTTGATGCTGTACCGGTCGGGTTCCGGGCACTCGGGGATGCGGCGTTATATGCGTGGCGACCGGCGGTGGCCGCAGCGTGATCGTTGGCGTGCGCGCTTGCAGGCGATTGTGAACCTCGGCGAAGAGTTTACGAAGCGATGCTTATGATGGCCGCGACCCTTGCCAAAGGTGCGGAGTGATCGGCCTGGAGCGATGCAACGCTCCAGGCCGTCTCCGATTGCCGTCCAAAGCGAAAATCTTTTGCTGTGCTTCCGTGTTATTCCTGTGTTCCCGGTCAGCGTGGGTCGAGATCGGTCTTTGGTGCAGTGATGATGGGTGACGGGCATGGCCCGCCGCCGGTCCCCGCACGCGTTACACACGTGAGCCCTAGCTTGCGCTTGCCCATCCGGAGGTCGCGCCGATGTTGGCTGCGTCCGCCCGGCAGCTTCCGGGCAACATGGCACTGATGTCTTCGGTGTTGGTGGGGTCTGGCCCGCAGTCCCATTGAGCTATTGCGTCGCCGGATTGAACCGGCCCGGATCGATTCAGATCGGGCCACGGGCGCAGGATTATGTGCTGGCCATCCACCCGGGAATTAATGTTACGTATCTCTGCGCGCACGGCGCCTTCATCGCTGGTTTCGAGGGCTTCAACAAATGCCGTTAGCGTGGTTCCGGTCCTGGATTCGCATACCCATTCACCGCCCACTGGCAGGCTGGAAGCGGATTGAACTGTTTCGGAAATGGCTGTGCGGCATGTGCTGAGGGCCAGTACGACTTCACCGACTTTTGCCCGGGCACTGTAGTTTTGATAGGCCGGAAGGGATACAGAAGAAAGTATTCCGATGATCGCGACCACGATCATCAGTTCAAGTAATGTGAATCCGCTGTTGTTGTGGTTCATGTTCAGGCTCCTCGCAGGCAGATTTGTTTTCTCGCGTCTGGTTCTGGCGGCCGCTGTTACGGCGGCTTCCGTGTGTACTCTGCAGCTAGCGTGCCTGAACAAGGAAAGTTTTTATAAATAGCCAGTTAAGCCCGTTACACTTGGTGCAACAGTAAGAAGGCGTCGTTCGGTAGCGACGACTGGACGTGCTGATCGTCTCGCGCAGACGGAGTGGGTTTCTGACCGAGAGCACATATCACGGATGCGCTTTTGATCAGTGGCAGTCAGGCTTGGCCGGCTGTGCAGGCTGGGCTACGCCCGCGACTCCGGGGACGAGAAAGTGACGCTCGTGAGGGACAACTCTATTGACGGTACGAGCAGCCACAGGGTGCTTGATCAATCTGCTCCCAAAATGGCGCCAGACCTGTTGTGCTGATTGGCAAGAAAGCACGCGAGTCTGACGCCGGCTCTGTCGAGCTTCTCGTCCGTCGTTGATGCGCCTGAACTAGCCGCCGATTTCGTACAGGTCGAACTCGACCTCGGTTACTTTTCCGGTCATTGCGTCGACTTCGACATCCATCTCTTTGCCATCTGGGGTAATGACTTCGAATTCATACGACATTGCGCCCTCTGCCGTTGTTTCCAGGTCCATACCAACAATGCGCCCCGGGACACGTTCCAGGGCAGCCTTGCGGGCCTGGGCTGGCGTCACCTTGGCATTCTTGAGAAAGGTATCGAGGTCCATATCGTCGTTTTCCCATTCGACTTCGACGATCTTGCCGGTCATGGCATCGCACTCAACTTCGGTCTCGCGGCCGTCAGCCGTCTCGATCTCGAACTCGTAATGAGGCACACCATCTTCCAGAGTCATTTCCAGTTCCTTGACTTCACCGGGATGCATTGCAAGGGCAGCAGCGAGGCATTTTTCCATCGATACATTGGTCTTTGGCATGCCCTCCATGGCCATGGCCTGGCCAACAGCGAAGATTGCCGCAGCACTTCCCAGTAAACAGCTGAACCGCTTCATTCAATATCTCCTGTTGTTTGTAACAAAATGAAATGACTTCCAAGCACACTCTGATCGTGCATCCGGCAGAGAGTTCCTCTGAATCCATCATAAGTCTCCAACAGTAGCATCAGTGTGCGCTCGGTATGCAGATGGATTACCCGTCTTACGACAGGGCCATATACAACATGGCAATTGGTTACGGAAATGAACAAAAGCGCGAGACTTGTATGCGTGGCGCATAGCGCCTTGCGGGCGAACCGATCCCGGCATCGATTCGCTTCATGGGTGGGCGGGCATGGCAGCCTGCGGCTTAACGGGTGGGGTCGGTCTGTGATGCGACTGGCCCCGCTTGAGGCGTATTGGCTTTGCGTGTATAGAGAACCGGATGCCCGTGGCGTAGCCGATTTGAAGTTCCGCCTGGTTGGTGGCAACAGATTATCCGTAACCAGGAGGACATCCTTGTGAACCTGACCGCCACGCTCGCTATTGCACTCGCACTAGTCGCTTACGGGCTCGTGAGCAAGAAAGTTGATGGGTCCATCCTCACTGGCCCGTTATTGTTCAGCGTGTTCGGTTTCGTTGCCGGTCCGGCGCTATTTGGCATCGTTCCGTTGCATATCAGCAATGAGGCAGTGCATTTGCTGGCAGAGGTAACGCTGATTCTGGTTCTGTTCTCCGATGCCGCGAATATTGATCTGGGGCAGCTGCGGCGCGACCATAACTTGCCAGTGCGTATGCTGGTCATCGGCATGCCGATGACGATTGCGCTTGGCACCGTGGCAGCGCTGCTGTTATTCGATGGCCTTTCCTTCTGGGAAGCGGCGTTGCTTGCGGCGATTCTGGTGCCAACCGATGCGGCGCTCGGTCAGGCAGTGGTCAGCAATCGCCTGGTGCCGGTGCGGATACGGCAGGCGCTTAACGTCGAGAGCGGCCTGAACGACGGCATTGCATTACCGTTTGTTTTGATTTTCGCTGCGTTCGCCAGTGCAATGCATGGCGATACCAATGCCGGCGAGTGGATCGTTTTCGCCGGCAAACAGGTCGTGCTTGGTCCGATAGCCGGTATTGCGATCGGCTACCTCGGCGCCAGATTGGCGGCAACATGCTATCGCACCCAGTGGATGTCCGAGACTGCGGAAGGCATGATTGCACTGGGCATCGCTTTTGGCGCCTTCGCCCTTGCGGAAGTCGTTCATGGAAATGGTTTTATTGCTGCGTTCATTGCGGGCCTGACGTTTGGAAATACCTTGCAGCACAAATGCAAATTCCTCTATGAGTTTGCCGAATCAGAAGGTCAGATTCTGGTCCTGTTGACATTCACGGCATTCGGTGCGGCTATGTTGCCGCAGGCGTTAAGCAGCGTCACGCTGGTCTATGTGGTTTTTGCGCTGGCGGCGCTTACCTTGCTGCGCATGCTCCCGATCCACCTTTCCCTGATCGGTACCGGTGTCAAGCCGGTGACTTCCCTCTTTCTGGGATGGTTCGGCCCGCGCGGTCTCGCGTCAGTGCTGTTCGTCCTGCTCATTCTTGACGAGCTTGATCTGAAAAACGAGGCCACGCTCTTCTCAGTGGTGATTTTCACTGTTGCCGTAAGCGTGGTGTTACACGGAGTGACGGCGGGACCTGCTGCACGCTGCTACGGCAGACTGTCGCAGAATATGGGTGAATGCGAGGAGAATATGCCTGTCAGCGATGAGCCTTTCAGTCAGTCGGTCAAGTAATGACGCAGAAGATACCAACTAACAATGCAAGGACAGGAGTGTATTGATGGCTTCACTGAACAAACGGCAAGAGGCAATGTGTGCAAACAGTCAGTGGGATTTCTCGGATCTGAGCGCGCTTTTCATTAACTGCACACTCAAGCGCTCACCCGAGCGGTCGCATACTCAGGGACTGATTGATATATCGAAAGCGATACTCGAAAGAAATTCTGTTTCAGTCGACGTGGTTCGTGCGGTCGATCACGATATAGCTTATGGGGTCTGGCCGGACATGAAACAACATGGCTGGAAAGCCGATGACTGGCCCGCTATTCTGGACAAAGTGATGGCTGCAGATATCCTCGTGATTACGTCTCCGATCTGGCTGGGTGAGAAGTCATCGGTCTGTACCAAGGTGATTGAGCGGCTATATGCCTCTTCCGGTCAATTGAATGAAAGCGGGCAGTACGCCTACTACGGCCGAGTCGGTGGCTGCCTGATTACCGGAAACGAGGATGGCGCAAAGCACTGTTCAATGAACATCCTCTACTCATTGCAGCATCTTGGTTACGTCATCCCGCCGCAGGCAGACGCAGGATGGTTGGGGGAGGCGGGACCGGGCCCTTCCTATCTCGACGAAAATTCGGGAGGTCCGGAGAACGACTTTACCAATCGTAATACGACTTTTATGACGTGGAATTTGCTACACATGGCGCGCATGATCAAGGCCGCCGGGGGAATCCCGGCGCATGGAAATCAGCGTTCAGAGTGGGACGCGGGGTGCAGATTCGATTTTCCCAACCCGGAGTATCGCTAGCCGCGCCGGTCTTCCTTTCGAGCCTCCCCGGCTTGATACTTCCCTTCCAAAAAAGAGGCCATCAGGCAGTGTTGCCTGATGGCCTCTTGGCGTCGAAAAAGTGTGGCCGGATCAAACCGATCCAGCCATTCCAGACCTGGCTCAGTTATGCGTGACCGAGTTGATGTCGCCGAAGCGGTAGTTGCCAGCGGACTGCACGAACGGCTTGGCTTGCTTGG
>Ga0316187_10001708_pt1 | contig 19157 bp, 12 predicted proteins | sample CroRivburrow1_MG_FD_204927 | JGI IMG/M metagenome (GOLD analysis project Ga0316187, IMG submission 204927) | Coastal sediment microbial communities from Maine, United States - Cross River worm burrow 1 | ecosystem: Environmental > Aquatic > Marine > Coastal > Sediment | place: USA: Maine...
AGTCTTCGAACAACCCAAAAAGGATGCGCCGCTGATCTAATCACACGCAACCCGTCGCACAAACACGCGACAGGACACCGGAGGGGGAAGTGGCGCCTCCAGGCGCCGAAGGGGGCGCCAACTCGAGGTGATCCCCGCCACCTAGCCTCCAACTCCCACCCAGGCAACAGAACCCTTGCCCCGAGACCACCTCATGCGACGCGCCCCCTTACCCGCTTCGCCGACTACGTCGTCGGCGGGCCCCTTTCCCCCTCCGGTGGAACACATGCGCGTGAACCGCTGGCGCTCCTACGTCACTCCGCCGAACCTTCGAGTGCGGGCCTGATAGTCGGCAATGCATGCGGCGAAGACTTGTTGGTTGAACTCGGGCCACATCAGCGGGGAGATCACCAGCTCGGCGTACGTTGCTTGCCACAGCAGGAAGTTGGACACCCGTTGCTCGCCGCTGCTGCGGATCAGCAGGTCGGCGTCGGGCATCTCGGCTATCGCGAGATGGTCGGCGACCAGCGCTTCGTCGATGTCCGCAGCGTCCAACTCGCCGGCCGCCACGAGCTTGGCCAACCGGCGGGCGGCATGCGCTATCTCGGCGCGGCCGCCGTAGTTGAAGGCGAGTACCAGTTCGAGCGTGCGGTTACCCTTGGTCATCGCTTCGGCGGCGGCGAACTCGTCGCGTAGACCCTGATGGACTCGCGAATCCCAGCGGTCGCCGATGAAGCGGATACGCACCCCCTTCTCGTTCAGCGCATCTCGGCGGCGCTGCAGCACTTCAACGTTGAAGTGCAGGAGGAACTGCACCTCCTCCTCCGAGCGCTTCCAGTTCTCGGTCGAGAAGGTGTAGGCAGTGAGCCACTCGACGCCCAGGTCGAGGGCTCCGTCGACAACATCAAAGAGGGCGGCTTCCCCAGCGGCGTGGCCCTGGGTGCGGTGGAGCCCGCGGGCCTCGGCCCACCGCCCGTTGCCGTCCATGATTAGACCGACATGGCGCGGGACCCGGTGGCGATCGACCGGGTGCGGCTCAGACATCGAGCACCGTCAGGCTCTCGAGGCGGCGTTCGAGGTGGTATTCGAGGAAGCGACGAGCAACCCCCATCGCGTCGCGGCTCATCGACGGATCGAACGTAGGAAGCGCAGTGAGGTCGGCGAGGGCCATCTCGGCCAGGTAGTCGGTGAGCCCGACCCTGAGAGCATAGGAACCGGAGGTGCGACACGACTCGCACTGCACGCCACCTTCGGCGAAATTGAAGCGCACCAGGTTCTCGTCGCGCCCACACGAGGCGCAATTGTCGAGCGCCGGAGCGACTCCGACAACCGCGGCCGCCTTCAACAGGAACGACGTGACGACGTCGGGATGGGGGTTCTCTGCGTCGAGCGCCTTGAGCCCCCGATGTAGCAGCAGGAACAACCTCAATGTCGGCTCGTTCTCCTGAGCAACCGCGTCGGCCACCTCGACCATCGTGCCTGCCGAGATCACTCTGTCGAGATCGGCCCGGAGACGGTGGAATGGCTCCACGAGCGAAACCTGGGTGATCGTGTCGAGATTGCGACCCTCGTAGAGCACAAGATCGACGTGGCTGAACGGCTCGAGGCGTCCCCCGAAGCGGCTCTTGGTCTTGCGAACGCCTTTGGCCACAGTGCGCAACTTGCCGTGATTGGGGCTGAGTAGCACGACCACCCTGTCGGCTTCACCGAACGGGTATCCACGCAGCACAATGCCCTGGTCGTGACGAAGTCCCATGGTGTGAGGGTAACCGCGGCGAGGCCATATCCTGTGACAGCGCCCACCAATCCCGGAGGTATCCATGAGCCGACTCGACGCCGGTGCCCGTAGCGAATTTCTCACCGCCCACGGCGACTGGAGTTTGGAGGGTGAATCGATCTCGAGAACGTTTGTCCTGCGAGATTTCAAGGAGTCGATGGCGTTTGTGACCCAGGTGGCTCTGGCGTCGGAGGTTGCCGACCACCATCCAGATATCGACATCCGCTGGAACAAGGTGACGGTGGTGCTCTCAACCCATAGCGCCGGAGCGCTCACTGGCAAGGACACCGGCCTCGCCGCCGAATTCGATACGTTCTACAGGCGCTGACAGGGCAGCAGCGTGACACCGATCTCGGTGGACACAGTGAAGTGGCCGAAGTCATCCCGGGCTCGGATTCGTGAGTAGATCGTCGCGGATTTGCCGTCGATGAGGATGCCGGGCGGGGCCGTCAGGTCGGCGGTCCACCGTCCCTCGACGAGCAGCATCTTGACGATGCCGGTGATCTCCTCCCCCACGACCGTGATACGCCAATGCAAATCCGCACCACGGACGCCTGAATCGTCAGTGATATCCGCGGTGAAAGTTGCCATCCGCGGCCTCGTGTCGCAGACGCCGCCGCCGAGGGGCGGCTCATAGAATGCGTCGACATCGGCGGCGAAGTTGCTGATGACCGGGGCGTCAATGTCTTGGAGCAACAGCGTGACGGTCGCACGAGTCTCGTGCCCGGCCGGATCGGCCACAAACACCCGCATGACGATCGGGAACACTGCCGGATTGGCTTCCGCGGTGAGGCGGAGGACGCCCGATAGCCGATCGACGGCAACGAGTCCTTGGGCGTTCCGCAACCGATAGGTCACAGCCAAGCCCTCCGGATCGGCGCCAACAACGGTGCCCACCACCGTACCCGCCGGGGCATTGGGAGTGACACGGAACGTTGCGTCGTTGATCCGTGGCGCCTCATCGACGTCGGTTACGGCAACCGAGACCGAGAATGGTGTCGCAGCACCAGCCTCGTCGATCGCCCGGGCATCGAGTCGATGGGCGGTGGCAGCTTCGAAATCGAGCCGCGCAACGAGAACGACTGAGCCATCAGCGCGGACTTCCACAACGGACGGTGCCACAGCTTCGAAGTGGATCTCGTCACCGTCGGGATCGGTGGCCACGACCACCCCGATGACTTCGCCCACCGGCGTGCCCTCGGAAACAGTGAGAGACAAGCTGGCAACGACGGGCGGGTCGTTCGTCGCCGCCACTTCGACTACAACGTCGACAGCAACCGTGGCTGCACCGTCGGTGATCTTGACGCGAAAGCTGTCGGTCCCCGAGAAGTCGACCGGAGCGGTGTAGACGACAGCACCGAGGGCGTCGACGGTGGCAGAGCCGCCTTGATCGGTCGTCCGGGATCCCGGATCGGCAATGACGACAATGTCCCCCTCGACATCGCTCCAGCCATCGAGAATGTTGCCGACCGCCGTGCCATCTTCGATCGCAGCCAGCACCGGAGACGGCCCGGATGGCGCGTCGTTCACGGGGGTGACTTTCACGACAACATCAACTGCAATCTCAACCGTGCCATCGCTCACGACGTACGAGAACGTGTCGAGGCCGGCCCAGTTCTTCGGTGGGTGGTAGACGATGCTGCCGGCAGTTATCGAGCCACCGCTCGTGCTGGCCCGATCGAAGGAGGTCACTGTGAGCCGATCGCCGTCGACATCGATGGCGCCCTCGAGCGGATCGAATGTTGCCGGCCGGTCCTCACCGACCGTGAGCGAGCCCGGACCGGGCACGACCGGAGCATCGTTGACGCCCACGACCGTGATCGTCACCTGCGCGGTGTGACGGTTACCGTCCGCACCGAGTACCGAGTACGCCAGGCGATCGGAGCCGGCGTAGTTGGCGGCGGGAGCGTACCAGATAGAAGAACGAGACACCCGAGCGCTCCCGTGAGCGGGCGCGGTGGCAATCTCCGGTGCGGCGCCCGGGGCGTAGTCCGAGTCGTTGGCGAGCACATCGATCACGAGCGAGGTGTCCTCGGTCAACTGCGCTGAGTCGGCAACCGCGACGGACGCCGACGCGAGGAGTGTTGTGGTGGGCGCCACCGTGGAGGCAGTTGTGGTCGATACAACCGGCGGCGCCTCGGTCGTGGGGGAAATCGTTGCCGGTGGCGATGTGCTGCTACCAGCGACGGTCGGATCTGTGGAGTCTGCAGTGAGCCCGCCCGACAGAACCTCGGTGTCGCCGGAGTTGTTGCCGAACAGGGCGATACCCGTCACAACGAGCACCGCTATCAATACGGCAGCCGCGGCCAGGGCCCCGATGTTGGCACTCAGCCACGACGGGGCCGCGGCTGCCGGGACCGCCACCGTCGAGGCCGGGTCGGATCCACCGGCGCCGCCGATTCGGGCGGCCGAAACATTCCCCCAGATTGCGGCCTCGAGTCCCGCCGGTGCCGGCACCGCAGCCAGTGCAGCAAACATCCTGATGGGGATGAACAGAATCTTGCGGTTCTCCTGACAGATCTCACACGACTTTGCATGACGGTCGACCTGTTTGCGCAGCGCGGGAGTGAGCTGCGTACCGCCCGCCTGTCCGCCCGCCGTGCCAGCCGACTCGGCAACGATGGCGGCAAGGCCCTCGCAATCGGCCGATCCATTCCTCACCAGGAGATAGGTCGACAGCGTTTGGGAGAAAGACTTCTTCATACGACTGACCATGGTGTAAGCATTGCCCTTGGAGACGCCGAGGACTTCGGCGATCTCGGCGCTGTCGAAGCCCTGGCGGACGTGGAGATCCATCACGGCGTATGTCTTCGGATCGAGTCCGGCGGCCGCCTCCCAGATCAGACTGGCCGCGGCCTGCGCCTCGGCCGACCGCTCCGGGTCCCCCGCCCGGTCGAGGTCGATAACGCCCAGCTCGGCGGCTTCGCGCCCGCTGACGTTGAAATCGCCTACGGCGACGGCGCGCTTGGACCGCTCGATACGGTTGAGACCGTTGCGGTGGGCAATCGTGAACAGCCAGCTCTTGAAGCTCTCAGGGTTTTCGAGATGGCCGAGACGCTCGAAGGCCTTGATGAAAGTGTCCTGGGCGGCGTCGGCAGCTTCCTGGCGGTCGCGGAGCAGACGGGTGAGGAAGTCATAGACGCTGGTGAAGTACCGCTCGTACAGCGCACCAAAAGCGTCGTCGCTTCCCGAGCGGGCCAGCGCGACCAGTTCTCCATCTTCGGTCGGTAGTGGGAGCGCCATATCCTCGCGCCGTGCCTTCCTATCGACTCGTGAATCCTACAAAGAACCGTAGCCGCCCACGCAGCGTTGTGCGAAGACCACTGAACGCCCTATAACTAGTCACTAGCCCTGCGAGACAACGGTTCCGCCACCCTGTTCTGGTTCACAATCCACAACCCACAGCGGTTGTGCAGCCACAGAGCGCCGTCTCCGCCACCGCCAACAACGCCGGTCACAAGCCGCGACGAGCCAAGCCCTTCTATCTACTTAGACAGCTGAGACCGCGATTTCTTACAGAAAGGAGATTTCTCCTCCCCCGTTTGACACGAAGTGGCAAACGTCTGGGGGAAGTGTCCGCGACGAAGAAGCCGGACCCGGGGGGGCAGTCAAGACGCCACGGTCAGCTGTCGCGCGAGAACGAGCGCGCCGCAAGCTTCGTCTCGCGTCTCTGCTGCCTGCTCCCCCCAAACGTTCCCCGACTACGTCGTGAAACGAGGGAGAGACTTGTTCTATAGAAGGCGGCCGGGGATATCTTTGCGGCTGGGGAGGAAGACGCCTTCGATGGGTCGGATGAGCATCCGGGCATCGACAACAATCACTCCTTCGCCTGGGGGCAAGACCTTCACAGGATTGAGATCCATGTCGGCGATCTCGGGGTGTTGATCGACGAGCGTCGAGACCCGCAGCAGGGTCTCCTCGAGCGCGGCGACATCTCCGGCTTCGCCGCCCCGATACCCCTTGAGAATCTCGGCTGAGCGGATTTCCGTCAGCATTTCGCGGGCATCAACGTCGGTCAGTGGGTTGATACGGAAGGCCACATCTCGCATCAACTCCACAAAGATCCCGCCGAGACCAAACGCGATGAGCGGCCCGAAGAGTGGATCCTCTGTCATACCGATGATGACCTCGTGGCCGCCGGCAACGAAGTCCTGCACGAGAACGGCTTCCACATCGTCGCTGATCGCCGACACCTGGCGATAGGCCTCCCTGACGGCATCTTCGCCCTCAACCCCCAGTACGACACCGCCCGCATCGGACTTGTGCAGGATCGAAGGCGAAATCACCTTGAGTACGGCCGGACCGTCGATCTCGGCCGCCGCGGCGACCGCCTCGTCTTCGGACATGGTCTTGACAGAGCGAGCGGTCCGGATGCCGTAGGCGCCGAGAATCGCCGCCATCTCAGCATCGTCGAGCCATCCCCCACCGGTACCGAGCCGGGCTATCGCGGAGCGGATCGTTGCATCGGCGGCGATCCGGGCGGCCGCGTCGAACTTCGGGTAGACCCCTTCAGGGCGCTCCCGCCACTCGCGATAGCGCACCGCCGCCGCCAGAGCCTGGGCCGCCGACTCGGGATAGTCGTAGACCGGCACGTTGGCGGCTCGAGTCAGCGCCTCGATCTCGTCCTCAGCACCCATGAGAACCGCGGCGATCGTGGTGGCTCGCGAAGCCCCTTCGATTGCCGTCGTCATTGCAGCAATGATCTCTTCTGTGCCCTTCGGGGCAGCCGGAATGTAGATGACGATCACTGCGTCGACCTCGTCGGTCGCCAGTAGTTCCCTCAGGCACGCCTCATAGGTGGAAGGATTAGCCGAGGCGATCATGTCGACCGGGTTCGAGACACTGGCCGCATCCGGCAGGTGCTTCGACAGCCGAGACTGCAGCTCCGGTGAGAACTCGGGGAGTTCCAGCCCGAAGCTCTCGAGAGCGTCGGCGGCGAGGATGGCAGGGCCCCCGGCATTGGTGAGAACCGCCACCCGGGGACCGGCCGGCAGCGGCTGATTCGCCAGCAGGCTCGCCACGTCGAACAACTCATTCAATGTCCGGGTGCGGATCACCCCGGACTGATTGAAGAGGGCGTCGACGGCGACATCGAGGCTCGCCAGCGAACCGGTATGGCTGGCGGCAGCCCGGGCGCCGGCCGTCGAACGACCGGCCTTCACGACGACGATGGGCTTGGTCCGGCTCACCCGGCGGGCGAGGCGGCCGAAACGCCGGGCGTGCCCGAACGACTCCATGTAGAGGACGATGACATCCGTCGCCGGATCGCCGTCCCAGTACAGGAGCAGGTCATTGGCCGAGACGTCGACCCGGTTGCCCAGCGAAACGAAAGTGGACAGGCCGATTCCGAGTTCTTTCGCCTCGTTCAGAATCGCCAGGCCGAGGGCTCCGCTCTGGCTGGCCATGGCGACGTTGCCGGCGGGAGGAAAGATCGGGCCGAATTGCCCATCAAGACTCACAGTCGGGTCGGCGTTCAGCAGTCCCATACAGTTCGGCCCCACCATCCGCATCCCGAAGCGGCGCGCCGCGGTCAACACGGCAGCTTCCATTTCGGCTCCGGCCCCCCCGGTCTCTCCGAACCCGGCGGAGATCACGACGACCCCGCGAACACCCTTCTCGCCGCACTGGTTGATTACGTCCAGAACGGCACCGGCGGGCACCGCAATGAACGCCAGGTCGACCGGCTCATCGATGTCGAGCACCGTCGGATAGGCCTTGACAGCGTGGACGTAAGTAGATTTCGGATTCACCGGGTAGACAGGGCCGCTGAAGCCCTGGGCCAGGAGGTTCGCGAACAGCCGGCCGCCGATCGACTCATCGTCGCGGCTGGCGCCGATCACCGCGACCGATGTCGGGTAAAGCAGCGGCATCAGCGATGCGGTGACGGCCCGTCTCTCGTGCTCCCATTCGGCTTCGCGCGCTTCAAGCGAGTATTCGATCGGGAACTCAACGCCGAAGACGCCCTCATCCAACTCTCGGGTGAGGGTGTAGCCCGAATCACGGAACATGCGCATCATCGCCCGGTTGTCGCGCAGCACAAAGGCCTCGAACTTCGTAATCCCAACCGATCGGGCGTAGACGGTCAATTGCTGGAGCAACTGGGTGCCGATGCCCCGACCCTGGAACGCGTCCTCGACGAGAAAGGCGATCTCGGCCACCTTGCCGTGATCAGTCGTCTTCTCGGTGAAGACGTCGTAGCGGCCCACCGCGACCATGTCGCCGTTGTGGATGGCGATGAGGGCCATCCGATCGTCATAGTCGACATTCGTGAAGTGGATCTGCTCCTGGGGACTGAGTTCCCGCTTCACCTGGAAGAACCTGAAGTAGGTGCTCTGAGGGCCCACTCGACTGAAGAAGCTCTGCAATAGATCGACGTCATCGGGCCGGATCGGCCGCATATGAACGACATCGCCATCCCTCAGCAGGACATCAAACTCAAACTCAGCCGGATACTCAGCCATAGACCCTTCCACACATAACCGGGCGCGCGCATCGTAGGCCTGCGCGCGCTCGGCCGAATCGCGATTGCCGCCGGCGGCGCCAGCGGTGGCCGAGACCGGGGCTCATTCCTTGGCTCCGATGTCGAGAATGCGCGTGATGCTACGCCGCCACTACGCACCGCTACCTTCCGCCATACGGCCGCTGTTCTGGGTCTTGCGGTCGCTCGGCATGATCATGGGCTTCGGCGCCCTACATGCCGCAGGCCCGAGTCCCCTGCCTAAATCCTGCAAACCGCTCAATACCCTGGGATCTGGCCAGCTCGTTCCGGTGGCGCCGCCGAGGGCGGCGGTTCGACTGCAGGAGGCACGTAGCGAACTATCCACAGACCGCTGTGCACGTCGCTGAGGAAGATCAACCCATTGACGACCTCTACACCCCATACCAAGGGGAACGATCGGTTCCGGTTGTAGGCGACCCAATGATGCTGCGGATCTGACGTTGCAGGCGGGATGAACGATCCGAGTTCCATGGGCTGCGAAGGCTCGGACAGATCGACGATCCGCAAACCATCGGAATACCAAGATACATACTCGATACCATCAACAACCTCGACCTCATGGGCGCTGAAGAACCCGGAGTAGTCGAGTTTTCCGGTGGTGCTGCCGGCACCCGCCGGATCGTACGTCGCCACCGATGCCACGTTCGCCAGGTCGGTCGCGTCGTAGATCGTTTGTCCCCCCCAGCCCGGCGGCGTCGATTCGCCGGCGCCGGGGTCCAGGTCCTCGTCATTGCGGATGAGCAGCCCGGATTCCGGGTCAAAGAACACGGTGTGGGCGTTGCCTTCCGCCCTCTCCTCCACCGCAACGTGTGCCACGACCTCGGGCCGTGCCGCGGTCGTCAGATCCAGCATCACCAAGCCGGCGTCCCAGGCGGCCAGCCACGCCGTCAAGCCATCGGACGCCAGCCAGGTGCTGTGCACATGCAGATCGACGGCCGCCGCTGCGTGGCCATCAGGGGCCGTGTCGCGCCGAATGTCCCAATCCGAAATCGGCTCGGGATGACGAGGGTCGGTGACGTCGATCAATCGAAAGTCCCCGAGCAGGCCTTCCGTATGCAAAACGGATTGCATGACCGTGGCAGCAACGATGAACGTCCCATCGGGCCGCATGGCGGCAGTGACTTCGTTGGCGCCCTGGGTTCCGGCCCCCGAATGAACGGTCGACAACAATTCGATCTGCTCTGGGTCCGTGACGTCGTAGAGGGCCAGTCCCCGAAACTCGCCCGACCGGCGATGGCGCTCTCGGGTGTCGCAGAGACGGACGGCAACGACCGCCAGTTCCCCTACGAACGAATCCGTTTCCACGGAGCCCACCCATATCGAGTCGGTACTGGTTCCTGGGAACTCGGCCGCGACGGCGATCGATGCCACCGGCTCTGGCCGGGCGGGATCGGCAACGTCGATCAGCCGCACTCCGGATCCAGGGCACACCGTCGGCCGGCCCCAGGTGCCGAGATAGGCAACGTTCTCGTGCACCGCCAACCCGGCGGCGAATCCGCCACCGGGATCGAAGTGGCCGACGACCTCAGTACCGCTCGTGCGATAACTGTCAGGGCGTGCGGGGGCCGGCCACTCCGTCCCGGTTGATTGCGGCCCGTCGCGGGCCGCAGACTCGGACGCCCGCAGGTGGGGTGTGGGGTTGACGACCGAGCCACTGGGATCGTGAAGCTCAAAATGCAGATGGCTGGGGGTCGCTTCGGCATTGCCGCTATCGCCGACATAGTCGAGCACGTCTCCGACGGCGACGTGGACGCCCACGGCAATCCGCGGTTCGGGAGCGCCTCCGAGCCCGTCGTCGGTGCCCGGACTGTCGTTGTTGAGATGCAGGTAGTACGAACGCCAGCCGTCCCGGTGCCGAACCACGATGTAGCGGCCGGCCAACTCACCAATGGCGATTCGCGCCACGGTCCCGTCGGCTACCGCTACCACGGGTGTCAGCTTCGCGGCAAAGATATCGGTTCCCTTGTGGGTGCGGCCACCCGAGCGGGGGGCGCCGAAGGTGTCCACGTAGGAGTGGTCGCCGTCCACAGGGAATCGGAGTGGGTACACAAGAGTGCCCTCATCATTGCCCGGCTCCACCGTGAATTGACCGCTCGCGGCGCTCAACATCGCGGCCATCAACGCGACTACGAGTGACGCCCGGAGCCATGCTTCCCGGCGGATTTGCTTTCCAGAGCGTCCCACGACACTCCTCTTGGCTCGAACCCGGATACCCGGGGTGACACTCAAAACGTTTGATCGGGAAGGTCCGGAGCAACGGAAACCGACGCTACGTGACTGCCGTCCCGCGCGGGCCATCCCGCGTATCTCGAATTGGTCGCGTACTGTTGGTGTCAAGGTATGATTGACCGGCTCGGACCGAAATCGGGAATCCTCCCTATTTGGATCCACTTCCGGGAAGACATCCGATTGGTGAGCAAGAAGTGCGACCCGAACCCCTCGAGCGGGTGAGTTGGGATACGGGAATGGACGAGTTGCCGACTAGCTCTCAAACGGCGGCGCCGCGGGGGCCGGTTCGACACGGCTTTGGTCGCAAGCACATCATCCTCATCCTGGCCGGCACCCTCACGGCGGCGATGCTCGGCTGGCAGGGCTGGCACATCTACCAGTCGTACCAGGCCGTTGCCCACAAGGAGTCCGGCAAATGTGCCACCAAACTCGTTGAGGAGGTCTACTTCTCCGCCACACTCCACGGCAACCAGCTCGAGGACCTCGAACATGGAATCGTGGCGGCAACGCTGACAGCCCTACCGGGCGGGGTGCAGGGCTGGTCGGAACGCTTCGCACAATCCGGAGACGACCTCCAAGGCCGGGTCAATTCTGCGTGCGATCAGATCGGAGGAGACCTGCTCCTGGCGGTGGAACGGGTTGACACCGCCCGGATGGGGGTCGGCGTTCACGTCGACACCCTGGTTGCTTTCCTGACTGCGGGAGATCTCGCAGCGGCCCAGACGTTCTTGGGCGGCTCCGACTACAGCCACGATCGATCCCAGTACACGGCATCCGTCGACAGCCTGGTTTCGGAGACCCGCAAGCACCTCGAGGTTCAGCTCGGCGTCGAACGCCGCAGCGAGCTCACTTCGGTCACCGTCGCCTTCGGAATCTTTGCGCTCGCGCTCGGAGCTTGGGCACTCTTCCTACGCCGGATCCGCAGCGACCAGCTGCTGTTGGCCGCCGAGGAGCGGCAGCGGCACGAAGCCGAGGCGGAGTTGCTGCAGGCCCAGAAGCTCGATGCAATGGGCACCATGGCCGGGGAGATCGCCCACGACTTCAACAACCTCATTACCGCGATCTGGGGCTCCGCGACGGCGGCCCGAGATCATCTCGATGAAGGCCATCCGGCTCTGGTGCCAATCCGCAGGATCGAACAGGCCTCCGAACAGGCAAATGACGTTGTCAGCGGTTTGCTTGCCTTCGGAAGGCGCACTCCGGCGCGTCTCGAACCCGTGGAACTCGGCACGCTGGTTTGGGAAACGGGTTCTCTTCTGAACAGCATGATGCCGGATTCTGTGGAGCTGGTGATCGAAGGCGCCCCCGGCGACTGCCGGTGGGTGATGGCGGACCGGACCCAACTACAACAAGTCTTGATCAACATCGTGCTCAACGGCCGCGACGCGATGCCTGAGGGCGGTCGGCTTGTGGTTCGCACCCGATGTGTCGCCGTCCCGGACGAGAACTCACCTCGTGTGTGCCTCGAAGTAATCGACACCGGGCACGGCATGAGCGCCGAGGTCCAGGCTCACATCTTCGAGCCCTTCTTCACTACTCGCCGCGAGAGTGGACGGGGAACAGGCTTGGGACTCGCGATAGCTCATGGGATCGTCGTGGGCCACGGGGGTACAATCCGCGCCGATTCGACACCGGGACGTGGGACCACGTTTTCCGTGGAATTGCCCGCGATCGACCAGCCGGAAGAGGTCGATCTCCCACCCGACGAGGCGCCGCTGCAGGTCCGCTCCGGTGGCGCGACCATTCTGCTCACCGAAGATCATCGCCATGTGCGCGAGATCATGGCCGAAAGCCTCGAGGCGGCCGGATACGAGGTCATTCAAGCCGTCTCAGGCGATGAGTTGTTGGATACGTTTGCCGCCGACTCGCACCGAATCGACTTTCTGATCGTCGACCTCGATATTCCAGGGCCCAATGGACTCGACTGCCTGCATCAGCTCCGCTCACAAGGGGTGCGAACCCCTGCAGTACTCATCACCGGCACCGGGGCGTCCGGTCTCGAAGAGCAAGTGGGCTCAGAGACGCGCGTGCTGCGCAAGCCTTTCCCGATGCTGCAATTGCAGGACGTGGTTGCCGATGCCACCCGGGGAGAACCGGCCGGACACGAGCGTGTCTGAGCCAATCACGGTCCTGCTGGCCGATGACCACACTCTCCTGCGCGACATGCTTCGAATGACCCTGACGACGGAAGGCATGCTCGTCGTGGCCGCCGTTGGCTCCGCAGAAGCGGCCGAGACCGTATGTCGCTCGACTCGTCCCGACGTCGCGGTGCTGGATATCGACATACCCGGCAAGTCGATCTTCGAAGTCACGCGCTCGATCCGCCAAACCTCGCCGGACACCAGGGTGATCTTCCTCAGTGCCTTCGTCCACGATCAGTACATCGAAGATGCGCTGGCAGTGGAGGCAAGCGGCTACCTGACCAAAGCGGAGCCCCCCGGCGTATTGATCGCCAGCATTCGGAAGGTTGTCGGAGGAGCAACGAGCTTCTCGTCCGAGGTCACCAACCGCATGGTGATCGGCGAATGCGGGGCCCGGCTGGCCGGCCACCACGCAAGAATCGAGCTGCTCACCGAACGGGAAAGAGAAGTCCTCCGCTACGTGGCCCAGGGACTCCAACAGAAGCAGATCGCGACCCGGGCCGGCATCAGCGTCAAGACCGTCCAGCATCACATCATGCATCTAATGGAGAAGCTCGAAATCCACGATCGCGTCGACCTGGCCAGGTTCGCCATCCGCGAAGGCCTAGTCGAAGCCTGAACTCCACCGACGTGACTCAGCCCTGATTCGGCAGAAAGCTCGGAGCGAGTGCGCGAGGGGAACCTCCGCCGCCACTCGCCGCGTTCTTCGAGCGCCGCCCCTCAGAACCCGAGCCGATCCAACACGGGGTCGCGGCGTTGCCAGTCCTTTTCGACCTTGACGCGCAATTCGAGGAAGACCTTGGCCCCGAAGAGCCGTTCGAGGTCACCCCTGGCCTCGGTGCCGACGGCGGACAGCATCGAGCCGCCCTTGCCGATGACCATGCCCTTCTGCGACGAGCGTTCTACGTAGATGGTGGCTTCGACGTGAACCAGGCCGTCGTCGCGCGTCGTGATGTCGGTCACTACTACTGCCAGGCTGTGGGGCAGTTCCTCACGAAGTCGGGACAGGTATTTCTCGCGGACGAGCTCGGCGGCAAACAGGGCCTCCGGCTGATCGGACGCAGCGTCCGTCGGGAAGAAGAAATGGCCTTCGGGCAGGAGCGGCTCCAGTTCGGAGATCAGGGTGTCAACCCCGTCGCCGGTGCGAGCCGAGATGGGGACATAGGCCTCAAAATCCCAGACGGACGCCTCAGCCAGCTGTTCGCCAATCTGATCGGCCTTGGCGATGTCGACCTTGTTGACGGCGACGATGACGGGAGCGTTGGACTGGCCGAGACGCTCGGCGATCAAGCGATCCCCCGGCCCCACTGGAGCCCGCGCATCCAGAACAAAGAGCACGGCGTCGGCTTCGGCCAGTGATCCATACACCAGCTTGTTGAGGCGCTCCCCGAGCGCCGTCTTGGGCTTGTGGAGACCGGGCGTGTCGACGAACACGAACTGCGATTCGCCGCGGGTGAGCACCCCGCGGATCGTGTTGCGAGTCGTCTGGGGGCGTGATGAGGTTATCGCGACTTTTTCGCCAACCAGGACGTTGACGAGGGTCGACTTGCCGACGTTGGGCCGTCCGACAATGGAGATGAATCCCGACTTCACCTGCTGTGGACCCGTACCCGGGCGACCCGACGCCCCTGCACTCGATCTGCGGTGAAGACGTGCTCTTCCAGCTCGAAGGTCTCGCCCTCTTTGGGCACCCGACCGGCCAATCCCAGTATCAATCCGCCGACCGTGTCCCATTCCTCGTCGGGAAGCTCCGCCCCGATGAGCTGGCCGAGCTCGTCGATTCCGAGCCGGGCATCGATGAGGTACGAGCCCTCACCCAGAGTCGTCACCATCGGCACTTCGTCGTCATATTCGTCGGCAATCTCGCCAACGAGCTCTTCGAGGAGATCCTCGATGGTCACCAGGCCCGCGGTGCCGCCGAACTCGTCGACAACAATGGCGAGGTGCACCTGGCTGGCCTGCATCTCCCGCAGCAGCTCAGAGACTCGTTTCATTTCCGGGACAAAATAGGCCGACCGCATGAGGTCGCGGACCAGGGTCGACTCGTCACCGTCCTGGTCCATCAACGTCAAGAGATCACGGGCATAGAGCACCCCCTCGACGTTGTCGATCCCCTCACCGAGCACCGGAATGCGGCTGCGGCCCGCTTCCAACACCAGGTCGAGGGCGCTCGCCGCGGTGGCGGTGGCCGGAAGCGTGATCATGTCGATGCGGGGCACGAGCACCTCACGCACCAGCGTGTCTGTGAAGTCGAGCACCGAGGAGATCAGTTCCTTCTCCTGCACGTCGTCGGCGTCGTCCTCATCCTCGATTATGTCCTCGTCGAGATCGGTAATCAGGTCGGTGGCGGCGTGGCCGAGCGCAATGGCCGGCCAGAGCAGCCAGGCGAAGCGGTAGGCGAGTGAGGAAGGACGGCGCCGCCCATAACTTCTCGGAAGCAGATCGCCGGCGAGCACCAGCAACACCCCGAGGCTCACCAGCGCCAGCAGCAACGCCGCGCCATCGGCAAGGCGGCTCAGAGCCCAGGAGGCGGGTATTGCCGCGGAGACCAGCAGACCGGTGTGAATCATTCCAAGGGCGGGCTGGATGCGCGGTCGTTCTTCGAGAAGCTCGGCCACCCGGGCGGCGCGCCCGTCGCCGGCGGCGGCATCGTGCACGGCATCGGCGCGGGGCGTGCGCACGAGCGACGCGCCCGCGGCGCGCAACAAACCCGTGACAAGCACGATCAGTGCGGCAGCAGCGAGGGCTAACCCCGTCACGGGCGCGTCCTCCCGACGACGGCGAGCAGGTCCCTCTCACGTTGTTCCATCTGCTCGGCCTCGCTATCAACTATGTGGTCGTAGCCGAGCAGATGCAGCAATCCATGGACCACCATCAACGCCATCTCGTCTTGGAAGGATACTGCCGCAGCGTTGGCATTGTCGGCCACCACAGCCGGGCATATGAAGACGTCGCCGATGTTGCGCGGCGGCCCGCCTGCCGGAGTTGCCGGAATCGCCCCCGGCGTGAGCTCTTCGAGAGGAAAGGACAGCACATCGGTGGGTCCGGGCCTCTCGAGGTGAGTCGCATTCAGCAGCGCCATCGCAGCTTCGTCGATCAGCGTGATCGCAACCTCAACGTCGGCACCGAGGCCTTCGCCGCCAAGCGTGGCTGCCGCGATATGTACGAGGTCGGCAATGGCAACGGCCGACGATAAGGACGGGTCGTCTCTGTCGTCGAGAAACTCGATCTTCATTGGCCCTCGACCGCGGCCCCCGGAAAACCAGGGTACGGAATGCGGGTGTGGTAGTAACCGATCAAAGCATCGACCAGGGCCTGCTTTACCCTCGTGAGGTCGCCGTATGTGAGATCCGACTCGTCGAGCTGACCGTCTTCGAGTTTCTCCCCGACAACGGAGTCGACCATCTTCACGAGGCTGGCGGCGGTGGGATCCTCATGCTGGGCCAGCGAGCGAGCGGCACCTTCGACGGCGTCGGAGATCATCAAGATCGCCATCTCCTTGCGCCTCGGCTTTACGCCGGCGTGGCGGAAGTCGTCGGGATCGATCGTCGGGTCGTCGTCGAGCGCCTGGTGGTAGAAGTAGCGCATGAGCCCGGTGCCGTGATGCATACGAATTCCGTCGGCGACGGTATCGGGGATCCGCAGCTGCCTGGCCAGTCGCTCGCCCTCGATGACATGGGTGCGGATTATCTCAGCGGACTTGACCGGATCGATCTCGTCGTGCGGATTACTCACACCGAACTGGTTTTCGATGAAGTACTGCGGGTTCTCGGTTTTGCCCAGGTCGTGGTAGTACGCCGCCGCCTGGGCCAGCAGCGGTTGGGCGCCTATCGCACGGGCCGCCTTTCCGGCCAGGGTGCCGACGAGGATTGAATGGTTGAAAGTGCCCGGCGCCTTTTCCTCGAGAAGCCGCAGCCCGGGATGGTTGCGATCGGTGAGGTCGAGGAGAGTCAAGGTGGTGGTCATTCGGAACATGTTCTCGAGGAACGACAGCAACCCCTGAGCGACCAGCCCCCCGACGACGCCACCGGCCACGGCGAAGGCCGCGGCAGGCAACGCGGTGTCCGCGTCGGCAAAGAGCCAGGCAATCGATGCTGCCAGCGGCGCCAATACGAGGGCCGAGAGCCCGACGGCCACACGAAGCTCCCGGCGGCTGGAAACTGCCGAAACGAATGCCACCGGCACCACCGTGGCGCCCGCCGCGAAGACCGTCAGAGCCGGGTCCGCAGTGGAGATCGCCGTGAAGGTTGCGACCGGAATGGCCAGCAGCAACGCGGTTCTTGGGTCGTAGAGGATCGCCCCCATGTAGCCGAACATGACCGCTGGGAGTATGTAAGCGATGGCCGCGTTGTCTTCAGTGACGATGACCTCGGGGATTCGTGTCGCCGCGGCGGCGAGCACGAGCAGGATTCCCAGCAGAGCAAAGTGGCGCGGCTGTGACCACAGATTGGGGGCAACTCGCCACAGGAAGAACGCTGCGAGCAACACTGCCATGCCGCCGAGGGCAACGATGGCCCGGCGCGACGTGGTCGGCTCCGACTCGAGCAGACCCAGCTGATCGATGGCGTCGAGCTGAACGGCCGTGACGGGCTCGCCAGCGAACACAATGACCTGCTCGGCGAAGTACTGTACTTCCTCGTCCGGCACCGCGGCTGCACGCGTCTCCTGGTCGGCTTCGGTGGCCGGCCCGTCGGGGAAGTAGTTGGCCAGCAGATTGTCGGCAACAAGGTTGGCGACGGCCCGGCGCACCGCCGGAAGCTCCTCGGGCGTCAGGCCGGGGGCAAAGATGAACGGCAATTGGGTCACCAGCCGGTCTCTGAAATCCCCTACATCGGTTCCCTTGATTTCCTGTTCCATCTGGGCTCTCGCCAGTTCGATCACCTCGGTCTCGAGGTCGGGAAAGACCTCGAGCTCCCCGTTCTCACGGCGCGCCACGTCGAGGTTGAACTGCTCGACGAACACGGTGAGGTCGTCGGCAAAGGACGGGTACTGCTGTTGGATCAACCTCTGTTGATCTTCAATCGGCCGCAGTGGCAGGGTGGTCGTTGTGGTCGGAGGCTCCGTTGTGGTGGTGGTCGTTGAGCTGGTGGTTGTAGTCGTCTCGCCATCCTCTTCGGGCGGCGCTGCTGTCGTGCTCGGAGCCGTGGTAGTGGTCTCCTCGGGCGGAGCCGTGGTAGTGGTCTCCTCGGGCGGAGCTGTGTCTTCCGGCGGAGCTGTGTCTCCCGGAACGGTGACGGCCACCGGAGGCTGGCCACCCACCTCATCCGGCGGAACCGGCTTTGAATCATCGAAGGCATTCAGCGCTATGGCGCCGAGAAGACCCCTGAGGTTCGTTCGAACGTCGCGGCTCACGGTCGGGTCGATCGTGAACACTTCCGGTGTGTTCAGCCGGGCGGCATTCTTCAACTGCAATGTGGCGGCTTCGTCGTTGACGGTAATGGCCCGGGTCGCAGTGAAGGTCTCCGGTGCGGTACCTCCAATGACGAGCTCGATCGCCGGCTCCGCGGTTGCCCGGCCCACCACCAACACCAATGAGACAAATACGATCGTCACGGCGATGACGAGCACGTTGAGGGCAATCGGGTAGCGTTTGGCGACGGCGTTCATTGTTTCGCCTGCTTGGCCTCGAAGTCGGCGTAGGCGTCCACGATCGCCGCCACGATGCGATGGCGCACCACATCTTTGGCGTTGAGCATAGAGAAGCCGACATCGTCGACCCTGCGCAATATCCGCTGCACAACGCGTAGTCCGCTCGACCGACCTTCCGCCAGGTCTGTCTGCGTTATGTCGCCCGTGATGACCATCTTGGAATTGAATCCGAGCCTTGTCAGGAACATCTTCATCTGCTCTGGGGTCGTATTCTGGGCCTCATCGAGAACTACGAAGGCGTCATTGAGTGTGCGGCCTCGCATGTAGGCCAGCGGCGCGATCTCGATCGTCCCCCGTTCCATGAGCCTGGCGGTCTCCTCAGGCCCCAACATCTCGTAGAGAGCATCAAAAAGGGGCCTCAGATATGGATCGACCTTGGCGTTCAGGTCACCGGGGAGAAACCCTAGGCGCTCCCCTGCCTCAACGGCCGGGCGGCTCAGGACGATGCGGCGGACCGCGCCTGCAACCAGCGCCTCGATGGCGCATGCCATCGCCAGATAGGTCTTGCCGGTACCGGCAGGTCCAATCCCGAACACGAGAGTTTTTTCCCGGATCGAATCGACGTACTTCTTCTGGCCGTGAGTCTTCGGCCGAACGATCTTGCCACGGCCCACTCGGATCCCGTCGGTGAAGACACCCGAAGGAGAGGGAACCGAGCTGAGCACCATCTCGATCACGCGGGCCACTCGATCCTCGTCGAGCTGCTGGCCCTCTTGGACGACGATTAACAACTCATCAAGGACGGTTCTGGCATGTTCGATGGCCGGCTCCGGACCGCTGATGTCGAGTTCGTTGCCCCGCGCCACTATCCGCACATCCGGGAAGGCACCCTGGACCTGGCGGAGGAACGTGTCTCGTTCCCCGAGCAGATCGACCATCAGCC